>Ga0209039_10004194_pt1 | contig 10664 bp, 8 predicted proteins | sample BogFormECP12_OM1_FD_188238 | JGI IMG/M metagenome (GOLD analysis project Ga0209039, IMG submission 188238) | Bog forest soil microbial communities from Calvert Island, British Columbia, Canada - ECP12_OM1 (SPAdes) (version 2) | ecosystem: Environmental > Aquatic > Freshwater > Wetlands > Bog ... | reverse complement strand
TACGCGGCAACGCCGCTTGCCCGACGCTGACGGAGTTTTCACGGCGCTACCTCGCTGAGGACACGAGCTACCTGGCGGAGACGACACGGCGTGACCGGCCGAGCTATCTGCGTGCTGGCGGTGCGCTCCTCGGTCCGCTCGGCTCGGTGCCACTGGACGAGATCACCGCGCAGACATTGCGCGCTTGGTGGGCGGAGCAGATCGAGGGCCCGGGGCGCTCGGTGGGCACAGGGCGACACTACCTCGACGTGTTGTCTGCCGTACTCGGCTATGCGGTGGACCTTGGCATCTTAGGGACCAACCCGGTCCCGACCTTCCGCGAGATGCTTCGTCGGATGATGCGAAATAAGCGCGGCCGCGCGCTGGCGGATCCATCCGGCCGCAAGCGTCCGCTCGAGCGCCCCGAGGAAATCGACGCCCTCGTGCAAGCGGCGGCCGCGGAAGGCGCCCCTGAGCTCGTGCTCGTGCTCTTCGGAGTTGACGCCGGTTTACGCTACGGCGAGATGCTGGGGGTCCGCTGGGGCCTCATCTCCTGGGCCAGTCGCTCCCTCCATCTCGACGAAACGAGCAACCGGCCCCGCGGCTGGAACCCCACGGAGCCCAAGAGCGGGCGCATGCGGGACGTGGCCCTCTCGAGGCGGCTCCTCGCTGCGCTCTCTGATCTCTACGAGGTGCGCTTCCACCCGTCGCCGGACGCGCTCATTCTGGAGGGCACCGACGCCTCGAACTTCCGCAAGCGGCAGTGGCGGCGTATCTGCGAGCGCGCGGGCCTTGGGCACCGGAGCATCAAGGACCTGCGCGACACATACGCCTCGCAGCTCCTCATGGCGGGAATCTCGATCGGGTACATCAGTCGCCAGCTCGGGCACGCCGGGACGCAGATCACGTCCGAGCATTATGCGAAGTGGCTGAGCGAGGACTACGTGGAGCCGATGGCGCTTGAGCCGGGTGAGGTGCCGGCTGACCTTCTGGCCCGGCTTTCCTTCCGTCAATTACGTCAATCTGCGTCAACGGGAATGGACCGAAACGAAAACGCCTTCGCGCTAAGTGAGCGGAGGCGTTACGGAATCTTGGAGCGGGAAACGGGAGTCGAACCCGCGACCCTCAGCTTGGGAAGCTGATGCTCTACCAACTGAGCTATTCCCGCGCGCCACTCAGATTGGCACGTGGTGATGCCGCCAGCAAGTCCCACTCGTTTCAGCGCTCTTCGTCGATGAGGTCGACGAAGAGTCCCTCGATCTCCTCCTCCTTCGGGGGACCATCGTCGGGCAGATCGCCAGCGCCTTGGAAGGGGTCGGCGCCGAGGGTTCTTGAATCAAAGATCGGTGCGACCTCAGCTTCGGGCTCTATGGTGGCGCGTGTAGCCGGCCCTTGCCGGGCTACCGCGCGGGATGTTTCGGCTGCTCTCGTCGCGACGGATTCAGCGGAGTGGCCCGCGGAAGGCGCTGTGGCATGGGCGTCTCCAGTTACCCCTGGAGCGGGGATCCCCAAGTCCTGCGCCGCGCGCGCTACGTCCGTGGGACTGACGGTTCGGCGTCCCACCAGGTGGGCCTCGAAGAGCGCGTTATCGGCCAGGGTGTTCACGATGCGGGGCAGCCCCCGCGCCGCACCACAGAGCGCCGCTACGGCTGCGGGCTCGAAGATGCGAGGGTCCCCCCCTGCAGCGCGCACTCGATGGGCGACATATTCCCCCGTGGACGAGACGTCGAGGCCAGAGAGCGCGACACGCACTTCGACGCGCTGTGCGAGGGCAGAATCAGACGCAATGCGCTCTCCCAATTCCGATAAGCCCACCAGTACCACTGTGAGGAGGTGCCGCTCGTCGTGTTCGAGGTGGAGAAGCGCTTTGAGTTCGCCTAGATCCTCTCGCGCACGGAGTTGATGGGCTCCGTCAATTAGCATGACAGAGTGTCTTCCTTCGTCACGGACTTCCACGAGGCGTCTGAAGATCTGAGTAACGAGCCCAACGCGATCAGGTGTGGGATCGTCGATCCCAAGCTGACGCGCGATCCTCGTGAGAAACCAGGTGGAGCCGGTCTCCCCTTGAAGGATCACCATCATGCTCGCCTCAAACTTCTCTTCCTCAAGACTGTCCAGCAAGTGTCGGGCGATCGTACTCTTGCCTGAACCGTGCTCGCCGAGCAAAACGGCAAGGCTCTTTCCCTGCCGAACCCCGCGAAGGAGGCGTCGCTCAGCGTCCGCGTGTTCGCGGCTCGCGAAATAAAGGTGTGCCAACGGATCGTTCTGAAACGGATCTTGGGCGAGTCCAAAGTGCCTCAGGTGCTCCACAACGCCCCCTTACACGAAAGAGATCTTGCGACGGCGCGGCGGCGTAGGCCCTGTGCTCTGGTTCGGTCCTGGCGCAGGGGGATGCGGATCAGGCGGTGCCGGCGTCTCGTCACTGGTCGTTGCTGCATGTCCCGCGTCCTTGGACGATGCGGTAGCCTCCGCGTCCTTTTCTTCAGGCGCCTTGCGCCCCTGACTCGCTTGATCCGCGTCGGCTTGCCGCTCCGTACTCGGCTCGAGTTCGGATTCGGCCTCCGCGATGAGGTCGTCGAACGACTCGAAATTCTCCTGTGACACGTTCGAGGCTCCAACCGACTCGTCGTCGGGACTCACGGCGGCGTCCTCCCCGCCTAGAGACTCGAGCAGGTCTGAAGTCGCGTCGCTGTCCTCGGATGATGTTGAAGAATCAGGTTCGTTGAGATCGGCGAGACGGTCGCTGACGTCCTGGAACTCGGGGTCGAGGGCCGCGACCGTTTCGAAAGCGGTGCGCGCTCGAACGCGATCCCCCATTTCCGCAAATGCGCGTCCCAGATCAAATCGCAGGGCCACCTGCTGCGAATCGGGCACATCGGGCAGAGAGAGGGCCCGCTCAAGGTGCGCCACCGCCTCTTCCGAGCGCTTCAGATCGATCGCACAGAGCCCGAGCATGTGGAGGCAATCCATACGGCGCGTGGGTGATTCCATCGCCAGCTGAAACTCGCCTACGGCGTCTTCGAGCAAACCCATCTCGCGATAAGCGATACCAAGGTCGTAATGTGTCTCATAGTCGCCTTGGCTCACAGTCCGCTGTACACCGCGCTTAAACTCACGGAAGACCGCCGCAAAGCCGTCATCGAGATTGCCGGGCGTACTGCTCGTTCTCCGGTCGTCATCGGCAAACACCTCGGAGAGCTCGGCGGCAAGATCAAACGGTGACTCGTCCGCCGAGGCTGCCGCCGAACTGCTCGGGACTTCCGGTTCTGTTTCATCCTCGACTGCGCTCGTGAGATCGGGATCTGTGTCCCCGATGGTGCCTCCGCCCGCGCCGCCTTCCGCCGCCTCTTCCACGGACGACTCGCCACCAAGATTTGGCGCCGAGAGGTCAACAGAGTCCTCAGTGCGCTTCGAGCTCAGGGAAGAAGGCTCAAAATCCTCATCGCCCATGAGGTCCGAGAGATCCACCGACACCTCATGAGAGTCGGCCTGCTGCAGTGCCGCATCCTGGGCCGTTGCCTTGGAGCCCGGCTTACCTTGCTCGGCCTTTCCGCTCCATGCCGCGTTGTCCGCGCCGAGGGAGGGGTCGGTCTCCTCGAGTTTTGCGCGCTTCGATGTCACGGGAGTGACTGCGACCTTTGCAGCCGCCCCCGAGGCGGAGGGTGCAGCAGGGTCTTGACCGCGGGCCGCAGCGATCTCACCAAGCCGAAGCAGTGCCTGCGGATGATTCGGAGCGACAACTAGGACCCTCTTGTAGACCTCCGTCGCTTCGTCGTGGAGACCCTGGTGGAAATAGAACTCGCCCTCCTCGAGGTCCTCGACGATCTGCTGGGGTGTTGTCGATGAGCCATCGGATCCGCCGGCCTTTGCTTCTTCTTCTTCTTCAGATGCGGTCTCTTGGCTGATCGCGACGTCGGTGTCATTTCCCTGGCCAAGGTTGGCCTCGTCTGCCGTAGCAGTTTCGGCGATCTCAGACGACTCCTCCTCTGGCGAATCGAGCGAGGGCGGTAGATCCTCGCCGAGGAGGTCGGCACCGATGTCGATCTCGAGATCGGCCGGGGGATTGCTCCCCGCGGCGTCGCCGAGCGCGCCTTCGGGGCCGTGGAGATCGACGTCAACGTCGACAAAGGGGTCGCTCGGCTCGGCTTCGCCGGACTCTCGCGGCCCGACCTGGGGTGCGGGCGCCGAGGAAGCTCGGAGCTCTGCCGGCCCGAAGTCAATGCCGGCGGCCTTCCCCGGTGCAAGGTCCTCGATGCGATCCCGCAGTAACGACACACCTGCGCTGTCGCCTTCGGTATGTGCCACCTTCGCTGCCTGCGTCCAGACGGCAACCGCCCGTGCGAGATCACCGGACTGTGAAAGGACCTCACCGAGTTTCTCGAGCGCTGCGCGGTTTTCCGGCTCGCGCGAGAGAACCGTCTCCAGGCCCGCGATCGCGCGGTCGTGTTTGCCGTAGCGAAGGTAGACGCTTGCTTCCGCGAGGACTTGCTCAACGTCAACCTCCGGCTGGGGCACCGGGGCAGCGGTCTCAAAGAAGATCGCGTCGTCCTCCTCTTTCGCTTGGGCCGCAGGATCGGAGGGCTCCTCGCGGGGAAGGGGCGTATCGTCGAGCACATCGGGCTCGCTGTTCTGTGGCGTCGGCCCGGCCTGCAGCCCGGACTCGTCAAGTTGAAGCGGTTCGGCCGATACAAAGCGCTGCAAGATCTCTCGCGCGCGATTCTCATCTCCGTGCATGCGATAAAGGTCGGCGAGCTTGCGGTAAAGCGGTTCGAGCTCCTCCACGCGGCCGATGGCGCGATAGGACTCGGCGAGGAGTTCGAAGCCATCCGTCGAGTCGGGTCGCACTTCGGTCGCGCGCTTTGCGAAGGGCTCCGCGCGGTCAGCCTGCCCCGTGGCGATTAGCCCACGGGCGAGCCCGACCAGCGCTGTCGCGCGACCCGAATCCAACTCCAGGATTCGCTCATAGACCTGAATCAGACCCTCGGTCTCATCGTGGCGCGCCAGCTCGGCAGCCACTTCCTCGTACTCGACGATCGCCTCGTCCTTGAGCCCTGCTTGCCGAAGCAGCTCCGCGATCTTCATGCGGCTCGTCGTGTTTGTCGGGTCGAGCGTCGCCATCTTCCGCAGGAGTTCAAGCGCGTCGCGCTTGCGTCCTTCGCGGTGATAGGCGTCGGCCGCAGTCTGGAGTGCGGCCATGGCTTCGGACGTGAGGCCCAGGCGTTGATACAGCTCGGCAAGCGGCACTTGGACGTCTGAACGATTGGCATCGATTTTCGTGATCTGCTTGTAGAGCGCGACGGCCTTCGCATCGAAGCCGTCCTTCATGAACTGCTCGGCGACCTTAAGATAGGCCGCGATCGCCTCGTCCTTCTGACCCAGCTTGAGGTGGATATCACCCAGCTTGAGACGGGAGTTGCTGTCGCGAGGGTCCGCCTGAAGAAGGGTCTGATACTCCTTCAGCGCCTTGTCGAGGGATCCCTTCTGAAGGAATTTCTGCGCCGCTTCAAGGATCTTGCGCTTATTTATCGCCAAGGACCCCTCAGCCTCGCGATGGGGGAGCCGAGGGAGCCGAGTCCCCCTCTCTGTGATCTATCGGCCGGCTGGAAGCCCCCTTGAGGGGAGCTCTCCGAGGGGCGCTGGTAGCGCGAGGGGATCGGAGGCGTGGCTGCGCATCCGTGCGAGGGCGTACTCCCGTTCCGCCGGGGAGGCCTCGTCAAGCTCAAGCGGAAGCCCAAGACACCCCGCCAGCGCGCGAGCGAGCCGGCTCCCTACCTCTTCTTCCTTATCGGCAGAACAGCCGAGCTCGGCGAGGCTCGTCGCTGCCCGATGCGACAGGCCCGCTGCCCAGACCGCCGAAGGCGGATCCGGGGCGAGCCGGATGCTCCCGTGCTGGAGGATCGCTCCTCCAACCCGGCGCTGTGCACTTCCTACGAGCTTGCGGTTCGGAAGCGGACCCGCGCAGATCTCGTCGGCTGCCGGCTGAAGGAAGCAGTCGAAAGGGCGCCCGGGGACCCTGGCGAGCCGCGATCCGGGGCTGGGCCACGCGTCCACACCTACGCCTCGCAGCGCCTCGACCAGGGCACCCGAGACAAGGCGATAGGCGCCGGAGAGATCAGCTGGTAGTTCGCTCGCTGGGGCGGCAACCGCGTAGGTGAGGTCCGCGCCGTGAAGCACGGCAGCACCGCCTGTCGCCCGACGGACGAGGCCAACTCCTACCGCGCCGCAGCGCTCGATGCGGAGTGCATCTGCACCCTGGCCGTATCCCAAGGAGAGCCATGGGCCATCCCACATATAGAGCCGAAGCGTCGCAGCGCCAGCACACGAGCTGCGCAGGAGCGCCTCGTCAAGGCCCATGTTCCAGGGTCCCGAAGCTGGGCCGTCGCGCAGGAGCCGGAGGCACCGAGGTCGGGTGCTCACTCCTGTTTCGCAAGGCGCAGCACGTGCAGGAGCCCATCCAGCGCCAGTGAATAGCCGTGCGCCCCGAAGCCGACGACGACAGCCCGAGCGATCCCAGAGATGAATGAGTGGCGGCGGAACTCTTCTCGGCCGTGGATATTCGAGAGGTGAACCTCGACCACCGGAAGGGAGGTTGCAAACAGCGCATCACGCAGAGCGACGCTCGTGTGCGTGAGACCACCGGGGTTGATCACGATTCCATCGGCGAAGGCGGGCGCCTCTTGGATGCGGTCGATCAGCGCTCCCTCGTGGTTGGACTGGAAGAACTCAAGCTCCGCACCGGTCTCCTTTGCCTGCGCCGTAAGCGAAGCATTGATCTCATCGAGGGTTGTCGTTCCGTAAATCTCGGGCTCACGCGAGCCCAGGAGATTCAGGTTGGGCCCATGCACAACCAGGACGCGGAGCGGCTCCGACATGACGACCTCCGGCACTCGGTCTGCAAGCGGGAGAGCAATGCTCCGCTGGCCGGTTAAAGCTCCTCGCGCAGCTCGAGCAAATGACGCCGGATCAGATAGCGCGCCTTTCCGAGGTTGCCATCCGGGGCAAGAGCCAACACAAGAAACGTGTCGTCGTCGATGTGACGCAAGATGAGGGTGAAGCGCGCAAGGCTTACCACGGTTTCGGTCAGCGTGCCCCCTCCGAGGGCGTCAGACGCCTTGCGAATTTCCTCCAGGATCCGCCCGAACTCGACACCGGCTGCACCCACATCGTCGCGGGGCATGGCCAGTGTGCCCTGGCTCGCGGTGACCTCCTCGATCGGGATTCCGTCATTGCCCATCAGGGCGGCGCCGAGGCCGCCACCGCAACCGTCAACGATGGTCTGGAGAATCGATCTGAAGCTCATGCAGCTCCCCTTCGCAGGTTCTCGAGCCAGCGCTCGAGGGTGGCCAAGATGCGCGCTCTGTCACGAGCCTTTCCGTCGCTAGCGGTATGGCGCGCGGGGTCCGTGATGCGGTTGCTCTCGTCCGGCCTTGCCGCTGCGCGTTCGCGCACGGCGCGAGCCTCTGCGATGTGACCCTGTCGTTCGAGAAGCCCTGCCATCGTCGCGGTCGCGAACGGGGATTCCGGTGCCGAGACGAGATCCTCGGCCGCACCTTGTTCGACAGCGCGGATGGCTTGCTCCGCCACCTGATTTGCGTCGATCACGTCCTCGGCCTCGGACTCCGCTGCGTCGAACGCGCGGTCGAACTCGTCCCCGCCGATTTCTTCGAGTAGCTCGAGCGGCTGCGCCGGCGCGGGCGGCGGTGAGGGCAAGGATGCTGGCGGGCCCCGTCGAATCGCGGCTTCTGCTGCCACGCGCTCGAGGGCTGCGCGTCCGAGGGCGCGCTCGGGCGAGGCATCGAAGGCTCGCGCGAGCTCGCCCCGCGCCTCGCCTGGCTTTCCGAGGTCGAGCAGCGACAGCGCGAGCGCAACGCGCGCGGACATGGATTCGGGTTGGTGCTGGAGCGCTTCGCGTGCGACGCGCACAGCCTCGTCCGCGCGACCGGCGCGACGCCAAGCATCGGCCAGAGCCACGGCGGCGGGCGAGGCAGGATTGCCGGCGCCCGCGGTGATCAGAGCGGCCACCTCGTCGCTAGCTCCGCCGGAGTTAGCGCCTCGGGCCACGTGCCTCGACACGGTGGCTCCGCCCGTGGAATCGATGTCGAGTTCCTCCACGCCCCCTCCCCTGGCAACTCACACCCCCGCCGGAAAGATCTCGGCGGGTGTCAGCGGAACCGTTTCTGCGCGCCCAATGGCGCGCAGGGCGACGAACTGGATCTGAGCGTCCCGTCTTTTCTTATCGACACGAAGGGCCGAGAGATAAGCTTTCCTCGGGTAGCGCGGGAGGTCGGTCGGAAGGCCAAGCCGGCGAAGCAAACTTTCGACCCTGCCGGTAACTCCCGGGGGGCAAAGGCCCAGAGCCTCGGAGCGCCGGGCCGCGAAGACCATGCCCATCGCAACGGCCTCCCCGTGAAGAACCCCTCGGTAGCGAGAGAGCGACTCGATGGCGTGGGCCAAGGTATGCCCCAGATTGAGGAGCATACGCCGTCCCGATTCTTGCTCATCTTCCGCCACAATCTCCGCCTTGATCGCACAGGCTCGTTCGATGGTGGGAAGGAGGGCCTCGGGCTCGAGCCGGAGGACGCTTTCTGCATTGCGCTCGAGCTGCTCGAAGAATGCCGCATCCCAGAGAAGGCCTGCCTTTACCACCTCTGCGAGACCGGCGGCGCGCTCGCGCACCGGCAACGATGTGAGGGTGTCGACGTCGATTCCCACGAGCCGCGGCTGGTGAAAGGCACCCACGAGGTTCTTGCCGCGTGGGAGGTTCACCCCGACCTTCCCGCCGACGCTCGCATCGACCATCGCGAGCAGGGTGGTCGGCACCTGCACGAAAGGCAATCCGCGCAGAAGGGTGGCGGCTGCAAAGCCTGCCAGGTCCCCCACGGTACCGCCGCCCAAGGCCACCACCACGGTCGCCCGGTCGGCGCCGAAATCGAGCAGGGCATCGTAGAGGCGCGCCGCCCCGCGCAGGTTCTTGTGCGCGTCGCCGTCGCGCACAGCGATCCGCCCGGTCTCGAGACCAGCTTCCCGGAGCGAACGCAGGAGCTTTCCTGCGTAGCGCCGACCCACAGTGGGGACCGTGACAACCGCCGCTCGCGTGGCCTTGGTGTGTCGAGCGATCTCGCCACCGAGCCAGCCGAGAAGTCCAGAGCCAATGTGGATGGGATAGCTTCGGTCGCCGAGTGCGACCGGCACCGTCGCGAACCGCCGTGCTCCGGCCTGCGGTTTGCTCACGGGGAGCCGCGCAGGCGGCCTAGGATCGCATCCGCCACCTCGCTGGGCTCGAGGGCATCCGTATCCACCACGATCGAAGCCGGCTCGTAACTCGGACTGCGCTCCGCGAGGAGTTCTTTGATGCGCCGAAGGCGATCTTTCCCAGAAACACCGTGAAGGAGCGGCCGGTCTGCGGTGTCGCCGATCCGGCCGAGCAGGGTCTCTGGGCGCGCCCGCAGATACACGATCGTTCCGCTTGCCGTGAGCCGCTCCCGCGTGCCGGGCTGGGCGATCGCCCCTCCCCCCAAGGCCACGACGAGAGCGCCCCCCGCGACATTTTCGATCGCCTCCCGCTCGCGCTTGCGGAATGCTGCCTCGCCCTCGCGTGTGAATAGCTCGGCGATACTGGTTCCGGCCGTCCGCTCGATCATCGTGTCCGTGTCGACGAAGCCACGCCTGAGGCGCTCTGCCAAGAGAGCGCCGACTGCGGACTTTCCAGCGCCCATCATCCCGACGAGCCAGATTGTTCTCACGAGCGCGAAGTATAAGCGACGGGGGGGAGCCCTCGCAGGCTCCCCCCCGGTGTCCGATCGATCCGAAACCGCCGCCTATCCGGCGACCTCGGCATGCTCGACCACCCGCGGCGTCAGGAAGATGAGAAGCTCCTTCCTGGTGTCACTGATCTGGTGCTCCCTGAACAGGTTACCGAGGATCGGAACCTTGAAGAGGTACGGCACTCGGGATTCTTGTTCCGCCTTATCCACGGTGTAGATTCCGCCGATTACCAGCGTCTGGCCGTCCGCCACGAGGGTCTCGGTCTTGGCCTCGTTCTTGGCGATTGCGGGCGAGCCGGTCGGCGTCTTCACGCTGTCGTCGGGCGCGTTCCGCGTCACTTCCACCTTCATGATGATGCTCTTGTCCGCGGTGATGTGCGGCGTCACGGTCAGGCTCAACACCGCATCGATAAACTCGAGCTGGGCATCGCCGTTCTGGAAGGTCTGGAAGGGAATCGAATCGCCCTGCAGAATCTTCGCTTCCCGGTTGTCAAGGGTGACCACGCGCGGGCTCGAGATGACCTTGCCCTCACCGTTGGTCTCAGCCGCTTGGAGCTGGAAGTTGATGTTCAACTTCTGGTCCAGCAGAAAGGCACCCACGTTGGCGAGGCCTGTGGCAACGTTCGTAATCGGGTTCGCGAACGTGACGTTGTTGTTGCTCGCACTGGTCGTATTTAGCAGGAAGTCACTGCCTCCCAAGGATTGCGGCGCGCTGCCGGTGGTGAGGGGATCCTGTAGCGGCTGTGCGCCGAACCCCCACGTCGTACCAATGTCGCGTGAGAAGTTCAGGTTAGCCTCAACGACCTTGGCCTCAATCAGCACCTGCGGGGTCTGCGTATCGATGGCCTTGACGAGCGCCGTGGCCTCATCGATCACCGACGGAATGTCCTTGATGATGACCGTGTTGGTACGCTTGTCGAC
>Ga0209039_10004193_pt1 | contig 10668 bp, 9 predicted proteins | sample BogFormECP12_OM1_FD_188238 | JGI IMG/M metagenome (GOLD analysis project Ga0209039, IMG submission 188238) | Bog forest soil microbial communities from Calvert Island, British Columbia, Canada - ECP12_OM1 (SPAdes) (version 2) | ecosystem: Environmental > Aquatic > Freshwater > Wetlands > Bog ... | reverse complement strand
ACCGACACCTCGGAAAAAGCTTCCCAACGCGGGAGTGCGCCCTCGGATCAGACCCGGATCGGGGCCGTGTAGCCCGGCGGCCGGTGAAAGCTCTCGCTGCCCCCGAGGGGGTCGGGCCGCGGCACGGGGGTCTCGCCCCGCTTCGCGGAGAGGTACGCGTCGATCGCGTCCGCGGCGTCCATCGAGGAGCCCATGGCGTAGACCACCGAGCGACCCCCGGCGGCGAAGATACCGGGGACAGCCGTCTCGAAGCCCTTGCCCTTCCCTTCGGGCCAACCCTGGGAGGTGAGCTTGAGGTCGAGGTCGGGTCCGAAGCCGGTGAGGTCGGCCTTCTGGCCCACCGCCACGATGACCGTATCGCAGGGGATCGTCTCCTCCGAGCCGGGGACGGGCACCGGGGTGCGTCGTCCGCCCGCATCGGGCGGCCCCAGTTCCATTGTCTGGACCACCAGTCCCTCGACCTTCGCTTCCCCGGCGATCCGGAGCGGGGCCCGAAGGAACAGGAATCGGATCCCCTCGGTCTCGGCCCCGTGGACCTCCTCGGGGTCCGCCGGCATCTCTTGACGGCTCCGGCGGTACACGAGCGTCACGCGACCCCCGTGGGATTCGCGCAGCGCCGTCCGAACCGAGTCCATCGCGACGTCGCCGCCGCCGATGACCACGACCTCCTTGCCCACCGTGACGGGTACGCCGTGGTTGACGTTCTTCAGGAAATCGAGGGCCGGTAGAACTCCAGTGAGTTTCTCTCCCGGGACGCCCAACGAGCGGTGGCTCGGGGTCCCGATCGAGATGAAGACAGCCTGGTACCCGTCCTCCCGGACCAGCTTGTCGAACGGGAACTCGCGGCCGACCTTGGTCCCGTCCACGAACGTCACGTCGAGGTCCCGGAACCGCTTCCGATCGGTTTCCACGTCCGCGTCCGTCATGCGGTAGGCGGGAATCGTCTGCATGAGACCGCCGTAGCGGCGTTCCTGCTCGAAGACGGTGACCGAGTAGCCCCTCACGGCGAGCTCCCAGGCCATCATCAGGCCCGCCGGCCCTGCGCCGACAACCGCGACCCGCTGGTTCTTCGGCTTCGAGGGAACGTAGGCGAGGTCGCTCTTCCCGTAGTCGAGCGCGGCCCGCTTCAAATGACGGATGGCGATCGGGACGCCCTTCTTCTTCACGACACAGGAGTCCTCGCAGTAATGGTAGCAGACCTTGCACAGGCAGGTCGCGAGCGGGTTCTCGCGCAGGGTCACACGGGCCGCGCCATCGAAATCCCCGTCCGCGACCAGCCGGATGTACTCGCGGCAGTCCTGCGTGATCGGACACGCCTCGACGCACCACGGTCGTCGGCACTGGATGCAACGCTTGGCCTCGAGGATGGCATCGTCCTTCGAGTACGCATGCAGCACCTCGCGGAAGTCCGCCGTCCGGGCATCCACGGGTTCCTCGGCGATCGGGACCCGAACCGGGTTCAGCTTCGGAGGAGCGGACTTGGGCGCCGGGGCGGCCGCGTCAGCACTCATGGTCTCGACCGTTCCGAGCTTCGCAGGTTCTTAAGACCGTTCCGTGGCGCGTGAAAGACTCGCACGCGAAGTACCGTTTGCGTCGCGGACGCTCTCCACTTATAGCCTAGCCACGTGGGGTGGGTAGGCCCGCGCGGGCCGCTCGATTCCATGGTGCTCGACTCCCTCGGAAAGTCATTGCGGGGCGTTCTCCAGAAGATCGCCCGGGGCTCGGTCGTGGACGAGGCCCTTCTCTCCGAAGTGGTGCGGGACATCCAGCGCGCGCTGCTTCAGGCAGACGTCAACGTCCAGCTCACGATCGAGCTCACGCAACGCGTGCGCAAGAGGGCGACCGACGAGAAGCCACCGGCCGGCGTGAGCCTGCGCGATTTCCTCATCCGGATCATCTACGAAGAGGTCCGACGTATCCTCGGCAAGGACCGACCGTTCGACCTCGGGCCGAAGAAGATCCTCCTCGCCGGACTGTTTGGCCAGGGCAAGACGACGACGGCGGCCAAGCTGGCCCGCTACTTCCAGAAGCGCGGAGTCCGGGTGGCGCTCGTGGCCGCAGATGTCCACCGACCGGCCGCGGTCGACCAATTGGAGCAACTCGCGAAGAAGGTGGGATGCGAGTTCTACGCGAACCGTTCCGAGGCTCGCGCCGAGCAGATCGTCCGCGAGGCACTCACAAGGTTCCCCCCGCACCTCGCCATCCTCGTCGACACGGCGGGCCGAAGCGGCATCGACCCGGACCTGATCGAGGAGCTGAAGCGCGTCAAGGCAGCGCTCTCCCCGGACGAGGTGCTCCTCGTGATCGACGCGGCGATGGGGCAGACGGCCGGTCGGAGCGCGGAGGCGTTCCACAAGGCCGTGGGGCTCACGGGCGTGATCCTGACGAAGATCGACGGCTCGGCGAAAGGCGGTGGGGCGCTCTCGGCGGTGGCAGTGAGCGGCGCGCCGATCCTGTTCCTCGGTACGGGAGAACACCTCGAGGAGCTCGAGCGGTTCGAACCGACCCGGTTCGTCTCGCGCCTCCTCGGCATGGGCGACATCCAGAGCCTCCTCGAGCGATTCGAGGAGCTTTCGGACAAGGACGCCGCAGAGAAGGCGGCGAAGGCCCTGATGACGGGTCGGTTCACCCTGCGGGACATGCGCTCGCAGCTCGACTCCCTCGGGGAGATGGGACCGTTCTCGAAGATCCTCTCCGCCTTCCCGGGGTTCGGCTCGATGAAGGTCAACGACCAGGAGCTCGAACAAACCCAGAAGCGGCTGCGGGGGTTCCGAGTCATCCTCGACTCGATGACCGCCGAGGAGCTCGACGACCCGCAGGTCATCAAGGCCGACCGCATCCACCGGATTGCCCGGGGCAGCGGCCACCGACCGCAGGAGGTCCGGGCGCTCCTCAAACACTACGAGACGACCCGCAAGGCCGCCCATGGCCTCGCCTCGAACCGACGGCTCCGACGCCAGATGGAGAAGCAGTTCGGCGTCGGAGGGGACGCGCCCCCGTGAGCCGCGGGGCCCGTCGATGACGCTCGTGGCGGCGGCCGAGGGGGTCGCCGGTGGGCTCCTCCTCTTCTTCGTGCCCGGGTACGCGGTCACCAAGGCCCTCTTCCCCGAATGGCGGGTCCGGGGCGCCCAGGGTTACCGTCGCCTGCTCGAGATCGTCACGCTCTCCTTCGTGACGAGCATCGGGTTGACGGTGGTCGTGGGGTACGGACTCTTGAGCCTGGCCCCGAACGGGTTCGCGGCCGCCTGGTCGGACCCGCTCCTCGAGGGCATCCTCGTCGCTCTGACGGTCGTCGCCTTGGCCGCGGCGCTCGTCCGTGGGGCGTTCGCCGCTGTACCCCCGACCGCTCGGCCCGCGTTGGAAGGAACGGACAAGGAGGGGGCTTGGGAGCTGTCGCGGCAGGTCGAGCGCCTCGCTCGCGACGAGCGACGCATCGAGCACGAGCTACGCGTCGCGCCGCCCGACCCTGCAACGAAGGCCCGCCTCACCGCCGAGCTCGAGTCGCTGAGGGCCGAACGCGATACGCTACGCCGGCAGCGGGAGGAGGAGTATGCCACCTAGGGGCGCGGTCGGAGGCCCCGACTACAAGATGGTCATCGTGGTCCGTGGCGAGCTCCGGCTCACGGCCGGCAAGGCGGCGGTCCAGGTGGCCCATGCGGCCGTGATCCTGGCTCAGGAGGCCGAGAAGCGCGCTCCGGAGGCCTTCCGTGCCTGGTCGGCCGCCGGCCAGAAGAAGATCGCCCTCCTCGCCCCCTCGCTCGAGGACCTTGAGCGGCTCGCACGGGAGGCGCGCGGCCACGGGATCCCTTGGGTCCTCGTGGAGGATGCCGGATTCACCGAGGTGCCTCCGGGCACGAAGACATGCCTCGGATTGGGCCCGGCACCCAGCTCCCGGTTGGACCCGATCACTGGGTCCCTTTCCTTGCTTTAGGGCCCGTTGGCTCGAGAAGCAGATTGACCCGCCAGAACAAGTCTAAGACCGTATAAATACAGGCAAAGTCTCGTGTGCTTGTGCCCGCGCGGGAGGTCGGGTAGCCCATGCGGATGTGGATCTACATCGTACGACGTCTGCTGTTGGTCATCCCTATCGTCGTCGGCGTCATGACCATCACGTTCGCGCTGGTGAGCGCCCTCCCCGTCCAAGACCGGCTCATCTCGGCGTTCGGCGCGCCGCCGAAGAACTTTCCAGGAGGATACAACCCCATCATCCCGTGTTCGGACTTGAACAAGACTGCGACCGGGAACTGCACCAACCCCCTCTACCAGCGAGACATTCACAAATTAGGTCTGGACCAACCCATCTACTACCAGTGGGGTCTGTACATCGGGAACGCCCTTACGTTCCAGTGGGGCTACGTCGATAACCATAGCGGCGCGAGTCAGACGTTTTCCGCGATCCAGGGTCAGTCGGTCGCGACGGTCCTGGGCTGGCTCCTTCCGTACACTTTAGAGCTCGCCATCTTATCGCTGATCATCATTCTCATCGTCTCGATACCGTTAGGTAACTTGGGTGCCGTCTACCGGAACCGTCCGATCGACCAAGCCTCCCGGGTGATCTCGTTCTCGGGGTACGCCCTGCCCGGGTTCCTGCTCGGGTCATTCCTGTTATTCGCTTTCGTGCTCGCCTTAGGGCCGAGCGTCGACTGGCTCGACCCGACGTGCACGAAGGAGACGTGGTACCAGTTCTGGGTCGGCTCGTGGCCCCAGCAATCCTGCTACTCCGGCGAGATCTGGCCCACCTGGCTCAAGGATGGTTTCATCAGCTCCCCCACTGGGTTCCCGACCATAGACGCGATGGTGCATGGCCAGTGGTGGCTCGCGACCGACTCCCTTATCCGAATCATCCTTCCGGCCCTCGTGATCGCGTACGGGACCATCGCCGGGCTGCTGCGGTTTGTCCGCAACAGCATGCTGGAGGTGATGAACCTCGACTTCGTCCGGACGGCTCGTGCGAAAGGCGTTCCCGAGAAGACCGTCATTTCTCGGCATGCCGGGCGAAACTCCCTCAACGTCACGATCACTGTCTTGGGGCTCACCTTCGCCTTCTTCATCGGAGGCTTCCCGGTCGTCGAAACGATCTTCAACCTGTCCGGGGTCGGTCGCATGTTCGTCTATGCGATCTTGTCCCCCTACGACTACGGACTGATCTTTGGCTCCACGCTTCTGTTCACGTACCTCGTGGTGTTTGCCAACATCATCGTGGACGTGCTGTACGCCTATCTGGACCCACGGGTCCGACTGGGGTGATCCGCAACCACCATGACAGCAACGGGGGCGGCCGAGGTCCCAAGCCCGACTTCCAACTCGACCGCGAAGGTTCCGCCGACCTCTCGCGGCCGTCGACCGAACCCGCGGATCGCCCAGATGAAACGCACTTGGTACTTCCTGCGGCGGAACACCCTCGCCATGGTCGGGATCGTCATTCTGCTGTTCTTCATCGGCATCGCGATCTACGCGTTGACCCAGCCGATCCCGTGGACCCAACTCACCCAACAGTGCGCATCCGCCGGGGTCAACCCGCCGGCCCCAGGTTCCGGCTGTGTGTGCACGTACTACACGGGGAGCACGAACCCCGGACCGAATTGTTACCAGACCCCGCTCAACTATCCTTCGGAGATCGCACCGACCGTCAACGTGGCCCACGGTTCGCTCGGGCCTTTCCCTATGGGCTCGCTGACCGTCGCTCCGAACAATCCGGCCTTCTACGACATCTATACGGGACTGCTTCGGGGCGCCGACTGGTCGCTCGGCATATCGGTCGCCATCGTTGGGTCCGGCGCCCTGATCGGCCTTCTCGTGGGGGCGATCTCCGGGTTCTTTGGCGGTTGGGTTGATGAGGCGCTGATGCGCATCGTCGACATCTTCCTCTCGATCCCGCAGATCCTGTTCGTGATCATCGTGATCGCGGTGCTCGTGTCGATCCCATTTTTCCAGCCGTTCGATGCCCGGATCGGGTTACTTATTCTCGGTTTCGTGATCGTCTGGTGGCCGTTCTACGCTCGGATCGTCCGTGGACAGGTCCTCGTGGTCCGCGAACAGAAGTACGTGGAAGCGGCCCGAGCGAGCGGGGCGGGGGGCGGCCGCCTGGTGCTGCGCCACATCATCCCGAACAGCGTCTACCCGATCTTCGTGCAGATGTCGCTCGACGTCGGCACGATCCCCCTCCTGCTCGGAACGCTCGTCTACTTGGACTTCCCGATCTTTGCGACCATCTACTTTCCGGAGTGGGGCTCCATGGCGGCCCTATCGGTGTTCCAAGCGAACGGCGCGAGCACGCTCACCGACGCGCTGCTCACCTGTCAATTCGGCGCGTGCGTCGTTCCGTGGTGGCAGTTCCTGTTCCCGGGACTCGCGCTGTTCCTCTATGCGATCAGCGTGAACTTCCTGGCGGACGGACTTCGCGACGCCCTCGACCCCCGGCTCCGGAGGTAGTCAACCGAGAACGATGTCCGCGATGGCACAGCCCATGGTCGACCGCCCGACCCTCTCGACGGGGACGCCGACCGCCCCCTCGACGGTCGCGGAACAGCCGCTTTCGAGCCCGGACACGGGTGCCGGGCACAGCCCTGTCGTCCTGGATGTCCGGGACCTGAAGACCTACTTCTTCACCTACGACGGCGTCGTCCGCGCGCTCGACGGGGTTTCGTTCAAGGTCCGACGGGGTGAGACGCTCGGCCTCGTCGGGGAGACGGGGTGCGGCAAGAGCGTCACGGCGTTTTCGGTCGTGCGGTTGATTCCCGACCCTCCAGGACGAGTGATCGGTGGGAAGGTCCTCTTCCGGGGCACGGACCTCCTCTGGGGCCTCGATGCGGAGGCTCGGATCAAGATCGACCCGAAGACCGGCCGCGCGAAGGTTCGGCGGTCGTTCCGTCGGATCAAGGCCGCTCTCGAGAGGATGTCGGCCGTCCGGGGCCGGGGGATCTCGATGATCTTCCAGGAACCGACCCAGGCGATGAACCCCGTCTTCTCGGTCGCCGACCAGCTGTCGGAGGCGCTCATTCTCCATCACGGAACCGCCATCGTCGACGAGCTCCTCAACGCCACACCGAACGCCCCGCAGGTCCGCCCCGCCCTCGAGGCGCTCGTGGACAAGGTGCGCACCGGCCCCGCGGAGGCCGTGCGGGCCGCGGCGGCGAAGGTCGGAGATGCGGTCCATTCCTCCTCCTTCGGGACCCAGGCGTTCCACGTGGCCACGAACAGTGACCTCGGGCCGGAGGACATGGTCCGTCACCTGGAGAAGGCCGCCCGGCGGCTTCGACTGAGCGGGATCGAGCGCGCGTACCTCCGTCAGCGGCGTCGACAGATGGTGGTCGCCGACGAGCTCCACGACCTCTACTTCTCCGAGATGCGGGAAGGCCACGTGAACCGTCGCCAGCGCCGCATCCTGCGCGCTCGCTCCAATGCCAACCGGATCCGGGGATTCTACTACGGGATCTGGGGGATCCGGGGGCGCATCCAGCGTCCGATCCGGAACGATACGTTCTGGCGGAGCGTGCAGCGCCTCGAGGAGGTATCGATCGCAAACCCCGTCCAGATCGCCCGGGGCTACCCGCACGAGCTCTCGGGAGGGATGCTGCAGCGGGTGATGATCACCATGGCGCTCTCGGTCGACCCGGTCATCCTGATCGCGGACGAACCGACCACTGCGCTCGATGTGACGATCCAGGCGCAGATCCTCGAGCTGATGCGGGACCTGAAGCGACGCATCGGCACGGCGATCCTGCTCATCACGCACGACCTCGCGGTCATCGCCGAGGTCGCCGACCGCGTCTGCGTGATGTACGCGGGCCAGATCGTGGAGACCGCCCGCGCGCGCGACCTCTATGCCCACCCCCTCCACCCCTACACGCAGGGCCTTCTCTCATCGATCCCCAACCTGGAACGGCCGGACAAGAGACTGAGCTCGATCCCCGGTTCCGTGCCCGACCTCATCCGACCTCCCCAGGGTTGCCGCTTCCACCCTCGATGCCCGTACGCGATGCCGGTCTGCACGGAGCTCCGCCCCCCGACCACGGCCGAGGGAGAGGAGCACACGGTAGCCTGCTACTTGTACAAGGGCGACGTGGCGGTGGAGTGAGAGGACGGAGGGTAGCTGAACATGATGAGCGAACCGACGCTACCCCTGATTTCCTCCTACAACCTGCGCAAGTACTTTCCCATCCGCGGAGGACTGTTCTCCACGCGGATCGGGGATGTTCGCGCCGTGGATGGCGTGACGCTCGACGTCGGCGAAGCGGAGACGCTCGGGCTGGTGGGAGAATCCGGCTGCGGCAAGACGACCGTCGGGCGGCTCATGCTCCGCCTGATCGAGCCGACGTCCGGGCACACGTACTACCACCCTTCGCCCAAAGTGCTCGCGCGGCTCGACTCCCTCTACTCCACGCTCAAAGGGTCGGTGGGCGGCAACGGGAACGGGGCGTCTCCCGAAGCCCAGGCCGCGCTCAAGGAGCTCGACGAGATCGCGGACCAGTACTCCCTGTACCGGATGAAGCACTCGAAGATGAAGGAGCTCCGGGGAAAGCTCCAGATCGTCTTCCAGGACCCGTTCAGCTCGCTCAGCCCGCGGATGCTCGTGCGGGACATCATCGGCGAGCCGCTCGCGATTCATCACACGGGAAGCCGTCGGGAACGCTACCAGCGGGTCGGCGAGCTGGTCCAGGCGGTCGGTCTCAACCCCGAGCACCTCTGGCGCTTCCCGCACGAGTTCTCCGGCGGCCAGCGCCAGCGGATCGGGATCGCCCGCGCCCTCGCCCTGCGTCCCGAGTTCATCGTGCTGGACGAGCCGACGAGCGCGCTCGACGTGTCGGTCCAAGCCCAGATCCTCAACATCCTGAAGAAGCTCCAGTCCGAGCAACGCCTCGCGTACATGTTCATCTCGCACCACCTGTCGGTCGTGCGGGCGATGAGCCACCACGTCGCGGTGATGTACCTCGGCCAGATCGTCGAGCGCGCCGGCACGGAGGACCTCTTCTCGCGCCCGCTCCACCCGTACACCCAGGCGCTCCTGTCCGCGATCCCGGTCCCCGACCCCACCTTGAAACGGGAACGGATCGTCCTGAAGGGCGACGTGCCCAGCCCGGCGGCCCCGCCGCCCGGCTGCCGCTTCCATACCCGCTGTCCGGCCGTCATGCCGGTCTGTTCGACCGTGGAGCCTCCGCTCATCGAGGTCCGCAAGGCGCACTGGGTCGCCTGCCATCTCTACCCGCCCTCGGGGGCGCTGCCGAGCTCGAGCCCGGGCATGTCCCCGCCGGCAGCCGCGGGCGCCGCCCCCCCTCCACTGGCTTCGTGACCCTGACGGCCCCGTAATGCCCGCGACTACCTCGGGGAGCCCATCGAGTGTCGGGGGCGGTCCGGAGGGGGCCGAGGCCGGCCAACGCTCCCTCGAGGACCGGGTCGCGGAGGAGCAAGCCGCGGCGCTGCGCGAGCCCGGGCCGAGCTGGCGACAATGGCTCTTCCAGAGCGCGTTCCGAGCCTACTTCCTGCTGGGAATGCTCATCGTGGATGCCCAGATCGTCGTGTTCTGGTACGAGGTCGGGAGCACGGTGGGGCTGGTCGCCTTCCTGATCCTCGCGGTCTACCTCGAATTCCTGCTCTACCGGTACCTCTGGTACCGGCCGCGGTTCGACGCCCCTGCGCCGAGACGGTTCCGCCGCACCTGGCTGCGCCCCGCAGAATACGGCCGATGGACCCCCGAGGCTGAGCTGGTGCGCGCCGGCGGATCGATCTACGCTGCCGAGCAGGGCCCGAACCCGAAAGAGTTCCTCTAGGCCGGACCCCGGGGACTTGTAGCCTCCTCGGGTTCGTTCGAGCGAACCGGACGCCCTCACGTTCTCTCTCGTGCGTTTCGAGGTCGCGGCGGCCCCGAGGCCCGAACCTCGGACCCGGACCTCGGCGCGGCGGTGACCCGTGCCCGGTCCCGTCTTAAGAAAAAGAAAAGGGAGGAAAGGGTTCTGCGCCCCGGTCCGTGGACCGGGGCGCCGTGTGGGCCGTGACTCTCGTGCCTACCCTAGCACTCCGTTCCCGTTGATCAGGTACCAGGTGTTGTCCCCGCCACCGCCGATCGTCGGGTTGATGTTGAGGGTCGTCGGGTCGATCCAGGACGCGTACGAGGCCACCAGGCTCTCCTGGTCGTAGTAGACGTAGAGGGCCAGCGAGTTCGCGATGTGTTCGACCAGGTTGTACATCAGTACCCGCGCCGGTCCGACCGCCATTCCCGCTGCCTGACCCATGCCCCAGAGCATCGCGCCGTAGGCGTTGCCCTGGCAGGCCTGCGTGACCGGGTTGTTGGCCCAGTAGAGCAGGCCCTGAATCGACGCCGGCTGAGCCGGTCCAACCAACGAGCCACCCGTGCAGGTGAACAGGCTCAGGCCTTCCTGCACCGCGTCACCCGAGGTGTACGTCGCGTTCGCGTAGTAGAGCGGGGCCACGTAGTCCGTCGGGTCGGGGTAGTCGGGTGCCCATCCGAGGTTGAAGAACGGCAGCGCAGAGTCGCCGGGCAGCGCGGAAAGGCTGTAGACGACCAGCTGGCTGAACGTTACGTCAAACGTGTTGGGCGCGAGTCGGCCTCCCGTGATCTGGCTGATGTAGGGCATGTAGTCCTGGATCATCTGGTCGACAGTTACCGCTCCCTTCTGACCGATGATCGGGAACTGGCACGGCGAACTCGTC
>Ga0209039_10004192_pt1 | contig 10669 bp, 12 predicted proteins | sample BogFormECP12_OM1_FD_188238 | JGI IMG/M metagenome (GOLD analysis project Ga0209039, IMG submission 188238) | Bog forest soil microbial communities from Calvert Island, British Columbia, Canada - ECP12_OM1 (SPAdes) (version 2) | ecosystem: Environmental > Aquatic > Freshwater > Wetlands > Bog ... | reverse complement strand
CCGTTAGTATCTGGAAGCATGATGTCGATTAAGGCGAGGTTGTAGTAACGTTCGTTCGCTTTCCTGATTGCCTCAGCGCCGTTTTCAGCAACGTCTGGACTGTAACCGTTCTCATTGAGTGATATCATCAACAGTTTTCGTATGCCTGGTTCATCGTCAACTATCAACACTGAAGGCCTGGCCGGAAGGCTATTGGTACTCAATTGCTTCTTAGCCTCTCTACACTATATGCATCGGATTACAAATAGTCATTCTATTCTGGTATTATAAAAATTGTTATTAGAAGATATTTATTCAAAATACATTGAGAAAATGCTCAGACAACTACTTCACAGTTGACTAAATCGACAACTGCTTTGACAGTTCTTCGAGAAACAAGAGAATACGTTTCTTTCCCTGTCTGAAATCAACGATCGCCGTAATCATCGTGACGGGCGTCTCGGATGCAACTGTAACCCTCGTCGTGTTCTCATCAACCGATTCTGCCACGATCATTATTATCGATTTGAAAGACATTGGACCTGATATCGTTTTCACCTTAACGCGATGGGTCTCTTCATCGATTTGCTCTATGCTCCATCCCAGAGCGGGAAGCACCTTTTGAGTGGCAGCCCAGACCTTGTCTAAGGAGTAGGATATCTCCACCTTTTCCTCCTCCTTCCGTAGATAGGCCATCCTTTTTTCCCTTACCCAGTGAAGATTACATCATTTAAAAATGTGGCTGCTACTTGCAGACGTGATCATATTGGCGTGCAATAGGCATGATTTCTCTGGAAAATCTAGAAACTGTAAACATATAACTCACTTAGTGTTTGCGAAGCTTGAATTCAGGAAACGCAAGAGTGGTGCGGTCGCCGAGATTTGAACCCGGGTCGTCAGCGTGGCAGGCTGATGTCCTAGACCAAACTAGACTACGACCGCCCAATACTAGTTCAAGACCTACCATAATCACCTGCCTAATAAAACTTAAGCCTTCAGGTCTTAGTGAGGCGCGCGCAAATGCAGTGGGTAACAATGGTCTCTTCTGGTTTTGCGCAAAAGTTATAGCTGAACGATATTATCATTCAATGGGCGTTTGTAATGGTTGACATTAGAGATCTCCTTGAATATAATGATGCTGAGAGAGGTGCTTTTTTCAAGGCATTCGCCAAACTGTCGTGGCGTGAATTCATCAAGAAGAGAGAAGCCAGTTTCCATTCTATTAGAAACATTTTTATCCACACATTAAACGCAACAGACTACTGGCTTGATTTCCTTCAAAATGATAACCAACGTTCAAAGAAGAAATTCGAGGAATACAAGAATCTGAAAGAAATAGGTGTTTACATGCGGCATGTAGAGAAACGTATGCACGATTACCTAGAAGTGCTGTCTACTGAAAACCTAAACAAGAAGTATGAGGGCATGCGCAGTGGGAAACTTGAAACGTTAACTGCTGAAGACATTTTGGTTCACGTTTTCGAAGAGGAGGTTCATCATCGAGGCGAGTTGATAGCATTGTTCTGGCAGATGGGTATTGAACCACCACTCATAGGATACCCGCTATAAAACAACCATTCGTTGTAGTACACAAAAGGAATCAACTTCTTAGACAATGCCTATATTCAAAAATATCTAGCGCGCACTTAAGGCCTCCAGCTTGGATTTTGAGACAGAAAAAAGCTATTATCTGAGCGAATTATAGCTCATGTTAGAGGACAATGTCTCCAATCAAAAAGCAAGTCGTTTCCAGTGCCGTGTTTCAAAAAGTGAAGTCTTCAAACAAAGTTTCCTGGGCTTTACGTTTCACAAAGTTTAACTTGATAGGTTTAGGGCCTTTCCTTATTGCAACAGTTTTTTATGTTCTATTGTTTACTAGATTTGGTTTGTGGACATGGTTTCTAGCTAATATCGTGGGAGCTACGATACATTTCTGCTTGGTTGAGTATTTTAATAAGACAAAGAAAGGTTTCATGTTTGATGAACCGAAAGAGAGAAAATTGAGTAGTTAAAGAAATTAGTGGATTGTATTTGGTTTCAGGCATATTGGGCACACGTGTAGGTTTTTATCTAGATCGAAATCATATCTTGGCTCTGGGAAAAAGGATCTTCAATAACCCATCAAACCGCAACATCGTGAACATATTGGAAAAACCCCATTCTTGCAGCTCTTCAGGGCTCGTCTGAATGCTCGGTGTTTTTCGCCATTGTATATATCGAAAATACTTGATTCCTTAATATTTCCTGTAACAAAATCTGGAAAATCTCTACAGGTGACAGTATCCCCATTGGGCATTATATCCAATTGAAACCACGGAGCAACACATTTTCGATATCCAAAGAAATTCTCGGGTTCATGATAATACTTTCGAATCTCCGTTAGTTTGAGTTCTGGAACAAACATAATAGGCATTTTGAATTTTCCAGATTTTATTCTTCGTACTTGTTCGGCAATTTTATTCGTATCTAAATCAGTAGTGTCCCTGACATACCCTTTCCATGCAAACGGTGTAATACCCAGCAATTCACGAGCAGTTTTTGTATGATTCTGACCTATACATTCTGTAGTGAACCATGAATAATAGATTACCATACCGTCGGGGTTTAGTTTTTCCGCTTCCTTTACTGTATCAATCAGTACAGATTCATTATTTTTCGAAATTGTTGTAAGAATGAAAAACGCGGGTTTTGTCTTTTTTTTCTTTTCCTTTAGTTTCTGAATCTTCAATATTCCTTTGGTTGCTGTATCGAATGCTCCTTGTACTCCGCGGCATTTATCATGGATTTCTTTCGGTCCATCAAGAGATACGCAAAGCATATCCCATGCATTCTCAACTATTGTGCTGGCGTTTTTTTCTAACCCAAAACCATTCGTTACTATTTGAACAGTGAGTCCGTTCTGTTTTATGTAGCTAACAAGGGGAACAAGTGGTTCATAAAGAAAAGGTTCTCCACCAGTTATGTAGACGTGTACTTTTTTCGGAGCAACCTCATCCACAACTCTTTTGTAAACCTCAAGAGGAACTTCTCCAGTGACTTTGGGCGTGTCTTCTGTTGCGTTGTATCCACTCTTTCCCCATTGTCCACAGATCGCACATCTGTGATTGCAGCGATGTGTAATCCTCGGACTTAATAACCAAAGAGAATTGCTGCTTCCATCTTTTTTTCTGTAGTCCAACTGCGATTGAACATACTTCTTGTATGAAGCCCTCATGAAACCCCTTAAAAGTTCCGGGTTTCTGCTTACAGGAACCAGAAATTGTATCGGAATTTTTCTCATGAATTATCACATCAATTGTTGCAGGGCACGCGTTCGTTGGCGCCTAGCGAATCTTTGAACTTTCAGAATAATAAATCTACGTGTTTATCAATTCAAAGAGCTGTTCCGGTGTCGCGTACTGTGCTTAGATTTTACGCTCATGAAGCGCCAGACCTTGGGATGCAAAGAAACGCGAATGCAAACCAATGTTAATAGCCTCAATTCTAAGAGAAGGCCTCAATAGGTTGACTCATTTCTGTGGGTATATGGCGACGGTGCCTCTCTCTGTGACGACTCGGATAGTGTATGATTCATTTGGCAGGGAGACATTAGCTAGAGAATACGAAACTGTGTCGCCCGAATTCACGTATAGGTCAATTTCATATCTCTGATGCAAAGTGGCATTATCTATCCACAAATCGACCAGATGTGCCGTTTCTGGTCCATCGTTCTCAAAGATGAAGGTCACCATGTTTGCAGAGACCCTGATGGCCACCTGATCGATATCAATTATTGTCTGGTTTGATCCTGATCCCATCTCCTGAATCTTCATGTAGACCGTGCCGTTGCTGTTGAGGTAGCTATTCCATTGGTCAGTCAGATTTACGGCATAACTGTCCCACCATGTTGTTGATTGATGCCCCGTAGTCGAGTTGAAGCCGTAACTGCTGAAAGCAGACGCGGTCCAGTTGTAAGCGCTTAAGTAAAGCGTCCCACCTGCGACGCTGTCTCGGTAGTCAACCGCAATTTCGACGGTGTTGATGTTAGCAAGTGGATATGTCGGCACGTCCACTGGAAAGGCTCCGTCGATTTCCAGACCGTTACTGAACTGATTCTGCTCCGCATTTAAAGAAGTTGTGGGCTCGGGGTCGACGATATAACGGACGACGATGTCATCAAAATATGTAACGTCGCTGGTTCTGGAGCCTGCAAACCCGATTTCTCCGAAACCCCTGACGCTTCCTCTTCCAAAGGAGTCGTTTAACGTCCACAACTCGGGTTCAACCGTGTTCACGGGCCAAACTTTGACTTCTCCTATCCCGCTGGCAGGGACTGTGACTCTGAATCTCATGTAATACCAAGTGTTCAAAGACCAACTAAGTGAGCTGTGTGCACCCCATGAACGTAAATCGTTCAGGAGATCCAAGCTGTCCATGTCGTTGTGGAATAGGCTGCAGTAACCACTGCCTGGTTGCGGACTGCTGTCCATGCAGCATGATAGTCCCATTCTGCTAGTGTCCCCGCCTGCGAAAGAAGCTACGTCAATTTTCACCAGCATATCAACAGGTGCTGTCACGTTGCCCAATGCTGTAATTATTAGTTTGTTTGGATCCCCGCTGGCACCCACATTCTTTAAAGTGTCGTTTTCGATGGACCATGTCCCCCCACCTGTTTTGACTTGATAAGCTGTTTCTGTCTTGATGTCTGGCTCGTTTGCTCTGTTGAAGTCGTCGAACCACAGGTAAACGTTGCTTTCATTCGCGGGGGGACTTCCAGCATTTGGGTTTCCGTAGTATATGTAGTAGCTGTTGTCTGAACTATTTGCGGATATTGGAGCTTGAGTTCTGAACCAGACTTGGGTGGAAGAAGAATTAATGTCGTCGACTTCTCTGTCGAGCTCCATCCAACTTGTTCCTGAGTCGTACGCTATTCTTAAGTCATTACCGTTGGGCATGAGCTTACCCGAAGAAATCAACGAAGCCGTGTCTACTGTTACGGAAAGCGTGTAGTTTGTACTTAAAACGGATAGTGCATTGTTTGTTATGGTCACTCCTTTCCGATAGGCGTAATCGGTATTCCACCAACTCAAGCCAGGTGTTTGTACATTGCTCTCCGAAAAGCTTTCGTAGGAACCGTCAACACTCTGAGTGTTTAGGTAGGTTCCGGATATTCTGCTACCAGAATCGACGATAAATTCGTTCTGTGCTGGAAACCACGGCGATGATCCATTGACGCTTGCGACGTTTGTAATCTTTAGGTCTTCCTGCATTCTTTCTATGTCAAACTGGTTCATCTGATAGCTCCACAGAACTACGTTTTCAACGATGATGACCAATATGACTAGGCTCAGCATCACCACTATCACATTGCTCAGGCCCTTACGATTATGAAGGATTCTGGATATATCGTTCCCACCGACGAACAAGTCTATCTCGTTTCTGCCTCAGCCAAACGTAAAAGAATTGTGAAGTCCAAATCAATACGTGAAATCGCATATGCAAGCCCTTGAAGAGGCTCGTCTTTGGCGGAAAGGTTTTATCAGCATGGAGCCGGATGTGCTTTATGTTCGCAAGGACGAGATGGGTTTGAGTAAGAAAGAGGTTGGCAGGAAATCGGCAAAGCCAGAGGAGTTGGTTGTCTTGTGGACTAGTGGAGACAAGGAAGTGGCTTTGAAGATGGTTTTCATGTATACTTTGAATTCGAAACGATTCAATTGGGGATGGAAAAATGTCATACTCATCGTATGGGGACCATCATCTAAACTCCTTGCCGAAGACCTTGAACTTCAAGAATATCTTTTGAAAATGAAAGATATGGGCGTGAAACTGATGGCTTGTAAGAAATGTTCAGATATGTATAGAGTTTCAGAAAGCCTGACCCAGCTTGGCATAGAAGTCAAATATATGGGTGAACAGTTGACTGACTACCTTCGTGAAGAAAGATACAGGGTGCTTGCCGTCTAGATACTACTTCAAGCAAGCCGCAAAAGCTTTATTAATCTGTGGATTCAGAAGCCTCTAAAATCTGGAGGCAACTGCAATGGACATTCGTGAAATGAAAGACATCCACAGAATCTTCGTCTTCGTCGATACAGAAATGGGCCAAGACCTCGAAACCATGAAAAGGATCCTATCGCTAGAACAGGTGAAGGAAGTGCATCTCGTAAGTGGACAATACGACCTGCTGGCCGTCTTGGAAGTTGACATTCACGGAACCGCAATTTTCACTTCGATTCAGGAGCTTGCCCAAACAGCTGTGCAGAAAATCAGGAAGATCGATGGCGTTCGGGATACCAGCACCATCGTTCCGTTTCTCTCGCTTACGAAAGGTGGCAAATGAGACAAAATACGTTTGGTTTATTCAACCCGATTCCTTGAGTCATTGAGTCTATTTTTTGACAGACCGGTTAGTTCTTTTCTGGTTGAACAAGAGAAGAACGCGATGACAATTCTGGACAAATTCGCCAAAACTCTTTAACCTTTGTGATCGAGTTGTCAAAGGTCTCATAGAGGATTGAAGAGTCGTTTGAAATCTACGGGTTTACACGAAGGTAAAGTCAACCGTGTTGCAGTGACCTCGCTTGTTTTGGGTAGAATCGTGTATGCTATCAACTGGTATTGCATTGCGGCGGTCTTTTCGTTGATAGCGTTTGACCTGAAGCAGAATGTCTCAGGGCTGGGGTTTGTCACGGCAGCATTCTACATGGGAATTGGAATCTTTCAAGTGCCTGGAGGAATATTGGCAGCGAAGATAGGGCCGCGTTCAACTGTAATATACGGAACTACTATTGCTTCATTGGCTGCTTTGCTATCGGGATTCGCAAGCAACTTGGCTGAAATAATGGTGCTGCGGTTTCTCGTGGGAGCAGGTATGGCCTTTGTTTTCGCTCCGGGCGTTATCTTGGTCACAAGATATTTGGAAAAGGGGTCCGAAGGATTGGGTGTTGGCGTCTACAATGCAGCTTTCTATTTGGGAGGCACTATTGGATTGTCAGGGTGGGCCATCCTTGCAGTGGCGGTTGGGTGGCGCATTAGTCTAGTTGTCAGCGGATCACTTGGTTTGGCAACGTCTCTTCTATTGGTTGTTTGTGTACCCAAAGACAATCTCCGCTCAGACTTCAAAATTGATCCTAATAGGCTGAGGCTCATCCTTTCTGACAGATGGCTACTTGCATTGTCGATCTCTTTGCTCGGTTTGGGGGTTGGAACTACTGTTGTGGGCAATTTCATGGCATACTACCTTGAGAACGTATCTCATGTTGCTGTAGGGGAAGCAGGAACAATCGCGTCATTGGCAGTCGTCTTAGCCCTCGTAACAGCTCCGTTCTCAGGAAGAATATTTGACAGGTTTGGAAATGCGAAACGGCTGCTTTTAGCGACTGGCACAATTATGGCTTTCGGCATTGGCATAGCATTTTTCGGAACACTTTACTCGTCGGTCATATCTGGAATCCTCGTGGGTTTGTCATCAGGTGCCGGATTCACATTCGGTTTTGCAGCTGCGAGAGAGGCTAACATGTTTGGTCCTGAATATGAAACACTTGCCGTAAGCTGGGTTAACAGCATCTCCCTGTTTGGTGATTTCGTCCCTCCACTGTTGTTTTCCTACTTTGCGATTCAGTTCGGATACCCGTTCGCATGGCTTTGCCTAGCAACCCTTTCCTTTATACTGATCGTTCCTGTGTTGCTATCGAAAGCTTCGCAGAGAAGAGTCTCAACTCAATCATGAACACTCTCTATCAGCACGGACCTACGCTTGGTTCTTCCAAAACACTCATAGGCAAAATCTTTAGTATTATTCGGCTGTGGTAGGTGTGTTTCTATGTCAGTTCATATGCGGCGCATAGATAAGCAGATCAGTGATACAGAGAAAATGAAGGACATCCTTCAGTCAGTGAAGTACATTACGATTGCGTTATGCAAGGACAACACTCCTTACCTCGTGACGTTGAGCCACGGCTACGAAAGAAAACACAACTGCATCTACTTCCATTGCGCTAGTCAAGGAAAAAAAATCGAGTTCATAAAAGCAAATAACCATGTGTGGGGACAGGCCTTAAATGATCTAGGCTATGCAGCGGGTCAATGCAATCATCTATTCGAGACAGTTCAGTTCTCAGGAAAAGTAACGCTCCTCGATACGCTGGAAGAAAAACGTGAAGCATTAGAATGCATGATAAGACATCTGGAAAAAGACCCAAAGCCAGTAATAGCCAGAATCAAGAATGAAAGACTTGCAAGTACGACGTTCGGCCGTATCGACATTGAGCAGATGACTGGAAAACAGCCGGAAAGAACTAAACAGCAATAGAATAAGCAGCCATTTAGCAGTCAGCACCGCCGCTGGCTTTGAACGCTCGAGTGTTTGGTCTTGCCAGATAAGGCATTCTTGATTTCGCCATAACGGAAACAGTCAATCAGATGATCATTTACTAGACCGACAGCTTGCATGAAGGCGTAACATATGGTCGGTCCTACAAATTTGAAGCCTCTCTTTTTCATTTCTTCGCTCATCGCTTTTGATTCATCGGTTTCGGCGGGCATGTTTGAGAACTCTGTGAAGGCATTGTCGAGTGTTTTGCCCTCAACAAACTTCCATACAAATGCATCGAAAGAACCAAATTCCTTCTGAACCTCCTTAAAGCGAATGGCATTATTAATCGTGGCTAAAATCTTGACTCTATTTCGAATCACGCTAGGATCAGCCATGAGACGCTTCAGGTCTTCATCAGTATATCTAGCTATCTTCTCAGGGTTGAAATTGTCGAAAGCTCTACTCAGGGCTTCTCTTCTTTTGAGTATCAGCTCCCACGTTAGACCCGCCTGGAACCCTTCCAACGTAAGAAACTCAAACAGTGTCAGGTCATCATGAACAGGAACACCCCATTCCTCATCATGATATTTGATGTAAAGAGGATTATCGGTATTCCAACATCTCTTCAACTTGCTTTGCATATTCTATGAGTGCAGGACATGAGATTTAAGTCTCTCTTAGATTCCCTCTCAGGGTACATGTTCCAGGAACTGAGAAGTTGCATTCTATCTGTTAGCGCGCGCTATGGAAGTATCAGGAAAAACCACTGTAATCTAAGACCTGATAGGAGACCTCAAGAAAAAAGGGATCAAAAAGCGCGCGCTAAGGTTCGCCTTTGAATTTCAGGAATTAGCTACCCGCGAACACGGAATTGAGGTGCGTTGAAATCGCCTTCTCGCATCCTCGCAAGATCTAAACTTTAAAAAGCAAAATCAAGTGAAATCGAAGAGAAAAACGGATTCTCAGGCAACAATTCGAAAATAGCCCCAAATTAGGCCTTATTTGAGAATGGGGATGTGCCGAGGGACGGCTTGAAGCCGTCGTTTAAACCGTCGTTACACGCGCGCTCTGGGGCGCCTCAAGACGGGTATCTTTCTCCTCATAAATAATGCTACTCAAAAGTTAAATACTTAGGCGTGTGAGTTGCAACTCAGCGTTATTATAAATCAATACTAGAAGTATGGCGAAATTTAAACTTGAAGCGATACTGGTGTTGTATTAGGTTATTTTCATATACTAGCAGGAAGCAATAATATGATTTTAAGCAGATTGAAACGTGAAGATTGTTATGAGAAAGCCTAAAGATGTAGATTCTTACATAGCATCAGCTCCCAAAGAAGTGCAAGGCAAGCTTCAACAGATTCGGAAAGCAATTAAAGAAGTCGCTCCGGCTGCTGAGGAACGCATCAGCTACGGGATGCCTTATTATGACTATAAGGGACGGCTGGTCTGGTTTGCTAATATGAAAACACATATTGGATTATATCTGCGACCTCCAATCATAGAGGAGCATAAGAGTGAATTATCTGCTTACAAGACTACGAAATCAGCCATTCACTTTCCGCTAGACAAGAAGCTTCCGATTGCGCTGATAGGGAAACTTGTAAGGGCAAGAATGAAAATAAATGATGCGGAGAAATTAGATACTATTTAGATTCAACCACAAATATGACTTTGTAAAGCTGCTTTGTGTGTAATAAGACACTTTTGAAAAAGCTTCAAGTGTTTTTATATCATGTTTATTAATATGTTAAAAGTCATGCCTTTTCTTTTATTTGACGGAAATTGTGCTGAGGCAATGAGGTTTTACCAAAACTGTCTTGGTGGAGAGTTAACTCTTACAAAGCTTGGTGATACCCCGATGAAATCCCAGTTTCCTCCGGAAAAATACAACAGAATTATCAATGCTCACCTGAAAAGTGGCGAAATTGAGATTTCGGCTACTGACTGGATGGCATCTCCCACGCTTGAGCCAAGACATGGGAATACATTTAGCATTTTTGTTATTGGGGGAACATATAAAGAAATAAAAACAGTTTTTGACAAGCTCTCAGAAGGAGCTGACAAGGATAAGAGAACTTTCATAGAGATGCATAATATGCCATTTGGAAGCTATGGACAATTCACCGATAAATATGGCGTTTCTTGGATTTTTAAGGGAGAGAAAAAAATAACCTTGTCAAGAGCTTCTCGCTAGCGCATTTTCGACGTGTTCAGTTTTACAGCGGCTCGAATGAGGGTCTTGAATGCAGCCTCGTCAATCTTCTCTCCTTCATGGATGTCGATGGCGCGTCTGACCGTCCCTGGCTGGTTGAACAGGTGAGTGGGGTCTTCCACCGAAGCACCCTTGAAGAATGTCATTTTCACATGGTCCTTGTAGGTCTCGCCCGTGCAGAT
>Ga0209039_10004190_pt1 | contig 10670 bp, 6 predicted proteins | sample BogFormECP12_OM1_FD_188238 | JGI IMG/M metagenome (GOLD analysis project Ga0209039, IMG submission 188238) | Bog forest soil microbial communities from Calvert Island, British Columbia, Canada - ECP12_OM1 (SPAdes) (version 2) | ecosystem: Environmental > Aquatic > Freshwater > Wetlands > Bog ... | reverse complement strand
CGGGCGCCGAGAGCGGCCGCCAGGCGCGCGCGCAGAGGCGCGAGCTCCTCGAAGGTGGGACCGCGCGTGTAGAGAGAGTCGCGCGTACTGTCACGCCCCATCTCCGCCCGCGTGCGGTCGAGAATACGGCGCCGCACGAACACGTCGACGGCGTTGGCGAAGGTCACCGGATTCGCGGCTTCGCGCCTCGATACCTCGCCCAGAAGCTGCGATCGCTCGAACTGCTCCTGCACCCGCAGCGCGATGCGCCGGCCCGTCACGACCTCATCCGCGGCCAGCACCGCACCCATCGCAGCGTAGTACACCTCGAGCATGCCTCGGGTCTGCTCGGCAAGGAAGCGCAGGTAAGGAACCCCCTTCTCGGCCGCTTCGAGTCGCTCCCCCCGCCTGTTGATCACTCCCTTGCGTTCGAAGTAGTCGGCGAACGCCTCGAGGTGCGCGGCCATGAGCTCCCCGCGCGGGACGAAGAACTCCTGGTAGAACAGATCCAGCCAGAAGCCGAGGTCCTCTCGCAGCTCGGATGCCGTGGTCCCGGCCAGGAGGCGGCGCGCCATGAAACTGGGTGTCACCAGAAAGTGAAGGATTCCGTTGCGGTAGAAGTCGAGGGCGCGGCGTCGGGGCTCCTCGAAGTACAGAACCTCGCCCCGAGGATCTTGCACGCTGTGGATGAGATCAGCGCGCAACAGAAATGCGGTCGACTCCCGGAAGTCGTCACGGTCGCGCTCTAGCGCGGGCGTGAGCCTCACGTCCTGCAGCCGCAGCAGCTCGACGATCTCCTGCATGCGGGCGACCAGTTCATGTCGGAACAGGCCGCGCGCAGGCGTGCCAAGCAGCGCGCTCGCCGCCACAGAAGTGGCGTTCGCAACCGTTGCCCAGTTGATACGCTCGACAATCCGGTTGCCGAGGCCTTCGATGAAGCGGCGCTTCGCGATCTCCACCTCCGGCGTCGCGGGCGCCGCGAACAGCGCCCGGTCGGGGCCCATCGCTTCGGCAAGGGAGATCGGCTCGCCAAAGTTCAAAAAGACGCTGCCGAAGCGCCGCCGCAGGTACTTGCGCGCGCGCAGCAGGCCAAGCGTACTCTCGTTGACCTTCTCCCCACCCTCGAGCTCGTCGACCATCGCGCCCTCTTCGACCAGGCGCTCGTAGTTGATGGCGATCGGCACAAAGAAGAGGTCTCGTCGGCTGCCCGCCAAAAAGGCTTCGACGTCCCAGGAGAGCATGCCGAGACGGGGCACCAACGTCTTGCCGGTGCGCGAGCGACCGCCCTCGATGAAAAACTCTTGTGTGAATCCCTCCTTCACGAGATATGCGATGTAGCGCCGAAACACCTCCTTGTAGAGCGGATCGTCGAAAGATCGTCGGAGAAAGAAGGCGCCTGCGCGGCGAAATAGGAAGCCAAAAGGACCGAAGCCCATATTCTCGCGCGCCGCGATATGAGGGGGCACGAGATGGTTCCTGTAGAAAAGCCACGAAAGGATCAGGAAGTCGAAGTACGAGCGATGGCTCGGAACGAGAACGAGCGGATGGCGCTTCGCGTACTCGGCGACCTTCTCGAGGCCATTTACCTCAATGGAGGCGAAGAGCCGCTTGAAGATCGAGTTCACGGCCACATTGAGCAGGGCGAGAAAGGTCGAGTTCATGCGAGCGGCGATCTCGCGAAAATCCTTCTCCGCCTCCCGCCACGCCGCCTCGATGCCAACCCCACGCTGCCGCGCGAACGCCTCGACCGCGGAGCGCACATGCGCGTCGCCAAGCACGCTCTCCTGCACCTTGTGCGGCGGCCGGAGCGTCGGGCCCTCGACCACCTTCTCCTCGCGGTAGAGGAAAATGAGCAGCGAGCGGCGCACTTTGCGCGTGATCGCCGTCTCGCCCTCCTCCCGGCGCTCATCGATGAAGGCGCGCAGATCGATCGGCTCACCCACCTTCACGAAGAGGCCCCGGTAGGTGGTGAGGAAGCCGACCACCTTCGCCAGGTCCGAGGGCCGTGTCGGTCCGCCGTACGCGAGGTTCAGGAAGCGGCGCTCGGAGCGCGGTCCCTTGCGCCAGAAGAGCGCCAAGGGAACCAGGAACGTTGGCCGCTCGGCGCTCCACACGGCCCGAACCACCTCCTCGAGATTGTCGAGCTCCTGCTTGCCGACCTCCAAGGCGTGCCGTCGGCCCCGCAGCCACGACGCGAGCCGCGCGGTGCGGAGAAACAAGAATTGGGACTCGCCGGCCAGCACAAGCTGGCGGGCGTGCTCACGTTCGGCACCCCCGCCATCCCGCCCACGACCTTCGCGCAAGACGCCGCGCAGCCGACGCAGGCCGAGACGGATCGCCTCAACTCCCGGCCGGTAGTAGTAGAAGCGCACACCGTTTGCGAAGCCGGAGAGGCGCAGGCCCTCGCGCAGGAGGAGGACATTGAACAGGAAGTAGTCGAGGCGACTCGCGTAGCGCATCACGTACACGACGGAGCCGCGGGATTCGAGCTCTCGCAGCCTCGCTACCGTGTCATCGTCGAGATCAAAGTGACCGAAGAACCGTTTCGCGAACCAGCGGAAGAAGAGATTGAAGCGAGGCGTCATCGCCGAGAACGGATCGGCGAGCGGAGAGATCGTGGTGCCGACGCGATGCGGGGCGAGCGGCCGCTCCGACATGATGGGCCGAGGTGTACCACGCGCGTGGGGGGCGAGCAATGTCGCCCTGCCCACGGACGCGTGCGCGCTGGCTCAGGCGAGGATCTTGCCGATGTTTTGTCCGATCTCCCGCGGCGTCCAAAGACCGCCATTCTCCTTCTTCGTCGCGCCCTCGCCACGCACCATCTTCATCTCCGCGATCGTTCCGCCACCGACGAAGAACGTGCGGCCTGTCAGGTCTTTTGCGAGGTCGCTGGCAAGGAAGACGACGAGTGGCGACACGAGTTTCGGGTCCATCCGCGCCTTGGTCTCCTCGGTCTGGAAGAAGGGGAGATCCTCGGTCAGGCGTGTGTGTGCGACCGGCGCGAGCACGAAGACCCGGATGTTGCTCTTCTTGCCCTCGAGGGCGAGGCACCGCGAGAAGCCCCAGATACCGGCCTTCGCTGCGCCGTAATTACACTGACCGAAATTCCCCTCGAGGCCGGAGGTCGACGAGGTATTGATGATGACGCCACCCTCACCGCGCTCGCGCATGTGGTTGAAGGTCGGCTGCGTGACACAGAAGGTCCCCTTGAGGTGAACCGCGTTCACGACATCCCACTGCTCCTCTTCCATCTTCGAGAGCGTCTTGTCCCGCAGAATGCCGGCGTTGTTCACGAGGATGTCGACCTTGCCGAACGCCGCAAGCGCACTTTTCAGGATATTCTGCCCCCCCGCTATGGTCGACACGCTGTCGTAGTTCGCGGCGGCTTCACCGCCCGCGGCACGGATCTCCTCCACCACATGGTCGGCCATGCGCTGGCTACCGGCGCCCGACCCGTCCCGCGTGCCCCCCAAGTCGTTGACCAGCAGCTTCGCGCCCTCGGCGGCCAGGGCCAGCGCATGTTCACGTCCGATGCCACCACCCGCGCCCGTTACGATCGCAACCTTTCCGTCGAGCAAGCCCATGGGGGTTCTCCTCTCTGTGGAGGGCGCATCCTAGCCGAGGCCCGATTCGTGGATCAACCCGGTTAGGCGAAGAGGATGGTGCGCAGGCTCGCGAAGGGCCGGAAGCCGAGCTTCGCGTAGAGGCTCCCGCCCGCCTCGTTCCCTTCGACCACCGAGAGCTGCACGTGTTCGGTACGAGCGTCGAAGGCGGTGCGGCAGAGCGACGACACTCCCGCCGATGCGAAGCCGCTGCGGCGCGCCGCAGGCCAGGTATACACGCCCTGGAGAAGCCAGCCTTCTTTTCGGCGCACGTCGGCATAGCCGACGAACACGATGGAGCCGCTTTGTTCGATCACCTGGGCGCGCGGCAGCCGACCGCGCACCCAGCGGCGGAAGCCCTCCGGGTCCCCGTCGAATGGATCCGGCCGCTGCTCCTCGCGCAGGCTCGCGCGTGCGGCCTCGACCAGAGCGTCCAGGTCGTTGGCGGACGCCTGCCGCATCCGTGCGCCCGCCGGCGGATCCACGAGACGTGCGTCGCCTACGCGCAACGCGTACGCCCGCTCGACCCGATCCACCACCGCATGGCGTCCGCGCGCCTCGAGCCTGCGCCAGAGCATGTCGACGCTCTCGCAAGAGCTCTTGACGAGCCCGCTCTCCACACCGGCAAGTACCGCGGTGAGCACCTCGAGCACCACCGGCGGCAGCTGCGCGGCGAGCACAATACAGGGCCGCAGGGCGGCCACGCCGAGCAACGTGCGGCGGCGAAAGGCGCCCCAGAGTTCCGTCGCGGCTTCCCCTGGCGTGGGTGACGAGCCGAGGCTCTGCACGAGGTCGAGCAGGAAAAGGTTGCTCTGTGCGTCCGCCGCCAAAAAACGCGTTGCATCTTCGCGGTCCGCGGGCCCGAGTAGCCGGGCCTTCACTGCGCCGAGCACATCCGGCGCCTCACGCGATCACCACAAGGACCGCGCCTTCTTCGACGCTCGCCCCCTCCTGCACGCGGATCTCGCTCACGCGTCCCGCACACGGAGCCTCGACTGGAATTTCCATCTTCATGGACTCCAGGATGATCAGCACGTCGCCCTCTTGCACCGCGTCGCCTACGCCCTTCTCGATTTTCCAAACGCTGCCGGTGATCTGCGCCTCGACCTCGGTCGCCATGGCCTTCTCCCTCCTTTGCGCGTCAGTGGCCACGCTGGCGCTGCATGAGCGCGCCGAGGTAGCTGATGGTGATCTCCCCGCGCTGGAATGCCGGATCGTCCAGCACCATTCCGTGCACGGGGAGGTTGGTTTTGAGCCCTTCGATGGTCGTGGCGCCCACGACAGCGCGCGCCTTCGCGATGCACTGCGCCCGGTCGCGACCATGAACGATCATCTTCGCGAGAAGGGGGTCGTAAAACGGTGTGACCTTTGACCCCTCGACCACCCCCGCGTCCACGCGTACGTCGGTCGCCTCCGGCCAGCGAAGCTTGGTGATCGTGCCGGGGGATGGCAGGAAGTTTTTCGCCGGATCCTCCGCGTAGACGCGCAGTTCGATCGCGTGGCCGCTCTGGCGCAGCTCGGATTGCGTGAACGGAAGCGCTTCACCGGCCGCGAGGCGAAGCTGAAGCTCGACCAGGTCGATGCCCGTCGTCATCTCGGTGACGGGGTGTTCGACCTGAAGACGGGTATTCATCTCCATGAAAAAGAACTTGCGGTCGGGGCCGAGCAGGAACTCCACCGTACCCACGTTGTAGTAGCCGATGGCACGGGCGGCCTGCACCGCCGCTGCGCCGAGCTCCCGGCGAAGCGCTTCATCGACCGCGGGACTCGGCGCCTCCTCCAACACTTTCTGATGTCGACGCTGCACCGAACACTCGCGCTCAAACAGATGCGCCGTCGCACCTTGACAGTCCGCTACGATCTGGATCTCGATGTGCCGGGCACCGTGGACGAGGCGCTCGAGATACACCGCTCCGTCCGCAAACGCTGCGCGCGCACGCGCCACCGCGCTCGAAAACCCTTTGCGCAGGTCCGCCTCCGTCTCACAGGGAACCATGCCGATCCCGCCGCCTCCTGCGGAGGCCTTGATCATGATGGGGAAACCGAGGTTGCGGGCGACCGCCACGGCGGCCTCCTCGTCCGGGACCACCGCGCTGCCAGGAACGACCGGCACCCCCGCCTCCAGCATGAGGCGGCGCGCCTTCGCCTTGTCACCCATCTGCGCGATCGCCTCGGGCGACGGACCAATCCAGGTTGCACCCGCGGCGCCCACGGCCCGCGCGAATGCTGCGTTCTCCGAGAGAAAGCCGTAGCCGGGGTGCACCGCGTCTGCCCCGCTCGCACGAAGTGCGCCGAGGAGGGCCTCCACCTTCAGGTAGGACTCGCGGGCAGGCGCCGGCCCGATGGCGAACGCGACGTCGGCGTCGCGTACGTGCGGGGCGGTGGCGTCTGCCTCCGAGTGGACCGCCACCGTCTCTATCCCAAGCCCGCGGCACGCGCGAATCACGCGCCGCGCGATCTCCCCCCGGTTGGCGATCAGCACCCGACGGAACACGCGACGCGGTTTAGCACGCCCCGCCGATCGCCTCCAAGCCGATTCCCGGCGCGACGGTGCCTTGGCCCTCCCGCCTCCCTTCCGTATGCTCGGCGCCTCCGGAGGAACCGATGCTCGAAACTGTGAGCCGGGGCTTTAGCGCCGCGCGCGAACATCTGCGCGGCGTACGTGCCCTCACAGACGAAAACATCGACCAGGCGCTGCGCGATGTTCGGGCCTCGCTGCTCGAGGCCGACGTCGACTTGACGGTCGTCAAGGGATTCCTCGAGCGCGTGAGGGCGCGCGCCCTCGGCGAGAAGGTCGAGACACGGGTGCGCGACGCCGCCGGTCGCGAGCTCCGCGCGACGCCGGGCCAGCATTTTGTCGCGATCTGTGAGCAGGAGCTCACAGAACTGATGGGCCCCGTGGACCCAAGCCTCGCGAGAGGCTCGGGCGGCGTCGTCTCGGTGTTGCTCCTCGGTCTCCAAGGTGTCGGCAAGACGACCGTCGCAGCCAAGCTGGCGCGCCTGCTTCAGCGCGAGGGCCGGCGCCCGCTGCTCGTCGCCGCAGACGTGTACCGCCCTGCGGCGGTCCTCCAGCTCCAGCAACTCGGCGCTCAGATCAGTGTGCCGGTGCACGTGGGGGTCCCGGGCGAGGACCCGCCCGCGATCTGCGCAGCGGCTGCGACCCGCGCCCGCGCCGAGGGCTTCGACGCGATCGTCTACGACACCGCGGGACGCCTTGCGATCGACGAAGAGCTCATGCGGGAGCTCGAGCAGATCGAGTCAGCCACCCAACCCGCCAACCACCTCTTGGTCTGTGACGCACTCATGGGACGCGACGCCGTCCAGGTCGCCAAGGCCTTCAGCGAACGGCTGCGCCTTGATGGCCTCATCCTCACCAAGTTCGACGGCGACGCGCGGGGAGGCGCCGCGCTTGCGGTCAAGGCGGTGACCGGAGTTCCCATCAAGTTCCTGGGCACGGGCGAGACGCTCGACCGCCTCGAGCCCTTCCGCCCGGAAGGCATCGCCTCGCGCATTCTCGGGATGGGCGATGTCGTGGGGTTGGTCCGCGACTTCGAAGCGGTGGTCGACCAACAAGAGGCCGAGGCCGCGGCTGAGCGCATGCTGCGGGGCCGCTTCACGATGCAGGATCTGCTGGATCAGCTGAAGACGATCCAGCGGATGGGTCCGCTGCGTGAGATCTTCGGAAAGCTCCCGGGCCTTGGATCGTTCGCAGACCAACTCGACGAACGCGAACTCGTGAGAGTGGAGGCGATGATCCGCTCCATGACACCACGTGAGCGCGCCGAGCCGGAGACGATCCAGAAAAGCCGCGCCGCACGGATCGCGCGCGGCAGCGGCCGACGCAGCAAGGAGGTGATAGAGCTCGTCCAGCGCTTCAGACAAATGCGCGAGATAATGGGCTCCCTCGGCGGAGGCGGCGGGCTCTTCTCCCGCATCCCCGGATTGGGCCGGCTCGCGGGGGCGGCAGCGCCCCCCGGCTTCGATCCGCAAGCCCTCCTGTCGGGGGCGCGGCGGGGCAGCGCACCGGCCGCCGCCGGAGGGGCTGCCGCTCGGCGTGACGACGGCAAGCGACGTGCGCAACAGAAGCGCAAGAGAAAGCAGGCGCGCAAGGATCGCAGAAAAGGCCGCCGACGCTAGAAATCGTCGCGCTCTCTCCATACAATGGGGTCGTTCGCTCGTGCGCGGGGGGCGCACGGGCGTCGCTCGGAGCGCCGGCCGGTATGCGCGTTCGGCGAATGCCGCGAGCGCCTCGATGCAAGCACCGTCATTAGGTTCGGCCGACGAGCTGCCGATGTAGGAACCGCGATGCGCCGTCTTTTTGCCGCAATCGCTACCACTGTGCTCTTGGCGGGCGCCTTTACGACGAAGGCCGCGTCCGGCGAGGACCAGTTCCCGCGTCCCTATGCACTTCAGCCACAGATCCGGTTCTGGAAACGCGTCTACACCGAGGTGGATACGAACGGGGGCCTGATCCACGATGCGGAGCATCTTGATGTGGTCTACGAGACCGTACGAATGCCCGAGGGGCTCAGCAACTCGGCCTTCCAGGCGCGGATCGACGAACGGAAGGAAACTTATCGGCGAATGCTTCTTGGCTTGGCCGATGGGCCGAGAGAGGATCTCTCGCCCGATCAGCAGCGCGTGCTCCGGCTCTGGCCTACCGGGGTCGCGAGCGAGACCCTCCGCCACGCGGCAGAAAACGTGCGCTTTCAGCTCGGCCAGGCCGACCGTTTCCGAGAGGGGGTGGTGCGTTCGGGCCGCTGGGAGGCGCACATCCGCAGGATGCTGGCGGAGAATGGCGTCCCCCCGGAGCTGGCCGCGCTGCCGCACGTCGAGTCCTCGTACAATCCCGAGGCCTACTCCAGGGTGGGCGCGGCCGGCATCTGGCAGTTCATGCGCTCGACCGGGCGGCGCTTCATGCGCGTGGACGGTGTGGTGGACGAGCGTTTCGATCCCTGGCGCTCGAGCGAGGCCGCCGCACACTTCCTGGCCGAGAACTACCGGGCGACCGGCAGTTGGCCCCTCGCCGTCACGGCCTACAACCATGGGTCCGGGGGAGTGAAGCGGGCGGAACAGATCCTCGGAACAGAGGACATCGCAACGATCGTCCGGCGCTACAAGAGCCCCTCCTTCGGTTTTGCCTCCCGGAACTTCTACACCTCGTTTCTCGCCGCTCTGGATGTTTCGAGCGACCCGGAGCGCTACTTCGGGGCGATCGAGCGCAGCGAGCCCCTGGAACCCCGCAACTACGTGCTCCCGCATCCCTATTCGGTCAGTGCGTTGCAGCATGCCCTCGCGGTGGATCTCGAGACGCTGCGCGCCAACAACCTCGCCCTGCGCCTGCCGTTCTGGCGTGGCCGCCGCTACGCGCCCGCGGGTTACGTGCTGCGTCTACCGCCGGCACACGCCCGGGGCGCAGACTTGGCGCTCGCGAGCGCGCCGCCCGCGCCGCAGCACGAGCCCCAGGTAGAGGTCCGGACCCGGACCTATCGCGTGGCGAAGGGCGACACGGTGGGGAGGATCGCTCACCGCTTCGGAGTGTCGGAGCGAACGCTCCTGGCCGCCAATCACCTAAAGCCCCGCCAGCTGCGGCCAGGCATGCTTTTGACCATCTCCTCCGTGCGCACGGTGTCGCCCGCAGAGCCGACCTCCGCACCGGTCAGCGTGGACGTGCCCGTCGCGCGAGCCGAACCTGGGCCGGCGGACAACGCAGCGGGACCCGCGGTCACGTCTTCCCCTTCGCAGGAGCCCGCGCCCGCGTCTTCGCCCGTGAAGGAGACGGTGGCAAGCGCGACAGCGTCGACTTCGGACAACGCGCCTAGCCCGCCGGTCGCATCCACAGCGGTGCAGGAGCCCACACCCGCGCCTTCCGCCGCGACGGAGACGGTGGCAAGCGCGACAGCGCCGGTTTCGGACAACGCGCCTCGCCCGCCGGTCGCATCCACAGCGGTGCAGGAGCCCACACCCGCGCCTTCCGCCGCGACGGAGACGGTGGCAAGCGCGACAGCGCCCTCGCCTGCGGAAAACCCAGCTCAACCCCCCGGCGCGTCTCGCGCGGTGACCAAGCCCGCGTCCTCACCTGCGAAAAAGGCGGTGGCGAGTACCGCAGCGCTTGCCAAGGAGGAGGTCGATCCTGCTGCCGCCAGCATGGATGCGAGTTCGGGGCGCTACCGGGTCGACGCGAAGGGCTTCATCGAGGTGCAGCCGGACGAAACGCTCGGACACTATGCGCAGTGGCTCAACGTTCCCGCCTCTCGGCTCCGCAGCATGAACGGGCTCCGCCCGGGGCGTTCGGTGGCAATCGGACGACGCCTGCGCCTTGATTTCTCGAAGAGCTCCCGTGCCGCCTTCGAGGAGCACCGCCTTGCCTACCACGAGGCACTGCGCCGTGAGTTCTTCGACACCTTCGAGGTCGCCGGCACGCAGGAGTACGTGCTCCGCAAAGGGGACACCCTGTGGAGCCTCTCGCGCGGGGAGCTGGCCGTTCCGGTCTGGCTCCTCCACCAATACAACCCCGATCTCGATTTGGCCTCGCTGCGCCCAGGCGTCCGGGTCACGATCCCGCGCCTTCACAAACGGGGCACGAGTGAATCCGGGGACTTGCGACAGTCTGAAGGCGCCTGAACGGCGGGGCGCCTGGCGGGAACCCGCCTTGGGTCCTGGGCCGTGGATCCTCGCGCTGCGACGGCTCCCGCCGCCCCCTAGCCCAACTTCCGCAGCAACAAGAAAAATTGGACCGGTTCCGAGCGATCTGGTCGCGTAAGTGCGCGAGTTTGCATGGGGCGTTCGACGCGGCGGCGTGTAGTGCCAACCTACTCCCTTGCAGGTTCGTGCGGCGATTTGAGATAGATGGGCCGGGCGGGAAGCCGGGACCTTCCCGCGCCGATGCGCAAAATGTAGTGCCAACTCGCGAGGCTAACCTGAAGTTCCTAGCCGCTCCGTACGGAATCCTGCGATAATTCGCGAGGATCGAGCGACTCGCAGTGTCGTCGTCTTCCATGGAAGGCGATGTCAAGAGCATACTTCTCCTCCCGTTCGGACCCTTGGGCGTCGAACGTCCGGGGTGGTGATCGACCGCCCGACACCGTA
>Ga0209039_10004189_pt1 | contig 10670 bp, 9 predicted proteins | sample BogFormECP12_OM1_FD_188238 | JGI IMG/M metagenome (GOLD analysis project Ga0209039, IMG submission 188238) | Bog forest soil microbial communities from Calvert Island, British Columbia, Canada - ECP12_OM1 (SPAdes) (version 2) | ecosystem: Environmental > Aquatic > Freshwater > Wetlands > Bog ... | reverse complement strand
AGCCGGCACGTTCGATACCTCCGCCGATGCGCTGGCCGCGCTCAAACAGGCCGGCGCCAGCGAAGCGGAACTCAGCGCGATACAGGCTCAGGGCGGGACGCCTATCTCTCCTCCTGCTGCCGGCACACAAACAAACAGCGGCCCATCGCTCGCCGAGACCATGCAGTTCATCCAGGATAAGCTGAACAGCAATAGCAAGGTGGCCTTCGTCGCATTCGTTCAGGACGCAAACGACGGATCCACAGGAACCACAACCCTCACAAACGAGATCAGCAATGTTTTTGCCGACCAGAGCCAGTGCCGCATCTCCTACCATCGGAAGGCAGCAGCCAATGGTCAAATTTACAAAGACGAGAATACCGCCCTCTCGCTGCGCGATGTCCAGGAGATTGTGGTCAAGCCTTTTGAGCAGTATGAAACCGAATGGAAAGCGAGGAACGGCGAGCCCAACATCATCGTCACATCCACCAGCCCACCAACAATGGTGCTGGTTGTGCGCAGCCCGCGTAGCGAAGTGGACTTCTTCCGTTCCACCGATGCCAATCTTGCAGACCGCGTGGCCAAGGCAATGCTTCATGCCGTTGAACTCTGTGGCGGCGGCAACAAGCCGGAACCGTTCTGAGCCGAGCGGCTCCGGCCGCCAGAAGTCATAACCGCGGAGCGGATTTTCAGCTTCGCGCTGATTTGAAAAGGGGAGAATGTTATGCGCATTGTTACTGTGTTTCTGGCTGTAGTATTGGCTGCCACAACCGCGCTGGCGCAACAGAGCGTGCCGCCTCCGCCGCAACCGCCTGCTGACGGCCCCACGCTGGCTGCTACCATGCAGTTCATTCAGGACAAGCTGAACGATCTCGGCAAAGTCTCCTACGTCGCGTTTGAACAAGACACAAGCAAAGGCGACACAACCAACGCAATCGTCATACACGAGATCAGCAACGTGGTTGCCGACCCAAACCAGTGCCGCATCTCTTACCACCTCAAGGGGACCAGAGATGGTCATATCTGGACGGACGATAATAGAGTCTTCTCACTGCGCGATGTCCAGGAGATTGTGGTCATGCCTCTCGAACAGAATTTAAACGAAGTTGAAGCTCAGATCGGCCACCCCAACCTCATCACATCCATCAACCCGTCCCTAATTCTGCTTATGGCGCACATTCCTCATAATTGGGAGGACTTCCTGTTCTCCAACGCCGATCTTGCCAACCGCGTCGCCAAGTCCATGCTTCATGCCGTCGAGCTCTGCGGCGGCGGCAGCAAGCCCGAGGCGTTAGCCTTGACCACCGCAACCGCGCAGGCGCAACCAGCAGTGCCGTCCCCTCTCAAACCCGCAAATGACGCGCCCGCAAACGCCGAAGTGCTGAAGCTGCTGCGGGCAGGAGTGTCGGAGAGAGCGATTCTGCATGTCATTTCCGCTGCAGCCGGCACGTTCGATACCTCCGCCGAGGCGCTGGCAGCGCTCAAGCAGGCCGGCGCCAGCGAAGCGGAACTCAGCGCAATAGTGGCTCAGGGCGGGACGCCCGCCTCTCCGCCTGCTGCCGGCGCGCCCACCAACAGCGGCCCATCCCTCGCCGAGACCATGAAGTTCATCCAAGAAAAGCTAAACGGCCTCGGCAAGGTCGCCTTCATCGACTTCCGCCAGAATGCAAGTAGCGGCAGCACATGGACTAGCACCTTCACAAACGAGATCAGCAATGTGGTTGCCGACCAGAACCAGTGCCGTATCTCCTATCATTGGAAGTTAACGAATGATGGCGAAACATACAAGGACAAGAATAGCGTGTTCTCGCTGCGCGATGCCCAGGAGATTGTGGTCAAGCCACTCGAACAGTATGAGACCGAATTTTATGCGAAGAACGGCTACCCCAACTCCATCGTCACATCCACCAGCCCGCATATGACGGCGCTGGAAGTGCGCCTCCCTCGCGGTGAGGAGAACTTCTTCCTATTCAGTGAAGTGAACACCTTCCTATTTGCCGACGCCGATCTTGCCGACCGCGTTGCCAAGGCCATGGTTCATGCCGTGGAGCTTTGCGGAGGCGGTCCCAAGCCAGAACCGTTCTGAGCCCAGGCACAGGATTCACCCGTCTTGATTCTGAGACAAGGGAAAACATAAGAACCACCCGGAGAGCCGCATCTTATTGAGCCTAGGGCGGATTAGCCATATCGGCTGGCCAATCAGATGGCCCTGTTGCAATTTATATCGGACTGATTTAGTCTTATATTCAAATATACGACTGTTTCAGTCGTATATCCCCGGAGGATTCATCTTTGCTTTTCAAATCGCTGAGAAATATTTGGCGCGGCGCTTCTCTGGCTGTCTGCCTCACGATCTTCATCAGCCCCATTGGCAAGGCGCAGGACAAGCCCTACTTTGTAACCTACTCGCACGACCTGGAGGAGCCCGGCAACCTCGAAGTCGAAACCAAGTCAGCCGTTGCCCAGCCCAACGGCGGTAACCCATTCGGCGCCACGGCGATGGAGCTGGAGTACGGTACGCGCGCCTGGTGGACAACCGAACTTTATCTCGATGGCCAGGCTACCGGCAGCGACTCGGCCGTCTTCACCGGCTGGCGTCTGGAGAACCGCATTCGCCCGCTGATGCGCGATCACGCCGTCAATCCGGTCCTTTATATCGAGTACGAGAACACCTCCGGCGCTGACAAGACCATCCTGGAAGTCGTCGGCCACGACGGCCAGTCGGACCTTGCGCCGCCCAACGCCACCCTGCGCCGCGACCATCAGCACGAAGCCGAGCTAAAGCTGATTCTCTCTTCCAACGTCAAGGACTGGAATCTCTCCGAGAATTTTATCTCAGAGAAAAACCTCGGCCATGACTCCTGGGAATTCGGCTACGCAGTGGGGGCGACGCGCCCGTTGCGCAGCGCGGCCCACGGCCGGGAATGCACCTTTTGCGCGGAGAAGTTCATCGCCGGCGCGGAGGCCTACGGCGGTCTGGGAGACACCTTCGCGCTGACCATGCGCGACACCTCGCACTACATCGCCTCGCTTATTGGCTGGCAGTTGCCCAAAGGCGTTCGCTTCAGCTTCTCGCCCGGCTTCGGCCTCACTAGTACCAGCCTCTCCAGGGTATATCGTGTGGGACTGGCCTTTGAATTCGATCAGGTTGGCAGATGGTTTCACAGGTCCAATGGAGGAGGGCAATGATGCGACGTATTTTTGCAGTTTTCCTGATTGCGCTTAGCGCGGCGGTTGCCTTTGCGGCGGCTTCCGCTTCGCACTGGTACCGTATTCCCGCCAGGGATCATGCGCGTAATAATCCACTGGCTGACCAGCAAGAAGCTATTGCCGCTGGCGCGCTTGTCTTTCGCGAACACTGCCAGCAATGCCACCAGGCCAACGCGCAGGGCGACGGCCGCAAGCGCCCCTCTCTGCGCAGCACAGAAATTCGCACCGCCAGTGACGGCGACCTCGAGTGGTTTCTGCGCCAGGGTGACCTGCGCCATGGCATGCCCTCCTGGTCGAGTCTGCCTCAGGCCCAGCGCTGGCAGCTTATTGCTTATCTGAGGTCCATTCAATAATGGATCTGTTGCTACGAATATTCTCTTCGAGCATCCAATCTTCTGTAAGGTAGAGGAGCTTCCCCATGTCGCTTCGTCCCGTAAAGCAGATTTTCGAAACCAAACCTACTATCGAGGGCGCAGGAGTGCGCTTGCAGCGTGCCTTCGGCTTTGGAAAAACCGCCGCGTTCGATCCCTTTCTGCTGCTGGATGACTTCCGCAGCGACAATCCGGCGGATTACGTGGCTGGGTTTCCCTGGCATCCCCACCGGGGAATCGAGACCATCACATATGTGCTGGCCGGAGAGGTGGCCCACGGCGACAGCCTGGGCAACAAGGGCCGCATGACCGCTGGAGATGTGCAATGGATGACCGCCGGCAGCGGCATCCTGCACCAGGAGATGCCCAGAGGAGACAGCCGCGGCCGCATGCACGGATTTCAACTGTGGGCCAACCTGCCCGCGGCATTGAAAATGACAGACCCTCGCTATCAGGACATTCCGTCGAGCGCCATACCGGAGGTTACGGAGGATGACGGGGCTATGGCGCGGGTGATCTGCGGGGAGTTCTGGGGGAAGAAGGGACCGGTCGAGGGAGTTGCGGCTGATCCGCGTTATGTGGACATCTCTGTTCCACCGGGAAGGCTGAAACACATCAAGGTGGAGACGACGCGCAATGCCTTTGCGTATGTCTTCGCTGGGTCGGGGAGCTTCCGCGACGCATCGGAGCCGCATGCGGTGCTGACAGAGTCAGCCGTGGACCCGAAGGCACAAGCAGTGTACGACGCTAAAAACCATTCGCTGGTTTTATTTGATCGCGGCGACGAGATCGTGGTTCAGGCTGGTCCCGAGGGCATCCGCTTTCTGCTGGTTTCAGGCAAGCCGTTGGAGGAGCCGGTGGCATGGTATGGGCCAATCGTGATGAACACCGAGGCTGAATTGCGGCAGGCCATGAGCGAGTTGCAGGACGGCACCTTCATCCGGCACAAATGAAATGGGCAGCTAGTGCTAAGACCGTGTGATTTGGTAATTATGCCTGAATATGTGCGGGCGAGGACGCCCGCACAACAGCCGGCCGGGAGGCCGGCGCTACATTCCTTACCTTACAAATTCAAGCGGTCATGGTACTAGAAGCTTTCACCCTTCGCCGCCAGAATCTGCTTCGGAGTAAGACCGCGCTGGCGCAGCGTGAGCAGGCTCAACGCGTCGTGGCGCTTGGCCAGGCGGCGGCCGTGGCCGTCCGTGACCAGGCGGCAATGGAACCAGGCGGGAGTTTCGAGTGACAGGGCGCGGTAGAGCAGGATTTGCCGCGCTGTGGACTTGAGCAGGTCCTCGCCGCGCACGACTTCAGTAATTTTCATGGCCGCGTCGTCGGCGACACAGGCCAGTTGATAGCTGGGGACACCATCGCGCCGCCAAATGACAAAGTCGCCAAAGTCGCGGCCCGCGATAAAGCGTTGCGGACCGAGATTCAAATCTTCAAATTCAATTGCTTCGCCATCGGGGACGCGGAAGCGCCAGTTGAAGTTGCCGGGCTCGGCGATTTCGCTCACCGAGGAATCGGACGGCTGTGCAATGTTGCTCGCGTCCGTCCTGCATGTTCCGGGATAAATAGGCTCGTCGTCGAGCGGCTCCATATTTCCGTTATCTGGCTCGATGCTGTTCTGAGGGGCGCCTTCGTGTGGGGCGTTCAGCGCAGCTTCCAGATCCTTGCGCGAGCAGCGGCAGGGAAAGAGAAATCCGCCTCGCAGCAGCTTGCGCCATGCGTCGAGATAAAAGGCTTGGCGGCGGCTTTGCTCATAGGGCGCGAACGGCCCGCCAAGGTCTGGACCTTCGTGCCAGCGGATTCCCAGCCAGCGCAGGTCTTCGAGAGCGGCCTCGGCATACTCGGCGCGGCTGCGGTCGGGGTCCAGGTCTTCCATGCGCATGACCAGAGTGCCGCCGGCGTCGCGCGCCCGCTCGAAGGCTGTCCAGAAGGTGCGCGCGTGGCCCACATGCAGATAGCCGGAGGGCGAGGGCGCAAGACGGCCGCGATAGTTCGATAGGGGCGATGCAGGAAGGCTGGCCATACTGAATATCAGTGTAGCCACCTGCGGTCACCTAAGGTGCGGCAGACGGCGCTTGCACGCCATGAGTTTTGTGGTTTTTCTCTTCTTCGCAAGAAATAAAAAACAGAGGATGGGGCATGGGGCGTTAAGATAAAGCCAGTTTCCGGTAACTCAGATCGGCCATGCCGCTCAATCGAGGCAAATGCATTGTGCTTTGTTTGACCGCGAATCAATTGATGCCGGCAGACGTGCAGTGGCGACTCGACGGGATCTGGCGAGCGCCGAAGATTGAACTCGCGAACGGAGGAGATTCATGCATCACGATTTAGTCAGGAACCTATTTCCCATGGCCCTGCAGATGCTGCTGTGGCAAATACCCTTTCTGCTGGTGAATCTGGCTGGGTTTGTCGTCGCCCTGGTTAATTGGCGGAGTTACCCGCGGCCCAGCCTCCTGGTGGCTATTTCAACCGCGGTATCGTTCGTAATCAGCATCGTGTGGGCGTTTGCATATGCATACATTTGGTACTTGCGGGAAGCACAGGGCTGGACCATTAAGACATATGGATATGTCAACTCAGCACTGAGTTTAACCCATGTCATTCTTGGGGCTGGCGCGTTGAGCCTGCTTCTGGTTGCGGTGTATGCGGGACGAAGAAGCGCGATTACAGCCGGGGAGCAGGCGAGCCAGGGTGTACGGAGGGTATCCCTGCCGCTTTATGTAGGCTCGACGGCGATTGGCCAGTTTCTGGGCGGGCCGCTCTTTCTAATCGGGATTATTCTCATGATCAGTAATAACTCCTACTCGGACGATAGCTCAAGCATCCTATTCGCTGTGATGATCACGCTGGGAATGATACTGATGCTCACGGCCTCCATCCTGTATCTCGTTCTGATTTACAAGGCCTGGAACTGCATTCAAGACGGATATGCACGAACCACTCCGGGGCAGGCAGTGGGGTTCTTGTTTATTCCGTTTTACAACCTCTATTGGGTATTCCAGGCGATACCAGGATTCGCGGACGACTACAATGCTTACCTGGATCGCGCGAAGATCTCCGCTCCGCCACTGGGCAAAGGACTCCTGCAGGCGCAGGCAATCCTTCAGGTGCTCAGCATCATTCCATATGTTGGATTGATCTTTGTGCTGGCATTGATGCCGATTTATTGCATTGTCGCGGCGAAGATCTGTACGGCCATCAATGCGCTGCCGGAAACCGCAGCATCAGCGAAGCCGGCGTATTCGGTTACGGCCTGACATTTTTGCGGAGCGCCCCCATCCTGTTTTGCCGGGAGAGCAAGACGGAGATGTGTCGCTATTGTTTCTCTTACTTGATGAGGACGACGTTCATGCTCCACGGGGTGAGAGTCAGAGTGAGAGGCAGGCTCTGCGCGCCGAGATTGGTGGTCGTGGGCGCGGCCCAGACGGGGGTTGTCGAGCTCGACTGGTCGTAGATGGCCTTGTCGTAGGTAATGACGGTGACGCCAGAAGAGCTGCTTTGCCCCGAAAGCGTTACCACAACAGGTTCGGCGGTGGTTTCGTTGCGGTTGAACAGGACCAGCGCCGTGCCACCGCTATGAGTTGCCGCATAGGCAACCACATCCGCCGTATCGCCGGTTACGTTGGCAGTCAGCACGCTTTCGCCGGTGACGGCCACGTTGCTGAAGAGCTGAAAGGCGCGCGCTGTGGGAGACATGGCGCCGATGGGACCGGCGCCGGGACAGGTGGTCTCGGAGGGTCCATCGGAGAAGACATTGTAAGCGCCGAAATCCTGCCATCCGTAGAGCGATGAACTGTCATTTCCGGCGTTGCCGTTGCAATTTCCGAAGCCGATCCACCAGGTAAGGCGCGAAACCCCATCGTTCATCATTTCGCCTAATACCTGGCCGGCATACAGGCCCTGGGTAATCGACCAGCTCTGCTTGCCCGGATTGCTATAAGCCCCGCCGATCTCGCCCACGTAGATGGGCGTGTTTGGAGTTCCCCATGTCGCCAATTCCGTTCTGATCGTGTTGATGTTGGCGGACAAATTCTGCGCCGCCTGATTCACCAGGAAGGAATCGCTTTCAGAGCCCGGCGCCTCAGGATAGTAGTGATATTCCACGAAATCGTAGGGCGCCTTGGACATCACATCCTGATCCCAGGGAGCATAATTGGGCTCCACTTCCACGCCGACCAGCGTGCTGGAATTGGCCTTCTTGATGAGGGCATAGTAACCGCTGGTTCCCGCCACCGCGGCGGCGTAGGTCGTGGGGTCGTGCGGAGTGGAATGCAGGTCGGTCTCCCAGCTTCCGTATTCCTCGTTGCCCACCGTCATATGGCTCACCGTGACGCCGAGGGTCTTGGCCTCGGCCACCCATGCGGCCGCTTCCGAGGGGTCGCCGGGTCCGGTGCAGGCCACGTTGGTGCCGTAGTCGGCAGTGAGGGCAAGGTCGTAGTTTCCGCCCTGCACGATGCTGGTGACGAACTCCCCGAAGGTGCTGTAGCCGCCCCAACCGGTGCTTCCGTTTGGAACCCCGCTTGAGTTGTTCTCGCACATGAAAGGCAGATTGGGATTGGACGAGCTGTTGGGCGTCTGCCAGTGATATTCGTCAGACCATGAGCCACCCGGCCAGCGAATGGCCTGGATGCCCGCCTGCGCGAACGCGGCGTTGACAGCCGTCGCATTGCCCACCTCGTCGTACCACGCGGCAAGATTCATGCCGAGAATCTGGTCGGTGACGACGGGGCCGAGGCTCGACTGGTTCACCGATACCGAACTCGATACCGTCGCCGTGGCAAAATAGTTGGCCGTAACCGTGGTAGCGGCGCTCATTGTTACATTGCAGGTGACGGAGGAGGCCGTGGTGCATCCGGTCCACGAAGAGAAGGTATTGCTGCCCGATGTTGCGGGGGCGGTCAGCGTGACGGATGTTCCGGTGTTATAGGTTCGTGTAAAGCTGGTGTTTCCGTTGGTTGCGCTGTTGATGTCAGCAGGAGAGACGCCGATGGCTATGCCGCTGGCGGGGTCGGTGGAGTTCACGGTGAGCTTATATGTGGTTGCCGGAACGGTATAGTTGGCCGTGACAGTCATGTTGGCGTTCAGCGTCACCGAACAGGTAACGGTGCTGGTCGAGGTGCATCCGGACCACGAGGCAAAGGTATTGCTACCCACGGTTGACGGCGCTGTCAGATGAAGCGTCGTGCCGGCCGTTTCGGTTACTGTAAAACTCGTAGTGCCTGGGACGATCACATTATTCAGCGGATTGCTGTAGTCGATGGTCACGCCGCTGGCGGGATTCGTCGAGTTCACAATCAGCGTGTAAGTTGTTGGTGGTGGCGGAGTAGAGACGCCTCCGCAAGCTGTCATCAACAGGCTCAGTCCGATTGCGATGCAAAGTGCCGTTCCCTGCCTCAAAATCCTCATAGCGATGCTACCTGTCCCTTTAATATCCAGTCGTTGCCCATTCTGATCCACAGGGCAACCCCTGCGCAGGCGTTCTAAATCAGGATGAACTTCCGGTTGAAACAATAATATCGCTTCCACCTGAAAAAAGGCAGCCGTCTGCGCGCAGAAATGCGGGAAGTACCGTCTGGAATGAAAGAATCAGGCAGATTGTTCAATGGCAGATCCTACGGAGGGTACTGCTCAGAGCAATTCCGGAATGGCGTGGAAAGAGATGCGCTAATCGCGGTCCGGAAGGCGATGAGCATTTTGATGATGTTCATATTGCCCGAGTTGCTTGTTCAACTGATCGGCATTGACCGAGACTTGCACCATATCCAGCTCATGGCCGTCGAGATCGACCACGAACAGGCCCATCCGCTCACCCTCGGGATGCACGAAGATCAAGGTTTGCTCCTCACCCCGGCGGCTGGTCTCGCGAATCATCCGCTTCCAATCTGCGCCCAGTTTCTCCTCGACCATGCGATTCAGTTCGTCACCATCCACAGGCCAGGCAAAGTTCTCAAACTCCGCCACGTGCATGTTGCTCACGCCCGCCTGCATGGATTTGCCGGCAACCAGACTGATGAGGCCCATGAAGGGAATGCGCGTGGCGCGCACATGGTAGCGGCTCTCGATGGAACGCACCACGCCGTCAAAGCTGCCGTCGCCGGTGGCCAGCACGGCCACCGGAACCAGGAGGACCGCAAATACGACGGGAAAAATCAACAGCCGTCTCATTGGTCGCCACCCTTCTTGTCCTTATCCTTAGTCTTGAATTCGACGCCACCCAGAGCATCCAGTCCGCTGATGCCTTTCAGCTTGCCGAGGTCTTCCATGCGGATGGGCCCCAGGATCAGAACAATGGTCAGCTCCTTGGGCTCAACTTCAAGAATAAAAAACCCTCGCGTCTCGCCTTTCTCCAGCTTAACCATCACGTCGGTACTTTCATGACTCTTAAGATCGCGTTCACGCACCAGCGTCGACCACTCGCTGGTCTCGAAGTACTTGCGCAGTTGCTCGATTTGTTCCATTGAGAACTGGTCTTCCTTGTCGAATTCGTACTCGCGGACGTAGATGCCATCCAGCCCGTCGATTAGTTTTCTGGTAGCGACTGCGTCCTTGTCATTGCCATTCATGACCTTGGACGCAAAGGCCAGCGTGTTCTTATCCAGCGTGACCTCAGTGACGTGGGAGGCTCGCGCGGCCAATTCCTTTTCAATGGGCGACGGCGCAGGCAACTGCACGGTTTGCGCAAGCGTGGGCAGGGCCAGAGCGGTTGCTGCAAAGATGAAAGCAATGATGCGGTTTTTCATGAAGAGTCTCCTTATTCCTGACTTACGCGGCCGTGTGCCGCGAGTTGTTTGTTCATGTGGTCGAGCGCGTGATTGGTGATGCGCAGAGCGAGCAGAACTTGCTGGCGGGCTTCTTCTCCCTTGCGCTGTTGCTCGGCATGGTACGAAATAATTCCGCCGTACAGAGCGGAAAAGACACCGGCGCAAACGCACAGCGACACGGCCACAAGCACCTCGCGCGGGAGCGCGAACCACCGCGGGCGCTCTTTGCGCCGGCGCCGATTCTCCATCAGCCGGTGTTTCAGGCTGGGCGGCGCCGGCCACCGCTCGAACGACCGCTTCAACTTCTCTTCAAAATCATCCATCGGTTCAAACTCCACGGACG
>Ga0209039_10004187_pt1 | contig 10671 bp, 13 predicted proteins | sample BogFormECP12_OM1_FD_188238 | JGI IMG/M metagenome (GOLD analysis project Ga0209039, IMG submission 188238) | Bog forest soil microbial communities from Calvert Island, British Columbia, Canada - ECP12_OM1 (SPAdes) (version 2) | ecosystem: Environmental > Aquatic > Freshwater > Wetlands > Bog ... | reverse complement strand
GTGGCGATCGGCCTCGCTGTAGACGGCGACTGTGCGAATGCCGAGTTCCCGGCACGCGTTGATGACGCGCAGCGCGATTTCACCGCGATTGGCTATCAGTACCTTACGAAGCATTGAATCCTTTTTGAGCGTGATGATCGGCGTTAGCGTTTTTAGCGGAGCTAGTGGTCCTTGTTAACTCCGCCAACTCCGCTGTCTTTCTCACCCCAGCCGCATGGAAAAGAGGGGCTGCCCAAACTCGATGGGTTGGCCGTTAGAAACCAGGCACTTGACGATCTCGCCTGTGGCGTCGGACTCAATCTCATTCATCAGCTTCATGGCCTCGACGATGGCGATAACCTGCCCCTTGGTCACGTGGTCTCCGGGTGCTACAAACTGCGCCGCGCCGGGTGATGGTGATCCGAAAAAGGTGCCGACGATGGGTGACTTGACGATGTGCAGGCCGGCCTCCGGATCAGCGTCCTCAGGCGAAGGTGAAGGCGCTGCTGCCGACTTGCTTGCCGTGGCATGCGTTGCAGCCGCCGGTTGAGCCGAGTTGATCAGGCGCGCCAAGTCGGCCAATCCGGCCGGGGAACTCTCTGCCTGGTGGAATTTGAGACGGATCTTCAGGTCGCCGCGGTCCAGATCGAACTCGGCAACCTGGTATCCCTTCAGAAATTCAATCAGTTGTTTCAAATCTGCAATGTCTTGTGGTTTCATTCGGTCCTTGAACTCCAGCCGTCGGGCAGGAGTAGCTAAATCAATAATGTTGATTGCTCAAAAGTCACTCAGAGTTCAATCAATGCCTTGGGCGCTGGGGTGAGCACCTGACCTCCGTTGCGTGTTACAGCCACCATGTCTTCGATGCGTATGCCGTAGCGTCCGGCTATATAAATTCCCGGCTCGATGGTGATAATCATGCCGGGGAGAAGTCTGGCCGTCTCCTCGGCGCCGATGCGCGGCGGCTCGTGAATCTCCAGGCCGAGTCCATGGCCAGTGGAGTGGGAAAAAGCCTCCGCCAACCCTGCCCTGCGCAGCACTCTCCGCGCTGCCCCGTCAACCTCCGCACAGCTTACGCCCGAACTCACTGCGGCTACCGCGGCCTCCTGCGCCTCCAGCAACGCCTCATAAGCGGTTCGCTCACTGGCCTTCGGCTTGCCCAGGTACACGGTTCGGGTCATATCCGAGCAATACCCGTTGAGGATAACACCGAAGTCGATGGTAACAAAGCCTTTGCGGGGCAGCTTGGCGGATGAGGCGCGTCCGTGGGGCAGGGCCGAACGAGGGCCGGAGGCGACGATGGTCTCAAAGGACATGGCCTCGGCCCCCAGCAGACGGGCCTGGTGCTCAAGCTCGGCGGCCACTTCAAACTCAGCCAGGCCGGGCCGGATGAAGCTGAGAATGTGCTCGAAGAGCTTGCAGCCGGCGAGCGCTGCTTCAGTCATCAGCACCAGCTCATCCTCGTCCTTGACTTGGCGCATCGGGCCAACCAGGGTAGCGGCCAGCGCAGTGAGAAAGTTGCGGCGAAGCCGGGCAGGCAGTGCGGCGCGGTAGCGAGCCAGATTGGCGACCGTAGTTTGCGCCGGATCGAAGCCGGCAAACTCGACTCCCGGCTGCGCCCCAAGCCACTGGACGGCTGCAACCGACGGAGAGCCTGAGACGATCTCGACCTGCGCGACTGAAACCTCGGCTGCGGCCTGGGTCTTGTAGCGGCCATCGGTAAAGAGGCGTGCGCTGCGGCGGGTGACGGCCAAAGCGGCGCTGGAGCCTGTGAAACCAGAGAGATAGCGGAGGTCAGGCAGTTGGGTGACGAGCAAGCCGTGAAGGCCGGCTTTGGCCAGACGGCGGCGCAGTTGGCCTATGCGGCGAAAGTGGTCCACTTTTTGAGGATAACAGGGGACAGGGGCAGAGATCAGGGGTCAGAGATCAGAGATCAGGAACTGAGCGCCGGCTCAATGGCAGAGAGAATCAGGGCGGCCAAGGCGTCATTCTTGCCGAGGTTGTGACTTTCAACAGAAGCGTCAATCATCTGCGCGCGAGTCACTCGGTTCCAGTTGATGTGGAGGCCAGCCTCGGTAGCTAACTCCCGAATGAACTCGCGTTGCGCGCGTCCGTTTCCTTCTCGAAAGGGATGAATTGTATTCAATTCACCTAGATAATATGCCGCACGGCCGGCAAATGCAGCGGCATCCAGGCCTTTCAGATGATTTTCAGCGGCCAGCTTAGCTAGTGTGTTATTGAGATTCGTTGCCATAAACTGAACCATAGCAAAGTAGTAGGACGCCGAGCGACGTATATTGACTTTCCGGAACTCGCCTGCCCACGGATAGACGTTCTGAAAGATGCGGCGATGAATCTCTTTGAGGTGAGCGCTGTCAAAAGAGCCAACGACGGGGTATTTCTGTAAGTCGAAGATTTCCTCCGCGGCTTCAACTCGCTCGAAGCTGTCGAGTAGAATCGGATCGGTAAAGCCAGGAAGATTCTTGAGAATATTATGCTGGTAGTCGTAGTGAGGATCGGGGCCGGACGGAGCGTCTTTCGCCATTCTGATTAGAGGAGGGTGCGGCTATAATCGCGCAGAAGACGCTTCGTTTCAGAAAAATCAATCTCGCCGCTGGCGTAACGATTAAGGATTTGCAGGGTGGCCTCGTCGGGATCCAAGCCTTCGATACGCATGGTCCCGATGGTGTTTTCGACGGCCAAACGGCGATCATCCAGTTCTGTCGGAGTAAGCAGTATAACGGGAGCGATTGCTGCGGTCATGTAGTACCCCACTCAATCTATTTTATCAGTTTTGTGATTTTTGAGCTGGAAAACTCCGCTTGGTCAAACGGCAGTTAGAAAAGAACTGCGATCATCAACTTACGTGTCCGCATTGAGCTATTCCCTGTTCCCTGCCCTTCAGAACGCCGGCCTTACTAGCTTTTTCTGCTCTGGGCCGGCGTCGGAGGCATAGAGGCCGGACTGGCGGTCCCTACAAAGGCGACATGGTTCGGAAGCAGGCTATATGGTTATTGGCTTTTTCAGCAATACATAGTTGCCAAGCTCATCAGCCCAGGCAGAAATTGCTTCCCACCCTTCAGCTCCCTTCCGATTGAGAATCTCAATAAAACGGGTAACCGGCTCATCTTTGTGAACGAAGATCGTACTTTTCTTGTACTTCTGCTTCATGTGTTGCTTCCTTTCTGTGTTCGCTGGAGATATGTCTGCATTCAGAACGCCGGCCGGACCGGCTTCTTCTGCTCAGGATTAGTGTCGGCGGTGTGGAGGTCGGACTGTCGGTCCATCCACTCGTCGAGGCGGGAGCGCTTGAAGCGCCAGCGATTACCCAGCTTAAAGGCGGGCACGAAGCCCTCGGATGCGTACTTGTAGAGCGTATCCGAGGAGATGCCGAGGTACTCCGAAGCATGGCGAATGTCCATGACTTCGCGCACCTCCGGAACGAGCAAATTGGAGCGGACTGCAGAACTGCGCATGGTTTCCTCCGGAAGGTACGGTAACCTCAGACGGGATTCCGGCAAACCTGCCGGTACTTTTGTATATAACGCGGTTTCTTGGGGCATTTCAAGGGTTTTCAGGCATTTACAGGATTTTCATCGGCTTTGGGTATGCCAATTTGGGAGATTTCCCGAATAAGTTCCGGCTGAAAGCGCAGCCGGTTGGGGCACACTCAATGCCCGCCCCAAGAACTTGGGTTGTTATGCAGGATGGTGCACTGCGGCCTCAATTCTGGTCGTCGCGGCGATGCAGAGTAGGCTTGTCATCGCCGCTGGAGGTGCTGCTGGGATTGCTGGTGCTTGACGGGCTCGACGAGCCGGAAGAATCGCCCGTCTTGGTGCCGGCCTTGCGCAGCGAGGGCTTGTTGGTGTTCTTTGAGTCTGTGAGGCGGCGCTTATTCTCGATGCGCGCCAGCCGCGCCTTCACGTCGTCAAACTCCGAGGTGGTCACCGTGTACTCGTCGCGGGCCGGCAGGATGCGGGCAATCTCCTCCTGCGAGTGGAGAATGCGCTCTGGTGTCTGCGGATGGTCGGCAAAGACCTTGGCCACGGTTCCGGGCTTGCGCTTTTCCAGAGCCTGAACCTTTTCAAAAAAGGTGATGAAGGCCTGCGGGTCGTATCCGGCGCGGTACATGTATTGCACGCCCAGGTAGTCGGCCTGCGACTCAAACTCGCGTGAAAACTTCATGAAAGTGATGGGCACGGCAAAGTTGGCCGCCTCGTAGATGCCGTATCCCGTCCATCCGCCAATGAAGATCAGCGGGATCATGCCAATCTGTGTATAGTTTAGCCGCGTCATCTCGCGGGCCGCATGGTGGGCGCAGACGTGGGCGGTCTCGTGGGCCATTACTCCGGCTAGCTCCGCCTCTTCATCGGCGTTGAGCAGCAGGCCGGAGTTGACATAGAAAAAGCCGCCGGGCAATGCAAAGGCGTTGATCTCATCTGAATCGATGACCTTGATGGTGAACGGCACCTTACAGTCGGAGTTCTTGACGATGTTCTGCCCGATGCGGTTCACATATTCGGTGACTACCGGATCGGTGATGAACCTGGTGCTCTTCTCAATCTGCGCGGCGTACATCCTGCCCATCTTGGTCTCGGAGTCAGTGGAGTACCAGTTCCCTACTCCGCGGCCGCCGATTTCGCGATTGCCCACAGCGTTCACGTCATCAATGGAGCCCGGCTTTACATTTACCTTCTGGCTGCCCGGTTCGATTACTTTATCCGGATTGACGGTCTTGGCCGGGATATCGCCTCCCACAGGGGTGGTTCCGGGGGCAGGCTTGTCCTTGGGATTGGGGGTGGAGGAGTTGGTTGATGAGGACTTTTCGGCGGAAGTATCACCGCCCACAGGAGTGGTTCCCGGAGCCGGCTGGGCTGTAGGCGTGCTTGCTGGCGGCGTATTCTGCTGGGCCGTGCTTGTTGGAGTTGACTGTGCCCAGGCCGCCACACCCAGGGCAAACACCAAGCCCGCCAAAACCAACACATTAGACGCTATCCGAACAGTCTTCATACCCTCGCCTCCGGCATAAATCCATTCTCGCAGCCTGCAATCCGGCGGGGCTTTGCCACACAGGCCGGCTGGGCCTCTTCGCTCCTTTATTTAGACGCTACTTCCCGTCCGTTTGGCAACAGGAAGAACAGAATAATCGCGCAGAATCAAACCAAGCTGAATCAGTGATATTCCACCTACAACAACGCCCCACCCTTGCGGATGGGGCGCTTATGTCCTTGCTTTTGCAACCAACAGGAGCGTCCGCCTGGACGGCCAGTCCTAGTCGTAGTATTCCAGGCCGAGATGGGTAATCAGGTCCGCGCCCATGATGTGGCGCAGTGTGTTCTTGAGCTTCATCGACTGGATGAAGAGGTCGTGTTCGGGATAGAGGCCGGCAGCAGTCTGCGGCGACTTCAGATAGAAGCTCAGCCACTCCTGAATGCCAATGGAGCGCAATGACGGCGTACGCTTGGCCAGGTCGAGGAAGAGCACCAGGTCGAGCGCGATGGGCGCGGCCAGAATCGAATCGCGGCAGAGGAAATTCACCTTGATCTGCATGGGATAGCCCAGCCAGCCGAAGATGTCGATGTTGTCCCACGCTTCTTTGTCGTCGCCGCGCGGCGGGTAGTAGTTGATGCGAATCTTGTGGTAGAGGTTTTTGTAGAGATCGGGATACAACTCGGGCTGAAAGATGTAATCCAGCGAGCCCAGCTTGGACTCTTCCTTGGTTTTGAAGGATTGCGGATCATCCAGCACCTCGCCGTCGCGATTGCCGAGGATGTTGGTGGAGAACCAGCCCCTTACGCCCAGCATGCGCGCCTTGAAGGCCGGCGCGAGTACGGTCTTCATCAGGGTTTGGCCGGTCTTGAAGTCCTTGCCGCAGATGGGCGCGGCATTGCGCTTGGAGAGCTCGATCATGGCCGGAGTGTCCACCGTCAGGTTGGGCGCTCCATTGGCAAATGGCACGCCCTCGCTCAGCGCCGCGTATGCATAAATCTGAGACGGCGCAATGGCGATGTCGTCGTGTTCGAGCCCCTTCTCGAAGGCCTCGATGCTCTGATGCACGGCCGTCGGTTCGATGAAAATCTCCGTTGAGGCGCACCAGATCATCACCACGCGGTCCACGGTCTTGCGGAAGGCGCGAATGTCGGTGATCAACTGATTGGCCAGGTCGCGCTTGTTCTTGCCTTTCTTGACGTGCGTCCCGTTGAGCCGCTTCACGTAGTACTGGTCGAAGACTGCCGGCATCGGCTTGATGGTCTCCAGGTAGGGCTTCAGTTGTGTTAGAGTCTTCTCATCCAGCACCTTAGCGTGCGTGGCCGATTCGTAGACGTTGTCGGCAAAGATGTCCCATCCCGCAAAGACCACGTCCTTCAAATCTGCCAGTGGAACAAAATCCTTGATCAGCGGCGATTTGTTGTCGGTGCGCTTGCCCAGTCGAATGGTGCCCATCTGCGTCAGCGAGCCGATAGGCTTGGCCAGCCCGCGGCGGACGGCCTCCACTCCGGCGATCATCGTGGTGGCCACGGCGCCCAAACCAACCACCATCACTCCCAGTTTTCCTGTTGCGGGTTCAATCTTGTTTGCTGTCTTCTGGCCGCCTTGCTCTTCAGTTCCCATTGTTTCTCCTAAGTGTTTCGATGGCTCCGAGTTTCCGGGCCGGATTAATCAAATTCAGTCAACCACTGCTTTACGAGGCCTCCGCTTGCCGGGCGCGTTTCAGATGTGACCACACAAACCACAACAAGCCCGCCAGCAGCACAATCTCTACTGCCAAATGGAAGCGATGAAACCACTCTTGAAAGCGCGGGTCCGTATTCCATGCATTGCCCAGCCTCATTCCTGCATAGGCCAGGCAAAGATACCAGATCCACGCACCAATAGAGGTATAAATGTGAAAACGCACTCTTGACATCCGTGCAATACCCGCCGGAAAGGCGATAAATGTCTGCACCACCGGCATCATCCGCGCCAGCAACACCGTAATCGATCCGTACTTGTCAAAAAAACGGGTCATGCGGTCCAGATCGTGGTGGCTCATCAACACCAACTTTCCGTAGCGCACCACCAGCGGACGCCCGCCCTTGGCGCCAATCCAATACGAGAACGCAGAGCCAAGGTTACAACCCACCATTCCCGCAGTCGCAACGGAAACCAGCCCCAGCCACACATTGCCTCCGCCAAAGCGCCCTGGTGCAATCAGTTGGTCCAGACCGTTGTGATGGAAGATCGTCAAGACACCGGAAAACGGCATGATGATCTCAGAAGGCAGCGGAATGCATGCCGAATTGATTCCCATCAGCGCAACGATTCCTGCATAGCCGCCCATGTCGATTACGTGGGTTACAAAATGCACTAGCAGGGAGATAATTCTTTCATTCATGGGCGCTACCAGTATATAAGCTCATGGAGAGTTATGGAAAATCCATGGTTCAAGAGCGCGGAAATACAGAATAAACACGACTTCAACTTCACTCTGCTAGGCTGAGTGTAGTAGCAAGCAGGATTCGAGTTATGAGGAGAATGCCTTGACTGATTTTTCCCCTGTCCCTCTGACCCTTGAAGGCTCATTCCTTCTGCACCAGTTTTTCCGCTTCGACTGGAAGTCGTGGCGGGCCTGCACTGAAGGCGAACGCAAGTCCTGCGCGGACGGCGAACGTAGAAGCATTGCCGCTGAGGCCGTTGCCGCGCTTCAGCGTTTGGAGCGCGGCAACCTTGAAACTGCTGGGCCCAAAGAAGCGAATCAGGCCGCGCCGGTCCAGACAGCGCTCTTCTCGCAGTTGGGACACAAAGGCGATCTCGTCCTTATTCACTTCCGCGACTCGCTCGAGGCGCTCAATCAGGTCGAGCTCGATCTCGCCCAGACACGGCTCTACGACTTTCTTGATCTCCGCCACTCCTATGTCTCGGTGGTCGAACTTGGCCTCTACGAATCTAGCCGCAAGACCTGGGAGGCCGCCGCTGCCAAAGGCCTTGAGCCGAACTCTCCCGAATTCCAGGCGGAGGTTGCCGCCAGTCTCGAGCGCGCCTCGGCAGCCATGGCCCCGCGCCTCTTTCCCGCCGTGCCAGAGGCAAAGTACCTCTGCTTTTATCCCATGGACCGCAAGCGCGGCGAGTCGGTCAACTGGTACACCGTCCCCTTCGCCGAGCGCCAGCGCATGATGCACGAGCACGGCCTCATCGGCCGCCGCTATGGCGACGTAGTCAAGCAGATCATCTCCGGCTCCATCGGCATGGACGATTGGGAGTGGGGCGTAGACCTCTTCGCCGACTCGCCCGTGGTCTTCAAAAAACTCATCTACGAGATGCGCTTCGACGAGGTCAGCGCGGTCTATGCGCTCTTCGGGCAGTTCTTTCTTGGGATAAGGCTGCCGATTGAAAAGCTGGAGAACTGGCTGGTAGGAAAGGTGTAATTTTTAAGGAGAACGCAAAATGAAGGCTAACGACGAGCTTTTCCTCCGCATGAATCAAGTCGAGTATCTCTTTCTACGTTCTCTGAACGAGCACGGAATCTGTCAGCTTGAGCTAGTCGCCGAAGAAGCGGTAGTAAACAAAGAGAAGTATGGCAAACTAAAACCTACAGAGCTACCTGTAGAGCTAGCCTTCTTGATCGATAATTCTGCTCCCATTGAAACGATGGAAGGGTGTAAAGCCTTTCGCTTATATTGGAAACGCTATACAGCCTATCTTGTGACAGAAGAGTGCGTCGGGAGTTGTGGCAATTACCAAGACGAAGTCTACGAAGGGAAGAGGCTTCGTTTGTATTCCAAGTCGCACTTCTTGGAGCATCTTGCACGTGACACAGGCGCACACACCAAGCCGTTGCTTCATTTAAAGATTGTCTGTGAACACCAGATAGTCGATGTTGCTTCCGAAGAACCGCCAACCATTGAAATCATTTCTTTGTAGGCAGAATCGCATTCGAAATTATGACGGTCAATAAGAAAATTGCGTACAATCTATCTTCAACGACAAGAATCAACGCCAAACATGCGGACCGTATCGCCGCAATCCTCAATGCCCTCGATGAAGCCTATCCTGAGGCAATCTGCGCGCTTACGCACCGCTCGCCCTGGGAACTGCTGGTCGCGACGATTCTCTCCGCTCAATGCACCGACGCGCGCGTGAACATGGTCACACCGGAGCTTTTTCGGCGCTTCCCTACCCCGGTAGCGATGGCCAAGGCGACTTTGCCGCAACTGGAAGCCCTCATTCGGACGACGGGATTTTTTCACAACAAGGCAAAATCGATTCAGGGAGCGGCCCGCAAACTCGTCTCTGACTTCAACTCTCGAGTCCCGCAGACGCTTGCAGAGCTAGTCACCCTCCCCGGTGTTGCCCGCAAGACGGCCAATGTAGTTCTCGGCGTCGCCTACGGCAAGGCTGAGGGTGTTGTTGTGGACACGCACGTCTTTCGCATCGCCCGCCGCCTGTGCCTGGCCAAGGGCGACACGCCCGAGAAGGTGGAGCAGGAGTTGATGCGGATTCTGCCGCAAAACCGCTGGATCGGCTTCTCTCACCAGCTCATCCATCACGGCCGCGCGGTCTGCGTGGCGCGCAAACCCAAATGCGACCGCTGTAACCTGGAGCAGCTTTGTATGGCGAAGGATAAGACGTGGCGGAGTTAGCGGATGTGCCGGCGGATGGTTTGGATTCGTAATTCCCCAGGTCCTAAAAGCGGGAACTCCATCCCACGGACGAAGACCTGTTCCTTCACCCCAGTGAGCAAAGTTCGCTCACCGGGGACCCCGGATCTGGGGCACCCAGCTAGTCGCGTACCTTGCGCGCTACCCTCAGGATGTTGCCAAGGAGCGCCAATCCGAGGCCCAAAACAAATAGCCCCCAGATAAAGAACTCACAGAAGACTCCAAAGCCATCCCCCCAGGCGCCGGCGAAGATATAGACTCCGTTCGAACCCAGCAATACGACCCCAAGAAACAGGGCCACGCTAAGAATGAGCATAACGATTCCAAGCCGTAACATCGATTTCTCCCTCGGTTCGTATCTGAACGGTAAGTATACTCCGACTCATGGACGGCGGAATAGACGCTCGACCGCGGCAATCAGGCCGGGTATATCGGAAGCCACTGCCTCGGCGTCAGGCGGCCAACCAAGTTCGCGCAGCGTCTGGCTGGTTATAGACCCAATAGAAATCGCCGGAACGCCCGCAAGCGGCCAGCCAACTCCTGCCGCGCGAGCCGCTTCCGCCAGATGCGTGACGCTGGAGGAGCTGGTGAAGGTGGCCGCGTCGAGTCCTTGAGCAACAGCCCTGCGAAGCTGATCCGGAGCGCCTTCGGGCAGAACATTGCGGTACGCATCCACTACTTCGACCTCAGCGCCCGAGGCGCGTAATGCGTCGGGAATCACGTCGCGAGCTACGGCGGCGCGCGCCAGCAGAATTCGTTGGCGCGTAGTTTGCAGTGATTGCAGCAACCCTTCGACAAGGCTTTCTGCTACGTAGGCCTCCGGAACATAGGCGACTTGCAAGCCAGCCTTTCGCGCCGCCGCAGCTGTTGCTTCACCGACCGCCGCGACCTGTAACCGAGACGGTTGCACAATCGCGATGCCCAACGCTTCTGATCGCTCCGCGAGCGCGCGCACAGCATTTGCGCTGGTCAGAATCAGCCAATCGTAGCTGTCAAGCTTGAGCAAAGCCGCATCCAGCGTCTTAAAGCTGGCCGGTGGACGAATCTCCAGCAC
>Ga0209039_10004185_pt1 | contig 10674 bp, 9 predicted proteins | sample BogFormECP12_OM1_FD_188238 | JGI IMG/M metagenome (GOLD analysis project Ga0209039, IMG submission 188238) | Bog forest soil microbial communities from Calvert Island, British Columbia, Canada - ECP12_OM1 (SPAdes) (version 2) | ecosystem: Environmental > Aquatic > Freshwater > Wetlands > Bog ... | reverse complement strand
GGCGTCTAGCTTGGATGACGACCTCGCGAATTTGATGGACGCCGATGCCTACCGGGCATTCATCGAGAGCCTCTAAGCGCTCTTTTTTTTCCCTTCTTTCCTAATTCTATCGTAATTTCTCTGCATTTCTCAATAACTGAGATTGTTGCAACAATGGCTAGCGATGCGAGTTCACGATTCCGGGTGGGATTCATCGTCAACCCCATTGCCGGGATGGGAGGCTCTGTCGGTCTTAAAGGGACAGACGGGCAAGAAATCTTGGCTAGAGCCCGGGAATTGGGCGCCACCCCAAGTGCCGGGGAGCGGGCTCGGGAGTTCCTCCGTTTTTTGGAAGCAGTCAGGTCCAAGGTGCATTTTTTGACGGTTGCGGGGGAAATGGGAGAGATATTTCTCCAAGAAGCAGATCTCGAGTTTGAAATAACCTATACGCCGAAAGAAGCGGAAACCACCCCGCAAGATACGATTGCATCCGCGAAATTAATGAAAGCGGCGGGAGTACCTCTGGTGGTGTTTGTTGGGGGAGACGGCACCGCCCGAGATATATACACTGCGCTTGGACCAGAAGGAATTGTGATTGGTGTCCCAGCGGGCGTCAAGATTCACTCGGGGGTTTTTGCCACCAATCCGGAAAGTGCAGCCCGCGTTTTACTCCGGTATCTTTGGGAAGAAATTGGGGTAGTTGAAGCCGAGGTCATGGACATCGACGAGGACGCTTTCCGTGCCGGTTCCGTCCAATCCCAACTGTATGGCTACATGCTCGCCCCCTCCGAACCAGCCGTAATGCAATGGTCGAAAGCCGCCTCGCCTGACACAGTTGACGAACACGAGAACCAGCTGGAGCTGGGGCAGCAGGTGGTGGACGACATGCGCCCGGGCGTGCTGTATCTTGTCGGGCCGGGTACAACGTGCCGCGCAGTGGCAGAAGTTCTGCACATTGATAAAACGCTCCTTGGCGTAGATGCCCTAGTTGACAAGCAGTGGGTAGCAATGGACGTGAATGCGGCTCAGATCCTCGATCTACTTGACCAGTATCCTGAAAGTGAAATTATTGTCACTGCCATTGGCGCGCAGGGATTTATCTTCGGGCGAGGAAACTTGCAATTCAGTCCGGAGGTGCTCCGGCGTGTCCCGCCCCAGAAATGGCGCATCATCATGACCCAGTACAAATTCCTGACACTCCCGGGGGGCCACCTGCGGGTGGACACGCGCGACTCAGCCCTCGACCAAGAATTGCACGGCATGTACCGCGTATTAGTGGGCGCGGGAGAATATCGAATTGTCGAACTTTCGTAGGATCGGGGATAAAAATGGATCCAAATTCATCCAAATTTGCCGTTGTCCGAAATGCTCGGGCAGAAGTAATCGGGATTATAATTTCTTTTGGTCTCTTAGTATGGGCCATCGCTGGCGAGTATGCTTTTGGAGTCTACGGCGGGACGTATTTTCTCCCGCTGTTTTGGGTTCCGGTTATGCATCTGCTTCGTCTCCGGTACCTCGACCGGGGGTCGTTTCCATACAAGGAGAAAACGCCTCTACTGTCGTATGATCATTTATACCCCATTGTCGTGGTTGTTGTTTCTATTGCGGCCATCCCATACCTGCTCGCGATTTCCGACCTATTCGCTCAAACGACCCCGCTGCATATCATCTACACCGGCATGCTTGAGCACACTGGCATCCACCACGGGTGGGTCGGGTGGTATTTCATCACGGAAGGGTATTTGTACCACCGCCTTAATCGCCACGCAACGAAGTACCGGCGCCTAGGCGAGGTTTGGCGGAACGGACTTCTAATAGCCGGAGTGTATATGTTCTTGGACGATTTTTGGGCAGAGCAAATCACCGCGGGCGCTCTCGCTTGGCCTGACCCATTTAAAAATATCGAACACCTCCTGCCGTATAGCTGGGACATCAATTTCGCCATTGACATCGGCGTTTTTGCATTAGCGGTTTTCATCATATTGGTCCTTAATTTTTACTACCGGACGAAACAAGGGCCTTAACAACAACAACAACAAAAGTACCGGCATGAGTTCGTTCGACAAGCGGCTATTAGGGAAGAACACCCTGATCACGGGTGCAGGCTCCGGCATCGGACGCGCTATTGCCCTGCGCTATGCCCGCGAGGGAGCAAATGTGGCGGTAAATGACGTGGCGGTGGACCGTGCCGAAAGCACTGCCTATGAAGTGGAGGATCTTGGCGTCAAAAGCATCGTACTTGCCGCGGACGTTTCCGACAGCGAGCAAGTGCAAGCAATGGTCGGCCAGTACTACGCTGAATGGGGGCAACTCGACGTCCTCGTCAACAACGCCGGCATTGGCGGGTCAATGGAAGCTGTCACAATGATGAAAGAGGACACATGGGACCGGACCATAAACACCAACCTCCGAAGCGTCTTCCTCGTCTCGAAATACGCTGCCAAGCGAATGGTGAAGGCGAAAGTACCCGACGACCAATTGCGGGGCAAGATCATTAATATGGCTGCAGTCCGGGGGAAGCTTGGGCGGGCGAATTTTGGGGCATATTCCGCAGCAAAGTTCGGTGTCGTATCCCTTACGCAGACAATGGCGCTCGAACTCGGCAAGAACCGCATCACGGTCAACGCCATTTGCCCCGGTCTCATCTGGACGCCCATCTATGGGAACACCACATCCGAAAACCTTGCGGCAAACAACCCCCCTCCTGCTCTAACATACAAGCCAGTGGGGATGCCCGAGGACGTGGCGGGAGCTGCGTTTTTCCTCGCGTCCAGCGATAGCGATTGGATCACGGGGCAGAGCTTGCTTGTTTGCGGCGGGCAGCATTTTACCTGAACTTAATTTTTTCTTTTAAAACTCCTTAATAAAGAAAAAAGATTTGAAAGATCTATTTCGTAACCTACTTAGCTTCTTCGGGTTCGCACGCTCTTCGCTCGCGGATTTCCTTCAGCTGGTCTTGCACCTGCTGCCACTTGGCGCCATGTAACGGAAACCACTTGAGGAACAGGATAGTGACCACAAGGCCAATAATTGGGAAAACGACCATTAGCAGCTTCAACGCGGTTTGAAGGCCGGTCAGGTCCAATCCTGTGTTAACGATATAATTGGACCACCCGTACCCGCTCAGGGTGGCTGCTATCACGACGAAGACGAGGATAGTAGAGTAACGGTTAATGAGGGCGTTGACCCCGTAGAAGGCTCCCTCCCGCCGGCACCCTTCCTTCACTTCATTCTCATCAATACAGCTCGAGATAATGATGTCCACGTAGTACATTGCACCAGCAAGCCCTATCCCGACGAAGATCATGCATACTATAGCAAGATAAGGTTGGTTGTCGAGAAACCAGAAAGGGATGAATGCTACTATCCAGATTATGTTCGTTAGGATGAACGCATTGCGCATTCCCATCTTTAGACCCAATTTGCGGCAAACGGGGAAGAAAGCTGCGGCGGAGAGAAACGCGACAAGGAGGAGTATACTCAACAAAATTGAACCTTCCTTGATGCCCAGCACGTTAATGCCGTATAATGGGACGATCGTGGTTAGCAACTTGAACACGAACCAGACGAACAAGTTGGCGATCACGAAAATAATAAATGTCTTATTTTTGAGCGTTCGTTTAAGTGATTCAATAATGGGAGGGATGCCCTGGGCGGCGACAAGGTGGGCGGGGTCCTCTTTCATGCCATACTTGTAAAAAGAAAAGCCAAAAACGACAATTAAAATTGCGAGGATGAGACCGGTCAATATGTACATGCCAGGTATTTTTGCTGCAACGTCAGGGGGAGTGGTTGCGGATGCCGCCATAGGCGTTATCAGAGCAGTGGGCATCACGATCCCGACCAATACACCCACTATAGTTAAAATATTCTTGTACATATTCGCTTGGCTGCGTTTTTGCTCGGTTTTAAACATTTCAGGGAACATCGACGTTTGGTTCGTGGAGAAAATTGTGTAAAAGAAGTCGTAGACCATGATTATGACGAACATGTAAATTGCACTCGCGTTAACATCCGAGATAGGTGGAACAAAGAGCAAGAATTGCACTATGGCGAGGGGCGTCGTGATAATTAGAATCCAGAACCTGCGCCGCCCCCAGCGTGTATGCGTCCGGTCACTAATTGGACCTAAAAGGGGATCATTTAAACTATCCCAGATCGCAAAGATAATGAAAGCGATGGCAATAACATTGACGTTCACGCCGACCACGGCATAATAAAACGTAAAAACGAGGAATTGGAACGACTCGTGACTCATTTGATCTGTTAGCGCCCCAAACCCAAAAGCAAGTGTTTGGTGTTTCGTGGGTTCACTAGTGGGTTTTTCAGCAGCGTTGGGTTCTGCTCGATTTTCCATGTCAGTTTACCTCTCCATGCAAGATGCCCTTAGCTCTCACTTGCGAATAATAGAAGCTTTCGAAATGGACAACAATTGCTTTAATATGCACGTTAATAGAGGGACTCCAATTCCTGTTGCTTCTTAAGCTGTGATTCACATGAGTCAGTCCCGCAAGGTCATTGTCACGATATTGCTTGCATTTTACTCCCTAATGATTCTTTCATCGAATATCAAAGCAATGCTTGCGCCCTTTGAGACATCGTGATAGAAGACCCGCGATAGCGGGTGTAACAATCGTCATGCTTGGCATTATTTGTGGTGTGACGGTCTACACGCAAGCGGCGGTAAGCATCCTCTTCGGGTAAGCAAGTGATAAAATCAACCGGGTGCGAATCGCGCTGGTCAGTAGCATAATAATGTCCGTGTATACCATCCTCACGGTATTTGCGAAGAGTTACACCGAGTTTTTCATTTGGCAAAATCAATCCTCCTTTGGGTTGGGGTGCGCAACCCCCGTTACTGCTTCCGTTTTTTCAGACGAATATTCTTCTGAAAAGCGCGGGCAGGCTTTCGGGAAATTGAGCATCATAACTACAGTAATAGGGTTGATCTCTGGGGCGATCATCTTCATAAATATCGCAGAAATCAATTGGCGCCTCCCTTACCTCGTAATTGTTGTTGATTTAACCAGATTTTGGAAATTGTCTAACCAATTTTGGGATGATTACGTATTTTCTGGAATATTTAATTGTAAGAACAATATAATGCAACTAATTCATCAATCAAACTTAACAGACAAATGAGGAGAAATAGTAATGGCGAAGAAACAGGTAGAACTCGTCGTTGAAGTCACGAAATCCCCCCGCGGAATGCTCACACATGGTGCCCAGATTTCTGGAACAGTTGATTTACGGATAATTGAAAAGAAACCAAAGATCGAGGGGATTTACCTTGAATTCTTGGAAGTTTGGAACGACGCAAGTTTGGTAGCATTACCAAATCAAAAAAAGTACTTTGCGACTCCCCCCGTGCCACGTATGGTCGGTGAACCATATTTGAACTTTAACGACCGGGTTCAAAATGGTCGCAAATTTGGGGATTATTTTCATTATATTGTCCACGAACGAATACAATTTATCGAAGATCAAGAAAAGAAGGTCTTATTATCATTGAAACCGGGAGATGTAAAAAAATGGCCTTTTCTCCTTACCCTTCCAGCAAAATGGACCTGTGAAAACCCAACGGGGAATTGGCGCTTTGAAATCGTTTGTTTCCTAACAGAAAAGACTAGCTCAAATATTCTGGTAGTCCCCGTTGAAGGGAGTAGGGTGAAACCTTCTTGGTATTTTGAACCAATTAAAGCAGTTGTAGAGGCTGGCGGAGCTGCTGAAGGCAACGCTTCCAGTCCTAAGGAACAGTTTTCCCAACCTCAGCTAGGGTACGTGGGATCATTTACGGTTGTGCCCTAAGGGCAAAAGGCTACTCTTTTACTTGGGAAGGGCGTGGAAGAAGGAACCTTTCGGATTTCTCTTCAAACTCCAGGCACCGTGCAGAGTGGGACAGAATATCTGCAACAAATCGATCTTTCCGTCCTTGAAGGTTTAATGGGAAAATTGGATAAAGTGACATCTGCTCTCAACGTCCTGCGTTCTTTACCGAAAAATGACCCCGCACGAGCAAAAGTTGAAAAAGCGCACGAAGCACTCAAGAAATTCGGTTATGCTTTATTTCTACAAGTAATTCCTGAACAACTTCACGAGATCATCAAAAACTTGAATATTGCTTTAGATTTTGGGCTAGATGAGACCTTAGTCGGTTATCCGTGGGAGCTATTACACGATGGTACCAAATTCCTCTGCCTGAAGCTCCCCTTGGGTCGATTTGTAGCCGCATCAGATGAACAGCAGTCATTCAAATTTATCGAGCGTGGAAAACGCAATGGTGTCAAAATTCTTTTAGTTGTTGACCCTGATGGCAGCTTGCCTGGTGCCCGTTCTGAAGGAGAAACAATCAAAAATGCTCTAGAGACCGTCGCGGGAGTCGACATCAAGGTATTAGTGGGGGAAGAAGCCACGAAAGCCGAATTATTAATGGAGCTCGCGGGAGGCTATGATTTTCTGCACTATTCTGGGCATGCAGAATTTAAAGCTGAGAATCCTGCGGATTCTGGAATATTACTTGCAGATGGTTTAATGAAAGCATCAGTCCTAGTTAATGCGGTTAAAGGAGTTCCTCCAATTATCGCATTTATTAACGCGTGCGAAGCAGGTAGACAAGCGGATTGGACCAAAGGTGAAACTGCCTTCGAAAATCAAGTTTCAGGTCTTGCCTCTGCTTTCCTCCTAAATGGCATTAATTTTATTGGTCCTTATTGGCCTGTCTATGATGATGCCGCATTAATATTCTCAGTGAATTTTTACCAAGCGGTATTGAACGGAGTGCCCTTCGGGGAAGCTGTCCGAAAGGCGAAAGAAATCATCTTTAACAAGTTCAAGGGTGAAGAAATCGCATGGGCATCCTATTCATTCTATGGCGATCCAACCCAGACACTGGAATTTGAAAAGGATTAATTACTTTTCTTATCTATTCACTGGAAAAAGTATTTAATTGGACTATGAACTTTATTCCAAACGCCATTTCCAACACTGCCCACGTGCCCGACCCGTTAGGGGCAGGCCTGCAGAGCCTGTCTAAAGGGGTTCAACTCCCCTCGTGGGCTGATTTTTATCAACAATATGATTAAATGACACAATTCGCGTCGCTAGGAAGTCAACTTCACAATGAAGATTTTCAATACTCAATCCAAAGAAAAGGAAGATTTTGAGCCCTTTGAGGGGCACCGCGTTAAAATGTATGTTTGCGGGCCAACAGTGTACAACGACGCCCACTTGGGCCACGCCCGAGCTGCGATCACTTTTGACATGATTCGCCGATTTCTTGAACACGAGGGGTATCACGTCATATTTGTCCAGAACTTCACAGACGTTGACGATAAAATCATCAATAAAGCAGCCGAAGAAGGTACAACCATAACAGAAATCTCCCGGCGCTATGCCCTCTCTTACCTGCGCGATATGGATGCCCTCAATGTCCGGCGTGCGGACTATCACCCGTTAGCTACTGAAACAATCCCTTACATGTTAGAAATCATCCAAAAACTCATTGATGCGGGGCACGCCTACGTGGGCGAGCAAGGCGACGTCTTCTTTGACACGGATTCGTTCCCCGAGTACGGGAAATTGTCCAAGCGGCCGAACCAGGAAATGGAAAGCTTGGGCGCCCGGGATGAGGGACTGTCGGAGAAGCGAAATCCCAAAGACTTTGCACTGTGGAAGGCTCGCCCCGGGGAAAATGAGGTTGGGTGGGAAGCGCCCTGGGGGCGCGGTCGGCCTGGTTGGCACATCGAGTGTTCTGCAATGAATTTGCTGTACTTGGGGGAAAGCATTGACATCCACGGCGGCGGGCAGGACTTAATCTTCCCTCACCACGAGAACGAGATCGCGCAGTGCGAGGCGTTAACGGGCAAGCAATTTGTGAAGTATTGGATTCATAATGGGTTTGTCACGGTTGATAATGAGAAAATGAGTAAATCTCTTGGGAACTTTTTTTTAGTCTTGGACCTGCTCAAAGAATTCACCGGGGATGAAATTCGCCTCTTTTTACTCACGTCCTCATATCGCAAACCCGTGAACTTTTCTTTGGAAATTCTCCGCAACAGCACCGCGCAAAACCAGCGGATTGAAGCCGCATTAGAATTTCTCGAGAATAAATTACGCCAGGGTGGACTGAATCTTCCTGACTTGTATGACGACCGATTTCATGGGGATTATGAATTACCGAACTTAGAACAGTTGTCTGTATTAATGCAATGCCGTGACAAATTTATGACTGCGATGCGCGACGACTTTAATACGCCCCACGCAATAGCCCAGCTCTTGAATGCCGCTAAAATCATAAACGGATGGGCAGATCATTGCGGTGAACCGGATGGTTGTGATGACATCTCAATCCTGCGCCACGCTTATGTCATCCTGAAGGAATTGCTCGGCATCCTCGGTTTATACGTGCGTCGTGGAGTGGTGGCGGGGTCAGCTCTTAGCCTTTTAGAGCAATTCATTGAAGCAAAATTACACGAACGCGACCAAGCACGTCAGGACAAAAATTACGCCAAGGCAGATGAAATCCGAAATGAATTGAATAACCTTGGCGTTGAGGTCAAAGACGCTTCGACCGGCAGCACGTGGTCGTGGAAAAAAGCTACATGAACGCGTGTGTTGGCCTTAACCGTTGAATGAGTTTGTGAAGGAGTTTGGTCGCAAAGCTTAGGTCCTGCGTAAGCTCGAACGCGGCAGTCTCACCTGAAAATGCCACGAAATCCACTTGCTTCAACGGAATTTCCCGCATAATGCCGTGAATGTTCCGGATAGTAATGACCGCACTTTCTGATCCTTCACCTAGCGAAATGCCAGTAATCACTCCTCGCTCCTCGTTGTTTACTGGTTTCTTTAAGGAAAACAGCACCCGGTTTTGATTTTCTTGGAGGTATTGGAAAGTTGCAAGCTGGTGTGCCCAGAGTGTTTTATCATTGTGCATCGGCATTCCAAAATAGCGGGGAAACACCACAAGGTCTTTGCCTTCCCAAATTTCTTCCTGATCTTGCCCCAAGCGGGTGACAGTGAATCTGTATTCCTTGAACGAGGGACCTGGGTCAACATGGGTGCACGAAAAATTCTCGTACGTGCCGTGTTTTTGGAGAAAAATGTGCTTTCCCGCGAGGTCATCAAGATAATCGAGGGGGAGCGGTAATTTGACATCCTTTTTCGCCAGTTTAAAGGTAGAATTATCTAGCATGGTAAACGTAAACGTAGCATCCATCTGGTCTTCAGAAAGACTTATGGATTCGAGTGTGACGCAACCATGGTTTTTCAAATCATACCGCCCGCCCACTTGCACCAATTCGTGATCATATAATTCCGCAGGAACCTCCGTGACATCTCCGTTCGACTCTGAAATGACCAAGGTAGTAGGCATACCCACGTTTTCTTCATATTTTATACTGTCGATGACCCCAAAGCGAAGAGTTCCATCAATTTTATGAGTTAAAAGGTGCTGCTTCCCGACGATGAGGTGAAAATCCTCGCGTAACCCGATGGAATCGCATAGTGATACCACGGAATCTTCTTGAAATTGGCGGAGGAATTGTGCAGTAGTTTGCAGTTCGAATTCCCGTCGTGGATCCTCCATCGCTCGCCCAAATCGTTCCCGGCTTTTTTGGCGGAGGAGGGTGAAGTTCATTATTGCTTCGGCGAAGGGTCCAAAGGAAGTATCAAACATGGATGCGATGCGAATGGGACTCGGAGGGTGGCTATTAAGGAGGTTGCTGAGCAAGGAACCGCGGCTGGGGCGGATTAAATAGTCTGAGATGTATTGGGCTGTATTGAAATAGTCCATTTTCTTGTTTTCTGGCAGGATTTTTTCATCGCATAATAGCATAGTATTTAAGCCGATTTCTCGCCCAAACGCATAAAAACCTTCCAAGTTATAGAGCGCCTTTGCCAGATCCGGCCCGCGACCGATATCGCGCACTGCCCGATCGGCCTTCCCCTCAAGGATACGCACGAAGACGTACAAGATGATGAAGATGAGAATATTGACGAGTATATAGTATATTAACGGAAAGCGGGTGGAGAGACCAGGGACAAACGTGTAGTCATAAAAGGTGGCAGGGATATTGAGCAACTGCTGCACAATTAATGTTAATGCAGAGATCAGCGTAAGAATGAGAGTGTGATTGCCTCGAAGGTGGGCGAGTTCATGGGCAATAATCCCTTGCAGCTCGTTTGGCGGGATAGATCGCCAATCTTCGCAAATGATGCCCATGCGCTTGTCAAAAAACGCCCCGTAAGCCATAGCATTGATGATGGGGTAATTGCCAATTCCCACCTTGATTTTTCCCTTTAACCCCATCTGGTCTGCCACCTCTTGAACTAGCGCGGTTAAGTCCTGGTCAGAATTCCGCTTTATTCCCATGATAAATCCGAGCGTTGGTCCAGACACGAAGTACACGATGAAGCTAGTCACAATGAGGACTTCGTAGATGTACCCGTAGAAATCCGGTTGCACCCACCGGGACACGTACGCCACTGCGAGCCAGGCAATCAAGTAAAGACCCAATGACAAATATTGGGGGGACATAAAGCGCCAGACCACGAGATATTTTCGCCCAAAGAACGCGAACCCGAGGATGAGGATGAGCCAAAATGAAAAGCCAAAGGCCGTATCCCGATAAGAAAACCCCTTGAGAGGGAGAAATTTGTCCAGCAAGCCCATGACAAAGATGACGTTGTACACAATGG
>Ga0209039_10004184_pt1 | contig 10674 bp, 6 predicted proteins | sample BogFormECP12_OM1_FD_188238 | JGI IMG/M metagenome (GOLD analysis project Ga0209039, IMG submission 188238) | Bog forest soil microbial communities from Calvert Island, British Columbia, Canada - ECP12_OM1 (SPAdes) (version 2) | ecosystem: Environmental > Aquatic > Freshwater > Wetlands > Bog ... | reverse complement strand
AGCCAACCACGTAAGCGGGAAATACTACGTAGGGCAGCACAAAGGGAACAACTTAAAGCATTATTTGCAACAGAAGATGTATGCAGCTTGGTACTACAAAGGTCGGTCACATCTGTTTGCCGCTATGATGAAGTATCCCCGAGATTCCTGGTCCATCCACGCCCTCCGGGCGGACATTCAGACCAGGGAAGAACTAGACCAGACGGAGCGGGACTTCATCAAGTTTTTACGAGCCCAAGACCCTGAATTTGGCTACAATATCTGTCGAGGAGGGGAAGGATTCACGGGGTCGTTCTCTGAGAAGTCTCGTCAAAAGTACAGTCTCTCTATGAAAGAAGTCTGGAAGAGACCTAACTACAGAGAAAAAATGACAAAAAGAAAAGGACGGCTAGGCTCTAAGGCATCTGAAGAAACTCTTGAAAAGTTGAGAACAAGTCATCTAGGTATTCGTCTTACACCTGAGGCGATCCAGAAAAGGACCGAAACGAGAAGACTAAGGGGCATTCCTTCTCCAAATTTCGGCAAGAGTTCCTCCGAAGAAACCCGTAGAAAAATGCGGGAATCACATTTACTTAGGTGGGTCGGCAAACGAAAAAAGACAGAAGTAAAAAGGGCATATCATATGACCCTTGAACATCAGGCAGTTTTGAAGGAGTTTGGTAGAAGCAACTTTGGGAACCACCAACGATGGCATGTAAACCGAGGGCTGGTGGTAATGGGATGTCAACACTGCCAGAATATAGGAGCTTAAGATGGGCAAAGAATACGATTCAATCATCGACGCATTCCTGGATGACCGGGAACCGAGATGGGAGGACTCCGGTCTGGCCGACGCCAAGAAGTCCGGCGAGGCGCTGATGGACCGCACCCACGATCACGTTGACGAGAAGTTCATGGACGAGATTGCGGAAGGTGCCAGTCATCACACCCCCATCCCTCCGAACAGCAAGGGCGCTACCCTCCGCAACCGTATGTTGGAGAAGGAATCCGCCGCCGCCCGTCTCGGTGCCGCAAGACAAGGACAGACTCGGGTCGCATATCGCACCGAAGACTACAAGAGCGAGCACGGGGACGACCAGTCTCTTTTCAATGAAGTCACCATGAGCCTGGAGAAGGCGGAAGCCGGTGCCCCCGAAGGGCGGAAACCCGGTGCCGAAGAGAGGAACAAGTCCGACGAGGAACTGAAGGCATATGTGAAGAAGCTCCTCAATCAGGGCACCGCACCGAAAAAGGTCGCCGAACTGCTCGAAAAGGTGGCCGAAATCCAGCTTCTCGACAAGAAAGACAACATGGGGGCGAATTACCTCAACCAGAACCAGGGCACCCTGGGAATGGCATACTTGGAGCCCAACACCTATATGGACGAGGTCAGCCCGACTTACGAGCGGACGGCATCCGAGAGCAGCGAGATGCGCTGCGCCAAATGCAACAAGGAAGTCAAACCTGAAAAGCGGCACGGCAAGGAGTATTGTCCAGAGTGCCTCGGCATCCTGAGCATCAAACCGAAGCAGGGTTCCGCAGACGATTGCGTCCGGCAAGCGAAAGCCTGGAAGGCGGCGGGAATCACCCCCCGTGCGTGGTCCGTCAAGAAGGTCACAGCCTGCGACGGTTGCGCTCTCATGAAGAACAAGACCTGTACTCTCTACGGTTTGCCGGTGGTAGCCAACGCTCAGGAACTTGCTGCAATCATCAACAAGCACACTGCGGGCGTTCCTGCCCAGTCCAAGCGGGCGGCACTGGTCCAGATCGCCAACCGCGAACCTCAGCAAGTGAAACGGGTCGAGCCCGCCATGAAGCGGGAAGCCTCTACGCACACTCTCGGCACCGTCAAGCAGGCGGTCGCCGTCGAGGGCATGACGGTCGAAGGGATGCACAAAGAGGGGATGGCCCTCGATGCCATCTACCGCAAGCGGAGCATGAAGGTCGGTTCCGTCGAAGCAGGCAGGGAAGTCAAGCGGTTCGTCGCTTCCCTCCAAAGGACCGGGGCCAAGGTGGCCCTCAGCCAGATCGACTGTAAGTTCCTGAAGAACAAGCTGGGGATGAAAAACGCCATCGTCGGAGCCTCGAAGTGTGCCGATTGCTGCTATCGGACGGATATGCACTGCGGTCTGACGGGCGGAACGCTCCTGACCTTCCCCGGAATGGAAAAGACGGGAAAGGTCGCATCGGCGGCCAAGCCCACGGACGCCGTGGCTCTCCTGAAGGATTACGACCTGACCCGGCGACCAGCGTCGGGGGACATCGACATCTCCGGGCCGGACCGCCTCGAACTGGATATAGACAAGGGCGGGGCACCCAGTGCCGGAAACATCTAAACAAGAGCGGGGAACCCATGAACGAAGCAGTAGCAGTCGAAACCGAGATCAAAATTGACGACCAGGACCGGTTCGTCCCGGCTCAGCCGACGATCACCACGGTCCTGGGCGACGGGACGATAACAAAAGGAACGATGGACCAGCCGGACGGCGCAGGGATGTCGGCCATCGTCGCCATGATTTCGGACCCGGATGCCGATCCGGCAGAGATCAGCCGCCTCATCACCGCCGAGTTGTCCATCATCGCCAAAGAGATGGTACTCGCCCGCAACGACCCGAGCAGTTCCAACGGATGGAAGCTCAAGGCGTATTCGGAGGCAATCAAGTCGCTGAAGGAACTCCGGGCATCTCTTTTGGACACCGAAGTGATAAGCAAAAAGGACATCCTGAACTTCGACGGCGAGAAGTTCAAGTTCTACTTCGGTGCGGTGCTTGCCACTTTCACCCAATCCATGAAAGAAGCCGGGTTGATGGAAGAACAAAGGAACAGTATTTGGAAGCACTATCGGGACCTCATGACAGTGAAGGAAGACAACCTGCGGACCGAAACCCAGAAGATCGGTGGGCTCAAAAGGAAGTAAAGGGAGACGAATATGAAGAAGATAGCTTATGTGTCCGGGAATTCGGTCGCCGCCAAAGGCTACCAAAGCTTCACCGTTAACGATGACCTCCTCCAGAAAGTCACCGAAGCGGTGGTGAAGGGCGAGAAGGAAGCACGCTCGTCCGGTGCCGTGAAATCGTTCGAGGTTTTCCACCATGGCTTCAGACAGAACATCTCAATAGGAAGGTTGTTTTTGGTTCCCCCGTCCGTTTGCTCCAAGCCCGAAGATTTTCCTGTCGCCCTGCTGTACGGCACGGTGGTGAAGCTCCTCAACCTCGGCGAAGAGACCGCCGATCTGATCGCTCTCCACACCGGGGGAGAATTTGACGAGGACTCGGATGTCAAGGAACACCTCACGTCGTTGAAAGAAAAGGCTTTCACCAACGACGAAGGCAAGGAAGTCTCTTTGGTCGTGTTCGCCCCGGCGTGGTCCGGTATCCGGGAGTATGTCGCCTTCCAGTTCACCGACGACGAGCCCAAGCTTCTCAACCTGTTGCGCCATTTGGTTTTCGCCTGCTACTTCAACCCCTCCGTCAGCAGCGGCTTCGATGCCCTGATGACCACGGTGGACACCATAAAGCTGGACGTGACGGACATCACCCCCAAGCTGACCTACCCGGCGCTCACGGAAAGCCCCTTCCGGGCGTATCCCGATCTCGCCAAGACAAGTTCCGGGCAAAAGAAAATCTTCCTCACGGTCAAGACGGCGGACGCCATCGCCCAAGATCAGCTTGAGCCTGCCGAAATGGACGTGTTCCAGTCCCTAGAAACCGCCCTGGGGGGCGCTCTGAGCAAGACCAAGTCCCCCGAGGAAGCGGCGGCGAAGGAATACAAGAAGCCCGATGTCAACGCCGAGGTCCCCCGTGCCGACGACGGCACAGGACCCAAGGCGGCAGCGGTCAAACAGGCCGGCCCCGATGCCCCTATCGCCAAGGCAGATTACCCCAGCATTTGCGATGATTGCCTCGAACGCTATCGTCAGTACGGGTACGGTGCGGAAGTCATGGCAGGAACCGCCGCTGGGGCGAGCATCAGAAGATGCGAAAAGTGCGGGCGGAACGCCGATCTTTTCATGGTCAAGATCACGCCCAAACCTACCAGACCGCAGGGTCCAGGAATGAACCCGAAGAATGATGTTTCCAGCGATTGGCGGGATCATATGGGTTCCAACAAACAGGCGGCGGATACCTACGTGGTCAAGCAGGACGGACAGATCAAGTTCGGTCCTGTGTCGATGGAAGAGTGCCTCGGCTGGATCATGGACGAGCAGGGCAGCGGCATAGGAATCAACCGGGGAGGCTACGAGATCGAGCCTGCCGGTCCGCAGGGACCCACGCCGACCAGACCGCAGGGTCCAGGAATGAACCCGAAGAACGACGTTTCTAGCGATTGGCGGGATCATATGAGTTCCAACAAACAGGCGGATACCGCCGACAATCCCGCCAACGAAAAGGACGGCGAAGGGGTAATCCACCCCAAGACCGATGCCGAGAAGCCGAAGACCGCTTCGCAGAAGAAGCTGGCGGACGCAAAGGCCAAGCTGGCCGCCATCGTCAAGACGGCGTTCGTTTCCCACTGCAAGGGTCACCGCAACTCCAAGGGCGAGCTTGCCGAGTGGTGCGTGAAGTCCCACGAGACCGGAAAGATCATTTCCTCGCATACCAGCGAAGCGGCTGCAAAGTCGCATTTGCAAGATATGCATGCCCACTCCGGGTCAGCCAAGGAAGCGGCCGCTCACGCTTCCGGGTGCGAGTGCGGGTTCTGCAAGAACAAGGGCAACCTGCCCGGTGCCGAAAAGAAAGAAGATGGGGAAGATAAGAAAGACGAGAAGAAGGACGACAAGAAGGAAGCCTCTGCAAAGCGTGCCGATTACACCGCCATCGACCCCAATTGCCCCGAAGCCCAGAAGATCGGGGAGAGCAACGTATGGAATGCCCACATCCAGCAGTGCCCCCGCTGCCAGGAATACAACCGGCAACTGGCACAGAGCCCCGAAGCCGTAGCGGACGGAAGCGCCATGGGGATGGTAGCCTCGAAGACGGCTGCGGATCATGCCGAACAGGCGCAGATCGCCCTCCAGGCAATCGAAGACTTCTTCGGCATCTACAATGACGAAGACGACCCCAAAGAAGACATCCTCCGTGCCGCCAGGGCTCTTGAGGGATCGGGCAACCGATTCCTCGAAGACATCAAGAAAGGACTCGAAGTGACCGGCACCATGCAGGACTTCGGCCAGGCTTTAGACGGGGCCGAAGAAGCCCGGAACAAGCTGGAAGAGTTCCTCGGCATCGGCGAGGGTCAAGGGATGATGTCCGAGACCGAAGAGCCCGCCGACATGGTAGCCGACGAAATCGCCCGCCCCATAGGCGGCGAAGGAATCGTCTCTTCCCTGAAGAGCCGGAAGGAAGCGGCTGCTCGGGAGAAGGACCTTCGCAAGAAACGCTCCATTCAAGTCCAGGCGTGCCCCTCGAACGACTTCAGAAGCATCTTCGCCGACTACCTGCGCTTAGCGGGAGACATAGCGGGGGATTTTGCAGAAGCCAAGTCGAAACTGGAAGGGCAGACCAAGACGGAACTCAGCGGCTCCACTGCGGTACCGGTCGTTGACCCCAAGGAACTTGAGAAGCAGGCGGGAAAGACCGCCGACCAGTCGGTGGCCCCGGACATCGCCAATGCGAAGTCCAAGCTGGACCATGGTGCCAAGGCGCAACTCGCCGACAACTCAGAAGCCACTCAGACGGTCGATGCTTCCGAGTTCGCCAAGGCAGCAGGGACTCTGGAAGACGAAGCCTTCTGGAACAAGCATACATACGAAGGCGAGAATGTCGGGGGTGCCATCAGCAAAATGATCGGCCAGATCATGAAAGCACAGGAAGCTTTCCTCAAGCGGAAAGGATTTGATTCCTTCGAGTTAGTGCCGGAAGACCAGCAGGAAAATCTCCAGTCGGAATGGGTGGTAAGCCCCGAATACCAAAACCTGATGGCAAACAAGAAGAGGGCCGATCAATCGGTCGCACCCGACATCGCCGAGGCCAAGTCGGAGTTGGATCACGGGGCGAAAGCCCAGCTCGCCGATAATCCCGACGCCGTCAAGACCGTGGATGCTATGGAATTGGAGAAGCAGGCGTGCCACGGACTCGGCGACGATCTTGACGAGGAAGTCGAGATGCAGGTAGGTTTCGGGGACCTTGCGGACCTCGGTGCCGGCCTGCCCGAAGTAGCTGGGAAAGTTGTCGATGTCCCTCAGCACGGCGAAGGCGGGTTGAACAACGAGCCCAAAGCGAAGAAGGAAAAAGAAGCCGACAACACGGATACCGGAACAGAGAAGTCGGCTTCCAAGAAGACGGCCGCATCGCCGGAAGCCATGCAGCTTGCCCAGGAGTTGATCGACAGGGACGACGACCTCATCTACGACGTGGCGGCGAACGTCGGGCAGATCGTTGACAATATTCGTCATATGCAGTGGTTCGTAGAAGCGGTGGCGGACGAACTCAACGATGACGACATCCACCGCTGGCAGCGCAGACGGCAACGGAAAATGAAGACGCAACCCGGAGTCTAATCATGGGCGAATATGAAGGCTGGCAAGGCGGGTGGGTGACTTGGTACACCAACCTGATGATCGAACAGGACGAACCGAGCAACCGTCGTGCCGGACTGTTGGCGAAAAAGGCCATCGAACGAGGGCTCGATTCCGATACCGTTGCATTGGCATTCGCCAAGAACTTCAAGAGGCAACGGAATTTCGTCAAGAAGGAATTTGACGAAGACCTCCGGGACACCATCGCCGAACGCGGCGAGTTCGAATCCAGGCAGATCGAGGGACAGAAGCCGACCGGCACCGGAAACAAGAACAAGGATATCCTCAACGAGGTGATGGACCTCATCCGTTCCGACATGGGCTCGGGTTCTCTCCCCGAATGGCAGGACTGGAGCGCATGATGGGAATCACCGGAGCACTCAAGCAACTGAACATCAACGGGTTAATGTCGAAGGAGGCAGTTATGGCATCATTGAGCAAGGTAGAGTACACCCTGAAGGGCAAGAAGTACGCTTCAACCTTCAAGTCCCCAGCAATCGCCGACAGGTTCGTCAAAGCGGCGGCCGAGAAATGGGGACCGGACTTCTCGCAGTCAGGGTCCACTGCCATCACCTCCGACAAGAGCTACATCAACGGCGAAAAGCCGGAGCACATCAAGTCCGCCGCCGAAGAGGAAATCTGTCTCTGCGGTTGCTCCCGTGATGGGCATGACGAAAAGGGATATTGCGACAAGTGTGCCGACTGCCCAGGATACTCCCCGAAGAAGGAATCCACCCACAAGGAAGGGAACCGCTGGCTGATGCATGAAATCAGCGAGAAGGCCAAGAAGGAACAGAAGGAAAAAGACGAGAAGAAGCCCGCCGCCAAGGAAGCGACTTCCCAGGCAGAGTTCATCGAGGAGAAACGCATGGGCGACGACGCCACGGTGAAGAACCCCAAGCCCGTCGTCAAGAGCCAGAAGGACTGGGTGGACAAGAAGCGGATGGAAACTACTGCAGGTTTCAACTTCTTCTTCCCTGGACAGGCGCTACGGGAGTTCTACCCGGAAATGCAACATGAACTGGTCGACTATCCGAATGCCACCAACGCGCCGATGACGGAAACCCAGGTAGATGCCCCCAAGGGAACCAACGAATCCATGATCGGAAGCATCGTCGGAGACCCCCACGAAAATGCCGAACTGGACATGGCCATCAATGCATCTTTTGACGAGATGACCAAGCTCAGCTACATCTCCACGTCGCCTGCGGGTGCTGCTATCGGCGGCGTAGACGTTAAGTCTCAGACCGGCGAGCCCGATCAATTCTTGAGCGAAGACCAACTGAGAGGGCCAGGTCGGTTTGGCGAGGAATTTTACCAGCAGCATGGTGATGGACCGGACGCCCATGCATTCTTGGCCGGCAAGTCGGCCGCCAACCTCGGGGACAAGGAGAAGCTGGGGACGTTCCTGAAGCGAGTTATGGCGGAGATCGCCGCCACGTTCATTGCCGCTTACAAAGTCATGAGCCGTCCTCCGCTGGACAAGGTGCCGGGTATCGGGGAAATTCAACTGGATCAACTGGAGCAACAGAGCACCCAGTCGATGGCGTCCGGTCTTTCCCTCACCATCAGCGAGAGCCGAGTGAAGCATCTCGTTCATAATCTTAATGACGGAGAGGTTCAAAGTTGTATTAACGATGCTTGGGCACAGTCGGCTGTGTGGATATCAAGTGCTTCTGGGGGAATGGTTTACGAGGTTTTCGTGCGTGCCGAGCAACTTGATAACGAGTCCATGGCGCTTAAATATCGTTTCGTCACTGGGTATAGGGATTCCAGTAAGTAATATGGGAATAGTCCTGACGGTAAACAAAACGGAACAAGTAGGGCTAATTTGTTCCTACGGATGCGGCGGTATCGCCAACTACCTTCTTGGGAAGTTCAATCCCCGGCCTTGCTGTTCTTCTCACTTTCAAAAATGCCCTTGGAGGATTGCCCGCAGCCCGTTATGCGGCTCCATTGGAGAACAAGGCAGAATCAAAGGACAGAATCCCCGCAACCTCGCAAAAGTAAGGTTTGGAAGGTTGGTGGCAAAAAGCATTAAATCCTACGGTCCCGTGGTGTGGAATTGTCAATGCGATTGTGGCAGAACCACCCCTGTCCGTGCCAGCGCCCTTGTCAATAAAAACACGAAAAGCTGCGGTTGTCTGAGAGACGAAAAAGTAGGCAATATAACCCGCAAACGTCCGTATGAACATACGTATAATGCTTTTAGACGTTCCTGCGGTAGAGAAGTGCTCATAACCTTCGAGCAATTCCTGGGCTTGGTGGAAATCAAAACCTGTCATTATTGTAGCGTCGAAATCCCATGGGAAAAATACCACAACCCTAAAAAGGGTTACTTTTTGGATAGAAAAAACAACGCGGCAGGGTACACGATGGGCAATGTGGTTGTGTGTTGCACCAGATGCAACTTCGGAAAATCAAAGTTCTTTTCCTATGAGGAGTGGGTTGAAATTGGCAAGTGCATCAAGGGTATGAGGGAACGAAAAGCTTTAGCCCAGGGGGCTTAAAGGTATGCCGATCACAATCAAGCGGGCAGGGCGCAGGCCGCCGATTGGTCCGGGAGCGCGAATGGGGGATACGTGTTCGAAGTTTTTGTGAGAGCAGAGCAACTTGACCAGGAATCAATGACCCTCAAGTACAAGTTTGTGACTGTGGTTCGCGGCGATCAAACAAAATTAACGACATAGAGGCAGGGATTCTATCAAGACTTTTAACATGACTTTCAGTATCTATTATAGATGCTGAAAAACGAGTGGTTGAACGAGTCATGGAACGGAATACGTCTTGACCCTGTCCAGCCCCTTCCCGAGAAGTGGGGTGCAGGGGTAAACCGCAGATTCAAAGCCATATGTTCCTGCAATCGGGGATTCTCCCCTGTTTTCAACAACCTCTCCAGCGGGAAAACCAAATCCTGCGGAAAATGTAAGTTTAAGCCAACAACATATTGGCTTGCCCAGGAATGGGGTAAGTTAAGACTAGACCCTTCCCAGCCCCTTCCCGAAGAATGGGGTCCCGGTTTCCATCAAAAATTAAAGGTCATATGTCAATGTGGCAGAAGCATAACTCCGTTTTTCGGGGCGCTGACCAGCGGCAATACAAATTCGTGCGGGAGATGCAGGTGGAAAGAAAAGGCTTGGTGGCTAGCCCAAAAATGGGGGAAATTAAAGCTCGATCCGAACCAGGAGTTGCCCGACGAGTGGGGGGGAGGGCTCGATTCTAGAGAAATGTTTTTCTTTTGTGATTGTGGAAGAAAAACATCCCTAACAATCCAGAATGCAGTTAACGGACGAGTCACATCTTGCACAAAATGCGAATATAAGCTAATGGATTACTGGCTTTCCCGGAAATGGGGAGAACTTCGTCTCGATCCCGATCAGACCTTCCCCGAAGAATGGGGCAAGGGAAACCATGCCGAGTTCTCTTTTTTGCACGACAGCGGAGCTACTCTGAAAATCAAATTCTGCGACGTAACCTATGGGAAAGTGGATGCTAGCCGGAAACATGGGTGGATGCCGAAAGAGCATTGGTTAGCTAAGCGATGGGGAAAATTGATGCTTGACCCAAATCAGGAGTTGCCGGACAAATGGGGAAGAGGGCACGACAGCAAACTGGTGTTCCTTTGCGATTGCAAAAATCGCCCGAGTATGGCGTTTTATTCGGTCGCTGGAGGTAAGGTCCAATCATGCGGTTGTGCCAAGCCCGGTTTTTCCGATGTCTCCCCGGCGAGAGAAATCTACGATTTTGTCATCGGGCTGGCCGCCGACGCAGAGTTCTCACATTGGTTCCGCAACGAACATGGGGAAAAAAGAGAATACGACATCTACGTTCCTTCCAAAAAGCTGGCTATAGAGTACCACGGACTGTATTGGCACACGGAAGAGAAAACAGGAAGAGGGGATTGGTCTAAGTTCAAGAACAGAGGGAACATACGGCTGTTGCAGGTGTATCAGGACGAATGGAGCAGGAAAAAGGAAATCATCAAGGCCCAAATCCAGGAACTCTTGTCCGTCGCCCCAAAGTTGCGGGTCAATCCGATTTTCGAAGCAATTCCGAGCAAGACTCCTTCCGAGGCCCGATCCTTCCTCGACTCCCACCACTACCTTGGCGCAGCCGGAGGCTGCCTGACGATTTTGGCCCGTCATCCCAAGTCCAAAGAAATCATAGGGGTATGGGTC
>Ga0209039_10004183_pt1 | contig 10676 bp, 11 predicted proteins | sample BogFormECP12_OM1_FD_188238 | JGI IMG/M metagenome (GOLD analysis project Ga0209039, IMG submission 188238) | Bog forest soil microbial communities from Calvert Island, British Columbia, Canada - ECP12_OM1 (SPAdes) (version 2) | ecosystem: Environmental > Aquatic > Freshwater > Wetlands > Bog ... | reverse complement strand
GCGGGGTGTCATTCTGCCCGGTTTGCACCGGTAAAGGGACGGCGGATTGGGCGGGGCACTTCGTGCTGGGCGGCAACTTGGCGGCAGATCGTGTGGGGTTTCCTAACTTTCCTAGCCCTTCCTGACGACGCCTAGGAAGTGTATAGCCCCATGTTTTGGATCCCCCGCAAGGGTGGCGGCTTACCTCGTATGAGTTGCGGCGCAGCAAGCGTGCAAAAATGCGCTCCGGGCAACGCTCGACCCGTCTCCAGTCCGGTCGTGGCTCTCTTCGGGACCTACCGCCATTTTACCGCAGGCCGGGGGTGGCACCGGATTATTCGGGGTTATCCGATGCGCAACTCGGGTCCATGATTTCCTCGAGGAATCGCTCACTTCGAAGCTCGATGCCGAGATGAAACCGGGTGAATCGTGCGAGCAGGCGCCGTGCCTCGCGAAGCGCCCCTTCCGGGAGGGCGAGGCGGTCAAGCCGCCCTTCGGGCAGGCGAAGTCCTTGGTCGAGGGCACGGAGCGTGCCCAGGTGCACGCGGAGCAAACCCGCGACGTGGGGTGCGCAAGCTCCGCATACGGGTCCTCCATCGGCCACGTGGAAAGCCACTTCCCCTGCCGGCCCGAGCTCCTCGTCACAGCGCACGCAGCGGCGCAGTTCGGGCCGCAGCCCGAGCGCGTCCAGCGCGCGCAACTCAAGCAGCGTGCGCAGCCGCAAGTCAGGCTCTTGTCCTGCGATTGCCGAAAGCGCGCCCGTCGCGAACGCGAAGAGCCTTTGCGTGTCCGCCCGGGCACCCCCCTCCGGTGCGAGCCGGCCGAGGAGTTCGAGCAGGTAGCAGCCGAGGGCGAAGCGCGGGGGGGAGAAACGGATCTCTTGAAAGGTATGGAGGAGCACCGCGTGCTCAAGGCGGGCCATGGCCCGCGAAGGTCTGCGGTCGGCTTGCACGCGCAGCTGGTTGAAGAAGTCGAGGGTACCGCTGAAGCGCCTTCGGCTGCGCTTGGCGCCCTTCGCGATGGCGGCAAGACGCCCGGTCTCGGGCGTGAGCAGGTGGACGACGACGTCGGACTCGCCGAAATCGAACACCCGAAGCACCAGCGCCTCGGTCACGAAGCTCGCCACGCGGACACCCTAGCGTGTCTGGGGCGGCGACGCGTCCTCCTCGGCGGGCGGCGCCGGGCGAAGCCCCCGGGCCCGCGCTTCGTCCGCCAGCTCGCGTACGGCATCGCGCCGGTGCACGATGGCGCGCTCTGTGGGCGGACCCAGCGAGAAGCGCGGCAGCGAGACTCCGGCGCGCCAGAGCGCGAATGCGGCCCCGAGCACAGCCACGGCCGCGCAAAGCGCAAGCACGCGGCCCGTGCGCAGGCGTCGTGCGCCGCGCATCCCGGCATCCGGCACAGCCTCCGCGAGCATGCGCGTCACGGCTTCGTTGGCGTCGAGGCCAAGCGCCGTCGCCACGGTGCGAACAAAGCTTCTTGCGAAGGCATCGTGGTCGCGATCGAAGGCGCCCGCCTCGAGCCGCTCGAGCGAGCGGCGCGGGATGCGCGTCGTGGCTTCGAGCTCATCGAGAGTGATATGACGCAGCATGCGTTGCCGCTCGAGATACGCCCCAATCGAGGAGCGATCCCCCGCAGCCCGCTCGTCCTCCGTTAGCGGAGGACCTTGAGGTAGTCCTCGGAGCGCTTCCCCCATTCCCCGCTCGGCTTTGTCTGGACTGCCGCGGTCAGGTGGCGCAGGGCGCGGTCGCGTTCGCCCATCGACACGTAGATCTCGGCGATCCGGTAGTTGATCTCAGCCTCCGCCAACGGTCCGGGCTTCTGTGCGAGCGCACGGTTGAACAGCGGCAACGCCTCGGCCGGGTGACCCGTCTCAGCCTCCAAGATGCCGAGGTTGAGCAGTGCGCGCCAGAAGTCGTTTTTGTACTGCAGCGCGAGCCCAAGGGTCTGCCGGGCCTGATCGGTCCGGCCGAGCTTGTACTCCGCCCATCCCTGGTTGCTGAGCGCGATCCACGGCGCCGCGAACGTGGGATCGTTCGCCAGCATCTTGCTCTGCTCGATCGATTCGGGATAGCGCTCCATCTGGACATAGAGCGACGACAGGTTGATCCGGGCAAGCTGGATCGTGGCGCGGTTGCCAGTCGCTCCCTGTCGGGTGGCAAGCTCGATGCAGCGGAGCAAGTGCTGCTCGGCTTCCGCAAGGTGACCCTGTCGCCGGTAGGCTTCCGCCAGGCCGGACTGGGTGGACGGGTCTTTTGGATTGATCTCCTCCGAGAGGAGAAGCTCGCGCAGCGCGAGCGCGTTGTCCCCATGCTGCAGGTGATCGGCGCCGAGATCGCGATGGGCGAGAGCGCGCTGAAACCGCTCCTCGTCTGTACCCTGCAGGAACGCCGGCGTCGCGCATGCGAGGCCGAGGGTGAGCGGCAGGGCCGCAAGGGCCATGCGCAGCAAGGGAGGGCGGGCGCCGCGGCCGGATACGTGGCGCGGGAGTCGATCGAGCGGGTACAACATGACGGTCCTCCTGGCCGATAGGATCAAAACGAGCCGAGAAGGCGCGCAAGCCAACTCGCCGGCGCTGCCGGGTCGCTCGAGCGTCGGCGCTTGATCAGCTGAAGACGGCCGAGCGCCGGTCCATGCGGGGTCATCAGAACGGCTTTGCGCGCGGCTTGAGCTGCCTGCGAGGCGTCGGAACGGCCTCCCCCCTCCGGGCGTGGAGCCGTGGATGCCGCGCTGCGCTTTCGAAACTTGGTGAGGGAAACGCCGCGGCTCGTCGCCTTGCCAGCCGCCGCTGCTGGGGCGTTGCTCTCCGGAGAACCAGACCCCGTACGGGGGCCCTCGACGCGGCGCGGCGGGGGATCCTCCGAGGGGGCGGCTTCTTCGAGCTCGACCGTCTCCTCGAGAACGAGCTCTTCCGCCGGCGCGACCGCTGCGACTGAGTCTCTCCTCGATTCGCCCACGAGCTCACGCCAGCGGGCCAGGGCCCCCTTGCGCTGGGCCAGCGTCGCCGTTTCGATCTCGTCGTCGAATAGAAAGCCCATCGCCTCCGCAAAGGAGAGAGCCCCGTCGATCGCTCCGAGAACCGCCCCATCTTCCGACAGGTCTTCGTCGAGCGTGAAGAACACGACCTCCCCCCCGCGCAAGGCCCGGACGGCGATCGTGAGGGCGCGCTCCCCTGCTTTTTCCGTATGGATGGCGATGGCCGCCGTGGCGGGACCCGGAGGAAGCTCCTGGATCGAGAGGACGGGCGTATTGAGGGCGACCCGGAGGCCATGCAGACCCGATTCATCCAGGGTGAGCGGCAACGAGCGCGGGAAGAACATGGCCTGCTATCGGCGGATGGGCTTCGCGCCTTGAGGCTCAAACGCCCGCAGCCAGGGCTCGAAACAGGCCGCCCGTCCAGCGCTTTGCCCGGCTGGGGCGGGACCCGGCCCGTCCAGCGGGACCCTTTCGCAACAGGGGCGCGCGGATAGAATGCGGGACGCGATCCACGCAACGAGGTGCACACTCTTTGAGTCAAAAGCGCGTCGAAGAGGTCGACCGAGTAGCCATCCGCTTCACCGGGGACTCGGGCGATGGCATGCAGCTCACCGGAACGAAGTTCACCGAGACCACCGCACTCGCGGGAAACGACCTCTCGACCTTCCCCGACTTCCCGGCCGAGATCCGCGCACCCGCAGGCACGCTGGCCGGGGTCTCCGGCTTCCAGATCCATTTTTCTTCCGTGCATATCCGCACCCCGGCCGACCAGCCCGATGTCCTGGTCGCGCTGAACCCGGCGGCCCTGCGCGCCAATCTCGGCGACCTGCGCCCGAAGGGCATGCTGATCGTCAACAGCGACGCCTTCGTGGACCGAAACCTAAAGCTCGCGGGCTACCACGCGGATCCGCTCCCTGCCCTGCGCGACCGTTACACCGTGGTCGATATCCCGCTCACCAAGCTGAATCGCGAAGCACTGAAGGACCTCAATCTCTCCCAGCGCGAGGCCGATCGTTCAAAGAACTTCTTCGCACTCGGCGTCATGTATTGGCTCTATCACCGAGACCTCAAGCCCACACTCGAGTGGATCGACCAAAAGTTCACGGGTGACGTGCGCGAAGCCAACCGGCGTGTCCTGCTCGCGGGTCACGCGTTCGCGGAAACGACGGAACTCTTTCCGGTTTCCTACATCGTTCCGCGCGCGAAGATCGAGCCCGGGACCTATCGAAATATCACCGGCAACCAGGCACTGGCCTGGGGCATCGTGGCTGCGGGCGTGCAGCTGCAGCGACCCGTCTTCCTCGGGGCCTACCCCATTACGCCGGCGAGCGACATCCTGCACGAACTCGCCCGTTATCGGCACTTTGGCGTGAAGACCTTCCAGGCCGAAGACGAGATCGCCGCCGTCAGCGCGGCCGTCGGTGCCTCGTACGCCGGCCTTTTGGGCGTCTGCACGACCAGCGGTCCGGGCTTCGTCTTGAAGCAGGAGGCGCTGAACCTCGCAGTGATGGTCGAGCTCCCCCTCGTGGTCGTCGACGTGCAGCGCGCCGGACCCTCGACCGGAATGCCCACGAAGGTGGAGCAGGGCGATCTCTTGCTTGCCCTCTTCGGGCGCAACTCCGACAGCCCGATGCCCGTGATTGCGGCCGCGACGCCGGGCGACTGCTTCTACTCCGCGCTTGAAGCGTTCCGGCTGGCGGTCAAGTACATGACCCCCGTCGTGCTGCTCTCGGACGGCTTCCTCGCCAACAGCGCCGAGCCCTGGCGAATCCCAGAGGTGGAGACACTTCCGCGGGCCCTGGTTCAGGTAGCGACGCCGGCTGGGGATGAGCCTTTCCAGCCGTACCTGCGCAACCCGGACACGCTGGCCCGGGGCTGGGCGGTACCCGGAACTCCGGGGCTCGAACATCGGGTGGGCGGCCTCGAGAAGGAGGAGGTGACCGGAAACATCTCCTACGCGCCGTCGAACCATGAGCGCATGACGCGGCTTCGCGCCGAAAAGGTCGCGCGCATGGCGCAGGACATTCCGCCGGTCGAAGTGAACGGGAGCCAGCGGGGCGGCGAGCTCCTCGTGGTCGGTTGGGGCGGAACCTACGGGGCGATCACCTCGGCCGTCGAAGAGGCACGCACCGAGGGCTTCGACGTCTCGAGTATCCATCTCCGTCACTTGAATCCCTTCCCGCACAACCTGGGCGAGGTGCTCCGAGGCTTCCGGCGCGTGCTGGTTCCTGAGCTCAACCTTGGCCAGCTTGCGATGCTGCTCCGCGCCGAGTTCCTGGTGGACGCCGAGAGTCTCTCGAAAGTCCAGGGCCAGCCGTTCAAAGTCGGTGAAATCAAAGCCAAGATCTACGAGCTCGTGGGTGCGCGGACCCCGCAGGTGGCTCGTTCGTGAGCGAAACACCGGCGACTCTCACACGCAAGGACTTCACCTCCGACCAGGACGTGCGCTGGTGCCCGGGCTGCGGCGATTACTCGATTCTGGCGAATGTGCAGAAGGTGATGCCCGAGCTCGGCGTTCCGCGCGAGAACGTGGTCTTCGTGTCGGGAATCGGCTGCTCGAGCCGCTTTCCCTACTACATGAATACCTACGGATTCCACACGATCCACGGGCGCGCACCGTCCTTCGCGACCGGCATCAAAGCGAGCCGGCCAGAGCTCTCGGTTTGGGTCGTGACCGGCGACGGCGACGGGCTCTCGATTGGCGGCAATCACCTGCTCCACACCCTGCGCCGCAACCTCGACCTGCAGATCCTGCTGTTCAACAACCGCGTCTATGGCCTCACCAAGGGCCAGTACTCACCGACTTCGCGACTCGGTATGAAGACGAAGTCCACGCCTCAGGGCTCCGTCGATTACCCGCTCGACCCGGTGAGCTTCGCGCTTGGGGCGGGTGCGAGCTTCGTCGCGCGCACGGTCGACGTGGATGCCAAGCATCTGCAGGAGATCTTGCACCGCGCACATGCCCACAAGGGCACCGCCTTCGTCGAGATCCTGCAAAACTGCCCGGTGTACAACGACGATGAGTGGGGAGAGGTCGAGGACAAATCGACGCGGCTCGAAGCCGGGCTCGCGCTCGAGCAGGGTAAGCCCCTTGTCTTTGGTGCCAAGGGCGCGCGCAAGGGCATCCGGATCGAGCGGGGAATTCCAAGCGTGGTGCCCCTGCGCGACGATGCGGACCCGGAGGCCGCGGGCATCGCCGTCCACGACGAGAGCTACGAGACGCCGGCCTACGCCTTTGCGCTCGCGACCCTCGTGCGCCCGGAGTTTCCCATCCCGATCGGTGTGTTCCGCGCGGTGGAGAAGCCCTCCTACGAGAGCCTGCTGGAGGGGCAGATCGACGAGGCCGTGGCCAAGCGCGGGAGAGGCGACCTGCAGGCGCTGCTCCGCTCTGGCGACATCTGGACGGTTGGGGTCTGACCTCCGCCGAGACGGCGGCGCTCGCCCGCATGCTCTCCGTCGAGGCGGACTACCACGCCGCCGGTGCGGCGGAATCCTTTCGCCGCGCGGGAGCCCTGTTCGTGCGGGACGCCCGAACACCGCAGATCTACGATGCCAACCACGCCCGCCTCGTCCGTACCGACGAGGCCAGGGTTGACGAGCTGCTGGAAGCGGTTGACGCTGAGCTCAGCGCCCGCGGTCACCGTGCTTCGATCCGTCTCGATCCCCTCTCAGTCCCCCCTTCACTTGAGGCGCGGCTCGCGCTGGACGGCTGGGAATGCGAGGAAGGCATCCTCATGACCCTTGAGCGCGGGCTGCACAGGGAGACGCGCGAGCTTCGCATTCGCCAGGTGGAGAGCGAAGCCGAATGGGCGGCCTATCTCTCGCTCAAGCTGAGCGACGACGGGGCAGCCTGGGTGCGGACGCTCGGCCAAGCGTGGGTTGACTGCATGCGGCGCAAAAGGCCCCGCGTCCGCACGTGGCTTGCCTCGCGCGGAGACTGCCCCGTTGGATTTTTCTCGGAATTCGTGGAGGGCGATCTCGGCCTGCTGGAAGACCTCTACGTGCATCCCGCCGCGCGGTTTCAGGGCGTCGCGACCACGCTCGTTGCCCACTGCGTCTGCGAGGCGCGGCAGCGGGGCGCACAGACAGTCTTTCTGACTGCCCGCGCTGCGGATACACCGAAGCACATGTACGCGAAGATGGGATTTCGACCTGTTGCGGTCACGCAGCATTGGCTTGCGCCCAGGCCGCGCGCAGGCGAGAGCTAGCGCCGAGGGAAGGAGGCGGAATGGACCGCGAGAAGGTCCGGGCGTTCATGGAGCAGTTCATGGGCATGACGACGAGCGCCGCGCTCCTCGCCGTCACCGAGGTGGCGGGCCGAACGGGCCTGCTCTCGACGCTCGCGGGGCGAGGGCCGCAGACTCTTGGCGCGATCGCTGCCGCTTCCGGGCTTCACGATCGCTACCTACGCGAGACGCTTTCCGCGCTCGCCGCCGGCGGAATCCTCCACTACGACCCGGCGGGCGAGACCTTCGAACTCACCACGGAGGTCGCCGCCTGCCTCGCGGACGAGAAGAGCCCGTATTTTCTTGGCGGATGGACCCAGTTTCTGCCCGCGCTCTACCGGGCGATCCCCGGGGTCGCCCGCGCCATGCGAGAAGGTGGGGGGGTGAGCTACGCGGAGTTCGGGAGCGAAGCGGTGGAGGCCATCGACCGTGCGAACAGTCCGGGAATGCGTGTACTCCTGACCCGCAAGTGGCTCCCCACCTTGCCCGAAGTGGTAAAGCGCCTCGAGCAAGGGGGACGGGTAGCGGATATCGGGTGCGGCTCGGGAACCTCGACGCTGACTCTCGCGAAGGCCTATCCGCGCTCGGAGATCACCGGCTACGACATCGATGCCATAGCCCTCGCGCGCGCCCGCTCCGCGGCCGAGCGAGAGGGCCTCACGAATGCCCGCTTCGAGCAGCGCTCGGCGGAGGATCTCCCGCAACAGCCGACTTTCGATTTGGTGACCGCTTTTGACGTGGTGCACGACCTCGCCCGGCCGCGCGCGGTGCTGCGCCGGATCCGCGAGGCGCTCGCTTCAGACGGAACGTTTCTTTTGGTAGAGCCGGCCGCGGGCGACAGCCTGGCCGAGAACCTCCATCCCGGCGGCGCGCTGCTTTATTCCATCAGCACGCTCTACTGCATGACGGTGTCGCTCTCCCAGGGTGGCGAGGGTCTCGGCGCGGCCTACGGCCCGAAACGGGCCGAGGCGCTGTGTCGCGATGCGGGATTCGCAAGCTTCCGGCGGCTCGACGTCGATAACCCGTTCAACGCCTTCTACGAGGTCCGACCCTAGCCAGCGCGGCGGCTCGCGAGCCAGAGGCCGCGCGCGCCTCGTGGTATCGTGCGCTGCACGACCCGAGGAGGCGAAGATGAGCGCCGCAGCAGAGGCCGCGCCGGATCGCAGCCCGTACCTCGAAGGAAACTATCGCCCAATCGATACCGAGATCGTCGCCCGCGACCTTCCGGTGATCGGGCACCTGCCCGAGGACCTCGTCGGCATCTTTGTGCGCAACGGCAGCAACCCAAAGCTCCCCCCGAAGGGCCGCTACCACTGGTTCGATGGCGACGGCATGCTTCATGGCGTCGAGCTCGGAGACGGGCGCGCGACGTACCGCAACCGCTACGTCCGGACGGAGGGTCTCGAGGCCGAGAGCGCGGCCCAGCGCCCGCTCTGGACGGGACTTCTCGAGCCTCCCGATTTTCGCAACCCTCGAGGTCCCTACAAAGACACCTCCAACACCGATCTTGTGTATTTCCGCGGAGAGCTCTTGGCGCTCTGGTGGCTTTCGGGCAAAGCACGCATCGTGCGGCTGCCCGATCTTGAGACGCTCGGCCAGGAGACCTTCGGCGGCACGCTCCCACGCTGCATCTCCGCGCATCCGAAGATCGACCCGCGCACAGGGGAGATGATCTTCTTCGACTCCCAGCCGGTGCCGCCCTACCTCACCTACGGCGTGATTTCGCCAGAAGGGCGCGTCGTGCATCACACCTCGATCGAGCTCGCCGGGCCACGCTTCCAACACGACATCGCGATTACCGAGCGATTCTCGATCGTATTCGATTTCTCCTTGCAATGGGACGAGCCGCTGCTGGCACGTGGCAAGAGCAAGCTCGTGTTCCGGCGAGATCGACCGACCCGATTCGGTGTCGTTCCCCGATTCGGACGAAACGAGGACGTGCGCTGGTTCGAGGCCTCGCCCTGCTTCATGTATCACACCATCAATGCTTGGGAGGATGGGAAGGAGATCGTGCTGCTCGGCTGCAAGACCGAAAATCCGCTCGCAGCCGACCCCGCGAACCCGCCGGCTCGCGGCGCGGCGCCGCTGCTCGGTCATCTGCGGCTGGAGCCTCTTCTCTGCCGCTGGCGCTTTGACCTCGAAAGCGGCGCCACGAAAGAAGAAGTGCTCGACGACGTCTCCTCGGAGTTTCCGCGCATGGATCAGCGTCGGCTCGGCGTGCGCAGCCGCTACAGCTACCACGGGCGATTTGAACGCGCCGAGGTCATGCGCTTCGACGCCGTCGTGAAGTACGACGCGGAGAGCGGCGCGTCTCGCGCCCATGTCTACCCGAGGGGCTGGTACGGCGGAGAGACGGTCTTTGCGCCGCGCGTGGGCTCAAAGGCCGAGGACGACGGATATCTTCTTACCTTCGTCGCGAACGAAGCGAGCGGTGAATCCGAGCTCTACGTGATCGATGCGCTGGACCCCGAGCGCCCGCCGGTCGCCCGCCTGCAGATCCCGCAACGTGTCCCGACCGGCTATCACACGTGGTGGGTCTCCGCTGCGGACCTTGAGGGCCAGCGGGTCGCACTTGACTGAGCCCGTCTTCGCCCCTGGCGGACCGCTCGCCGCCGTGCTCCACCGTCGGACACCGGAGGATGCGATCCCGTGACGGAGTTCTGCACCGCGCACCGCGACGGCCACATCTTCACCGTGACGCTGAACCGCCCGGAAGTGCTGAACGCCCTCCGCGGCGAACCGTGAGCTCGCTGGTGTCTTCGACGAGTTCGAGGCGGACCCGGAGCTTTGGGTCGTCATCGTGACCGGCGCTGGGGACAAGGCCTTCTGTGCCGGGAACGATCTCAAAGTGCAGGCCGCGGGCGGAGAGCTCGAATTCACGAAGGCAGGATTTGGAGGCCTCACCTCGCGCACGACGTGCGTGAAGCCTCTCATCGCAGCGGTGAACGGGGTTGCGATGGGCGGGGGCTTCGAAATCGCGCTGGCCTGCGACATCGTCGTGGCCTCCGAGCGCGCGGTATTCGCCCTGCCCGAGCCGCGGGTGGGCCTCGCCGCACTGGCGGGAGGGATCCACCGGCTTGCGCGCCAGATCCCTCTTAAGCACGCGATTGGGCATGCTGCTCAGCGGCCGCCTTGTGTCCGCGCAGGAGGGACACGCCCTGGGCTTCGTGAACGAGGTGGTCCCGCATGGGGAGCTCCTCGCATCCGCCCGGCGCTGGGCCGATCAGATCCTCGAGTGTGCGCCGCTCTCTGTGCGCGCGACCAAGCAGGCAGCGATGGCTGGCCTCGATGCACCGAGCCTCGTGGCCGCGATCGGCGGTCGCTATGACCAGATTGGCGCCATGCTGAAAAGCGAGGACTTTCGAGAAGGTCCTCGCGCCTTCGCGGGCAAGCGCAAGCCGCGATGGACAGGGCGCTAGACCGAAGTTCCCCGGGCGTTTGGGCGTAAGCGGTTGATTCTTCTCGCAGTCGAGGAGAATCGCCGGCTCGTTACTG
>Ga0209039_10004182_pt1 | contig 10677 bp, 9 predicted proteins | sample BogFormECP12_OM1_FD_188238 | JGI IMG/M metagenome (GOLD analysis project Ga0209039, IMG submission 188238) | Bog forest soil microbial communities from Calvert Island, British Columbia, Canada - ECP12_OM1 (SPAdes) (version 2) | ecosystem: Environmental > Aquatic > Freshwater > Wetlands > Bog ... | reverse complement strand
CCAGCGCCGCCAGGCTCAACAGCACCGCAGCCGCACCATTGTTCACCACGATGGCCGATTCCGCGCCCGTCAGGCGTTCGAGCAGCCGCGCGGTGTGCGCATCGCGTTTCCCGCGGGCGCCGGCCACCAGGTCGTATTCCAGATTCGAGTATTGCGTGGCCGTGCGGCGAAACTCATCGACCACCTGCGGGGAGAGCGGCGCGCGGCCGAGATTCGTATGCAAAATGACGCCCGAAGCGTTGATCACCGGCTGCAGCGACGGAGCGAATTCGTTTTGCACGGCATTCACAATGCGTGCTTCGATAGCGGCGGGATTCAAAATCTCCTCTGTCTGCGCTTCGCCAGAAGTGATTTCGCGCCGCAACCCCTGCAGAACCGCGCGCGTCGTTTCCACCACGAAGCTGCGCTCCACTTCGCGGCACAGCGAGGCGAGGCCGGGGCGAAGGAGCAGCTCGTCCACCGCGGGCACATGGCGAAGGAGCGCCGCCTGCTGCGAAGAAAGCGCGGGCTTGATGCGGGAAGCCATGGCGACATTTGAGCACAGCGGGGATTGTGCAGGCAATCGGGGTTCTGTCCGGAAGGCCAGCCCGTCGCCCGGGTGCCCGGTGTTTCATCCGCATCGCCCCCGCCCTTCCCGGTTGACGCTTGCACGCTACGCCCCTAGCATGGGGGTTCGAGGGGACACGCTTCATGGCCACCATTGACGAAGATCTGGCGCAACTCGAGCGCGACATCCGGCAACTGAAGATCGAGTACGATGCCTTCTTCGGAGGGGGCCGCAAGCGTCCACCCACGGAAATCGAATGGCGCTGCGATTTGCTGGTCAAGCGCTACGGCGAGCGGGGCGGGGACTTGAAATACGGGCAGCGCTTCCGGTTCAACAACCTGGCGCAGACCTACGCAAAATATAAGGACATTTTCCGGAAGCGGCTGGCGCAGCGCGAAGAGGGGAAAGTTCAGCGGCACTTTGGCGCCGCGGCCAAGGCCATCGAAGCCGAGCGCTCCAAAACACCGCACGAAATGAAAGCGGCGGCGCCTGCCGTGAGCGCCGCGCAAGCGCAGGCGTTTCGGGTGGTGTGTTCGGAGCCAGAAAAGGAAGAGGAAAAGGTGGACCAGCTTTACTCGGCTTTCCTGCAAGCCAAACAAAATGCCGGCGAAGAAACCTCTAAACTCAGCAAGGCCGGTTTCAAGGAGTTCGTGCGCAAGAAGACCAAGGACCTCCAGGAAAAGAAGAATTGCCGCGACGTGGAATACGTCGTGGAAGTGGTGGAAGGCCAAGTCAAGCTGAAAGCGCTGGTAAAGTCGTAGCTCCACGCGTTAAATTCCCGGAATCGGCGATTTTTCCCACAGGCGGCACCTTTCCGAAACTCGGCCCCTCCGCGTACACTAAGAAGTTCATTTCATCAGCGGAGGATCACATGGGAGTGGAGCGTGCGCTGCTCAGCGTATATGACAAGACCGGCATCGTGGAGTTTGCCAGGAGGCTGGTGGCGCTGAAGATTGAATTGCTCTCGACCGGAGGCACGGCGAAGCTGCTGCGGGATGAAGGGATTCCCGTGAAGGATGTCTCGGAGTACACGGGCTGGCCGGAAATGCTGGGCGGGCGCGTGAAGACGCTGCATCCGAAGGTGCATGGCGGGCTGCTCTACCGGAGGCATCACGCCGAGGATCAAAGGCAGGCGAAGGAGCACGGCATCTGGCCGATCGACCTGGTGGCCGTGAATCTTTATCCGTTTGAGGCCACCGTTGCGCGCGGCTACATCACCGCCGAGGAACTCATCGAAAACATCGATATTGGCGGGCCGACGATGCTGCGGTCGGCGGCGAAGAATTTTGAAAGTGTCGCGGTGGTAACGGACCCCGCGGATTACGAGCGCATCGCCGCGGAACTTGAGACTTCGGGCGATACGACGCTCATGACGCGGATCGAACTGGCGCGAAAAGTGTTCGCCACCACTTCGCGGTACGACGGCTTGATCACCACGGAGCTGGAGCGGCTGACGGACCTCAGTGGCAAGCTCGAGGTAGCGCCCCGGGCCAAGCTGCCCGAGCGCGTGCACCTGGCCCTGCGGCGCAAGCAGGAACTACGCTACGGCGAAAATCCGCACCAGGCGGCGGCGTTGTATGTGCCTGCGGGACGCCCGCCGGAAGGATTGGCGGCGGCGAAGCAGCTCCAGGGCAAGGAGCTTTCGTACAACAATTACGTTGACCTGGAAGCGGCGCGCAGCCTGGTGGCGGAGTTCGAGGGGCCCGCGGCGGTGATCATCAAGCACAACAATCCCTGCGGCGCGGCGGAACAGGAATCGCTGCTGGATGCGTATGTGAAAGCGTACGCGTGCGATCCCGTGTCTTCGTTTGGCGGGGTGCTGGCGTTCAATCACATTGTGGACGTGGTGACCGCGGAGCAGGTGGCCAAGTTGTTCGTGGAATGCATCGTTGCGCCGGGCTTTGCGAATCGCGCCCTGGAGATTTTCGCTGCCAAGAAAAACCTGCGCTTGCTGGTCTTGCCGCAGGGCGGTCTGGAACTCGACAAGGAGTTTCAACTCAAGCGCATTCTGGGCGGCGTGCTGGTGCAGCAACCAGACCTGGGCAATTTGCAGGGCAGGGAATTGAAAGTGGCCACGAAGCGTGCTCCGACGGATAAAGAGCTGGCGGATTTGCGTTTTGCGTGGAAAGTCTGCAAACACGTCAAGTCCAACGCGATTGTGTTCGCGAAAGAGGGCGCCACGCTCGGCGTGGGCGCGGGCCAAATGAGCCGCGTGGATTCCGTGAAGATTGCCGTGGCCAAGGCGCAAAAATCGCTGCTGGGCAGCGTGGTGGCTTCCGACGCGTTCTTCCCATTCCCCGATGGAGTGGAAGAAGCGGCCAAGGCAGGCGCGACGGCGGTGATTCAGCCGGGCGGCTCGATCAAGGACGCGGATGTGATTGCCGCCGCTGACCGGCTTGGGCTAGCCATGGTGTTCACGACCATGCGGCATTTCTTGCACTGAGAGAAGGTAAAGCGGCGGGCTGGGGAAAACGGATTTATCACGGGCAAACCACGCCAAGAAGAAGAGAGATTCCTCACTCCGCAGACTCCGTTCGGAATGACGGTGGTGTTGAGAACGAGGGGAAACGGGAAAGCCCATCCTTCGCAAACGGCGCGAAGGGTGGGGCACCCGTAAGACTAGATGTTTGAAGACACCAAACAAAAGACCGCTAGCTCCGAGCCTTCTGCGCCGCTTGCGCCTGTTGCCTGTATGACCTAGCGCTGCTCTAGACTGCTTTGGACAACACCAAATCTAGCCAGCCAGTTTCCGCAGGGCAAGCAGCGCCGCGACTCCGAAGAGCATGAGCCCTGCCGTGCCCGGCTCGGGCGTGGCTACCACGGGCGCTGATGCGATCATCTGGTTTCCGGACATAGCCACTGTTGTGCTTGAGATCAACTGAGGCAGAGTTTCAGTCTCATTTCCGGCAAGAATTTGGCCGGTGCTCCAATTCACAATTTGAAGGATGGGATATGCGGAATTATCGAAGTAGAACTCTCCAAAGGTCGGTGAGGAGAAATTGAAAAACAGTCCCGTGGAGTCGGCGGTCAGATAATTCCCATCTACAGTTACGGGGTTCCGGCCGGGGGTCAATGGGTACGTTGACGAGAAACTGCCTGTCTCGGTGCCAGTCATTGACAAGTTCCAACCGACAATGTTGGCGGTACTGAGAATCCCGATTGTTCCGTCTGTAGTTATGGTGCCAGCCACGTAGCTGCTGCCGATGGCCTGATCGACGGTGTATGTGATGTTGTCGGCCATTGAGAGCGCGGGCATGGCTAGCATTGCGAGTAGCAGAACGCACAAAAAGCACAAGAATCTGTTCATTTTGTTTCCCTTCGGCAGGCGCTTTAAGGAGCGTTTAAGGACACACTGCACACTTATGTGCTGTAATTCGAGCACGTTCGCCCCCAAGCCCCATCGTCATGAAACGAATCGACTTAGCGGCAGTAAGAACCGCCCGACAAGCCCAACAATTGCCATAGATGCGCAAGATATTCCCTTCTAAGAGCCTCTTTTTCTTTTGTTTGCAGCGCCTTTTGGCCCGGGCCGCGATCGGTTTCAGGCCATGGGCAGTTGTAGCGCGGTCGGTTCTGAAGACCCGCCGCTACAACGACCAAGAAACCCAAGAGATGAGGGATTCCTCACTCCGCAGACTTCGTTCGGAATGACAGTGGTTTATAAGGGAAGTCGAGATGAAGTCGGGTGATGCGCGATCGCTCACTTCCGGCCGATGCGGGTGACTTCTTTTCTTAGGGCTAGGGCGCTGAGGCTGGCGAGGGGCAAGCTCAGGAACAAGCCGATGCGGCGGTCCAGGGTGACAAAGGCATCGCGAAAGGCGCGCTCGATCTGTTCCGCGGTGCCTGTGACCACCGCCGGGTCCGGAACTCCCCAGTGCGCGGTCACTGGTTGGCCGGGCCATACGGGGCAAATTTCCGCCGCGGCATTGTCACAAACCGTAAAAACAAAATGCATTTGCGGGGCGCCGGGCTTGGCAAATTCATCCCAGCTTTTGCTGTGCAGGCCGTCCACGGGCAAACCGGCAGCTTCGAGTTGCTTGAGCGCGAACGGATTGACGCGGCCGGTTGGATGACTGCCTGCGCTGAAGGCATGGAAAAAGGGCCGACCCCTGTGGTTGAGGAGGGCCTCCGCCAAGATGGAACGCGCGGAATTTCCCGTACAAAGAAAAAGCACGTTGTAAGGCGGGTGCATCGTCGTCCTCTCAGTTGCAGCAGGTGGGGCCGCAGCAGGAAGCCGCCAGCGGTTTCTTCGCGCGGATGAAGGCGCTCATGAATCTGCCGTCGATCTTGGGTCCGACAACGGCAGGGTCCAGGCCCGCGGCAACCAGAAACTCGGAGGCTTCATCAGCCCGATATACGCGCGTGGGTTCGACGCCAATGGAAGCGAAACCCGCTGCCGTTAACTTTTCGCGATACTCGGATTCCTGCAACGCGCCAGCAATGCAGCCTACCCACAGCTCCATGCTCTTGCGAATCTCCGGAGGCACCTCGCCGCGAATGACGACATCGGAAACGGCGAGCCGCCCGCCGGGTTTCAGTACGCGGAACGCCTCACGCAGGACGCGGTCCTTGTCACCGGAAAGATTGATGACGCAATTGGAGATGATCACATCCACGGTGTTGTCCGGCAGGGGAATGTTTTCGATGGTGCCCTTCAGAAATTCGACATTTTCCGCGCCGGCCTTTTTCTGATTCGCGCGCGCCAGCGCCAGCATTTCGTCGGTCATGTCCAGACCATACGCTTTACCGGCGGGCCCGACGCGCTTGGCGGAAAGCAACACATCAATGCCGCCGCCGGAGCCCAGATCGAGGACAATTTCGCCGGGCCGCAATTCCGCCAGCGCGGTGGGATTCCCGCAACCGAGCGAAGCGGCAACGGCATCCGCAGGCAGCGCGGCTGTTTCCGAAGCGTCGTACAGATTGCGCGTGATGGGATCGCAGCCGCTGAGTTCCGCGCCACCGCCGCAGCAGGCCGTCTTTCCAGCAGCCACCTGTTTGGCAGCCGCGCCGTATTTTTCCTTTACCGCATCCTGTATCTTGCTCATGACCTCACCTTTCAACCCACTATCTCGAAATCTGCACAATCGATTCCGCGGGGACGGCGCGATTGCGCGTACAGCATTCCTCGTACAAAAATCCCAGAACCTCGCGAAGCGCATCCGTGTTCGCCGTATACCAGAGGAACGTGCCTGCGCGCCGCACAGAAACCAGGCCCACCTGGCGCAGTTTTTCCAAATGGTGAGAGAGCGTGGAAGCGGGGATGCCCAGTTCCTCCTGGACTTCGCCGGCGACCATCCCGGTGGGATGGGCGGAGAGAAGCAAACGCACGATTTGCAGGCGTGGCTCGGCGCCGAGAGCGGCAAAGCGGTCGGCGCAACGTGTGACGAGGAGGGGGTCGGGCTTGCGCATACTTCGATAATTGCAGAAATACGGTAGAAAGGCAAGCCCCTTCAACCCTTTTTCCCCGCCACGCATCTTATTTCCGGGTCCTGCTGCCGGTCTTCGAAACGCCCGCCTTTTCGCTTTTGACCGCGTTTCTTCCGCATGGGATACTGACCACTTCGGGACTTTCTATCTATGAAGCTCAACCGTATTGCATGCACTCTTATTGTCGCCGCCCTCTGTGGCCTGCCAGTCCTGGCGCAGGCGCCCACCGCTTCAGCGCCGGCGGGCCAACAGAAACCGTCTCCACGCGCCGAGGCCTACTACAATTTCACGGTCGGGCACATTTACGAGCAGCAGTTTGAACTGACCAGCCAGAGCGAATTCGCGACCAAAGCGATCGAGGCGTACAAGAAGGCTTACGCCATTGACCCGCAATCGCCAATCATCGGCGAACGCCTGGCGGAGATGTACTGGAAAGCGCAACGCGTGCACGACGCCATGGTCGAGGCCAACGAAATCCTGAAGCGCGATCCTAACGATCTGGCGACGCACCGCCTGCTGGCGCGCATCTACCTGCGCAGCCTCGGCGATATCAACGGCTCCGGCGTACAAACGGAAATGGTGAGCAAGGCCATCGCGGAATACAGCGAAGTTCACCGGCTAGACCCCACGGATCAGGAAGCCGCACTGTGGCTGGCACGGTTGTATCGGCTGCACAACGACCCGGACAAAGCGGAGCAGGTGTTGCGCGGGATGCTGAAAGATGATCCGGAAAACGAAGCGGCCGTCGAACAGTTGACGCAGCTTTACCTGGACCAGAACAAATCCGAAGAGGCGATCTCGCTGCTGGAGGGCATGAATGCGCGCTCGCCCTCGCCGACGCTCTACGATTTGCTCGGCGATGCGTATACGCAGACGCACGAATACGGGCAAGCCGAAAAGGCGTACCGCAAGGCCGTGGACCTGGATCCGTCGGAGCTTGGACATCTGCGAGGCCTGGGCCAGTCGCTGCTGAGCGAGGAGAAGTATCCCGAGGCGCTTTCCGTTTATCAAAAGCTGGCCGATCTGATGCCGGATGACGCGGACGTGTATTTGCGCATGGCGCAGATTTACCGCGAACTGCATCAACTGGACAAGGCGGAAGAAAGCATCGTCAAGGCGCGGCAGTACGCTGCCGGGACGCTGGAAGTGATGTACAACGAGGCCATGATTTACGAAGCGCAAGGGCGCTATGAGGATGCCATCCGCGTGCTATCCGATGCCGTAACGGGCATCAAAACGCAGTCCACGGTGCTGCCTTCGCGGCGCAGGTCGCTGGCCATTCTTTACCAGCAACTGGGCGGACTTTACCGAGACACGAATAACTATCAAGCGGCCATCTACACTTTTCAGGAATTGGGCCGCCTGGGCGATGAGGAAGACCGGCGCGCGCGCATGCTGATCATGGAAACCTACCGGCAAGCGAAGGATTTGGCGAAGGCGCTGCAGACCGGGAAAGAGGCGCTGGCGAAATATCCGACGGACGCCGGCATCCGGGCAACCTACGCCATGGTGCTGGGAGAAAATCAGCAGGCGGACGAGGGCGTGAAGCTGTTGCAAGGAGACGTGAAGGGTACGCCGGGTGACCGCGAACTGTACCTGGACATGTCGCAGATTTATGAGCGTAGCCGCCGCTACAATGAAGCGGAAGCGATGGCGCGCAAGGCCGAGGCGATTCCGGGAGAGCCGCGCGAAAATGAAATGACGTGGTTCCTGCTGGGCGCGATCTATGAACGCCAGAAGCAGTTCGACAAGGCCGAGGAGCAATTCAAGAAAGTTCTGGCGGTAAATCCCAAGAACCCGCAAGTGCTCAATTATTACGGCTACATGCTGGCCGATCGCGGCATCCGGCTGGACGAAGCGCGGGACATGATCCAGCGCGCTCTGGATCAGGAACCGTTCAACGGGGCGTACCTGGACAGCCTGGGGTGGGCCTACTTCAAGCAGAACAAAATTGAAGATGCGGAAGCGGCGCTGCGCAAGGCTGCCGATCGCGAGCCCCACGATCCCACGATCCGCACGCATCTTGGCGATGTTTACGCCAAGCAGGGGCGCATGGACCTGGCGGCGGCGGAATGGGAGAAATCGCTGGGGGAATGGCGGCGTTCGCTTCCCGCGGATCTGGAAAACGACAAGGTAGCGGAACTGGAAAAGAAACTGGGGCAAGTGAAGCACCGCGTGGCGCAAAAGTCGCCCGTGGCCGATTCGAAACCCTGAGACGATGGCATGCGCGAAGTCCGTATCCCGGCATACGCAAAAATCAATCTGCGTCTTGAGATCCTCGGCAAACGCGCCGACGGTTATCATGAACTTCGCACTATTTTTCAAACCGTCTCGCTCCAGGACACGCTGATCTTCCGGCCAACCCGCGGGGCGGAGATTTCGCTGGTGATCCGCGGGAATGTCGCGTTGTCCCAGGAGGCTGCGGAGAAGAACCTGGCGTATCGCGCGGCGGATGCGCTGCGGCGGGAACTGAAAATCCGCTCGGGCGTGGAGATTGTGCTGCAGAAGAAGATTCCCGCGGGGCGCGGATTGGGAGGCGGGTCCAGCGATGCGGCGGCGGCGCTGCTCGGGTATCTGCAATTTACGGGCAAGCAAATCGGCGTGGTGCGGCTTCTGGAGATTGCCGCGGAGCTGGGCGCCGATGTGCCGTTCTTTTTGTTCGGCGGGCGCGCGCTGGGCATCAGCAAGGGCGACGAAATCTATCCGCTGCCGGACCTCGAGAAACGCACGCTGCTGATTGTTTCGCCGCGAGAGATTCATGTGCCCACGCCGGATGCTTACCGCTGGCTGCATGCGCCGGAACTGGCTTCGTTGACAAAGTCAGCGGCACACCATAAACTGTTTAAGTTCTGTGCTCTGTGCTGGAGCGCGCAGGGAGAACGCCTGTGGAACGATTTCGAAGCGGCGGTCTTCCAGCGCCATCCCCGTCTTGCGAGTATCAAGCGGGCGTTGCTTCGCGGAGGGGCGTCAGAAGCCTTGCTGGCTGGTAGCGGTTCGGCGGTGTTTGGAGTATTCCCGAGCCCAGCAAAGGCGCGCCGAGCCGTTGTCGGGTTTCCGCACGATCAGGTCTTTGTCTGCGAGACACTCTCGCGGGCCAGGTACCAGCGCTTGACGAAAAGCGCCTGGATCGGATGATCCGCAGCGTTGCTCCGCTTTCTGATTCCCATTCCTTACCCACATGGCCCAGTTCAGGGCCCTTTTCCGTGAAATGCGTCACCGCAGAGCGGTGACCGGAGCGAGCGCGGCGTGAACGACGAGCGATTCAAGATTTTTGCGGGGACCGCCAACCCGGCGCTGGCCGAATCGATCTGCAAGCACCTGGATGTGCCGCTGGGCAAGGCGCTGCTGGGGCGGTTCAGCGACGGTGAGATCTATTTTCAAGTGCTCGAAAATGTGCGCGGCGCGGATGTGTTCGTGGTGCAGCCGTGCTCCTATCCGGTGGATAACCACCTGCTCGAACTGCTTTTGATGATTGATGCGTTCAAACGCGCTTCGGCGTGGCGCATCACGGCGGTGCTGCCGTACTACTGCTATGCGCGGCAGGACCGCAAAGACAAACCGCGCGTTCCGATATCCGCGAAACTGGTTGCGGATTTGTTGGAGACAGCGGGGGCGAGCCGCGCGCTGACGTTGGATTTGCACGCGCCGCAGATTCAGGGCTATTTCGACGTGCCAGTGGATCACCTGTATGGCTCTCCGGTGCTGGTGGATTATTTCCGGAACAAGAAGCTGCCGAATTTGACGGTGGTCTCCCCGGACGCGGGCGGCGTGGAGCGCGCGCGGGCGTTTGCAAAGAAGCTGGGCGCGCCGCTGGCTATCGTGGATAAGCGCCGCGTGGACCTGGACGTCACCGAAGTGATGAACCTGATCGGTGACGTGAAGGGGCGCAGTACGCTGATCGTGGATGACATCATCGATACGGCAGGCACGCTGGTGAAGACCGCCGATGCGCTGATGCGCGAGGGCGCGACGCAGGTGTTTGCGGCCTGCACGCACGCGGTGTTTTCCGGCCCGGCCGTGGAACGCATCGAGAATTCGCAAATCACCGAAGTGGTGGCGACGGATTCCGTGCCGCTCTCGGAAGCCGCCAGGAAGTTGAAGAAGGTAACGATCCTGAGTGTCGCGGATTTGCTCGCGCGCGGCATTCGTTCGATTCACGAAGAAACATCCATCAGCGAGCTGTTTATTTGAGTTTATCCGGCCGCGGGTAACGCCGGAGGAGATTCCAGGAAGGGAAAGAAGCCATGGCTCAGATTATTGTCGAGGGAGCGCCCCGCGATACACGGGGCAAAAACGAAGCGCGGCGCCTGCGGGTGAGCGGGAAGGTTCCGGCAACGCTGTACGGCGGCAAGGGAGGGCCCCTGTCGCTGGCCGTGAACACCAAACAGTTGACGGCAATCCTGAGGTCGGAATCCGGCCACAACACGATATTTGAGGTGGATTTTGCCGGCAAGCAGGAACCCGCCATCGTGAAAGATTGGCAGGTGGATCCCGTGAGCGGGAAGTTGCTGCACGTGGATCTGCTGCGCGTGGCGATGGATGTGCGCATGAAGGTGAAGGTGCCCGTGCACACATTTGGCGAGCCCTCGGGCGTGAAGGTGCAGGGCGGCGTGTACGAAGTGGTGACGCGCGAAGTGGAAGTGGAATGCTTGCCCGCGGACATCCCGACGGAGTTCAAGGTGGACGTCAGCGGCCTGATGCTG
>Ga0209039_10004181_pt1 | contig 10678 bp, 8 predicted proteins | sample BogFormECP12_OM1_FD_188238 | JGI IMG/M metagenome (GOLD analysis project Ga0209039, IMG submission 188238) | Bog forest soil microbial communities from Calvert Island, British Columbia, Canada - ECP12_OM1 (SPAdes) (version 2) | ecosystem: Environmental > Aquatic > Freshwater > Wetlands > Bog ... | reverse complement strand
AAACGGAACAACCGTTACCACGCGTACTAGCCGTAACATGACAGTAGCTTAGCACTGCCCGGCGCGGTTGGGAATGCGCGGCAAAACGGGGACTGGCTTGAATTTCGCCGCTCTTGCGAAATTCGTGTCCCCCCTTTTGCCGCCGCCGCGGTGCTACGGATTTCCATGCAGCTTCTTGAGGAGCCACGCCATATTGCGGCCGAGGACTTTCATGGTGCGGATGCCTTCCTCGTCCTTCTCGACTTCGCCCGGCTCGCGGCCGATGCCGATGTTCCAGTAGCACGAGCCCGGCACGATCATCTCCGCGATCAGGAAGAAGTGGTTGAGCGTGTCGAAGGCATGGGTGGCCCCGGCCCGGCGCACGGCCACCACGGCGGCGCCCACCTTGCGGCGGAACATGCCGCCATTGGCGCCCGAGACCAGGCAGGCGCGGTCGATGAGAGCTTTGATCTCCGGCGTAACATCCGTTACGTAGGTTGGCGAGCCGAGCAGGATGGCATCGGCGGCGGCCATCTTTTCGATGCAGGCGTTGCCGAAGTCGTCCTCCTGCGAGCAGCGGCGGTCTTTGCGCACGCTGCACTTCCGGCAGGCGCGGCAGCCGTGGATCGTGACGCCGCCCAGTTCCACCAGTTCGGTCTCGATGCCCTCGGTTCGCAACTCGCCCAGGACATGGTTCAGCAGGATGGCAGTGTTTCCGCCTCGCCGGGCGCTGCCATTGAATGCGACAACTTTCATAAGTTAACGGCCTGTCGCTATCCATTGTCGCGCACGGCGAAGGCGCCGGCCGATCGCGGGCTACCGGGCCTGCTTGTACATCTGCAGAAGCATCACCACCGGCGTCTTCGCCAGGACCCCGTGGGGCAGTTGCGGGGGCATGCGCACGAAGGCGCCGGCCTGGGCGTCGAATGTGTCCGGACCGAGCGTGAGGCGCGCCTCGCCGCTGTGGATGTAGATGCTGGCGGACATTGGGGCGGTATGAGCGGATAGCTCCTGGCCGGGCGCGAAGCCGAAGACCAGGATTTTGACGTGCGCGTCGTCGTACAGGGTGCGGCTGAGAATGCCGTTCTCGGGAATGGGGACTTCCCCGGCGAGACTGGGAATCAGTGTGTAGTCCACCCTTCGATTGTCGGCCGGAATGGGGTGGGATTCGAGCGGCCCGGTCCCGGGCATGAATTGGCTACCGATCGGCAGGGCCAGCCCAGAACCGTCATGGTACGCCCATCCATTGCCCCCAGGTGCGGGCAAAGTCTATCATCGGGGCTGAATCCGGCAGTTAGGACGTCGGTCACCGGAGTTATACAGGATGCACAGGAGCTCGCCGCTGGAACGCGAAAGTTGGATGGATGCCGCCGATCCCGATCGGGCGGCCGATCAGCCGGAAACCGGCTCCGCGGCGGAAGGCTGGGGAACGGCTGCTTCGGGCAACGAAATGGCTCTTCAGCGCCTCGATTCGATCAGGCCTGGGAGCGTTGTTCTGATCGAATCCAGGGATGGGTCCCGCACCGAAAAGTACTTCGTCCGCAATTCCACGCGGAACGGCGCCAACCACAGTATCCGGCTGGTGCGTGGTCCGTTGGTGGGGGGCGAGACCGAAGCCGGACCCAAAGTCGAAGAACCCAACTACTACGACGTTCTTCAGATCGGCCCGCAGGCCGAGGCCGAAACCATTTACCGCGTCTACCGCATCATGGCCGCCCGTTTTCACCCGGACAATCCCGAGACGGGCGATAACGAGAAGTTCCTGCTTCTCAAGACGGCCTACGAGGTGCTCTCCGACCCCGACCGCCGCGCCGAGTACGACGGGCGCCGCCAGAAGGAATCGGCCGGGCCGATGCCGATTTTCGAGCTCAAGGACTTTGTCAACGGCGTGGAGGCTGAAGGAAACCGCCGTCTGGGAGTGCTGTCCCTGCTGTACAACCAGCGGCGCCTGGACCCGGATCATCCCGCGGTCACGTTGCTCGATCTGGAAAACCGCATGGCGTTCCCGCGCGAATACCTGGCTTTCACCATGTGGTACCTGCGCGCCAAGGGCTATGTGACTGCCGCCGACAACTCGGATTACACCTTGACGGCGCCGGGCGCGGAATTCGTGGAAGCCAACATCGGCAAGAGCGATATTCTCGCCAAACTTCTCTATCCCAACCGCGCGTAGGCGCGGAGGATCCGCCGAAGACGATTCGCCCCGGTTTCGCGGATTCAACCGCGCTTGCCGGGGAACGGCAGTTGCCGGAGCCGCGCTCGACGGCCCCGGCGTGGGAAACACGCAGCCGGGTCTAGAAGAATATCTTCAGGCCGAACTGAACGTACCGCGGATTGGCCTTCTGCGACAACACCCCGAAGTTGCTGTCGGCGACATTCTTGAGAGCGTACAACTGGTACCCGTTGAAGGTGAGGATATTGAAGTTGTTGGCGGACATCTGGGCGAAACCCGTGGGCAGCGGCGTAGCGAAGAAGCCCGGCGGCAAGACGCCCTTCGAGTTCTGGTTGGACGTCACGTAGCCTTGCACCTGGGCGAGCAGCGCCGCTCCCGCGGTGGTGGTGGATAGCGGCTGGTTATTGGCCGCGGCCCAGGTATTGTAATTGGCCGCCGTAATCGGGCTGGCCGAGGGCGCGGCGGTGAACAGGTCGCCGGCCGTGTAACCCGCTCCCGGACCGAAGGTCGGATGGTTGAAAGCGTTCAGCAGATCCAGGCGGAACTGCACTCTCACTCTGCCTTCATGAATGGGGACGGTCTTCTGCACCGATGCGTCGAAGTAATTCTGCATGGGGCCGCGGCCGCCGTCCAGGGTCCGCGGGGCATCCCCCAACATTCCCAGCGGCGGGCGTTCGAAAGCGGCCGGGTTCAAATACGGCTGGCACTGCGTGGTGTAGGGGCAACTGCGGCTCCACATCGGGTTCACCACCGGCACGCCCGGAACCTCGTCCGGCCGCATCGAGTATTTCGCTCCCGACGCATTGTCGCCCAGCAGGTTGTTGTCCTCAATCACCGGCATGAACGGCAACGCGCTGCGCAGGCGCTCGATTCCCGATATCGACCAGCTTCCGAGGACCATGTCGAGCGCCTTGGGCATGGTGCTGAAATACCGCCGCCCGCGCCCGAACGGCATGTCGTAGAGTGCCGACACCATGAAGTTGTGCTTCACGTCGAAAGCGGAAACGGAACGGTCCAGGCTGCGCGCCCCGCCGAAACTGGCCCCGCTCACCTGGGTATATTGCGAGGTGAGCGTGGCGCCTTCCGGGGCGGAATCGCTGGCGTCGTCGATCGACTTGCCATACGTGTAGTTGGTCGTCAGCGTCAGTCCCTGCGTGGGACGCCGCACCCAGTTGACGTAGCCGGCGTGCCGGATACTGTCGGCCGACGAGTCCCAACGGGTGTACAGGTTATTGAATCCCAGGAAGGTGCTGGCCAGGGTCCCCTGCTGCACCTGGATCACCGCACCGCTGGTGCTGGTGCGTCCCAGCGGGTCGGCGACGGTCGTGGTGGGGCTCTGGTTGGCGGCATAGAGCGCATCCACCAGGGCGATGTTCGAGGCGTTCTGGTTCTCCAGCGGCATGAACAAGTGAGTTCCCTTGTTGCCCACGTATCCCACTTCGACCACGTCCTTGGCGTCGGCCCGGAATGCCAGACTCAGGTTCCAGCTCTGCGCCGAAGGAGTCCTCATGTTGGGCGCGATCGAGAATCCCTGGGACGTGTAGTTCAAGCTGCCCAGGTAATTCAGCCCGTTGGAGGGAATGCTGAGCACTTGAGACCAGTTCAGCACCGGGTCGTAGGGCGGGTTGCTCGACATCCGCATTACGTACTTCGGATTCACCTGGCCGGAATTCTCGCTGAAGCTGGTGGCCGGGCTGGAGAAATTGGGAAACGGCTGCCGGTTCTGCCCGTTGAGGGGGCTGTGCGACATGCCGTATCCGCCGCGCACCACCACCCGTCCACTTTCGAAGCCGCGAATCCTGGGGCTCCACGCGAAGCCGAAACGCGGCTCGAAATCGGTATAATCCGCGGGCCACAGATAGCGCGACCGGCCGGCCACGCCATCGAAGGCGAACGGCGGGACCAGCGCCGAAGCGATCGTCTGCCCGGTGATCAGCGTCACGGGTTGCGCCAGCGGGTAGGATTGCGCCAGCGCCGGCAGATACGATCCCTGGTGGTCGTATTTCTCGGTGCGGGGCAATTGCAGCGAATAGCGCAGCCCCAGATTGAGCGTCAGAGTCGGAGAGATCCTCCAGTCGTCCTGCACGAAAGCCGCGCCGCTGTTCCAGCGGTAATAATAGGACAGCAGCGCGTTGTTCAGGGTCACGCTGTCCGGCACGCCCAGCAGATAGCTGGCGAACTGGACGCCGCCCGAACCGCCCTTGACGCCGGTCGAAGAGGTTTCGTTCGCCGAGAAACTGTACGTCCCGCCGGCCGAATACAGGTAGTTGGTGGTGTTCAGCAGCTCGTGCGTCATCTCCACGCCGATCTTGAAACTCATCTTCCCGCGGCTGAGAAACACCGTGTCGCCCAGGTTGTAGCGCTCCTCCACGTCGTCGCCCAGAATCGAGCCGCCCTCGCCGATCTGGCCGTACGTTCCCAATCCGTCGGTAATCACCGGCAGTCCGCCATGGGTCAGGCTGGGGAGCCCGTACATGGTGCTCAGGTTGGCGCCGGTTTTCACGTCCCATTGCGGACCGAACGTATTGCTGAAGCGCCCGCGAGTATAATTCATCCGCAGATCGTTGATCACCGACGGCGAGATCATCTGCGTGTCGGCCAGCATGAACTGCTTCGAATTGCTGTAATTGGCCGCGCTGCCGCTGGCGGGGTAGTCGGCGTTGAAGCCGGTCTTGCCGACGATGGGCACGATGGTCGCCCGCAGGCTGAGGTGGTTCCGGTCGCTGATGTTCTCGTCGATCCGCGCCGTGTAGCGGGTGTTGTCGTCCTGCAGGAATCGCTGGGTTACGTAATTGGCCAGGTTGCCGCTGGGATCGATGTAGTAGCCGGTGTTCGGTTTGGGGATCCACTTCAGCATGTCGTTGTCCACCGGATCGAGCATCGACGGGGGAATGACGTTGCCGGGGAACGGAGTCAGAGTGCCGCCGGACGGCGCGGAAATCTGCGTGAACTGGTTCCCGGCGGGAGCGAACGATTGGTAGATCACCGACGTGCTCGTTTTCACGCCGGGAAACAGCGCGGCCTCGGATGCCGGCACGGCCACCGACGCGCTGTTGGTGGCCAGCACCGTGTTGCTGAAATCGCCGCTCCGCGTGGCATCGTTGGCCATCAAGCCGTCCACCTGAACGTGGTCGGTGCGGTAGCGCGGCTCCGCCGCGAAGAAGAAGAACGTGCGGTTGCGGCCGTCATAAAGTTTCGGAAGGTACACCGGTCCGCCCACGGTTGCGGAAAACTCGTTGTCCCGCAGGGTGGAGGGTGAGCGGTTGGTGGACGCCAGGGTGTAGGGGGCGGCGTTGATCGCCGGATTCCGCCCATAGTAAAGCAACGTGCCATGAAGCTGGTTGGTGCCGGATTTGGTGGTGACGTTGATCACGCCGCCGCCGGTGCGGCCGTACTCCGCCGAGTAGGCATTGGTCTGCACCGACATTTCCTGCACCGTTTCGGGCGAGAAACTCACCACCGCGCGCGCCAGGCCGACACCGGTGTTGTTCACGCCGTCGGCCAGCATCAGGCTGCTGCCGGAGCGCCCGCCGTTGATGGTCAGGTTGTAGCCGGGTTGCGTGCCTCCCGAGCCCACGCCCGGGTCTTCCGTGCCCACGTCCCCGCTCACGTTGGGAACCGTGATCGCCAGGTCGAGCACGCTGCGATTCGCCAGCGGAGCGTTCACGAACTGCACCTCGGTGATGGTCTGCCCGGTGGTTCCCGATTCCACATTCACCAGCGGGGCGCCGGCGGAGACCACCGTGACCTCCGTCCTGATGTTGCTCGGCTGCAGCCGGAAGTTCACCGTCGCGGTGGAAGCCGTATCCACCTTGACGCGCTCGGCGACCGCCGTCGCGAACCCGGCGGCATCCACCTCAACCTTGTACTCCACCGGTTCCAGGTCCTGCACCGCAAAGTCGCCCGCGCCCGACGTGGATACGCGATGTGCTTCGTTGGTGCCCACGTTGGTCACGACGACCTTCGCTCCCGTGACCACCGCTCCCGACGGATCGGTGACCGTTCCCGTAATGGCTCCCCGGTTGGTTTGCGCGTGCATGATGGCCGCAAACGCGAGCGCGGCGGCGAGTACCGTTTTCATACTTCGTCCTTTCCTAGCTAGCGATAGAGTTAACGTTAAATATCGCCTCAGGAGATTATAGCAGCACAAAGGGGACACGAATGTCCCAAAACGGGCGCGCTGGGCCTCCGGCTAGCGGAAGTCCGCCGCCGTCCAGTAGCCGGGGCGGGTCCTGGCTTCCACCTTGCCATGCCCGCTCACTTCGACGTGGATGGTGTGCCAGCCGCCCTCGACCTTGTTGTTGGGGTTGTAGCTCAGCATGTACTGGCTGTGCAGTTCCTCGCCCATGCGCTGGATGGCGTCCTCCAGACCGCGGTTGCGGTAGAACCCGAACTGCGCGCCGCCGGTTCCGTTCACGAAAACCTCCGCCGGGGGCGCCTTGAAGATGGCCTTGGCGTCGCGGAAGATCTCGATCATCAGCGGCAGGAACTCCGCCCGCGATCCCTCCGTGCCGTACATCTGCATCACGGTGGTGGGCGTGGCGGGAACGTTGGACGGCATGGGAGTCATGGCCGGCGGGTTGTTGTTGGGACGCGGAACGTCCGGCGTTCCGGTCAGCTTTCCCAACACCCGCGACATGGTCACCTGGTAGACGGTGATGTTGTGCACCTGCAGGTGCTGGAGCGTCTGGCGCCCGCCGTTGATGCTGCCCTGGTCGCGCGTCTCGCTGATCAGCAGGACGATCTTCTGGCGCTCCTTGGGACGGTTCTCCAGCATGCGATCGGCCGCGTCCACGGCGTCCACCAGGGTGGCCGACAGGCTCCCGGCATGGATCTTCTTCACCGCGTCGGTGATCTTCTCCGGGTCGGAAGTGAAATCCTGCATGACGCGGATGCGGTGGTCGAACGCGATCACCGCCGCCTCGCCCTCCGTCCCCAGCATCAGGGGAGCGATCATGATGCCGATCCGGTTCACCTTGGGCAGGATCTGGTCCACCTCGCCGTTGCACTGGATGGCAATTACCATGGACATGGGAATGAAGGTCTCGTCCACGCGGACGTTCTGTTCCTTGCCGTTGTCGAAGAGGTGAAACTCATCGGCGCGGATTCCGTTGACCATCTGCCCGTCGTGGTTGAACACCTTGGTGGGCGCCAGGATATTGGTGACGCGCTGGTAGAAATCGATGTCCCCGCGCGCGGTTGGCGGCTGCGCTTCCGGTTGCTGCTGCGGCGGCTGGGCGGCCAGCAGTCCGCCGATCATGGTCAGAAAAACGACTCTTCGCATTCTAGTTCCACGATAACACTGGCCGGGAAAGCGCCGTGGGGCGGACTGCGAGCCCCGGAAGGCGGGTTGACAACCCGCCGCAGGCTGACAGCCTGCCCCACAAAAACCGCAGGCCGCCCCTCACTGACCTTCCGCGGGCATCCAGTACCCTGGGCGCGTGCGGACGCGCGCATCGCCGTGGCCGGAAACCTCGACCTTGATGTCGTGCCAGCCGCGCTCCTCCTTGTTGTTCGGACTGTAGCTCAACATGTACTGAAGGTGCAGTTCCGCGCCCATCTGCTGGATGGCCTCCTCCAATCCCTTGCCGCGGTAAAAATCGAATTTCGAGCCGCCGGTTCCCATGGTGAACATGTCCGCCGCCGGCGTCCTGATCAGGGATTTGAGGTCCTTGAAAATCTCCGTCAGCAAGGGCACGAACTCCGCCCGCGCCCCGTCGGTTCCGTACGTCTGCATCACCGTGTTGGGCGTGGCCGGCACGCCAGCCGGCATGGGATACATGGCGGGCGGCAGAGGATTGGGCCGGGGCTCCAGCGGCGGAGCCGTGAGCTTCCCCAACACGCGCGACATGGTGACCAGGTACACGGTCACGTTGTCCGCCTGCACGTAGTCGAGGGTCTCCAACCCGCGATTCAGGCTGCCTTCGTCGCGCGTTTCGCCGATCAGCAGGATGATCTTCTGGTGTTCCGCGGGGCGCGCCCGCAGCATGTGCTCCGCCGCGTCCACGGCGTCCACCAGGCGGCTGGAGAGGCTGCCGGAGTGAATCCGCTTGACGGCCTCCGTGATCAGGTCCGGGTCGGAGGTGAAATCCTGCATGGTGCGGATGCGGGAATCGAAAGCGATCACCGCCGCCTCTCCGCGGTCGCCCAGCAGCATGGGGGCGATCATGTTGCCGATGCGGTTCACCTTGGGCAGAATCTGGTCCACCTCGCTGTTCGACTGGATGGCAATCACCATGGAGATGGGAATCAGGGATTCGTCGACTCGAATCCTCTGCTCCCTCCCGTTGTCCGACAGGTGGAATTGATCGCTGCGGACCCCGGTCAGAAAGTTCTTGTCCGCGCCGAACACCTTGGCGGGAACCAGGATGTTGGTGACCGGCGCGGTGAACGTCGGAATGGTCTCCTCGATGTGTTGCAGCTCGTCGCGCTGCGGCCGCTCTCCGCGCTTGGGCTTCGGCTGCTGCCCCGCCAGGAGGCCGCCGGCCAGCGCCAGAACGATCAGTTTTCGCATTCCATTCCTTTACGCCGCCCCGTGCGCAGTCTGCCCCCGCAACAGATCAAGCACGTGGGGAACCAATTCCACGATGGCGTCCAGCGACTCCACCGCGCCCTTGGGCGATCCTGGCAGGTTGACGATCAGCACCTGCCGGCGGGTTCCCGAAACTGCCCGCGACAGTGCCGCCAGCGGCGTGGACCGGCGTCCCTGGCTGCGCATAAGCTCTCCGAATCCGGGGATTTCGCGATCCAGCACCCCGCGCGTGGCTTCCGGCGTGACGTCGCGCGCGGCCAGGCCGGTGCCGCCGGTGGTGAAGATGGCGGCCACCTGCCCGCCATCGGCAAGGGCCGCCAGACGGGCGCCGATCCGGGCGGCGTCGTCGGGCACCGCTTCCCGAACCGGGACTCTCCAGCCCAGTTGTTCCAACCGTTCACGCACGGCCGGCCCGGACCGGTCGGTGCGCGTGCCCGCGGCCACGGAATCGCTGATGGTCAGAACGGCGGCGTCAGGCATGGTCAACCCCTCTTCTGGCGGCGGAAGTCTCCGCTTTTGCCGCCGGTCTTCTGCAGCAGGTAGAGATCCTGGATTTCGATGGACTTGTCGAGCGCCTTGACCATGTCGTAGACCGTGAGCGCGGCCACGGCCGCCCCCGCCATGGCTTCCATCTCGACGCCGGTCGGCCCGGTGGTTGCGGCGCTGGAAACGATTCGAACGCCGCGCTTCTCCACGGCCACTTCCACATCGGCGTGCGTGAGGGCCAGCGGATGGCACAGCGGGATCAGGTCGGAAGCGCGTTTGGCGGCCGCGATGCCGGCGATGCGCGCGATCTCCAGCGGGTTGCCCTTGGGATTCTCCGGCAGCTTCTTCAGCACGCCGGGCCGGATGCGCACGAAGGCATGGGCGCGCGCGGTGCGGAGGGTCGCGGGCTTGGAGGAGACATCCACCATGCGGGGACTGCCGGCGCGATCGTAGTGCGAGAGCTTCTTCATTTCATTAGAACCCGTATCCAGTCGCCCGCCGCATATTCCGCGCGGCCCGGATCGGCCACCAGGAACGCGTTGGCGCGCGTCATCGCCGGGATATCGCCCGAGCCGTGCCAGGCCACCGGCGTCACTTCCGCGCCATCGCCGCTCAACCGGGCCGGCAGAAACCGCGTGAGGCCGGGGCGATGGTGGAATTCGCGCGTCAGGCGGGCGAAGGGCATCGCCAGCGGCGCGTCTTCCTGCCCGCCCAGCAGTTCGAGAGCGGCGCGCGCGAACAACTCGAACGTCACCATGGTGGACGACGGATTCCCCGGCAAGCCGAAAAAGAACCTCCCCGCCACGCTTCCGAACACCAGCGGCTGGCCGGGCTGGATCAGCACGCGGTCGAAATAGAACGCCGCCCCCAGCGCTGCCAGCGCCTGCTCGACAACGTCGTACTTGCCGGCCGAGACGCCGCCCGAAAGCAGCAGCAGGTCGCACTCCAGCCCGCGCTCGACGATGTCGCGGGTGTGTTCCACGCGGTCGCGCGCAATGGGAAGGATCTTCGCCAGCCCGCCGGCGCGCTGCACCTGCGCGGCCAGGGCGCAGGCGTTGGAGTTGCGCACCTGGTGATCGAGCGGCGTCTCGCCGGCCTCTACCACCTCGTCGCCGGTGGGAATGATGGCCGCCACCGGCCTGCGGTAGACCCGCACGCGCACGCGCCCCACCGCCGCCAGCAGCGCCACATCGGTATAGTCCAGGCGCTTGCCCGCGCGCAGCAGGGGTTCGCCGGCCGAGGCTTCGCAGCCTCGCGGATTGATGTTCTGTCCCGCTTCCGCGGGTTGGGGAATGCGCACGCGGCCGCCCGCGGCGGCGGTGTGCTCCACCATGACAACGGCGTCGGCGCCCGCCGGCAGGGGCGCGCCAGTCATGATCGCGACCGCCTGCCCGGCGCCCACTTCGCCAGCGTAGCGTTCGCCGGCGCGAACCTCGCCGATGACAGCCAGCTCGCCCGGAAGATCCGCCGCGCGCACCGCAAAGCCATCGCGGACCGAGCGGGCCAGC
>Ga0209039_10004180_pt1 | contig 10679 bp, 10 predicted proteins | sample BogFormECP12_OM1_FD_188238 | JGI IMG/M metagenome (GOLD analysis project Ga0209039, IMG submission 188238) | Bog forest soil microbial communities from Calvert Island, British Columbia, Canada - ECP12_OM1 (SPAdes) (version 2) | ecosystem: Environmental > Aquatic > Freshwater > Wetlands > Bog ... | reverse complement strand
GCGCGGCAGTTGCTGCTCGGCCGCCTGCTGCATGTACTTGGCGCGGCTCACGCCGAACCAGCTTTGCAGCCCTTCGAACAAGCTCCACTGGCCGGAAAAGCGGCTGGCATAGTTGCCGATGGCCTGCGGGCGATTGAGTTGGTTGAGCGCAAAATCCTGAGCGGTAAAGACCTGCTGGTTGAGCTTGGTGCCGAAAACAAAGACGGGATTGTTGCCAGCGGTGAAATTCTCGGCAAACATGATGCGCGGCAGCATGGGAGCGCGCGCCTCGCGTACTCCCGCCGATGTGGCCTTGGTATCGGCCAGCGCCGCCTTGTGCATGGGATTGTTGGCCAGCGTCATCTTCGCCGCGTCCGCTAATGTCAACAGAGTCGCGTCTTGCGCCACCGCAGCTACGGCCAGCCCGATTATTGCGACAACGACCCACACTAGTCGGGCCGACTCACGTCTTGGCCGATTCACTTCGGAAGTTTTCGTCAATTCGAGCATGCCCGATTCGCAGCCATTACACGCCGACCGCAGCCGGCTGTTCCACAGGAACGATCTCGTAGGTGGATTCAACCTCTGCGCTTAGCTTCACCATCGCGCCCACTGAGCAGTACTTCTCTTCCGACAACCGTATCGCATCCGCGACTGCCTGTGGCGATACATCGACTCCGCTAACGGCGTGGTGAATACGGACCTTAGTAAAGACCTGCGGCGGATCCGGGGTTTGGTCGGCTTCCACCGACACTTCGTAGCCTGTCACTTGCTGACGTTTCTTGCGCAGAATACCAATGACGTCGAACGCTGTGCATCCCGCCAGCGCCACCGCGACTAACTCGATCGGCTTCGCCCCGGTATTGCCAGCGGCATCGTCAATCAGAAGGTGGTGCCCGGTTCCGCTGGTGGCGATGAACTGCCTGTTGGTTCCGCTTGGTTGAGTCAGTTTTACATTTGCCGTGATCATGCCTGTCATTCTCCGTTCTTATCCGGCCCGGAGGCGGTGCGTACCTTCACCATCCCCCTGGTCACACTGAAAGAACGCAGGCGAGGGGGAAAGTGTTACAGGATCGGGAAGTTTATTTCTAGACAGTCCCCAAAAGCGAGGGCGACCGCGTGATTCCAACGGCTTAGCTACTGAGCCAACGCTGCCCCGCCGTCCGCATGCTTGCGTTTGGCAAGTTCCGCAACCGCTGCCTGATACTGGCTGACCAGTTGTTTTCGAAGCACTTGGCCTCTCCGGGAATCACACTTGGGCGAATAGACCTGGCATTGTTGCACCGCACCTTTCAGGCTGCGGAGAAATGCCACGCAGGGCTGGCAATCGTTGATGTGGCGATCCATTTGCTCGCAGACTGCGTCGTCCACCAGCCCATCCATGTAATCGGAGAGCGCGGCAAACAGTTTGCGGCAGCCCGGAGCACTCTCCGGCTCGACGCTGGCATGGATCGTCAAGCCCTTCGCAGGTTTCGCTTTGCCTGACAGGAACTTCCGCACCATTAACCGTGCCCGGTGCAGCCGAACCCGTACGGTGCCCTCACGCAAACCGGTGACCTGCGCAACTTCTGTCGTATTCAACTCCTCCATGTCGTGCAACACAAGCACCATCCGATACTGTGGAGGCACTTTGAGAATAGCCCTCCTCAAACGCTCACTGCTTTCGCTGTTTAGCATTACCGCTTCAGGGTTCGGGGTGTTGCTTTCCAACAATTCCAATAACTCGCGGTGGTCGGGCATCAACTCGTCCAGCGATAAGCTCCGGGCGGCAGAGAGATTGCTTCCTCGGTGGCTGCTGATGCATCGGTTACGAGCGACCCTGTACAGCCAGACTGATAACGCCTGCGCATTCTCGAACTTCGGCAGGTAGGATAGGGACTTCATCAAAACGTCCTGCATGGTGTCCTCCGCGTCCTGCGGATGGCCACATACCTTCATGCTGAAAGAGAAGACGGTGTTCTGCAACAGTCCAAGGGCTTGTTCGACTGAAGAAGATTCCTTACTTTGAATCAACTGTAGAGCCCGTTCCAAGTCGCTCCGCATACGCCAAGGATAGTGGACGACCGCAACGGCGCCAAGCGGCGGATTCTGCGTCTACCCGAAGGCACGCCCCAGGGTCGCCATATCTGAGACCCCTTGCCGGCAAGGCGAGCGGCGTAAGTCCACGCTCGTTCTCGCCCGGGGGACATGTCCCTTTCCCACTAGAACAACTCGGGACATGGCAACTCCGAAGACAAGTTAAAGCTGCTGGCATGAGTTCGTCGGCTGTTCCGCCCAGCAAGGCTCAGCTGCTGCTATGCCTGCATAGAATGACCGCTGGCAGAGGCCCATTGGAATAGTGTTTTCGGGCTATTGGCATTGAATGAAACACACAATAGCGACGCGATCGGGTCATCGACTACGGTGGGCAGGGCGTATGCATGTGAGGTGTTTCACCAGTGGCCACTTCGAGGCCGTCTGAGCCCAACTGAGATGGCGCACATCCCCGCTTCCACTTCAAGGCTCAGCGTACAAACACCGGTCAGCGCGAATTATTGATAGCGAAACAACGCGACCCTGTAGTCACACGTCGATCGCCCAACCAGTCGAGACAACGTATCACCAAAATCCGAGGGGGCCCTGGCGTTCGATCATGAACCGACTGTTACCGCGTGCTCTGCAAGAGAGTCTTCGCATTCCTGATCGAGCACTTCTGGCACTTCCGTAACGAAATCCAATGCTCGACGCAGATCAGTGATCAAGTCCTCCACGTCCTCGATGCCGACCGAGTAGCGCACAAGCCCATCGCTGTAACCAGCCGCCCGTCGGTCCGCAGGTGAAATGCTGGCGTGCGTCATCGACGCCGGGTGTTCGATAAGCGTTTCCACGCCGCCGAGCGAAACTGCCAACGTGGCAACTCGGACATGGTCCATCAGGAGTTGTCCGGCTTTGAGTCCGCCTTTGAGCTCGAAGCTGATCATGGAGCCGAAGCCGCTCATCTGCCGCTTGGCCAGTTCATGCTGCGGGTGGGATTCCAATCCGATATAAAGGACCTTGCTCACTTCTGGTTGCATCTCCAGCCACCGCGCTATGTCCATCGCGCTTTGCTGCGCCCGTTCGATCCGGATTCCGAGGGTCTTGATGCCACGCAGCACTAGGAACGCCTGGTGCGGATCCATATTGCAGCCGGAGTTAATCATCGTCTTGCGCAGGCGCTTGTAGATGTCCATTTCCTTGGCCACGATGATTCCGCCCACCACGTCCGCGTGGCCGTTGATGAACTTGGTCACTGAGTGAAGAACCACATCTGCGCTCAGCTCCAGCGGTCGCTGCAGGTAAGGGCTGGCGAAGGTGTTGTCTACAACCACGAGGCAACCATGAGCGTGCGCAAGCTCAGAGATTCTTGCGATGTCGCTGACTTGCATCGTGGGGTTCGCAGGAGTCTCCACGTAAACGAGACTGGTGTTCGGCCTCAGCGCTTGTTCAACTTGTGGCAGATCGGAGGTGTCCACGTACGTGGCAGTGACTCCAAACCTCAAAAAATCTTTCTCCATCAGCCCCCGGCTGGGGCCGTAGACGGACGCGGTACTGACGACGTGCGCGCCGGACTCGAGCAAGGCCAAATACACAGTGCAAACGGCGCCCATGCCAGAACTGGTAGCGATGCCTCCGCAACCGTTCTCCAGTTCGGCCACGCTGTCTTCCAGGGCGCTGATGGTGGGGTTGCCGATGCGCGTATAGATATAGCCGTCTTCCTCTCCAGCAAACAGCGCCGCGCCGTGCGCAGCATTCCTGAAAGCGAAGGTGGATGTCTGGTAGATGGGGACATTGACCGAGCCGGTTGCATCCGCCTTGTGTCCTGCGTGAATCAGTTTGCTGTTAATACCCAGGTGCTTGGTGTCCATGTGTATTCCTTCTGACTCCCCGGCTGCATTCGCGCTGACGCACGTACTCTCGGTTCCCGTGCCTCGGGGAAACGAACTAGTATGACCCACATCGCATCCGCGAACAGTGATAGTGGGCACAACCTGCGGTGACCCACGGACCACAGCACAAAACGTGCCCGATGCTATCATTCGCACCAGTGCGGCGGTCGGACGCGGGAAGTCGCCGTCGGCGTCTGGAATCAGCATGAAAGACCAACAAGGAATCGAACATCTGCTCGACGACATCGGCTGGAAGATTCTGAGCGAGCTGCAACAGAATGCCCGTATGCCGTTCGCAGAACTCGGCCGCATCGTGGGATTGTCCACGCCTGCGGTAACCGAGCGGGTTCACAAAATGGAAGAGGCTGGGATCATCGTCGGCTATCGCGCCCAAATCGATCCCGCCAAAGTTGGACTGCCGATACTGGCCTTCGTGAATGTCAGAGTCGGCGGTGAGAACCTGGTTCGTTTTATGGAAGTCGCGGGTACGCATCCGGAAGTACTGGAGTGTCACCGCGTCACCGGGGCGGAGTCCTTCCTGCTCAAGGTGGCTGTTTCCGATGTTTTGCACCTGGAGACACTGCTGGATGCGCTGATGCCGTATGTCGCGACCACGACTTCGATGGTGCTCTCTACCGCACTGACCTGGGGCAATATCGTGAAACCAGGCACAAAGCCGCGGGCGGAAACGGTCAGATCGAAAGACTGACTGCGCGTGGTGGTATTTCACTCCTGCCTTATGAACTAGAAGCTTCGAGCGCATTCCACCTTTAAGCTGCTTGCCAAAGCTGAAATCAATCAGAAGCTCGCCATGTATTTCTCCTTTCAACCTCCCTACGATTGAGATCGGCAGAAGTGTTTGCAATCTACGCGCTGCACGCGAGGCGACATGGACTCATCACAAGCGGTTCTTCATGTCTTCACTTGGGACGGCCACGAGGTGGAAGTGGACGAAGACGGATTTATTCAACAGCCTGAAATGTGGAACGACCAGTTGGCGATCGCATTGGCACGTACCGACGGTGTTTCGGAGTTGACCGCTGACCATTGGAAGATCATTCACTACATCCGAGGCTACTTCCAAGAGTTCGAGATTGCGCCCATGATTCGCAAGCTCTGCAAAGAGACGGGTTTCTCATTGCGGGAGATTTATGACCTGTTTCCCTCGGGACCAGCCAAAGGCGCGTGCAAGGTAGCCGGGCTGCCCAAACCGACGGGCTGTGTTTAGCCCGGGGATTTGCGCGGGCGAACCGGCGCGCAGTTGGGCAGTTGGTGAAGTCCGATGCTGACTGTAGTTCTGATCTCCGTGGCGGTCGTGGTCTTCTTCGCCGGCATTGCAATTCGGTTGATGAAGACGTTGCAAATGCCCGCCCACCTTCGGTGGGAACTTTATCCCATCCCCAAAGGACCACGCGAGCGCCAACGTTATGGCGGCTCCTACTTCGAGGAGTCGGATTGGTGGACCAAGCCTGAAGACAGCAGCCACAAGAGTGAGATGGTATTCGTTGTGAGAGAAGTACTCCTCCTCAGAGGTGTGTGGGAGAACTTCCGCCCTCTGTGGCTATGGTCATGGCTACTGCACTGGGGACTCTACCTGTATGTGATTGCCACGATGCTCGGCATGGTGGAGGTTTCTCTGCCTGCCGGCAGCAACTCGGGGGCACTCCACGGAGCAGTGGTCCACGGCTACCGAACGGCATGTTTCCTTGGACTGGTTGGCGCCGCAGGTCTGGTCGTCATGCGTAGCTTGCATCCGCGTCTCAGGCCATTCACGACGCGCATCCGAATCTTCGACCTGGTGCTCTTGGGATCGATCTTTGCCACCGGCGTGTTGTCTCTGAAAATGGGGACAAACGGGTTGGTCAGCATGGTTCGTGACTTATCGGGGTTCTCATCGTACTTTGGGAATCCTCCTGTCGTCTGGCGTGTTCACTTAATCCTGGTTGCCTTTTTCCTGGCGTACTTCCCGTTCACCCACATGACGCACGCGTACATGAAGTACTTCACATGGCACGATCTTCGCTGGGACGACTCACCCAGTTCACGCAATCCCCGTGCCGCGAAGGCGCTGGCGGCAAACTTGCAACGCAAATCATCATGGGCGGCGCCGCACATTGCGTCAGGGAACGCCGCAACGTGGTCGGAAGTCGTGAGCGATCCAAACGGAAACGGAGTGGGGAAACGTGCTTAGGCCCAGCGACATCGCCACCCAATCCGGACAACTGAGCAAGGTTCCTGCACAAACCCTACTGCCATTGCCAGCACCCTACGATGACTTCGCGACGCTGGCTCCTCGCAAAGTGCTCGACCCTAAAGTTCTGGAACGAATCGATACATCGCTCGATGGCTTCTCCGCTCTCGGGATTTCCCGCCCGCTGACACCGGAAGACGAGCGGCAGTTGGTCGACCGCTTTCTTTCCGGCCTCGAGAAACTGCTGAGCAAAGAGGATAACTGGGCATTCCTCAAGCAGTTGCAACTCTCACTCGATCATTGCGCCCGCTGCCAAACCTGTGTCGAAGCTTGCCCTATCTATACGGGCAGTGGGCATGACGAGGTGTACCGCCCGACGTTCCGTAGTGAAGTCTTCCGTCGCCTGGTGAATGAGTACGGCAAGCCTCAGGGTAGACTCCTGGCACGACTTAAGGGAGAACATATCGACCTGAATGCGGCTACTCTCGGGCGGTTACTCGAATCTGCATACCGCTGCACACTTTGTCGCCGCTGCGCGCAAGCTTGTCCGATGGGCGTGGACAACGCGCTGCTGACGCGTGAAATCCGCAAGCTCTTCAGCATGGAGATGGGAATCGCGCCCAAAGAGATCCACGAGAAGGGTTCGATGCTGCAGCTCCGGACCGGTTCGTCGACGGGCATGAACGCGCGCGCCGTCCACGACAACATCGAGTTTCTGGACGAGGAGATCCACGACCAGACAGATATCACGATAAAGACGCCATGGGACAAGGAAGGCGCCGATGTGCTTTTAATCCATAACGCGGGCGAGATTCTGGCATGGCCTGAGAACCCGATGGCTTTTGCCATCATTCTCGAAGCAGCGGGAATCAGTTGGACAATGTCAAGCGAACTCGTAGGCTATGACAGCGTCAACTACGGGCTCTGGTACGACGATGCTCAGTTTGCGCGTGTGGCGGTGAAGCAAGCCGAGGCCGCCAGCAAACTCAAGGTGAAAAAGATCGTGCTGGGCGAGTGCGGCCATGGTCACAAGGCGTCGATGGTGACGGCCGATCGCATTCTTACTGGCGACCTCAGTACCCCGCGCGAGAGCGCACTGGTACTGCTGCGGGACATCGTCATGAGCGGACGGCTGAAGCTCGATCCGTCGAAAAACAACTTCCCGGTGACCCTGCATGACCCGTGCAACATAGTGCGCATGATGGGAATCGTGGAGCCGCAGCGCGAAATCCTGCGCGCCATCTGTCCGCAGTTCCGCGAGATGACACCGCACGGCGTGAACAACTACTGCTGCGGCGGTGGTTCAGGGTTTGCCGTCATGTCGGGATACAACTTTGAAGATTGGCGGTTCTCGGTGGCGGGAAGAATGAAGCTCAAGCAGATTCTGGATGCCTTCGACGACTGTCCGAGCCCGGACATCAAGAAATATGTGTGTGCGCCATGTTCGAACTGCAAGGGCCAGTTCCGCGATTTGTTCCGTTATTACGGAGTCTGGGAGAAATCGGGAATCTTGTACGGCGGGTTGGCCGAGCTAATCGTCAACGCGATGTCTGATATCAGCGAGCCGTTCATCAAGTGGGAGTTCCACTGAGGTGTAGCCATGGAAAAAGCACTGATCTATTTTGATAATGCAGCAACCGTCTGGCCAAAGCCGGAAAACGTTTACCGATTCATGGACGAATTCTACCGCTCGCACGGCGTCAATCCCGGACGCAGCGGCTACGATCTCGCGATGGAGGCTGGTTCACTTCTCGATCGGCTCCGCAAGCGCATGACGAAGTTCTTCGGCGGCGACGAAGATGCCTCGGACCGCCTGGTCTTCGGCTACAACGTAACCGACGCGCTGAATCTCATCATTCCCGGACTGGTTTCGTCCGGCGACCACATCGTCACCACCAACCTCGAGCACAACTCCGTGATCCGGCCCGTCAACCACATGGTCCGCGACCACGGTGCGGAAGCGGCTTACGTCCCGTTCGACAGCGCTGGGTTCGTGAATCCAGACGACATTGCCACGGCCATGCGGCCGAACACCAGGCTCGTGATCGTCAACCACGGCTCGAATGTGCTGGGCACGGTGCAGCCGGTCAATGAGATCGGAAGGATCTGTCGCGAACGCGAGGTGATGTTTGTTGTGGATACCGCTCAGACCGCCGGTGTCATTCCCATCAACATGAAGGACATGAACATCGACGTCGTGGCATTCACCGGCCACAAAGCGCTGATGGGGAGTATGGGCATCGGTGGCCTCTGCATCCGCAAACATGTCGAAGTCAAACAACTGCGCAGTGGCGGAACGGGCGTGCGATCTGCCTATCCCTACCACCTCGATGAGTATCCGTGGCGACTGGAGTACGGTACACCCAATATGGTTGGCGTAGCCTCGCTGTGGGCCGGTCAGGACTGGCTGGAAGAGAACGGCATCGCAAACGTACATGCGCGCGAAATGCAGTTGGCGCAGAGACTGGTGGACGGCCTGAGGCAAATCGAAGGCGTGCAACTTTACTGTTGTGAGAGCCTCAAGAACCACCTCTCGACCATTCTTATGAACCTGGAGGGCGTTGATCCCGGTGATGTGGGAGTTATGCTCGACGTGGACCATAACATCGCGGTCCGCACCGGCCTACATTGCGCGCCGCTGGTGCACACCCAACTTGGAACCGTCGAAAGAGATGGCGGCGTGCGGTTCTCGATTGGAGCATTCAACACAGCGCAAGAAATCAATCAGGCCATTGCCGGGATTGCCGATATCGCGCAATGGGCACAAGAGCGTAAGGCGAAATCCCACGGCGCGTTGGCACATGCATGAAGTCGAAGCACGACTTTTCTCAGGTAGCAGCGCCCCGTCAGGTACAAGGAGGTACTGTTGTGGCAGACCGAATCTGGACTATTGGAAGCATCTCGTGTTTGGGAATGTGCAAAGACTCGGGCGGACAACAAGCCCTGAAGGCTAACTCCTATCGTGTCGAACTGAGCGCCGGCACAGAGCGCTTTACTGTGGAAGTTGCGGTAACCCACGTCGCGTCTCGATATGCTGTGGATTGCTTGTGCGGCAACTCTGTGGACTCTGAAGCCCAGGTGGAAGCGGTTGAGCAGAACTTAGTCCGCTGCTTCGTCGACGAGGAACTCAGGGAGGTAAACGGCGGATGGGACCCACGGAAGACGCCGTGGTTAACCATCGACAGCGAAGACGTTCAAGAGATCGTTGGGCGTCTGACGTTGTGGCTCGCCAGAACTGAATACTTCTCCGGTTTCGGATACCGACCGTTATGATTGCGGGCTCGCGGGCTTGTCCTTCGCCAAAACGTCGCACATCTGCAAAATGAATGACTCGGCGCAAAGCTCGATTCGGAATGTTCCGGTAAGATTCTTGCCCTGATCGTGTCGCTCCGGCATCTCCTCGGGTGGATGGTCAGCGCTTCCAGGTCCCGAAAGGACCTCATCCTGGAAAACCTGGCTCTGCGTCAGCAATTACTGGCTCTGCACGCGCAACGACCTCGCCGTCGATCGACTGCCCTGCACCAACTGTTCTGGGTGGGTTTGAAGACCTTCTGGTTCGGCTGGAGGAAGCCTCTCATCCTGGTCACTCCTAGAACGGTCGTGAACCGGCATAATGTGACGCGAAATCCCAATTCACTTTGGGTCGTACAGCAATTGCGAGAAGCCTGGGCCTAGCAACAGCCACACCGATTCTTGCTTTTCGACCGAGACGTAAAGTTTGGAGCCGATGTGGTTTCGTCGGTGAGGGAGATGGGGAGCCAGCCAACCCGCACTGCTTTTCGCAGCCCATGGCAGAACGGGGTTGCGGAGCGCTGGGTTGGAAGTTGCCGGCGCGACTTGCTGGACCACGTGATTATCGTAAATGAGCGGCATCTGACACGGCTGATGTCTTCCCACCTGCTCGACTATCACGAGGACCGGACTCACCTTGGACTCGCGAAGGACACGCCAGCAGGTCGGCCTACAGAAGTTCGCTCTGAGCGTGAAGGCAAGATTCAATCCTTTCCGAGACTCGGCGGGCTGCACTATCGTTATTCGGTGGCAGCCTAGCTTCAGGAACCATCTTCTGATGACCAAGTGCTTTTTCTTGTAACCCGGCCAATGCACGGCTGACATTTTCTGCGAGCACTTTTCGCTGGTCGACGAATCAGCCTGCAATCCCAAACCGAAGAGCTTGCGCCAAGCAGGATGAAATGAAGAGCGCCGTCTAATGGAGAGCGTAACGATTTGGCGAACCACAGGCCACCAGTCAGCCAATCGCGGAGATTTCCCCACCAAGCCTTTCCGGTATGCGCCGATGGCAATGCAAGCTATTGAAAAAGAAAGAGATGGCCGTTATGACTAAAAGTAGGATGTCCATTGCCAGGCAGCCCGAAGATGCGGCACGGACCCTCGACGCTGTCGGCCGTTACCCAAGTTTCATACGAGCAGGTGACAAGCTTCCATCCTCCGTTTGATTTCAGCGGCTATCTCCCGGGGGCGAGGCGAGGGTGCTGCGCCGCCCAGCAGCTTTCTGAGCCCTTGCACTGTTGCATGGCCAGTATGGCCGCGTGCAGTGCCGATTTCTTGTCGGTCGAGAGCCCAGCGTACGTGTTACGCAATTC
>Ga0209039_10004178_pt1 | contig 10691 bp, 7 predicted proteins | sample BogFormECP12_OM1_FD_188238 | JGI IMG/M metagenome (GOLD analysis project Ga0209039, IMG submission 188238) | Bog forest soil microbial communities from Calvert Island, British Columbia, Canada - ECP12_OM1 (SPAdes) (version 2) | ecosystem: Environmental > Aquatic > Freshwater > Wetlands > Bog ... | reverse complement strand
CCGTGCAGTGCCTCGTTCCACCAATTGTAGACAGGTATCCCGAGACGCGGAATCGCGGGAGCGCTGTTCTGCATCTGCAGCACCTTCTCCTCCAGCGTCATCCGGGAGACCAGATCCGCCGCGCGGCGCTCCGGTGGCAGACTTGGATCCAGGTACGGAGCGCTGCCCGCCGGTTGGCCGAACGACGCGGCAGCGTCCAGAGACAACAGAGCAACTATGTATAGAACAGGTCTCAACTTGGCAACTCCTGCAAGATATTTCCTCTGCTCCTGGTTCTGAATAACGCTGATAGTAGCGCTGTGATAACCGCATCGCAAGCCCTTTCATCTTTTGCGACGAACGGTCAGGCCGCACTCCGGCTCGCCCACCGTCGAGCCGCAAACGCCAGGTTTTCAGCGTGCTGAAAGCGGTTACCGCGTTTTGCCGCCTTCGGGAGATTAGAGTCTACTCGAACACGATCGCGTATTGCTGGTGCGGTTCGAGGCGGACCTGCCAGATGCCATCGGTTTCCTTCGCTGGGACGGTTCGACCGGCAGACTGAATCCGGGCGATCCGTTGGCCATGCGGCGGTCGCAGCTTGAACTCGCCCCCGGCCCCGGGCCGCAGCGCGGCGGTGATCGCCTTGCCGCCGTTCCAGGATGCGTCCACTTCCACGTTTCCGCGAGCGCGCAGTCCATGGAAGCGTCCTTCCGGCCAGGCCGACGGCAGTGCCGGCAGAAACGCGATCACTCCGGAGTGACTCTGCAACAGCATTTCGGGGATCCCGGAACCACCGCCGAAGTTGGCGTCGATCTGGAAATACCGCCCGGCGTTCAACAGACTCTCGGCGGCCGTGGAGAGCAGGTTGCGAATGTGCGCGTAAGCATGATCGCCGTCTTCGAGCCTTGCCCAGAGGTTCGCGTACCAGCCCGCAGACCAGCCGCTCCGGCCGCCGCCATTTTGCACCCTGCGCTCAAGCGAAATGCGTGCGGCCTTTGCCAGTTCGGGCGTGCCCCGCAGCGTAATCTCATCGGCCGGAAACAGCGCGAACAGATGCGAAATGTGACTCATGCCCGGGCTGGGCTCGTCGTAGTCTTCGCTCCATTCCTGCAACTGACCGAGCTTTCCGATCTTGAGATCGGGGATGCGCGCGAGCGCCTTTCCCAGGTCTGCGCGGTAGCTGGCGTCGATTCCCAGGATGTGCGAGGCGCTCACTGTCGAGCGACATTTTGACCAGGTCGAAGAAAGGCAGTGTGGTTTCCGAAAGGTTGCCGACTTCGGCCGGCCAATAGTTCATCTCGACATTGATGTTGGTGGTGTACTTGCTGTCCCATGGAGGAGCCATGCTGTCGTTCCAGATGCCCTGCAGGTTGGCCGCCATGGTCCCGGGACGGCTGCTGCCCATCAGCAGGTAGCGGCCAAACTGAAAGTACAGTGCGGAAAGGCCGGGATCGTCCAGGCCCTTCTTGATCCGGGCCAGCCGTTCGTCGGTCGGGAGGGTCTCGACCGAGGGATCGCTTGCCGGCGGCGCCAGTTCCAGATCCACGCGGCGAAAGAGCTTCTCGTGATCCGCCAGGTGAGCCGTTTTGAGGGTGTCGTACGGTTTGGCGGCGCGAGTCAGGTACTGAGCGCACAGGGAGGCCGGATCGCCGCCCCGATAATCCGTGGCGGCGACAATCAACAGGGTCACGGCACTGGCTTTTGAGACGATCAGGTCGCTGCCGGAAACCGACAACTGACCGCCTTCGTTAACGGCGCGCAGGACTCCGCGGAATTTCACTCCGCTCTTCTCGAGCTGGTCCTGTTCGGGCTTGAGTCGCTCCGGCGTAAGGTTCGGAGTGATCCAGAAATTGGTGTGGGCGATCGCTTCGCCTTGCAAAATGACACGGTCGGGTGCGGCTGCTGCCGTCTGGCTATCCTGCGAGCGCGTCAGGGTTGCGTGAAACGATACCCGGCCGGGTTTGTCGCAGGCAACGTGGACGACCAGCGCCTGGTCCGGCGCTGAGGAAAACACTTCGCGAGTGCATGCCGCGTCGCCAATGCGATATGTGACGCGCACGATTCCCGTGGCGAGGTTCAACTCGCGGCGGTAGTCTTCAGCATTGTCGTGGCCCGAGAACTCGATGTCGAGATCTGCCAACGGCTGATACGGCGGCTGGCGATTCGGGATGCCCATCATCTTCTTCTCTTCCAGAGCCTCCGCCTCGCGGGGCTTGCCCTCGAAGAGCAAACGCCGGACCTCCGGCAAGGCCTGGAGCGCCTCCGGATTGACGCGGTCGCGTTTCTTGCCGTTCCATACCGTGTCTTCGTTCAGTTGGATGCGCTCTTTTTCGACGCCGCCAAAGACCATGCCGCCGAGCCTGCCATTGCCCACGGGGAGTGCGTCGCCCCACCGCTGCGCAGGGTGCCGGTACCACAGCACCGGGTCGGCGGCTTTGAGCGGAGCCGCGGCTACGAGGAAGAGGAATAAAAGAAGTGAACCGAGGAAACTGGTCAGTAAGCGCTTACTACGGAAATGCATAATTGAAATATTACCACTCGTTCCGTTCCTCCAGGATATCTCAAGGACCCACAGCGCGCTCGGGGCGGCCGCCGCCCCCAGCCGTCCAGAAAAACAGACGTTGACATCGAGCCGGAGGCGGAGTACGCTTCTGTAAGCGCTTACGAAAAATAGGCTTGACCATATAGGGCGCGGATCTCCGCGGCAGCGGCCGGCATTGGTCTGAGCCGGCGCGAGCCGGAGATTGTCGAGATGGCGGAGCGCAGGTCCGCGAGACAAAGCGGATTACGCCTGTCAGCATTGACTTGTACGATTCTGAAAGGAGATAGGTCCTGGCCTTCGGCGAGATCCGCGGATTAAGGACAGATATCCATGAGAAGATCCCCCCAATCGCTTCGGTTCACGGTGTTCGCATCCCTCTTCGCGCTCGCGATCGCAGCGCCGGCACAAAACGCAAAACGCGGGAACCTATCGTGGGCCGCGGATAACGGAAACGGAACCTATTCGAACCCGCTCTTCTACGATGAGTTTTCAGATCCCGACATAATCCGGGTCGGCGCTGACTTCTACCTGACCGGCACGACCATGCACGCCATGCCGGGCCTGCCTATTCTGCACTCCCGCGATCTGGTCAACTGGCGGATTATAGGCTATGCCTTCGAGCGCCTGGACCTTGGCCCCGATTTCCGCCTGGAGGGCGGAAAGGAGATTTACGGTCAGGGCATCTGGGCTCCGAGTTTCCGCTACCACAATGGAACCTATTATATTCTTGCCAACGTGAATCGCTTCGGGCTACAGGTCTTCCGGGCTAACGATCCTCACGGGCCATGGAAGCACAATCGCATCGAGCAGGGCCTGCACGATCTGTCCGTCCTGTTCGACGACGATGGGAGAACTTACGCGGTCTACGGGGCCAACACGATCCATATTGTGGAACTGGACCCGGACCTCACTGGCCTCGTCCCCGGAACCGATCGCGTTCTGATCGAGAGAAGTCTCGGCATGGGAGAAGGCTCGCACTTCTATAAGATAAACGGCAAGTATTACATCGTCAGCGCCATCCCGGGCGCACACGTGCCCATGAAGTGCGCCCGGGCCGAGAAACTGACCGGACCGTGGGAAGTGACTACGATCAGTGAAAACGAGAGCCTGGGTATCGGCCAGGGCTACAGGGTGAGGGACAGCCGCCGGCTGACTCCGCCGTTCGAAATAACGCCGCCCAACTCAAATGAGAGTTCGGGGTTGACATTGCACCAGGGCGGGATCGTCGATACCGAGACCGGCGAATGGTGGGGGGTTTCCATGCAGGACCACAACTCCGTCGGCCGCCTGACATCGCTTTCTCCGGTCACGTGGACGGACGGCTGGCCGTATTTCGGCTTCCCCGGAAACCTGAAACGCACGCCATCCATCTGGGTGAAGCCGAATACGGGACACGTGGACCCCGTTTCTTCTCCTTATGATCGCAGCGACGACTTTTCGGGCCCTAAGCTCCAGGCGGTCTGGCAGTGGAATCATGTCCCTGACGATTCCAAGTGGTCGCTGATTGAGCGGCCGGGGTTTCTTCGCTTGCATTCCCTTCCCGCTTCCGAGTTCTGGTGGGCGCGGAACTCCCTCACGCAGCGCGCCATCGGACCGGAATCCATGGCTACCGTCGAGTTGGACGCGAACGGCCTTCAGGCCAGCGATGTGGCCGGACTGGCGCTGTTGAACCTTCCATATGCCTGGATCGGAATCAGGCGCGATCCGGACGGGTACGTACTCGAAGAATACGATCTAACGGCCGGAAAGTCCGTTGCAGCGCGGGTCCAAAATCCTCGCCTCTGGCTTCGCGCTCACTGCAACTTCGACACGGAAATCGCCACGTTCAGCTACAGCGCGAACGGGACCGATTTCAAGCCAGTTGGCGACGAATTCAAAATGGCGTTTCAACTGAAGACGTTTCAGGGGGTTCGCTTCGCCTTATTCAACTACAACAACGGCGGCAAACCCGGCGGCCAGGCGGACTTCAGCAGCTTCACGGTGTTCGAGCCGCGGCCTCGCGGGCTGACCAAGCCGATTCCGATATCCAAGTTCATTACGCTGACAGATCTGGCTAACGGGAACGCGCTGGCCGTGGCGGATGGCCAGCTGCGGTCGGCATCCGGGGCCGATCGGGCCACGGCGTTCCGGGTTGTCGATCGGGGGCGCGGCCGCATCGCCCTCCAGACAGCCGGTGGGAAATACGTTTCGGTCGGAGGAACCGGCAAAGCCGGTGAAGTCACGGTCAAGTCCGGCAAACTCGGTGATGCCGAGACCTTCCAATGGGTGGACCTGCAGCGCGGCGAGACGCTGCTCATGTCCCTGGCGACGCATCGCTACATCGCCGCTCCGAAGGACTCCGGGGCGGTGTCCGCCGATCATGAAGGACCGGCGCCCGCTCGCAAAGACGGTTCCTGCTTCACATGGAAAGCTGCTGGTCGCTGAAACGTTCGGGCGGCGAAGCGTGTCCGTTTGGTTTTTCCCCTCTCCGCCGGGTAAAATGGATAAAATCATGAGTCTCGAACAGGTTGCACGGCGCGCAAAAGTCTCGACCGCAACCGTTTCCAGAGTTCTCAATAACGCATCCTTTGTGAAGAATACCACGCGCACTCGCGTGATGAAGGCAGTCGAAGAACTCAAATATCATCCGAACCTGCACGCCCGCAGCCTTGCCGGCGGGAAAAGCCGCAGTATCGGAGTGATCGTCTCCAATATCGAGAACCCGTTCTTCCTCGATATCTACAAAGCCGTCGAAACCGGCGCCCATGCGAAAGGCTATGAAGTCATCATGGCCAATACAGATTACGACTCCGAGCAGTTAGTGACGAGTACCCGGCTGATGATCGGCCGGCGAGTCGCCGGTCTGGCGGCGATCGTTTCAGAGATGGATCCGAAGTTAATCGACGAATTGAACGGGAACCGGATCCCGGTGGTGTTCTATGATGTGGGCGCTCCACGGCAGAACATCACGAATATCCGCCTGAACTACCGGCGCGGTATGGAGAAGTTGACCGATTACCTCTATAGCCTCGGCCACCGCCGGCTCGGATTTGTCGGCCACCATGCCATGCTGGGGCCAATTAATGACCGAGTGACTGTGGTACTGGAATCGGCCGCGCGGTATCCCGATGTCGAGGTCCATGTCGCCGCCGATATCGATTGCCTCGAGGGCGGATGTCGGGCCACCCGAACGCTGCTCTCTGCGCACCCTGAACTGACGGCGATCGTGTGCGTGAACGATTTTATGGCGGTCGGCGCTATGCGGGAAATTCGCGAACGGGGACTGCGCGTGCCAGAGGACATTTCGGTCACCGGATTCGACAACGTCAAACTGGCGCAATTCTGCTATCCGGCCCTGACCACAGTACATATACCGCGCGATCAGATCGGGCAGATCATTTGCGATTCGCTCATACCGAACGAGAAGACAATGGTCGGACATGAGATTCTGATCGATCCTGAGCTCGTCTTGAGGGATTCTACGGGGCCGGCCAGGTCCTAAACGTAGAGACAAACGGTGGAGCGGGCGGGCGCCGCCCCACCGCTGAGATGGTGACGGCATGGACTCTCATTTTTGGCGGCGCTTGAGGATTTCTTCCACCTGCTCTCTCGCCACCGGCAGCTTATCGATGTTCTCCCGCAGCCAACCGGTAAAATCCGCCTCGATAGGCGCGGACCAGGCGGCATCAATCTGGCCCGCCGTGTATTTCCCTTCGCGCAGGCGCTGGTGACCGAACATGTCGCGGAGGTGGGTGATCTCCGAATACTGCACCACCTGCTCAGCCACTTGCGGAGGTATGAAGAGCACCCCGCCGTCCCGGCCCAGCACTACGTCCCCGGGCAGAACCGTAGCCTCCCCGATGCGAATCGGAGTGTTGATGCCGATCATCGTGGAATTCAAGCGCGCGCCGGTGGCCAGCATGCCGAAATGGTGCGAAGGATCGTAGAAGCGGACGAACGCCGTGAAGTCCTCCAGCTCCTTCAGGCCGTTGATATCGCGCACCGCTCCCTCGTAGACGATTCCATTGTGGCTCTTCGCGTAAATGGCGTTGCCGACGTTATCGCCGATCGACGGCCCGTCCTGCTTCAGGTCGAAGTGGTCGCAGACGTAGACGTCGCCAGGTTGCAGCATGTCGACGGGCCAGGCATTAGTGCCGCCGACCCGCCCGTCCTTCTTTCCCTGCTCTTCGATGACCCGCTCAATGTCCGGGCGGCCGGGCAGCCATTGCGCGGTGAACGCTCGGCCCACCAGCACTTTCTCGGGATGGATGACCAACCAGCCGTCGGCGTATTCGTGGTTGAATCCGGCCGTCCGCAATTGCGCCCACGCCTCCTCGAGCGTCACTGATTTCATCCGCTGCAGAACGCCGTCCGGAACCTTCGGGCGGCCGTCCGCGAAGCGTTCGCCCTTCCAGTCGGGCGTGTATTGGATGAGGAGTTCCTTGGTCAGAACTCCAGGCTGGGCAGATGCAATTCGGGGAACGAGCGCCGCTGCCATGATGCCGATCAAATAGAGTTTCGTCACAACACTCTTACCCTCTGGGCGGTGTCGGCTGGAACCATGGAGTCCCGGGCACCTGCGCCTTTTTTGCGCCGTCCTCGTTCATTTCCACGCCGATGCCGGCGCGTTCCGGCATGTGGATGAAGCCCTTCTCGATGATCTCCCCCTCCTTCACGAAGTTCTTCCACAGGTCGCGCAAATCGATCCAGTGCCATTCCTCGGCCAGGAAGTTGGGAATCGCCGCGCACACGTGCGCGGTGGCCATCATGCCGATGGGAGAACACACCGAGTGGGGCGCCACCGGCACGTAATAGGTGTGCGCCATGTCCGCAATCTTGCGCCCCTCCAGCAGGCCGCCGGTCTTCTGGAAGTCGGGCTCGATGATATCGGCCGCGCGCTTCTCCAGGAGCTCGCGGAAGCCCCAGCGCATGTAGATGTTTTCGCCGCAAGCGATGGGCGTGCTGGTGGAGGCGCGTATCTCGCGCATGGCGTCGATGTTCTCGGCGGGCACAGGCTCTTCCAGCCACAGCAGCTTGAACTTCTCGACTTCCTTGGCGACGCGCTTGCCGGTAGTCGCGTCATAGCGGGCGTGCATGTCCACGGCCAGGTCGAAATTCTTGGGGTAGCTCTCGCGCGTAAACGCGATTTTCGCCAGCATGTGGTCGATTTCGTTGTTCGTGGCCGTCCAATTCACGCGGTCCATGCGGGAAGGATCCATGGCGTCGTCGATATCGATTTTGGCGGCGGTGAAACCGAGGTCCTGGATTTCCTTTATGCGCGCCAGGGAGCGCTCGTCGCCCGGGATCATCTCGCGGTCGCCCGAATCGCAATAGATGCGAACGCGGTCGCGCACCCTGCCGCCGAGCAGTTGATAAACGGGCAGGCCGACAGCTTTACCGGCGATGTCCCACAGCGCAATTTCGACACCCGTCAGAGCGGTGACGTATTGCCCGGCTTGGGCGCCGGCGAATACGCCGGAAGTGCGGATGCGCTCGAAAACAGCCTCAATGTTGAGCGGATCCTGCCCGATAAGCAGCCGCGCGAACGAGCGGATGAGAGGCACGCTACCCATCGCCGCGTCCGTGTTTTCACCTTGACCGATGATGCCCTGGTCCGTGTGGATATGGACGTGCACCTGGTAACCGTGCCCGCGCACCTCTGCCGTGCGGACATCGGTGATCTTAAGCTTGGGCCGATTGTATGGAGTAGTGGCCTGCTCCACGGCGGCCGATAGAGATGGTAGTCCCGCCGTACCCGCAATTGGCAGCAAAGCACCCTTCAAGAATGTTCTGCGATCCGATCGTTGCATCAAATCCGCCTTTCAGAATAACTGTACAACTTCCGTTCGGCCGAAGATCATCCTCGGCGCATCCAGTGCAGAGCTAATCCCCGTCCGGTAGTTCGGGCTCGCTATCTGAAGAGCCGCGGGGCGAAATCATTCAGGCATCGCCGCCACGTCAACCATTCATGGGCCGTGCCGGGCGACTCGAAGTAGACGTTGTGGATTCCAGCTTTCGTCAGCGCGTCGCTGAAATCCTTCGTCCCTTGTCCTTCGGCGGAGCCGATGCCCAGGAACAGCACCTTCACCTTCTTGTTGAACGCGGCTGGATCCGCGAACGCCCCGCCGCAGGTGGTTTTCGGGTCGAAGCTCCCGCCCCGGCCGCCGCAGCTGCCGCTGAATCCGCCCAGGTACGCGAACTTATCGAGGTTGTTGAGCGCGGTCGTAAACGTCTGCATCCCGCCCATTGACAGTCCCGCCATGGCGCGGTCCTCGCGCCCTGGGAGCGCCCGGTACGTCCGCTCCGCCATGGGAATTAAATCGCTGAACATCATGTCGGTGAAAGCTGAGAGGTTAAATCCTCCCATGCCCCCTCGCCCGCCGGGCCCCGCGCCACGACCCGGCTGCCCACCCGGCGCGCCTCCGGGAGCAGGTGCCTGTCCCGGCGCGCCCATTCCGCCCCGCGCCGCCGGAGCCGCTCCCGGAGCCGGAACCAACCCGCGAGCTGCAAATAGCGACGCGCTTTCCCCGGGCTTGACCGCGTTGAGGTTGTCCATCACGATGATCATCGGCTTGGCCTTCCCCGCAGCGATCAGGTTGTCCATGATGTAATCCACGTGCCCCTGGGTGTACCAGCCGGTCTCGTCTTCGCCCCAGCCATGCAGCAAATACAGAACGGGATATTTCGCCCTGGTGTTGGTTTCATAGTCCGGTGGCGTATATACGAAGCAGCGCCGCCACTTTTCTGTGATCTTGGAGAAATACCACTGCTCGCTCACATGACCATGCGGCACGTCTTTGGCGCGGTAATAGCTCGCGTCCGCGTCCGGCTCGGGGATCTCGATTCCGCTATTCTGCCAGCCGGATCCGAAGAAAGTCATCGTCGAAGGATCTGCGACCGTGGCTCCGTCGATTTGCAGGCTGTAATAGTGGAAGCCGACTACTAGCGGCGTCGTGGTGACGGTCCAGATGCCATCCGGGCCTTTCGTCATATCGAATCCGCGCCCGATTCGGAGTGTCACCTTTAGGGCGTCCGGAGCGGATACGCGAAACATCGCGCTGTGATCCGGATAGACGCAGGGGTACTTTGATTCTGGGATATTCAATGCGGAGGGTTTGCAATCATCCGCGGTCTGTGACCAGCACGCGCCGCAACCCACCAGCAGCCAAACGAACAGCGACTTCATGAACTTCTCCTTGGAGAGTTGCGCAACATCGGCCCAAAAGGCATGCCGCACTCTCTTAACGAGGCTTGGATTTCCACTAATAGCAGGTCTGGAATACGTTTATCACACGCCTGATTGGGAGTCAAGAAAATTCTTGAAAGCGAATACAGCCACAGATCGAACTTCAAAACTGAATGATTTAGGCGGGATCGCCCGCCTGGATGAGGCTCAGCGTCGGCTTTCTATGCATCTCGAGTGCAGACGCTTACTTGCGCAACACAGCTGCCCGTGCGGGCTTTAATCTGGAGTTCCTGCCCTCCATTTGCGCTGCAGCACACCGTTCGCGAAGTCGCGATCGGTGTTAACATGCCAACTTCGTAACAATTGGTGAGAGCGGAGTGGTGATTGCCGAGTATAGCAGGGCCAAGGTGAGCTAAATAAGACAAGGACAGACAACATGCAAATGAACCGACGTGAGCTTCTAAAAGCTTCGGTGGCAGGCGCCGCCATGTTGAAGCAAGGGAGAAAGGCGTTGGCTGCTCCCGCAGGAAGCATCCAAGTTGCGATCGATGCAGCCGGGAGCGGCAAACCGATCAATCCGATGATTTTCGGAGGATACATGGAGCCGGCGACTACGAGCGTGTGGGCCGAGATGCTGGGCGATAGAAAGTTTGCCAGGCCGGTTGTCAGTGCCCAGGCGGCTCCAGCGAATTCCTCTCCTATGCTCCGTTTCCGTGGCGGGCCGTTCACACCGGTGGGACCGGAAGGAACTGTCGAAATGGACACCGTGCGGCCGTTCGTCGGCAAGCACAGCCCGCGCGTCAAGCTTGACGGCTCCGCCCCCCGCGGCATTCAGCAGTCCAGATTGCGCCTGGTCAAGGGCAAGGCTTACGAAGGCCGTGTTTATCTTGCCGGCGGGGCCGGCGCGAAGGTTGTGGTCCGTCTGGTCTGGGGATCTGGCGCCAGCGACTCGCAATCCGTCACGATTCCCGCTCTAACAAGCGAATACCAGAAATTCCCGTTCAA
>Ga0209039_10004176_pt1 | contig 10696 bp, 6 predicted proteins | sample BogFormECP12_OM1_FD_188238 | JGI IMG/M metagenome (GOLD analysis project Ga0209039, IMG submission 188238) | Bog forest soil microbial communities from Calvert Island, British Columbia, Canada - ECP12_OM1 (SPAdes) (version 2) | ecosystem: Environmental > Aquatic > Freshwater > Wetlands > Bog ... | reverse complement strand
CACGAACTCGGGCCGTACGTCCTGGGACTGTGGACGGCCTTGCGCTGGATCATCGCAACGCTCACCAGCATCGCGGTCATCGCGCTCATCTACCATCACGGCGTGCCGCGCACGCAGCCGTGGCATCGCGTGTTGCCGGGTTCGGCGCTGGCGACGGTGCTGTGGTTCGCCTCGACTATGGTGTTCGGCTTCTACCTCCATTACTTCGCCAACTACGACGTGATTTACGGCTCAGTGGCCACGGCGATTGCGCTGCTTCTCTGGCTTTACATCGTGTCGATGGTGGTGCTCATCGGAGCCGAGTTCAACGCCCTGCGCTATCCGCGTTTCCTGTTCGGGGCGCATTCCGAGATCAATGCCGAGTCCAAGCGGATCCGCACCCCGTAAGCAAGGTGAAAGGACGAAACCAGATGGCTGAACAAATCGCGTCAATGGCGATCCTGGAGGCGCTGCCCGGCAAGGAGGAAGAACTGCTGCGCACGCTGCGCGAGCTCTACACGCTGATGCACGCCAAGGGCTACTGCCGTGATGCCTTGCATCGCGACTCGGACCGGCCTGACCGCTTCCTGCACGTTCGCCATTGGACCTCGCCCGAGATGCGCGCCGAAGCCCAGACCGACCCTGAAGTGCATCGCCATTGGCTCAAGCTCCCCGAGTTGTGCACCATCCCCATCGTTTACGAGAGCCTGGAGCAGGTCTTCGAGAGCTAGGGATCTGCGGTTCTTGACACTCATCCTAATCCTCAACGTCAACGTCCGATGATGATGCACCCCCTACCCCCCTGCGGTTCTTTAGAATCATCACTTTCCAAGAGTTTTCCCAGCAAGCTATAGATTCCCAAAGGCTTACAAGCATCTTCTTTTATTGCTATAACTTGCGAGCGACGATTTCCTGTTCCCGGCTTTGGAATGAGCCGCAAGGTGGCTTAGGCGTGGCCTATTCAAGAGCCCCAGCCCTTATCCCCTGACACCTGCCTCCTGACCTTTCAAAGAGCCTTCCAGGCCCGCACACTGGGTGCGGTCCGCCGTGGAGACACAACCACCCTCTCCTCATTTCAGTTGATACCGAGCCGGGCCGAGTATCCGCAAGGACTCAGGTCACGCTGGGATGTGACAGTGGAAGGATTGTCCGAGCGGAGGAACCTGCTTTTTCTATCCACTATCCACGTCTTCACTTCAACTTGGCGTACTCGGCTTTGGCTTGCTTGTAGATGGGAATGTCGGGATCGGCGTCTTTCCAGAGGGTGAGAAAATTCTGATACGCGGTGCGGGCTTTCTCACGGGCGGCTGGATCGGTCGCGGCATCGAGCGCGTACGCGCGAGCCAGGCCGAGGCGGGCCAGCGCGCCCCAGGGAAAGTTCGTCAGCAGTCCGTAGTGGTCGAGGAACTTTTGAAACTCCGCCGCCGCGGCCTTGCCATCCTGCAGCATCAAATATGCCTCTCCCCGTACATAAACTGGGCACAAGAAGACATTGGCACCGGTGTTGACCGTCCCGAGTTCTAGCGACCCCATTCCCTTCAACAATTCGACTGCGCGGTTCGGGTCTTTCCGCTCCAAGGCGGCGGCGCGAATCGTGGGGAGCCAGTAGCGCTGAACCAGGGTGTCCAACGGACGGGCCTGATTGAGTTCGTCGGCCAATTTCTCCGCGGCGCCGATGTCACCAGCCTGCGCCAAGGCTAGTGCCGCCATCGCCTTAACCACACGGTTCTGCGCCAGCTTCAAAGCCTCGGCGACATCTGCACGGGCCTGCTGTTGGTTGCCGACAGCTGTTTCGCGCAGCGCTGCCGCGACCTGATAACTAGCGGCCGTTTCTTTGGCGTCATTGCGCTGTGCCGAATCCATTGCCTGTTGGGTCAGCTTCCGCGCGTTCTTCAGCCTCCCGTACCAAGCCTCCGTGTCCGCCTGGGAGGCCAGCATCACGTCTTCTGTACCGGGCTTGCCCATGCCAGAAGCGATATTTTGCGCCATCTGCGCTGGGTCCCCCTTCAGAAAGGCCATCAGGTACCAGTCCTGGAGCAGGTTCTCCTCCGCTACTTTGTGCTGCTCCGCCTGTTTGAAGACTTCCTCCGCCTCATCCAGCCGGTTTAGGTTCATGTAGGCTGAGGCAAGGTTAAGATAGACGACGCCATAGTTCGGCTCCAGGCGCATGGTCTGGCGACTCGCATCCAGCAATTTTTCCAAGTCTCCAAGCCTGCCGTACATGACGCCCAAATTCCCGTAAGGGGCGACGTCTCTCGGGTAATTCTGCCGCCACAGCTCAAAGGTGTTCGCCGCCTTCTCCAGTTCTCCAGTCACATTTTCGTAGTAGTTAGCCTCGATGGCGAAGCGCTCCCGTGCGCTCACCGCATCCCGCAGTGCGTATGCCTTGCGGCCATACTCCTCCGAGCGTTCACCTTCCTTCAGGTTCCCGTAGGCAACGGAAAGAGCGTAGTAAGCCCTTGAAAAATTCGGGTCGATTTCCAGCGCCCGCTTGTAGAAGGGCAATGACGCTGTCATTCCTTCTTTATATGCGGCCTTTATTCCCAGACTGTACGATTTCCACGCTTCTAGCGCGGGTGTGGTCGCCTCCGCCAGGGGCGTGGCATACTTCTGCACCGAGCTCACCGGTTCGCCCATCTTCCTACGGATAGTGACCCCTGCCTCGTCTAAGGCCTTGAGCACCACTTCCTTGTTGGGCGCCCGTTCCTGCGCTTCCGCTAATACGTCACTCGTGTTGCAGTCCACGGCCTTCAGCCCGAGCATGTATTCTTTGTTTAATAGACCGATCGAACCGGTCAGCATGGCCTTACTGCCGGCACGCTGGCAGACCTGGCGGGACACGTCCTCGGTGAGCGGTTCGTTTGCTGAACGATTCATCTCCTTCAGGGTTCCCCGGACTTTCCGATTGGAGAGGACGTTGAGAAACGGCGACTGTGACAACTGGGCCGACAGTGCCTGCTTCAGTGTGTCATCAAAGACAGGATCGCCAGTCGAGTTGGCAAAGTCGGCAATCACGATGGTGTCTTGCTCGGTTAGTTTTGCGGGTCTGTGGGAACGCCAATACAGTCCCGCGCCAGCTATAGCGACACAAACTACCGCGGCAGCCGCCAGCCACTTCCAACGATAGCGCACGCGGGACTTGCCGCTCTCAGGCGGTTTGGAGTGATCCGCAGCTAAGGATTGCAGATCGGTACGCATTTCTGCAGCACTCGGGTAGCGCAGCTCACGGTCCTTTTCGATTGCCCGGTTAATGATCTGTTCCAACTCCGGCGGTATTGCGGAGTTCCGCTCATGCACCGGGGCAGGAATCTGGTTCAGGATGGCGTCGTGGACGACCGCTGCTGTCTCGCCGGTGAAGGCGCGTTGTCCGCTCGCCATCTCGTAGAGGACCAGGCCGAAGGAGAAAATGTCGGTGCGTGCATCGAGCTTTTCGCCGCGCACCTGCTCTGGTGACATGTAGCCCGCGGTGCCCATGGCCGCGCCGGTGCGGGTAAGGGTGGGGTCGGGTGAGACGTGGCTTTGAAAGGGCACGCCTTCAGGCGTGCCGTCAACGCCCCTTGAATTGTCATCCCGAGCGAAGTGCCCGCGTTCTTCCCCGGCCGCGTCTTCGCGGCCGGGCGGGCACGGAGTCGAGGGACCTGCTTTTTCAACAACGCGACGAACAGCAGGTCCCTCGACTCCTCGGGATGACATTGGAGGGGGGTCGGCGGACGCGAGGCTAAGCCCCCGCTCTACCCCAGCGTCCGGCGCTTCCACCATGGGCGCTTCCACTATTAGCTTGGCCAGCCCGAAATCCAGAATCTTGACCTGTCCCTGCGCGGTCAGGAAGATGTTCGCCGGTTTGATGTCGCGATGGATGATGCCTTTGTCGTGCGCCGCTTGCAGGCCATCGGTGATGGGAATCGCGATGTCCAAAAGCTTACCCAGGGACAAAGGCTGAGCGGCGGCTGCCATGTGGTCGCGCAGCGTCTCACCCTCCAACCGTTCCATCACAATGAAGGATTGCGATTCGTGCTCTTCTACTTCATAGATGGTGCAGATGTTCGGGTGGTTCAACAACGACGCAGTCCTCGCTTCGCGTTCGAAGCGTTGCAGCGCTACCGGATCGCTTGCCAGCTCTTCCGGCAGGAACTTCAGCGCCACCCGGCGGCCTAGCTTCAGGTCCTCTGCTTCGTAAACCAATCCCATCCCGCCGCCGCCGATCACACCCAGCACCCGATAGTGCGAGACTTTCTTTCCGATCAGGCCGCCCGGGACAGGCTCCATTCGCTCAACAATGCCAGTGTGGTCCTTTGAAGCATCTCCACTTGAAGAGTCGTCGCTGGAGGCGCCTCTGATCCGCTCCACCGCAACCACCAGCCGGTAACCACGCTTAGCAATCGTCTCGATGTATTGCGGCTCGTCACTCGAATCGCCTAGCGCTCGCCGCAGCTTTTTGATGGCGGTGTTGATGCTGTGGTCGAATTCCACCACCGTGTCATTGGGCCAAAGCTTCCGCTGAATTTTGTCCCGGGTAACGAGTTCGCCGCCGGCCTCGACCAGCATGCGCAGGATCTGGAGGGGCTGCTCCGGGAGCAGCAAGACAGATCCATCAGCTTGGCGAAGCTCCCCTACACGAAGATCGACTTCAAAGACCCCGAGGCGCACACGATATGGCGGCGTGTCCTTCATGGAATCTGGGATGTCCGAGAGTGGTTCAGCAGAGTTTACACCGTTCCTGGTGAATTAGAACCACCATTTCGCGATTCACTACGAATTCATATTGACGCCTTGCTGGCGTTTGGTCTTAACGACTTGCGTGTGGTCGCACAAAAGTCAGACAAAGATCACCTCCCGTGCATTGTCCGTACCGGCCATCCAGAGCACACTCGGCGCAAGTTCGACTGAGCCGCGGCGAGTAAGCGGCGACTCATCCGGGGATTTTTCGGCCCACAACTTTAGAACCGAGTAACACCAAAATGAGCCACCTGACTGGACTCAAGGCGATCCGAAGGCTGGCGAAATGCCGGTCAAGCATCGCGATTTCGGATCTCACCAACCACACCGGCGGTGAGCCTCACTCGCAACCGCCCCTCACATCTATGATTAAGGAGAATTGTATGAAATTCAGCAGATCACAAATAGCTACCTATCTTGCATTAACCTTGCTGCTGTTAGCCGACGGCCTTCTCAGCCTGCCTGCGACGGCCCAAACCTACACTGTTCTTTACACGTTTACCGGAAAGCCCGATGGAAAGCGCCCCTCCTCCGGTTTGCTGCGAGCATCGCCCCGACCGTTCTCAGCCGACACTTACGGCACGACTCTTCAGGGCGGCACAAACGATAAGGGTTCGATTTTCAAGTTAAGCGCTACTGGTCAGGAAACCGTCCTGTATAGCTTCACCGGCGGCGCTGACGGAGGGTATCCGCAAGTGAACGGTGTTCTGCTCCGGGACTCGGCAGGAAACCTTTACGGCACCACGAATGGAGGCGGCACTTCCAACTGTGGGGTCGTATTCAAACTCGCTCCCGACGGCACGGAAACTGTGCTCCATACCTTCACGGGAATGCTGGACGGTTGCAATCCGTATAGTGGTTTAATCCGCGATGCGGCAGGCAACTTTTATGGCACCGCACGTACCAGCTCCAGCGACGGAGTTGTGTTCAGAATCACCACTGCCGGAGTATTCACGACGCTCTATAGCTTCACTGGAGGCGCAGATGGTGGGCAACCGTACGGGGACTTGGTGTTTGACCCCGCCGGCAACCTGTATGGCGCGACAAGTCTTGGCGGGGCTTCTAACAAGGGTGTGATTTTCAAACTCACCCCCGCCGGCCAGGAGAGCGTGCTTTATTCTTTCACTGGGGGCGCAGATGGGGGAACGCCCGTTGGCCTGTCTCGGGATGCCTCATCGGGCAATCTTTATGGCATGGCCCAAGCCGGTGGCCTAGGGAACGGTGTAGTCTTCCAACTCAGCCCCAACGGTGCGTTGACGGTGCTCCACTCCTTCACCGGCACCGATGGTCAATTTCCTACCGCCAGTCCGACGCGAGACCCAGCGGGCAATCTTTACGGGACCACTATCTTCGGCGGTGCTAACGGCTTTGGTGTCGTCTTCAAGCTCAGCTCTGACAGCACATATACGATCCTCCACAGCTTCACCGGCGGGGCGGACGGCGGACGCCCATACGGAGGCGACTTGATCTGGACTCCATCGGCCACTCTCTCAGCCACTCTCTATGGCAGCGCATCCAGTGGTGGCAGCTCCAACGGTGTCTTGTTTAGTCTCACGACCCAATGACAATTAAGTGCGATCCTTGCCACACTCCACCGTGCGGTGACTGCTTCGTTCGTCGGCTGCGGGTGCCCCACCCAAGGCTCTCTTGCTTGGGTGGGGATTTTCGGGGAGGGACAATTCCCTGGTAAGCTCCGCACTTCGGCAGGCCGGCCTGCAAGCTCAAGGGGGTGCCGGCCTTTTTCACGCCTCGGTCGCGTCGTCGTCTTCTTCGCTCGGCGGGCTGTTCTGCAGCACCTGCTCGGTCATGGTCATGAACATCTTCTCCACGCCTTCGCCGGTTTTGGCGCTGGTGACCTGGACTCTCCATCCTTCGGCCTCCAGCTTTTCCAGCTCGGGCATTGTGATCTCCCAACGGTTCCACAGGTCGGACTTGTTGACGATCAGCATGAAGGGCATTTCGCCGACGGCCTCGATCGCGCGCTTGTGAATGCTCTTGGCCGTGACCAGCGATTCGGCGAAGGTGCCGTCCACCACCAGGAAATATCCGGCCGCGCCGCGAAGATAGTCAGTCTTCACTTGCGAGCGCGAATCTTCGCCGGCCAGGTCCCACAGGAGCAGCAGCACGTCCTGGTCGCCGGCCTTGATTTCCTTCTTGTCAATCTTCACGCCCACGGTGCTGAGATACTTACTCTCATAAATGCCATGCACGAAACGCGCGACCAGGCTGGTCTTGCCGACTCCGAAAGAACCCAGCATGCAGATCTTCTTCTGGATCATTGCCTGCCTCCCTGTGGCTGCGATTCCACCTTCAACGTAACACTGCGATTCACTTCCAACTGATAGGCCTCCGATCCATGGCGGATAGGGTCACTGTTCCCCAGTCCAACGACGGAGAGCAGGCTGGGCGGAATGCCGCGCTGGCGCAAAGCGTCAAAAACGTGTTCGGCACGCTCTTTGCTCAAGGCAGCGTTCTTGCTCTCAGCGCCGGTCTGGTCGGCGCGGCCGTAAAGCGTCACGTGAACGGTTTGTCGCAGCGCAGCCGCGGCCTGTTGCAATCTGTCCAGATGCTCTTCCAGCGAATCCAGGCGGGTGGACTGGTCCGGCTGCAAGGCGCTGGAGTTCACCGGGAACAGGATGGTTGTCTGTTCGACGGCGCGTTTCTCGGCATCGAATTCACGATGCAGCGTGAAGGGCGGATCCAGCGACTCGTAAGGCTCGAAGCGTCCCGCCACCTGCGCCGGGTCGATACCAAAGCCGGAGGCCAGGGCCACCGGATCGGCAGCCAGGGGGTCGCGCATCCCGGAGAGCTCATAGTGTCCCGCAGCTTTGCGCCAGCCGGTGAGAACCACGCCAGGCTCGCTCTGCAAGCGCGCGATGTAATGGTTCCAGCGCAGCTCGCGGCGATAGGCGAAGAATCCCCAGATGACAAGTGCGATCAGCAACGCGCCGACCGGAACCAGCCAGCGCCGCGACACCTTCGGCTGCTGGCTGTGGCCGAGCAGGCAATTCTGCAGATGAGGCCGTGCACCGTCAAAGATGCTGGCGTCTCCGCTGAAGGTCGCCAGGGCCACGGCATACTCCTGGTGGATCAGTTCGTTCTCGCGGGCGAAGACGTCCTTCAGCTCGGGTGGAGGTGTGCCCAGAATTGTGCCCGCCAGCAATGCTTGCGGGCCATAATGGGCCCAAAGCTTAAAGTCGCCAATATCCACTGCTTCGAGCTCTTGTGACCGCTTGGCGTCGAATGAATCGGTCATAAAGTCTCCGATCGCAGTCAGCATACTGGACATTAGTTCGGCTTCTTTTATTCCCTCCCCGGGCGCTTTCACATACTGCAACACCGAACCGGTTTCGCGCTGGATAAGAACGACTTGTTGCACCTTGTAGTGCAGGTTGCGCAGCAGAACGATCTCGCCAAACGATTTACCCGTGCGTTTGGCCTCGAAACGCCACTTGAAGGTCTCCCAGGAGAGGCTGCGTTCCAGAGTGAAGTTGATGGACTCGGCCATGTTGCGGAGGGCGCTGGCAACTGCTTTGCGGACGGCATCGCCGATTAGCGGAGCAAGAGATGTGGCGATAATTGCCGGGTTCTTGGCGACCGAGATCTTTAGCGCCTGTTCGACGACGGGATACAACGAGCGCTGCATGCCGCCGTCCCGCTTGATGGAGAGTGCGACCGCCTTGCTGAGTACCTGGCTGATCTCCTCGGTCCGAATGGTGGGGTCGTCAAGCCTCTTCTGTAGCGCCTGCAACTCGACCATCTGCTGGCCAAGCAGCAACGCGCGAAGCTCGGCCAGTTCATCACGGTCCGGATCGTATTCAGACTCGCGTTTCAGGTCAGCAGGCGTTGACCCCATAGGATCCTCATGCCTCGGTAGCACTTCGGATCGGCTTGGGTTTGCCCTTGCCGTTATCGCTTTCGTCCTTCAGGCGAACCGCCATTTCGACGAAGAGGGCGGCCAGCGCAGAGCGATCGGTCTTGGCATTGCGCAATTCCTCCACGCGGGTTTCGAGCAGAGCGCTGAGCGAATCATTGCGCTGGCGAATTTCGTCGAGCAGCTTGCGGGACTCGGCCATCAACTCCTGGCGCGCCGCACTGCGGTCCTGGGCGGCCTTGTTATCGAGGTCAAGGATCTTCTTGGAGAGCTGCACGGATGAGGCTTTCAACTCGCGCGAGATATTGTTCAACACCTCTTCGCGCTCGTCCCGTTCAGTCTTCAGGCGAGCTGCCAGGGACTCGGTCTCGCTCTTGAAGAAGGCTTCCAGCGAATCCAGACGGCGCCGCATAGTGTCCTTGATTTCGGCGGTCTCCCGCGCCAGGGCATCTTCCAGGCGGCTGAAGCGCGACTCATAATTCTTGATCTGAGAGCCGAAGAGGATGTCGCGTATTTTTTCCACGCTGGCGCCGCTCGCCTCGGCTGTTTCCGCAACCGCATGTTCTACAGGATGAGGCTTGGGTAGCGCCTTTTCCTTTGCATCTTTCTCTCGCACCGGGACAGGACTCATGGGGTCTCCTCCACATTTGACTGCAATTGCATCAGCAGCCAACATGCTATACCGAAATGGGCTGATAGAGAACTATCTTTACAAGCCAGGCGGTTCGGGAGTGCTTCCCTTTCCTGTTCGACGAGTCAGCGTTTGAGTAAGTCCACTGGCTCGCGGACATCGGTTACGCGGAAATACTTTGCCAGGGCGGGATAGCGCTGGGCCACGGCCTCGTACATGGCGTAGGCCACGTTGCGATAGGAAAAATGCCCAGCTACGCCGGTGCGCAGCTCGCTGATGTAGATTGCCTCGGACAAATCCATCTTGAACAAAGTGCGCTTGCGGAAGGCCAGCGGCATTGCGTACTGCGACTGCTCTTCGGATTCACTTGCGTCGCGCGCAGCAAGCTGGGCAACCGTCGCACTCGCGCGTTCCATTACAGAGTCGTAGCGGACGGTCAGGCCGGCAGTGTCGATCTCCTGCGGCATCTCGTATCCATGAGCGGTGGTATAGCCCTGCACAATCTGCACGCAGCGGCGATGACGATGCATATCGCGGAAGCCGCCGATGTCCATCAGGATGTCGAAGCGGAACTGCTGCCCGGCGCAGAAGGCGCGCGAAACTTCGTCATGACGGCCGCGATGACTCAGGCCCAGATCGATGATCTTTCGTCGCTGCGATTCGGGCAGAGCATCCACAACCTCGCGAATTTGCCGGTAGGGATGGTGGGAATGCTGGTAGAGCAACGTGGCAGCCAGTTCCACCTCCAGCGGGTCGTCGTCGAGCAGGTCGACCAAAGGCACGATCTGGATGGCGGTTCCCCCAAGCAGTTCCCCGGCAGCGGCCATTAATTCGCGCCGAGTCTCGGTCTCGTACGGACTGGGCTCAGCATACTTCATCAAGGTCGGCGCCACGCGAACCTCGCGTAGGAGAAGCTCACTGGCGCGCTCACCTAACGATGGGCACTCGCGCTGGATTTCCTGTACGAGATCGCGGGCGCTGGAGCGCCCGACGTTGTAGGAGGGTTCGAGTGCTGCCTGCTTCAGCAGTTCACCCAATCGACGAACCTCGGCGTGGGTGTCCGAGAGCAGCCGCGAAACCTGCGACTCCAGGGTGCGCGCACTGACGATCTGGCCGAGAGAGGTATTAGTCGCCAGTGGTAGTAAATAGCGGGACAGGTCGAAGGCTCGCGCGCGCAAGGTGCGCTCGTATGCCTCCAGCTTCATCTCCGGAGGCTGGGGCGTGCGGTCGCGCAGATAGGCGAACATCTCGTCGGAAAAGTGAAGGTATTCGGCGAATAAGAGGTCAACGGTTTCCCGGTAGAGTGCGCGGGCAGCAACGTCGTCGCCAAAGTCGGGAACAAAGTATCCGCTTTTCTGGAAATCCTGGTAGCGGGTGGAACGCTCCTGCCCATCCCAGCGCGGTTCATCGACCACGATGGTGGCGGCGAGAATCGACAGTCGCTCGATGGCGAACGGGATGTGCGCTAAGTCCGCAATGCTGCGGTGGCCGTACTG
>Ga0209039_10004175_pt1 | contig 10699 bp, 9 predicted proteins | sample BogFormECP12_OM1_FD_188238 | JGI IMG/M metagenome (GOLD analysis project Ga0209039, IMG submission 188238) | Bog forest soil microbial communities from Calvert Island, British Columbia, Canada - ECP12_OM1 (SPAdes) (version 2) | ecosystem: Environmental > Aquatic > Freshwater > Wetlands > Bog ... | reverse complement strand
TCCGGAAGCTCCCAGAATGCCATTTCCGGCTCAATCATCCAGAATTCAGTGAGGTGGCGGCGAGTCTTGGACTTCTCCGCCCGAAACGTCGGCCCGTACACGTATATCTTCCCGAGGGCCATTGCGGCGGCTTCACCGTACAGTTGCCCTGATTGAGTCAGATAAGCCGAGCGATCAAAATAGCCGACCTCGAAGAGTGACGTTGTTCCTTCGCAGGCGGTAGGGGTCAGTATGGGAGCCTCCACGGAAACGAATCCCTGTTCGTCGAAAAAAGCTCTGGCCGCATGGGTTATCACCGAACGGATTTTCAAGAGAGCCGTCTGCCGAGAAGATCTCAGCCACAAGTGGCGATTATCCATGAGGAATCCCACCCCGTGGTCCTTCTTTGAAATGGGGTATGCCTCGGCTTCTGAAACAAGTTTGATGTCGTTGGCCGTGATCTCGAACCCCACCCGAGATCGAGGGTCCTTCTTGACCTCTCCCCATACGATCACCGATGACTCGTAAGGAACCCGATCCGCGAGGTCAAAGGCTTCTTGCGGTACCCGATCTGCCATGACAACACACTGAATCGCCCCGTGTCCGTCTCTCAATTGGACAAACCGAATTTTTCCGGAGGATCGTCGATTCGCTATCCATCCTCTCAATTCCACTGTCTGTCCTTCATGCTGAGCTATGTTGTCTATTGTGATCCATTCCATGAATATCCCCTGGTTCGCACTACTCGCTAATTGAGGGCATTGTGCCTCAGGCCGCAAGGAACGGTCAAGGGTTGCTGGGCTCATACTAATTCCTGTGTTGGAAACTACCTTAAGGAATTACGAAGACGCGTGCACGGATGAGCTTCGCACATCGGTGGCGTCATGTAAAATCTGTTTCTCCTTTGAGAGCGGGGCATTCCCCATTGCATCCATTTTGAGGCTCTGCTAAGAAAGTCGTCAATGAAACAACTGAACTATTTCACTCTATGGCGAGAGCCACTGAATAGATGGGGACTTAACTCATTGTTGGTGGTTTCCCTCATAATTCTCATAGCGCTGTTTGCTGCCTGCCCCGATCGATCGCTGGCCGATCCTAGTATCAGACCACAGGATATTCCCGAGACTTTGGCCAAGAAAGGCAAGAACGTAACCGCGCTAAAATGCGTCATGAACGTGACCAGCACCTACGACAGAGGAAAACACCGCCAGGACATCAAAGGATTCCTCCTCTACAGGCGGCCCAACGACTTCAGGTTTCAAGGAATCGCTCCTGCAGGCAATTCATTGTTCGAGCTGGTAATCAAAGCGAATCTGTTTGAACTGTACATCCCCACGGACGGGAAAATTCTCAAAGGCGGAAAAGAGTGTTTCAGCCGTAGGTTTCCGGATGTTGCGGAGATTGAGGGCTTGATCCCCATGGTGCTTCTCCAATGGAAGGATGTCCGTTTCGACAGGGTGCTCAAACGTGAGGCCGACAAGATCGTTATTCGTATGAGCTTTGGGGGGCGCGTGTGGGGCGCCACTCTGGAGCCTCAGAACTTACTATTGACACGCCTTGTGAGACTGAGCCCCGACGGTGATATCGATCTCACAGCCGATTTCAGCGATTTTCAGTCCGGAGCCGACGGGTGGCTCCCCCGCCGCTTTGAAATCGAATCCCCACCGGGAGGATGGAAAACGCTGGTGAGGATCAATAAGGTCGAATCAAACCCTTTTCTGGTGGAAAAGAATTTCCAGTTGGAGACGACTTTTTCGGCCAAGACTGAAGAGTGTCGATGACAGCGCTCCGCGGATTCCGCTTACATCACAAATCTGCCTACACTCACCCCAGATGAATCGTTTCGTCTACAATATAATTCTCCACACACTGGTTGCTCCTTTCCTTGCCGCCTATTATTTGCCGCGAGTTGTGCTGGGAAAAAAGTATCGGCTTTCCTTACAAGGAAAGCTGGGACGATTGCCTGCCCATTTCATTCCGGAAGGATTGCCGAAGCCACGCGTCTGGTTCCACGCGGTCTCTGTAGGAGAAGTAACAGCGCTCGGACCTCTTGTGAAAGCATTTAAGATGTTGAGACCTTCCGCGTCTGTGATCGTCTCTACCGGGACGGAGACAGGACAGGACAAAGCGCGCGAATCTATCTCCGACGTCGTTGACGGTTTCTTTTATCTTCCCCTGGATTATCCTTCTTTCGTCAACAGCGTAGTCACCAGGATTCAGCCCGATCTTTTTGTCTTGATGGAAACCGAGCTTTGGCCGAACCTGATCCACAGCATCAAGAGCGTCGGCGCCACAATTGCCTTGGCCAACGGTCGAATTTCAGACCGATCTTTCCCTCGATATAAGAGGTTGCGAAAGTTCTTCTCTCCGACACTGGAGAGCATTGATCTCTTTCTCATGGCGTCGGAGAGGGACGGGCAGAGGATAGCGGAAATGGGGGCCCTTGCCGAAAGAATTCAGGTTACCGGCAACACGAAATTCGACGCAGCTCTTGGTCAGATCCCTGAGGAGGCTGAAGCCCGAATGCGTGACCTTTTGGACGTAGGCGATTCCGCCCAAGTTCTCGTAGCAGGGAGCACCCACCCGGGGGAACACGAGGTGGTCTTGGACGCGTACCGCGCCCTGATAAAGCAGTTCCCTGACCTGCTCTTGATACTCGTCCCTCGACACGTAGAGAAGACTGCACAGATAATGTCGGCCATGAGAGACCTGAATATGGAGCCACCATTTCTCCGGAGTTCCGTAGAGGCCGGGGAGAAGAGAAACGGGCGAAAAGTCATAATCGTGGACAGTACTGGCGAACTGTATCAGATCTTCTCGCTCGCTTCCGTGGTATTCATGGGCGGCTCGCTCGTCCCCAAGGGGGGGCAGAACATCCTGGAACCGGCCGCGTGGGGGAAAATGGTGCTTTTCGGGCCTTCTACAGAGGACTTCAGAGACGCGCGGGACGTTCTGGTGAATGCGGGTGCAGGAATACAGGTGGAGGGAATTGAGGACCTTGTCCAACAGATAGCCGGGATTCTCTCCAATCCCGATGGCGCCCAAAGACTGGGCAAGAAAGGCCGCGAGGAAATTCTAAGACATGTCGGCAGTGCTCGCAAAAATGCTGAGTTGCTCGCTGAGCATTTGTCCACTAGCCAAATAGTGTGACATCGCCCTTACCCACGCGAATTACATTCGGCTCATCTTCCAACAGGCTGATAATCGACGAGGGTTCAGGTAAGAACACGCCGCCATCGACCACAAGGTCCACCTGTCCTTTGTACATGTTGTCAATCGCTCTGGGATCGTCCAGGAGCTGTTCATCGGGCATGCGCACAGATGAACTAAGGATAGGGTTTCCCAGTTCCGCCACAAGTGCTTGGCAGATGCGATTGTCCGGAATACGAATCCCCACTTCGTTACGTTTAGTCAGCACTATCCTCGGGACCAAACGGGTGGCCTTCAGAACAAAGGTGTACGGGCCGGGCAGGTAACGGCGTAATATCTTGTAGTCCTTGTCGCTCACCTGAGCATACTGCGAAATTGTCTTCAGGTCCGCAAAGACGAAGGAAAGGTGCCTTTTATTATCGATTTTCTTGATCCGGCGCACTCGGTCAAGGGCCTTCTTGCTTCTAATGTCGCAACCGAGACCGTACACCGTGTCTGTGGGATATGCGATCACTCCGTCAGCTCGGAGCACTTCAGCAACCCGCGCGATATGTCTGGGTTGAGGATGAACAGGATTTATCTGAAGAATCATAGCCACCGCCTCTGCAACAACTTGAGGGGAAAGGCCGAGCCCGCGCTGCAATGAACACAGACTACGGGTAATCGGACCCCAAAATTGGGGACCGCCTCAAACCGAGGGATTTTTCCAGCAATTCTTTGAGCTTGCGTAAACTACTCTCCCGTCAAGCATTATATCTGAGCCGACTCGGAACGCCTTCACAGTGACAAGCCGTGGGGCCTCTTCCAGCCTGCTGATCCCGGCGCCTCCTATACCAGAAGGAGCGCTTGTGCCGCCTATTATTATGGGAGCATAGAAAAACAGGCAGCGGTCGACCACTCCCGCATCCAGTGCTCCCCATGCCAATGTGGCCCCGCCCTCGATAAGGACCGAAGTGATGCCGATATCGTACAGACGACTCAGCAGATCCGTCAGATCCACCTGCTTAGACCCCTTTGTTCTCAGAACTTTGGCCCCTTGCTCCTCCAGGTTTGACTTGTGCTCTGGGGGGGGATCTTTCCGTGTGGCTATAATAACCCCGGCAGGTGATTCGGGATTGAAAATCGCAGCGGCCGGCGGTGTTCTCAAACTTGAGTCCACAACAATGCGAATTGGGTCGCGTCCTCGGCCTTTGGACAGACGAGTCGTTAACGCCGGGTTGTCTGCAATGACGGTCCCCACGCCCACCATAATGGCTGATACCCGATCCCTCAGCCTATGAACCTTACGGCGAGAAGCCTCGCAGGTAATCCACCGAGAGTGGCCGGTTTTCGTAGCGATTCGACCGTCAAGGCTCATAGCCAATTTCAGGAAGACAAACGGACGGTGGAGAGTCACGTTGGTGAGGTACACCTCGTTGATCTGACGGCAGCGGTTCTCAATTACATGGCCTATTACCTCTACGCCGGCATCTCTCAGGGTCCTAGCGCCGCCGCCTCGAACTCCCGGATTCAAGTCGTCCATGCCGTACCAGACCCTGGCTATTCCCGCTTCAAGTATGGCGTCTGTACATGGCGGGGTGCGACCGTGATGATTGCATGGCTCCAGCGTCACAAATAGTTCTGAGCCGCGCACCTTTGAACCGGCAGAACGAATGGCCTCCACTTCGGCATGCGGTTCGCCTGCGGCACGGTGATACCCCTTTCCCACCACTTTACCGTCTTTGACCAGCACGGCCCCAACAACCGGATTGGGGGCAGTGCGCCCGACGCCGCGTCGCGCAAGCTGAAGGGCCAGTGCCATGAACCGTTCCGCCTCACGGGGAATCCTGTACTGTTGGGCTGTCCTCCGGGGTTCCGCTCTGAGATTGCCGTTGCTCCCGGCCTTCCTTGAGTTCATACAATTCCTTCAATTCCTTCATAAATTCTTCGATGTCCCGGAAAGACCGATAGACGGATGCAAATCGTACATACGCGACGTCATCCATCTGTCGGAGTTCCTTCATGACTCGCTCGCCTACGTACGCCACCTTAATTTCTTTTTCCGGCCTTTCCATCAGTTCCTGCTCGATGGCATCGGCTACCGCCTCAATCCTATCTATGCTGACCGGCCTCTTTTCGCAGGCTCGGCGCATCCCTTCGACGATCTTTCTCCGGTCGAACTGCTCCCGACGACCGTCTTTCTTAATGACGTACGGCAGGATCTCTTCTATCCGCTCGTAAGTCGTAAACCTTTTCTTGCAGTTGAGGCACTCACGGCGTCGTCGAATCACTGAATTGTCCTTACCAAGGCGGGAGTCAATCACTCTGTCATCGATAGCTCCGCAGGCAGGGCATCTCATTTTAACCGCCTTTCAGCGCGTAGTCAGCAAAACATTGTCGCCAATCGATATTTATAATGAATCCCGGTATCATGCAAGAAAAATAAAGAATTTTCATAATCGTTCACCGCGGAGATCGCGGAGATCGCGGAGATCACAGAGGATTCTGTTTTACCTGCATTTCTCTCAATTGAGGCATAGCGTATTCGGGTCTGTGACAGAGAAGACATGTCGGCCTGACCGCGTACCACCCTAGCTTATGCTGAGGTGTGCAAGGGGTTTTTCCTCTCTACGTTCTCGGCGCACTTTGCGGTGAATCTTCTTTGCCCGTTCAAATCGTTTCTTGACAAGTTCACTGGTGCGGCTATCCTGAAATTGCTTCAAAATCCTCTTTGATTTTGGCGAACTGCGGGGAGCACTTCCTGCGGCTAGTGAGCGATTCGTCTACATAAAGCATTGGCAGGGCTCCAAGGGAATAACAAATGCCTGAGAAAAGAGTTGAACAGTCGGCCTGCCGGATGTGTCATGGCGTGTGCCAGGTGCTCGTCCACGTGGAAGGGGACAGAGTCGTCAAGATTACCGGAGACCCTGACAGCCCTACCAGTCGAGGGTATCTGTGCCCAAAGGGTGCGGCATCGCCAGAGTTGCTCTATCATCCTGAGCGAATCACACATCCTTTGCGCCGCGCGGGAAAGCGCGGTGAAAACAAATGGCAGCGCGTCTCGTGGGATGAAGCCTTTGACGAGATGGCTGACCGCCTGAGTGCCATCAAAAAAGAAAGCGGCTCCGAATACTTCGCAATGATGCAAGGAACAGGAAGGCCGTACACCGGTTTCACCGCGCGGTTCGCCAACGCGTTCGGAACCCCTAATTTCACGAGTTCCACTCATATTTGCTATTTCCCCCGTGTCATCGCATCTGTGTTTACTCTCGGGCAGCTCCCCGTCTGCGACGTTTATGGTTTTGGCGGTGAGTCACCGGCCTGCGTTGTGGTGTGGGGTTGTAATGTCACGTATGCAGGCGCCTCGGATGGGATGTGCGGAGGTATGGTGCAAAGGGCAATCCAGAGCGCCCGGAAAATCATCGTGGTAGACCCACGGCGAATCGGACCTGCGAATAAGGCGGACCACTGGCTGCAGGTACGGCCGGGAACTGATGGAGCCCTGGCTCTTGCCATGATAAACGTAATCATTGCCGAAGACATGGCGGACCGGGATTTCGTGGACAATCACACAATAGGGTTCGAGTCGCTGGTCGAGCATGTTCGTCAGTTTACGCCTGAATGGGCCGAGAGCATCACAAGGGTGCCAGCGGAAAGCATTCGGTCGGCCGCACGCACGTACGCAACGACAAAACCCGCTTGTATTCAATGGGGCATGGCCTTGGATACGAGTCCGTGCAGTTTTCAGACCGCTCGTTCCCTGCTCATACTCCGAGCCCTAACCGGCAACATCGACCGACCAGGGAGTGACGTCCTGTGGGTCCCGCCGGAAAAGGTTCGCCAGAAATCGCCGTTCATGAATCATGAGGTTCTCGGAGAGCAATTCTTGCCACCGGGCAAGGCCGCTAGGGCGATTGACGCCGGGAAATACCCAATGAACCCCCTAGTGCATCCCCCCTCGTTCTGGCGCTCAGTCGTCACAGGGGATCCTTACCGGATTCGAGCTTTCTGGATTGTAGGCTCCAATCCGCTTCTCACGATGACGCGTTCCCTGGAAGTGGAAGATGCTCTGAAGCTCATGGAATTTGTGGTGGTTTCGGACTTTTTCCTCACGCCCACAGCTCAGCTTGCCGATCTGGTGCTTCCTGCTGCGACGTGGCTGGAACAGGAGGACGTGGTTAACCTGCACAAGATTTGGTGCGTGCTTGCAAGGAAAAAATTGGCCCAAATCGGCGAGAGCCGAGACGACCGTGAGGTGATTATACAGCTCGCCAAGAGATTGGGTTTGCAAGAAGCGTTTCCCTGGAGAGACTTGAGGGCTTACAATGACTGGACGCTTGAAGAGACTGGCCTGAGCTTTGACGAATTCTGCAAGAAGGGGATCATCCAGGGGAAGATGAGATACGAGAAATACAAAATCGAAGGCTTCCACACCCCTTCTCGCAAGTTCGAGATATACTCGGAGCGCCTTGAGTCGATGGGTGTTGCCCCATTGCCCGTTTACAGAGAGCCGCCTGTCACACCGGTGTCAGCACCGGAACTCGACAGAGAATGTCCTCTCATACTCACCAACTCCGGCAAAATCAGGGAGTTTTTTCATAGTGAGGGCCGGCAGATAGATTCACTTCGGCGGTCCAATCCTGATCCTCTTCTGGAAATTCATCCTGATACGGCTGCCGGCTTGAATATCGGTGACGGCGACTGGGTCTGGATAGAGACCCGGAACGCGCGGGTAAGAATGCGTGCAAAACTCTTCGACGGCATTGCTCAGGACGTGGTGGCTGCTCAGTTCGGCTGGTGGTTTCCGGAGAAAGAGCCGCCGGAGTACGCGTGGAAGAAGTGCAGTGCCAACCTGCTATATGGAGAGACAGATTACGACCCGGACACTGGGTCCGAGTCCTTGCACTCCGACCTGTGCAAGGTGTACCCAGTGGTCTAAACGCCCTATATAAAGCGCAGTGAGGATTAGGTACTCCTCGGTGGCGTCCCCCCGTTTAGTATCCGAGATTTTCGCCAACCAACTTCACGTGAATGCGGTCTTTGAACATATGCCCTTCAATGATACTCCACATATTGCAAAGACGCTGGGGAGATTTGCAGTCAACACATAGGCCTTTCTCTTTGCAGGGGTTCTGGAAACCGAGGCGGATAGTGTTAACGGGTGCGGCATAATGTTTGACCCTGGCCATAGCCGAGTCCAAGTCCGGAGCCACCTTGTTCATGCCGACAACCAGGATAACCTTTTTCGGCCCAAAGCACATAGCTGCGACCCGATTGCCTGTAGCGTCAAGGTTCACCAACTTTCCGTCCAACGTGATAGCATTCGAACTTGCAATCATGAAATCTGCCATCATGCCTTTGCGCCTGAGCTCGAAAGACTCCTCAGGCGAGATTCCGGGCAGGTAAGGGTTAATTACCTGCACCCCGGGCAGCTCGGCTATCTTCTCCCACAAACCGATCCCAACTGTTGTCAGGGAACCACAGCGGTAGACCGTCGCACCCTCCGGGATCATCGCAAGGACCTCATCGCAGGCTTGACCGGCGTTCGGAGCATAGGTACCCTCCATACGGCGCTTCTCCAAATGATGGATTATTTGTTTGGCCACCGCTTCATTCCAGATCATTTGATGGTTATCCATATATTCTCTCCTTTATTACAAAGTCATGAAAATTCACGCCAGTAAACTCCTACTCTTTAACATGTCCTCATCTTCGAGTGCAATAATAGACGAGCGGCACAACAGCCCGCGTCGCTCGGAAGCGAACCGGAAAGGATAGGATTCATCTATGCTGTTTGTCTAGGGTTTTACTTTATAAGAATAGTATTCCAACGATTGTCATAATAATGAATAAAACAGCATCGACCCGGATTGGTATTTTTTCACATCCAGGATCGTATGCAATGCTACTTATAAATTACAATCCGATTAGCCTTAAAATGCCTGCGCTGTTCGAACCTATTCTTGCTAACGATCTTTGTCGCCCCTCTCGTCTTGCCTTCTATCCTGATTCCATTTCAATTTCACCGGTCAGCTCGTTTGAATCCGATTGTCAAAACAGCACATAATATTCACGCCTGGGCCTGAAGCTCCAAGACCCAAACTTTCCACTTTTCCTCTCCGTATGTCAGATGCTCCCCATGCCAGCTCTCGCGCCTTCCCGGATCCATCTTTTCAATGGCTTGAAACAGCCTTTCATGCTGCTCAATAACGGTAAATATCTTCCCACGGCGAGTGAGCCTCCCATTTTCAGGGTGTAGGACCCCATTGAATCGATTGAACGGCCAAGACGATTTCGGAGAGCTTGCCGATATTTCGGCTTACTTTTATCTTCTTCCACTATGTTGATCGTAAGCTGGTCTGACCACAGGCAATAAAGACATTAATTGGAATGCTGCATTCAGGCCGTCAAGTTTGTCCAATGTTGTTCAATAAATGCCCCAGGGCATTTTCCTGGCGACAGGAGAAAAGACCTTGACATCAATCAGAGCCCCCAGTATCATCTGGTCTGACCAGACGTTCACGGCTAACAACCAGGGCGCTTGCCGACGAAAAAGCTGCCTCCATCCTCAGCCCTGGAGCAGAAACAGTCTACGAGTGCCAGCACGGCTGCTCGATGAACATTGCCTACTGAGTAAAAAGACGCGGGATCCGGATGCAGGTGAAGCATGTTGAGGCGGTCCTGGCGGAGGGCATCCGATGAAATTTGTTGGCTGAGCACATTCCTTTGGTGTTTCTTGCCCACTTTCAAAATGTCAATCGGAACGAGGAACACGTCTATGACCGCTAAGGGGAAGATCGTAATCGATCAGGAACGGTGTAAGGGCTGTCATCTTTGCGTGGATGTGTGCCCAAATCAGAACATCGAGATCAACTCGAAACACAACGGGAAGGGCTACCGGCCAGCCCGATTCAAAGAGAAAGAGCAGACCGGTAAAAAGAGCTGTACCGGCTGCGCCATGTGTGCCACCATGTGCCCTGAGGTAGCCATCGAGGTGTACCATGCCGACTGAACGAAGGCTCATGCGCGGAAGCCACGTGGTTGGTGAGGCGGCCGTCCTGGCCGGCTGCCGTTACTACTTTGGCTACCCTATAACGCCCCAGAACGAACTGCCTGAATACCTCTCGGCCAAGATGCTTGAGGTCGGCGGAACGTTTGTCCAGGCCGAGAGTGAGATAGCCGCTATTAATATGGTTCTCGGCGCAGCCGCTGCTGGGGGCCGGGCCATGACCTCCTCCTCCTCGCCGGGCATCGCCCTCAAGCAAGAAGCAATTTCCTACATGTGCGGCCAGGAACTTCCTGCCGTCATTATCAACATGATGCGCGGTGGTCCAGGTCTGGGCAACATCGCCCCCTCGGCGGCTGACTATTTTCAGGTCACCCGAGGCGGCGGTAATGGGGACTACCACACCCCGGTCTTGGCACCTGCCAGCTGTCAGGAATTGGCTGAGCTGACCTTCACGGCCTTTGATGTGGCTGACAAATACCGCACACCGGTCATGATTGTAGGCGACGGGTTATTGGGCCAGGTTATGGAGCCGGTCGTCTTTCCCGATCCTATTGACCCCAAAACTCTGCAAAGCAAGGACTA
>Ga0209039_10004174_pt1 | contig 10701 bp, 7 predicted proteins | sample BogFormECP12_OM1_FD_188238 | JGI IMG/M metagenome (GOLD analysis project Ga0209039, IMG submission 188238) | Bog forest soil microbial communities from Calvert Island, British Columbia, Canada - ECP12_OM1 (SPAdes) (version 2) | ecosystem: Environmental > Aquatic > Freshwater > Wetlands > Bog ... | reverse complement strand
CCGGTGTCGGCAACAAGACCTGCGACGGACATCTTGGGCGCGTGGATGCCCATGTGGCCGCCGGTAAAGTCCGAGTGACTGATGATCTGCGTCACGGCCATCCCAAATCCCAGGGTAGCAATGGCCAGATAAGGTCCCTCTAACCTCAAAGCCGGCAGCCCGAGTATGAATCCGAAAAGGGCCGCAACCATTCCGGCACACGGCAACGCGACTAAAAAGGGAAGCCCGCCCTTGACCATAAGTAGAACGCAACTGTAGGCACCGATGGCGAAGAACCCCGCGTGCCCGAGAGAAATCTGACCAGTATATCCGACCAGGATGTTCAGCCCTATTGCAACTATTGCGTGAATCGCAATCAGGTTTAACACGTACAGGGTATAGTCCCCTACGAGAAAGGGGAGAGAGGCGAGCGCGGCGAGGAATATTACGGTCAGTGTCAGCGCAGTGTTGGTCTTGAAGAGTTGCACGTCCTCATAATAGTGCCGTTTCATGTCCATAGCACGTGCACCCGGAGTGTTCCAGTACGTTGCGCCGCTGAGTTGAGTCCGCGGGCCGAAGGTCTCGATCTATAGTCACATGAACCGTAAGACAGGGAATGTAGAGGTCACTCGTGTACCAAAACAAGCTCTAAATGTCAAGCCGCTGCGTTGCGCCCGGTGAGACAAGAGTTCATGTGCATGAATCTTCGCCACGCTGCGTATTCTCCTGACTCTCAGACGCAAAGTTCGCCGCGATATGCCTTGCCCGAAGGACCATCCCTATCTTCGCGCTTTTAGCGCCTTGACCTGGGACCTGCAAATCTCTAAAGTGACTTTCTGCAAGGGCCGGCCTCCGCCCTTGTCGAGAGATTGCAACAAAGCAGATATGACCCCCCTCGCCTTTGAGCAGGACGAAAGAATCCCGGCCTTCTACGGAGCGAAGCGTATGAGCTGCGGCAATTCAAAGGAGCAACGGACAAATAGAATTGACGAATTGGAACGCCGAAATGAGGAGCTGGAAGCATTGGACGCGCGGCGCCAGTCTGTCGAAGAGGCGCTCCGGGACTCGGAAATGAGGTTCCGATCGTTGGCTCAATCGGCCGTAGACGCGATAATCTCGATTAATAGTGAAGACAAGATCATTTTCTGGAACAAAGGCGCAGAAAGGATTTTCGGGTACTCGGAAGACGAGGTAGTGGGTCGTTCCGTAATTATGCTCATTCCCGAATCGCTGCGTGAAGCACATCGCACTGGCGTGCGCCGGTATTTGGCTACAGGTGAACGCAAGCTCATTGGTAAGACGGCGGAATTACAAGGTCTGACCAAAGGTGGAATCGAGTTTCCACTCGAACTTTCCCTTTCGACTTGGAGAACGAAGGAGGGAACATTCTTTACCGGAATGATACGGGACATCACCCGACGCAAAAAAGCTGAACAGGCACTCGAGCAAAGAACTGTCGAATCACGGCAAAGAAACGAGGAACTGGAGTCGCTTATCCAAATGGTGGCCCACGATTTGAAATCGCCTGTGATAACGATCGGAGGACTGGTCCGTCTGCTCAAGGGAAGAATGGCCAAAATGTCCGTAGATGACAGGATGGAGCAGATACTGACCCAACTCAGCCTGACAAGCGAAAGCGTGGAACGATTCCTGAGGGATCTACTGGACGGACTGGTATCTGAGCACACGGAGCCCGAGCGAGCAGAGGTCCGGCTCGACGAGGTTGTGAACGAGGTCGTCCGGCAACACCGGCAGATGATCGACGAAAAAGGAATAAACTTGGACGTGGAGATAGCATCCGCGCCAACCGTGCTGGGTGACGGACACCGCATCAGGCAAGTGTTGGATAACCTAGTGATAAATGCGGTCAGACACATGGGGGAGAAGAACCATCCCATGATTCGGATTCAGGTACGCAGCGATCAAGATCATGTTGTCACAAAAGTGTCGGATAACGGTGTCGGTATACCCGCTCAATACCTGGACAAGATCTTCGACCGATTTTTCCGTGGGTCAAGATCCGGCGTCCAGGGGGGCACTGGCCTTGGACTCTCCATAGCGAAAAAAATCATAGAAAGTCATGGCGGCCGAATATGGGTTGAGTCCGAGGAGGGAAAAGGCGCAACTTTCGTTTTTGTGCTCCCCAAATATAAATAATCTGGAGGGGGTCCCCATGTTTGATTTCCTACTTACTGAAGAGCAGCGCAAAATAAGAGATGAAGCCCGTGACCTGGTCAGGTGGGTCCCCCGGAAAATGATCTTGGATATGGATGCAGATCAAATTCGGTTCCCAAAAGAATTCTTGCAGGAAGCCGGACGGCGCAACCTGTTCGGATGCCGCTACCCGACTAAATGGGGCGGGCGCGACATGGACTGGGTCACGACGTGCATGGTGATGGAGGAGGTCGGGACACTTGGTTACATCTTCTCATGCGTTTTCGGCATTGGGGCCGAACTTGTATGCGACGCCATCGTTCTTCACGGTACCGACGAACAGAAGGACAAATACGTCAAACCGTTGCTTGCAGGCGAAGTCTTTGCCTCAGAGTGTCTTACCGAACCTCGGGGCGGCTCTGATTTCTTCGGCACTACAACTACAGCGGTCGATAAGGGCGATCACTTTTTATTGAACGGGCAGAAACGATTTATCGTTGGTGCGGATGGAGCGGATTTCTTTCTTGTATACGCTCGCACCGCAGCGGACGCGGAGCCTCACAAAGCCCTGACATGCTTCATTGTGGACCGGAGCCCCGGTTTGGACACAAGATATGTTTATGGACTCATGGGTTGCCGCGGCGGGGGAGCAGCCAGAATAGTCTTCAAGGATGTCAAGGTCCCCAAGGAAAACATCGTCGGCCAACTCCACGGAGCTTACGCGGTGTTTAACACAATGATGATTCCTGAACGCCTCGGTACTGCTGCCATGACTATAGGCGCGGCCAGACCCGCTTTTGACATTGCTACAGGCTACACCACCCGCCGAAAGGCCTTTGGTCAGACGATCAACCAGTTTCAGGGTGTGAGTTTTCAAGTGGCCGAGGCTGCCATGCTGCTGGATGCGTCACGAGCGATGGCTTACGCCACTGCTAGAGCGGTAGATTCTGGAGCCGCTCCCACCGTTGTTAGACGGATGGTATCCGAAACTAAGAAGTTTGTGACCGAGTCGTGCCAAAAGGTTGCCAATAACTCGATGCAGGTGATGGGCGGAATCGGTTACACTAATGTTTACCCGATTGAGCGAATATGTCGCGATCTCCGTCTGGCCTCGATCTGGACCGGCACAAACGAGGTGATGGCGGCAATCGTAGCGAACGAATGGTACAAGGAATACGCGGGAGCGAAACAAGCCCGCCTTGCACGAGACCATGAATCGGACTCACTGGCCTTTGACGCTGTTGACGAGAAAATATATGAATGAACGGAACTGACACCACCGCACTTCCACCCCTATGGTATTAATACTTAACAGTGTGGTCCCCATATTCGCGGTTGTCGCACTGGGGAACCTTCTCCGGCGCTTCCAAGTAATCGACGACACGTTCATCGCAGTGTCGGACAGGCTGATTTACTACATATTTTTGCCTGCCCTTCTCTTTTGGAAAATAGGGAAGCCCGTAACGGGCGCGACGATAGAAACCCGCCTCATATTTGCGGTGCTTTGCGCTGTCTTAATCGTATTCGTGATGAGCCTGATCTTTGTCAAGCTGGTCAGAATGCCGGATTATGCGGTCGGCTCATTTGCTCAGGGTTGTTTTCGCTTCAACACGTACATAGGGATGGCTGTCATGCTCGCGGACCTGGGTGAGGAGGGTCTCAGGCACTTGGGAGTGCTGATAGGCTTTGTCATCCCTTTCATAAATGTCTTGGCTGTCACCACCCTGATATGGTTTTCCGGAGAAAGTTATGCATGGCCCCGCAAGGCAGCTCTGCTGGTAAAAGCCACCCTGTTGAATCCTTTTATTGTGGCCTGCATGCTGGGTATCCTGTACTCGAAGCTGAACACGCCGTTTCCTGTCTTTGTAGATAACGCATTGGGATTGGTATCTCTGCCGGCCTTGCCCCTGGCCCTGGTTTCCATCGGGGGATCACTTACCCTGGCCAAACTGCAGGGCTATCTCAAGTATGCTTCTGCGGCCGCGATGTTCAAATTGGTCATCCTGCCGGTTGTGGGCTACTTCTGTCTGCAACTCTTTAGTGTCTCAGACATGCCGTTCAAAATTGCCATGATATTCTTCGCCTTGCCCACGTCACCCGCTAGTTACATTTTGTCCGCGCAGCTCAATAGCGACGTGGATCTGGCGACCGCGGCCATTGTCTTCTCCACTCTGTTGTCGATTGGTTCCCTCTCCGCGACCCTCATGGTTTACGGTGGTTAGAACGGGGACCTGTGCGCGACATTCCGGTTAGGGTTCTTTACACACTGTAAAAGATTCTGACGATCAGTTTTAGCCAGCCCGAGGATGATCCTGAGGTTGGCTGCAAGATATCAACATGTTGCAAGTCTCATCTTCGTTTTTCTCACGGCACGAGTCTTGCTATCATTACCGTATTCCAATGGGATTACCTTGGGACGTGATCTGCGCGTCTTCACATCAGTGTGCTTTGTATGCTAAAGCGAATCCATACCAAGTTCAATGAGGTCCCTGGAGGAGATTGGAGTTATGGAGAAACAAGTCCGGAGAATAGACAAAACGGCGTCCGCCTATTCTTATCCACTACTCATCAAACAGTTGCTTCACACACCGATTCTTTACGCGCCCGATCAAGAGATTGTGTATCGTGACCAGTTGCGCTTCTCGTACCGGGACCTGTACGGCAGGATCAATCGGCTCGCTTCCGCGCTGGACTCGCTTGGCGTGGGGCCGGGTACGACCGTCGCGGTCCTGGACTGGGATTCCCATCGCTACCTGGAGTGTTTCTTTGCCATACCCATGATGGGAGCTATCCTCCACACCGTTAACATTCGCCTGTCTCCGGACCAGATCCTCTACACGATGAATCATGCCGAAGATGACGTGGTTCTCGTCCATGAGGATTTCTTGCCGATATTGGAGGGTATCTCGGGCCAATTGACGAGTGTGAAGAAATATATTCTGCTGAAGGAAGAAGCCGAAAAGCCGGCAACTTCATTGCCCGTCGCGGCGGAATACGAAGAGATGCTGGCCCAAGCTTCCGATTCCTTCAACTTCCCTGAATTTGACGAGGACACCCAGGCGTCAACCTTTTACACAACCGGTACAACCGGCGATCCCAAAGGGGTTTACTACAGCCACCGCCAATTGGTGCTGCACACCCTGGGAACCGCGGTCGCGGTTGCGGGTTACACGGCTCCAGGCAGGTTCCAGTCCGCAGACGTTTACATGCCGATTACGCCGATGTTTCACGTGCACGCCTGGGGGTTTCCTTTTGTCGCAACTATGTTGGGCGCGAAACACGTTTATCCGGGCAGGTACGAGCCCGCGATGCTCCTCAAACTCCTCACAACGGAGAAAGTTACCTTCTCACACTGTGTGCCCACGATTCTTCACATGATTCTGAGCAGCCCGGCTGCCAAGGACGTAGACCTCCGGGGCTGGAAGGTAGTCATAGGCGGATCCGCGCTTCCGAGAGGGCTGGCAAAGGCCGCGATGGAGCGAGGAATCGACATCTATGCCGGCTACGGCATGTCCGAAACCTGTCCTGTTCTGACCCTGGCCAATCTCAAGCCGGACATGATGGACTGGGAGGCTGGGCGTCAACTTGACATACGAACTAAAACCGGCATGCCGATTCCTCTGGTCAACCTGAAGATCGCTGATGTTGCCACGGGAGAGTCGCTGCCGAAAGACGGCAAAAGCCCTGGCGAAATTTTGGTGCGCACCCCGTGGCTGACCCAGGGATACTCCAAGGACCCTCAGCGATCGGAGGAACTGTGGGACGGGGGTTGGCTCCATACCGGTGACATAGCTTGCATGGACCAGGCCGGATACGTCCAGATTACCGATCGTCTCAAGGATGTGATCAAAACCGGCGGTGAATGGATTTCATCCCTTCATTTGGAGAGCCTTATTAGCCAGCATCAGGCGGTTTCCGAGGTCGCAGTCATAGGCGTGCCGGACGACAAATGGGGAGAAAGGCCCATGGCCATGGTGGTGCCCAAGACTGAGTTCGCCACCGCCATAACCGCGGAGGAACTTCGGGACTTCATGCAGAAGTTTGTTGATGACGGCCAGATATCAAAATGGGGAATTCCCGACGCCTTTGTCCTAGTGGAACAGATTCCCAAGACAAGCGTCGGCAAAATCGACAAGAAGGTAATAAAGAAGGGCGTTAAAGACGGCGCCTACTAGAAGTGGTATGCGGGGGCAAGAACTTCCCTTGCTACACAATCCGTGCGATTTTCCACAGCCCCCGCTTACCCATTTCATATACATTGGTTTACCGAGTCAAGTCTTGATTTCTGATCCTTGACTATTCATCCGGGACAGAAGTAGTCCTCACTCAGTCCGAATATGATCTCCTGCTAGAAATTACCATTTGATTTTCATGCAAAAATCGCTACGCTCTTTGGGTCCCTTGGAAGGGATTAAGTTCTTAGCACCGTCCACTGAGACTTGAGACCCGTTGTAAAGCCTCTTATAAGAGGCGCCCGTAGGCTGCTGGATCTGTAGGAGCATCCCGCGGAACGCGGGACCGTGCCTGTACCTGTTGAAATAGCGAGAATTTCACGCAGCCTCTCCCAGTAGCTCTCCTGTTCTAGAACAAGAGAGCAGGATAGGCGCTGTCGCTACGAGTCGCGAGCCGGGATTCTCCGTAGGTGTGACTGCATAATGGAGTATAGAACACGCATGAGTGCCAAAAACAGCGGTAGATTGATATTGGTTACAGGGGGAGGCGGCTTCATCGGAAGCCATATAGTAGCGGACCTGCTGGAGCGGGGTGATGCGGTCCGCGTCCTTGATAACTTCAGTACGGGTAAGAGGGAGAACCTCCGAAAACTGGGCAGCGGGCGCTGGGAAGTCCATCGGGACTTCGAACTCATTGAGGGAGACATTCGGGATCTAGCGACATTGGATAGGGCGTGCGCAGGTGTTGAGGGGATCCTCCATCAGGCCGCGTTGGGAAGTGTTCCCCGCTCCGTGGAAGATCCGGCTACCACACAGTACGTCAACGCCGACGGAACCCTGAACGTTTTTTGGACCGCACGTAAGAACCAGGTTCCTCGGGTGGTCTATGCCTCTTCCTCCGCAGTGTACGGGGACAGCCAAATCCTGCCGAAATGCGAAGGTGCAGAGGGCTTGCCGCTGTCCCCCTATGCGCTGACGAAAAAGAACAATGAGGAGTACGGGCGCCTGTTCAAAGAGCTTTATGGATTCGAGACCATAGGACTTCGTTATTTCAACGTCTACGGTCCCAGACAGGACCCTGAGTCTCAGTACGCAGCGGTGATTCCCCGCTTCATAACCGCGTTACTTTCGGGGAATCGGCCGGTCATCTACGGAAGCGGCCAGCAGAGCCGCGACTTCACCTATGTGAAAGACGTGGTACAAGCGAATTTGCTTGCGCTGGAAGCCCCTTCGGCCGCGTGCGGAGGGGCTTACAATATAGGCCGTGGGGACCAGGTAAGCCTGCTCACCTTGCTCGGTACGCTGCAAAGTCTGTTGAACACTTACGTCGAGGCCAAGTTTGACCCGCCGCGTGCCGGCGACGTTATGCATTCATCTGCCGACACTTCCCGCGCCGAAGAGATGCTCGCGTTCAAGGCGATTCACGACCTGCGGACGGGGTTGGGACAGAGTATTGAGTGGTACAGGAACAACCTATGATAGCAATTCGTAATGAATCGACGTAACCATGCTATTTAAATGGGTGTATTCCCGCCACTGTCATTGCGAGGAGTGAAATCCCGCGGAACGCGGGAAAGCAATCTCAGCTCTATTGGGTGCGGGAGATTGATTCGCTGAGCTCGCAATGACATGGTCGAAGAGAACCTCTGCCCCCAAGATTGAATGCAACCAAATCAATTCAGGAGTTTATTTTTGAGCGGAGCCTTATGGTAAGGAGAGGGTACCCATAAAAAATGAAAACCCGGAGCGGGGTCAGGAAGGAGCGCCGGGTTTTCTACCAAGCCAGCCTAATGGCTGGTAGGTTTGGTTACTATAACATAGATATAAGCAGAATGTCAACGTATTCTTTAAGCATGTGTGCTCTGTATTCATTTTCACAGTAAAAGTGCAGTTCGACCGTACAATAAAAAAGAGTCCGACCCTAACCCCAATACCCTCTGCCGGACTCAAACGCATGCCGGAATCACAGAATCCCGGACGACTGAATTGAATTTCAACTAAGATGAACGCACCCAAAATACACACCTGCACGCATTTTGTCAAACTAGAAACTACATTAATAGGCTTAGTTAAATAATTTCAAGACGTATAGGAATTATCATAATGCTGTTTCTCGGATTGTTCTCTTGTTATTCCGTTTCGTCTGGCGATAGACGACAATGGCTTGAAAACTGTCTATGTATGGCATTTGGAGAGATTCTCGTCGTAGGGGCGCCGCTCGCTGCGCCCCCATTTCGGGCGGTTCGAGAACCGCCCCTACAAGGCCTGCATCATCTCCAACCTGAATTTCCGGTTTTGAGACAGTCTCCTTGTCCAGGCGGCAACACGGGAATGCACATGGTCTATCGTAAGCATTCAGTCATGCCGGGGCAGTCTGCCGGGCATGTCATTGGGAGAAGGAAAACGACGAAGCTATCTGCGGCGGGACGGGCATCTCGGCCTCGTCATTCCCGCGTACGCGGAAACCCAGACTGGACCCAGGATCGGAGTCCGGGGTGACGAATGACGGGCAGGATGCCCGTCCCACCGAAGAAAGGGATTGCTTCGTCTCGCGTCACGCGGGACTCGCAACGACAATCTCTACCTCGCGAGATTGAATGCCTAGGTTCTATGGTTGCTTGTGGCAAAGAGATCTGTTTGGAAAACCTCTGCGGACATGGTATGAATTAGGCTCAAACATACGTTCCGCATTCAATCAAAACAGAATAGACGATGTGGGAGGATCCTCTTGTGAGAACTTTCCAATATCTCAAACCTACGTCACTTGCAGAAGCCCTGGGTCTCCTGAACGAACACGGAGACAAGGCAAAAGTGATCGCGGGCGGAACAGATTTGATGATTCAGTGGAAGAAGAGACTCTTGTCCCCTGATTACCTCATCTCCCTGAGAAACGTGCCGGAACTGAACTTCATCAACTGCGATGGGAGCTTGCGAATCGGGAGCGGCACCACTCACAGATCACTGGAGCTTTCTCCGGAGATTCTAAAATGGTTCCCGGTAATTTCGGATGCAGTGAGCGGTCTGGGATCTGTTCAGGTGAGGAACTCAGCCACCATAGGGGGTAACCTTTGCAACGCGGCGCCTTCCGCGGATACTGCCCCGCCTATGCTGGTCCTCGAGGCTCAGGTCAAGATCGCTTCTGCCGCGGCCGAAAGATCGGTCCCCATCGAGACCTTTTTCAAGGGGCCTGGCAGGACGGTCTTGCAACCGGGTGAGATCGTCACTGAATTCTCCATTCCCCAACCGCTCCCAAGAACAGGCATGGCCTACACAAAGCATACCCGGCGCAAGGCTATGGACCTTCCCATTTTGGGGGTCGCGGTGCTGCTTTCCTTCAACGAGGACTTGAGCACTTGCACAAGAGCGCGAATCGCGCTTGGCGTGGCCGCTCCCAGTCCTATGCGGGCCAAGCAAGCGGAAGCGTTCCTCGAAGGGAAATCAATCAATGAAAAGGTCCTGGCTGAAGCGGGAGAGATTGCTGCGTCCGAAGCAAGCCCCAGGACTACCATTCGGGGCTCCGAATGGTACCGTCGGGACATGATCCGCGTGCTGGTCAAGCGCACCGGCCTGGTTTGTCAGCAGAGAGCGAAGGGAGAAAGCAGGTAATGAAGCAGACTATCCGGTTCACTGTAAACGGACACAGCGTGGAAGTCGAGGCCCAGCCCCACTGGCCTCTGTTGCGAGTGCTGCGAGAAGAGTTGGAGCTTATGGGTGTCAAGCAGGGATGCGGCGAAGGCGAATGCGGAGCATGCACTGTCCTGGTCAATGGAGCGCCCGTCAATAGTTGCATCTATCCCGCATTGGAAGCCGAAGGTAAGGAAGTGCTCACCATCGAGGGCCTGATCGGAAAGAACAATGAACTGCACCCCATACAGCAGGCGTTTCTCGAAAAAGCGGGTGTCCAATGCGGCTTCTGCACTCCAGGGATGATCATGTCCGCGAAGGCGCTTCTGGACAAGAGCCTCAACCCTACGGAAGACGAAATCAGACACGCAATCGCTGGAAATATGTGCCGGTGCACCGGTTACGTCCAAATAGTCGAATCCGTCATGCTCGCAGCAGACATGATGTCAAAGCAGTAAGATTGGGGGAACCTTCTTTGTAAAGAAGGTTCCCCCAAACCCCCTCCAAGAAACTTTTAACACTTTGCCGGAATTCTCATTTCGCTTCAGAGAAATGAGAATTCCGGCAAAGGCGGAAAAAATATCTTGCAAGCGATTTCCAGGAAGCCCTTTTCACCAGAAAGGCTGCCCCGACCTTACCGCTTTGACGGTGCGATTACCGACGGGGCAACGTTGTGCGAGGCTGAATGTCTGATCGCCGGCTCGACCAGAGGTGCAAATCATAGGAGTTTTTGGGGTGGGGTCCGGGGAGGGGCTTTTTGCAAAAAGCCCCT
>Ga0209039_10004171_pt1 | contig 10708 bp, 12 predicted proteins | sample BogFormECP12_OM1_FD_188238 | JGI IMG/M metagenome (GOLD analysis project Ga0209039, IMG submission 188238) | Bog forest soil microbial communities from Calvert Island, British Columbia, Canada - ECP12_OM1 (SPAdes) (version 2) | ecosystem: Environmental > Aquatic > Freshwater > Wetlands > Bog ... | reverse complement strand
CTAGCTTCGAGGGTCAGCGAGGGGGCGAAGCGATAGCGAAGTCCCCCTTTAGCCCCCAATAAAAAAAGAAAAAGGTTACCAAACCATCCGCTTTTCATCGTTCATATCTGACCAAAGCCCCGGTCATCAACGATTCCGTGGTTTATTTAGTCACCGTGTCCACCATGGTTTATTTAGTCATTGTGTCCACCGTGGTTAATCCGGTGCCCACCCACCCACAAGGCTTTTGAAGATATCGAGGCTGGCCTCCAGGTACTGGCGGTTTCTGGTGAACACCTCGAACGTGACCGTTTTATTATAACCGGCATTTTTTAGTGCGTTGACAACCTTCACCCAATCTATGTTGCCCATGCCCAGCGCCAGGTGGAGGTCTCCATCCACGTTGTGCCCGCCTTTGTTATCGTGCACGTGGACATGGTACAGGCGGTCCTTGAACGCCTCGATGAAATCCTGAATGAGTGGGGCGCCCCGGCAGGATATGTTAGCATGCCCCACGTCCAGGTGAAATTTTGCACGCGGCTCCAGCTCGAACAGCATTTTAAAGTCCTCAACGCCCTGGTCAACGTTCTCCACGGTGACGGCCATCCCCGACTTCTCGGCCCGGTCGCATAGAGCGGTCAGCCCTTGGGCCATGTAGCGGATCATGTCCTTCCGGTCGTACAGCCCGAACCGGGTGTGCATGTGCACGGTGACCAGCTTCGCCTCGATCTGCTCCGCGAAGCCGATGACGTCAATGACCTCGTTCACCGTGGCGTCCCGGATGTTCTTGTAAGGGTTCCCCACGTTCCACCCCCAGGGCGTGTGGCAGGTGAAAAACAGGCCAAGCTCGTCTCCCGCCTTTTTGATCTCACCCGCCCTTGGGGCGAGCTTCGAAAGCGTGAGCTTCGGCCCTTCGGTGCTAATCTCCACGTAATTAAAGCCGGCGTCCTTCGCATAGTATAATTCCTGGAAAATGTCGGCATCGCCTTTGGGTTCTGCGAGCGTTCCGTAATACATGATTTACAATCTGGGCTCAACGATAATAATCTTTACCGGTTCCGCAAAAGCCGCGGTAAACGGTAATGAATAGGCCAGTATTATTTCAAATGGTGATATTTATGGAGTTCAACCTGGGGAATACCGAGATCGTGCTGGTGGCCGCGCCCGAAGGGTTCAGGGACGAGGAATTATTCATAACGGAGGACGTTTTCTCGGACGCTGGGGCGTTCGTGCTCACGGCCAGCACGACGAAGAAGACCATCCATGGCTCGCAGGGCGGCATGACCGAGCCGGACCTGCACATCGAGGACATTAATGTCGACAAGCTCAACGCCCTGGTCATCACGGGAGGTAGCGGGGCGCGAAAATACCTCTGGGATAACGAGGCCCTCCTGAAAAAAGTCAGGGAGGCAAACGACAAGGGCAAGGTGATCGGGGCCATTTGCATCTCGGGAGCGATCCCGGCGCTGGCCGGCATCATGCATAACAAGAGAGGCACGGTATATCCCGATCCAGAGGCCATCGCCGCCCTAAAAAAGAATGGCGAGGGTTACATTGATGAAGGCGTCATCGTGGACGAGAATGTCGTGACGGCGAAGGGCCCGGAGTACGCAAAGGAATTCGCCGAAGCCATTCTGGAGCTGCTCCAGAAGAAGCTGGCGCCCATATCCGGACAATAGCCCGTCATTAAGCATAGCGCTTTAATTCGTCATACCGCTTCAGGATGAGCCGCTTGAAGTCCTGAGGCTTTTTTCGGATGCGGACAGCCAACTCCTTATCGCCGAGGTATTCGAGCCAGGCGGCCACCCAGATGGCCTCTTTGCCCGTAAATGCGATCAGGTAGTCTTTCAGGTCGCTCAAATTCTTCAGCGGCTTGCCGTTAAACAGGTAAGGGTTCTTATCGCCGGGCTCGAACAGCCGTTGTGCAATAGCCCGTTTTTCGGCGTCCTCATCGCCGCAGCTTTTCGCCATTCTCCGCCCCCTTATGCACCAGGCCCTCATAAATGCTGAGCGTCTCCCGGGCCGCCTTGGCCCAGGTAAAATATTCCAGCACCCGGGCCCGGGCTGCCTTGCCCCACGACTTCGCCCGTGAGTCAACGTAGAGCACTTCTTTTATGCCCCATGCGATGTCCTCGGGCATGTTCCCGTCCACGTGCACTCCGGTCTTCCCCGGCCCCGAGCTGACCACCTGCTCCTTGAGGCCGGACACGCCGCTGGCCCCGACGACGATGGGCTTCTCCATCGCCATCGCCTCCAGGCTCACGATGCCGAACGGCTCATATATAGAAGGAAAGACGCACAGGTCCGAAGCTGCGTAATGTAAAATGCGCTCATGCTCCGGGACGAACTCGAAGCGGCAGATCACGCTCTTCTCCAGCCCCAGCCGGGCGATGAGGTGCCGGATGTTATCCTCCTCGTCGCCCGTGCCAAGTATGACCAGCCGGGACTTCGGGTACTCCAGGAGCACCGAGGGCATGGCCTGTACCAGGTTCATGATGCCCTTGACCCAGTTCAGCCGCCCCAGAAAGAGTACCATCTTTTCATCATCGGCGATGCCATAGCGCTTTCTCAGCGCCGCCACCTCTTGGGTATCCACTTTCGACGGGTCGTACACGTCGGGGTCTATGCCGTTCCAAACGACGTAGATCTTCTCGGATCTCCAGCCATGGTTCACCAGGTCCTCCTTCATGGCATAGCTGACGGTGATCACGCGGTCGGCCACGATGGAGCCATAGTGCTCGATGTCGTTGACCGCTTTGCTCCCCTGCCCCCGGTTTCGCCCCCATTCCGTGGAGTGTATGTGGAACACTACGGGCAGGGACAGCTCTCTTTTCACTATGGGCGCGGCCATGGCGCCCATCCAGTCGTGGACGCAGGCCATGTCGAACTTTATATTTTCCCCTTTTACCAGGCCGTTGGCCATCTTGGCACTGCAGAGAATATCGTTGACCAGTATGGAGCTGAAAAAGCGTAGCTGGTCGCCCCAGGACTGGAGCTCGCTGCCCGATATGATCCTGAGTATGTCCGACGCGTCCACCCCGAGCGGCCGGTGGACGGATACCCCGTGCATCACCTCGCTGGTCCTGAGATCTCCCGTGTTCATGGTGAAGACGGCGACGTCATGGCCCATCTTGACGAAGTCCTGGGTGATGTACTGGGCGTATGTCCCCAGTCCGCCCACCAGCCTCGGCGGATACTCCCAGGTGAAGAAAGCGATGCGCATATACATATTTATTTATTTTTTAAAATATATAAGCGATGCCAGCTTTTTACCACGAATTACAAATTGTGTTAACTTCGTGTACCTTTTGTTAGAGTTCGCGGAGACTTTTTGCGGCGCTCTCCGGCGATACCGAGTTGATGTGCAAGCCCGTGTTGAGCTCGAAGCCGGCCTCGATGCCCAGCTTGGGGTAGATGCGCAGGTGCATGTGCATCTCATCGGTAAGCGACTGCACGAAGGCATAGTTATAGGGCGGATCGGAAAGCAGCCTGGAGAGCCGGGAAAGCACGTTACCCGCCATGACCGCGAGATCGTCCCGCTCCTCGTCTGTGAGCTCTAAGATGTTCCTGCACGGCCTCCGCGGGAAGACCCAGGCCTCATAGGTAAAGCAGGAGGCGAACGGGGCGAAGGCGACGGAATGTCTGGAACTCGATATGAGCCGGGGCGATGCCTCCTCTTTTGTGAGCACGCTCCCGTAATCCAGGCCGAATTGCTCTTCGATGGCTTCCGGGATGATCGGCAGGGCGATGACCTGGGAGTGGGCGTGTGCCAGCGAAGCCCCGGCCTCCTTGCCATAATTCCTGAACATTGAGATATACTTAACGTAAGGTACCTTCGCTATGGCGCTGAACCGGTCCCGGTAAACGGTGAACAGCTGCTTTATTTCGTTATCGGACATGAACTGTGGGTGGCGGTCGTGCACCGGGCTCTCGACGATGACCTCGTGGATGCCCGAGGCGGACATTTCCTTGTCGCCCATGACCTTTACTGGCGCCTCCTCCACGGCCGGGTACAAATTCGGTATCACCCTGATGGTCCAGCCCGTCTTAGGGGGCTTGCCCGGCTGGTCGGCCTCGTGGTAAAGCCCATTATCGGATGAAAAATAGCTTGCCTTGCTCGGCGGAGTCCTGTCCTCGCAGCCTGCGCAAAATGCGCAATCAGGCGACTCTATCGACGATGTCGTCCTGGCTTTTATAAAATTGCTGGGCCTCTTTGCCCTGTCCACGGCGATGATCACCCAACGGTCGAGGAAATAATCCCGGCGCAACTCGTTCATGACTGTTGGTTTACCAGCGCTGGTACATAAAGGTTATCGATAAGCTCTTGCCAGTCCGGCCCCGTACAACGCCATCCTTTTATTAATGCCCGTCAAACATATACGTGTCAATTTCAGAAAAAAATTTATATGATGTATGCTATCATATAGCACACCTGGAGTCACAGTATGGAAGGGCACGGCACAGCTTTCGGCGCGGGCACCATCATAAATGCGATCGCCTCCTATAAGGGCGGCGCTTTCTGTATCGACCTGAAGACGGAGGCCACCGTCTCGCTGAAAGGCGATCTCATCGAGGGCGAGATCGAGGGCGGCGGCGATACGCGGCTCATCGAAAGGGCCTGCGAGCTCGTGCTGGACCTGTACGGGATCGATTCCGGGGCTAAGGTCATGACTAAAAGCCAGGTCCCCCAGGCGAGCGGCCTTAAATCGTCTAGCGCCGCGGCCAACGCCACGGTTTTAGCTGCTCTGCGCGCCATCGGGCGCAGCATGGAGCCCCTGGACATGGTGCGCCTTGGCGTTAAGGCTGCCCTGGATACGGGCGTATCCATCACCGGCGCCTTCGACGACGCCTGCGCCTCGATGCTGGGCGGCGTCGTGTTGACCGATAACAGGCAGAATGAGCTGTTAAAAAGGGAGCCCATCGAGTCGGCGGTGGCCATTTATGCCCCCGATAAAAAGGCATTTTCCGGCCAGACGAACGTGAAACGCTCCCGGGCCATTGCGCCCTGGGTGGACATTGCTTTCGGCATGGCGATGGATGGTGAGTACGAAAAGGCGATGACCCTGAACGGTTTTCTCTATACTGGCGCGCTGGGCTTTAGCCCGGAGCCGATGCTCGCCGCATTGGAATTAGGCATCCGGGGAGTGAGCCTGTCGGGGACGGGCCCCTCCTATGTGGCGCTCGTGAAAAATGGCGAAGAGCTGGATAAGCTTAAGGCGGCCTGGTCCGGATACCCCGGAAAAGTTATTATCACGAAGACGAATAACGAAGGTGCTTTCACGTTAAAGTGAGGTTTAGCATGTCGATGGAAGAAATACGTATCGAAGTAAAAAAAGTGGACCTGGAGATACTCAAGCTTCTTGCCAGGCGCATGGAGATAGTTAGCGAGATCCTGGATGAAAAGAAGAAGCACGGCCTGGCCATTAACGATGATCGCCAGAATGAGCTAGTCATCAAGAGGGCCATGGAGAAGGCGACGGAATTGAACCTTGACCCCAACGCTGTCAGGGAGCTTTTCCAGATCATCATCGACATGAGCATCAGTCGTCAGCATGAGTTGTCCGGCGAGGGTAAATTACCATAAAAACAACTTTTTTATTATGCAAAATATCATTTTTGTTTAATTTACTATTGGTTAAAGCCCGAATTATTTCACTTCGAGACCCAGGCTCCAGATGGTCTTTAACACTTGCTGTAGGGCTTTCTCGCTTTCTTTCGCGGGCACGCTGATGGTAAAGTGACAGAGCACGTTATCGGGCCCCAGCGCATCTATTGTCTCGACATCGACACAGCGCACGTCTTCTATTTTGGTGAGTACCCACTTCAAAACGTCCGGATCGGCGCCTATGGGCATCTTCACCAGTATGTCACGCCGTATTAAAGGCTCCACGCCTGACTTTAAGGTTTCCAGGGCTTTACCGCTGATGCGGGATACATCTTCGTATTTGATGGTTAGCGTGCCGTCGGGCGTTTCCAGCGTGAACATATCTGGCCCTGCCTGTCTTATCTTGCCATAAACCGCCTTGCCATCCAAAATGAAGGCACGCTCCTTACCGATGGCGTCCATGATCGAAAGCCTGTCCTCCATTTCCCGCTGGATGATGCGCTCTGAGCGTTTTTTAGCGCCCGCCGTATCTCCATAGTACCGGGCGGCGGATTCGAAGTCCTGGATGAAGCCCGTGATATCTCCCGTATCCAGCTTCGATGCCAGCTCGCTGCATGCTTCGACGAACGCCTGCCTCATCATCCTTGCTTCCTCCGAGGACTGAATGAGGGCGTACAATTCCGGGCTCTGGGACAGCACCCGCCCCACCAGCTCCTTGGTGATGCCGTAGACCGGCGTCTTAAAGGCAGATATCTTGCCGACGTCGGCGCTGGCACGTTCGAGCGCCAGGGCCATCGAGATATACATAAAATGAGTGAGGCCCTGTACGACGGCCATGTTCCGATCGTGCTCCCCGGCCGTCGACACGATCACGTTAAAGCCATCATCCTCGAAGAGGTCCTTGATGACGGGAGCCCACCGCTCGCTTCCGGAGGCCGGTACCATTACAATTGTACGGCCGCGGCCCTCCGATTCGGGGCCGAATAGAGGGTGGACCCCGATGATCTCCACGCCCGGGGGCGCGTGCTTTAACATCGCCTCGACGGGCTTCTTTTTTAAGGACGACAGGTCCATGAGAAGCGAGCCCGGCTTCATGCGAGGGGCTATTTTCGAGGCCGCCTCTTCCACCGCGTCGATGGGGACCGAAAGCACGATAACGTCAAAAGCACCCGCCGAGTCCATGCCCGATAGATGCACGCCCATCGAACGGGCGGCTTCCGATGCGTCCTTCCTGGAGCTGATGTAGACGTCGAAGCCCGAGCGCTTGAAAAGCCGGGCACACCATCGGCCCATGCCGCCCGCGCCGCCCACCACCAGGACCTTAAATGGCATCCCTTGCGCTCCTCTCCATGACCTCGACGGGCGGCTTCACGCCGGTCCATATCTCGAACGACAGGGCGCCCTGCCTGGCCAGCATCGTTATGCCGTCGATGGCCTTCGCGCCCGCCATCTTCGCTTCTTTCAGTAGCTTAGTCTCCAGCGGCTTGTAGACGAGGTCGAACACGGCCTGCCTGTCGTTCAGCATCCCGGCCGTGACGAGCGTCTCATCCGTTCCCATCCCGACGGTCGTCGTATTTATGATAATGTCGGCGATGGTGACCTTTTCCTTTATGTTATCCATGCCGGTGCCGAACACTTCTCCGTATTCCCGCATGTAGGCGGCTAACTCGGCCGCCTTCGGGGCCGTCCGGTTCGCGATGGTGACGGTTGAACCGGCTTGCAGGAGCCCGTACGTTACCGCCCGGGCCGCGCCCCCGGCGCCGAGCACCAGCACGCTCTTGTCCCGGACGTCAACGCCTTTATCCTTGAGCGAAGCGATGGCCCCCGGGGCATCCGTATTGTAGGCCTTGTTGGTATTAAAATCGATCGTGTTGGCCGCCCCTATATTGTGGGAGGTCTCGTCCGCCTGGACGAACCGTATGACCGCCTCCTTGTGGGGGACTGTCACGTTTAGTCCGCCGAAGCCCAGTGCTCTGGCCCCGTTGACGGCTTCGTAAAGGTATCTGCCCTTGACGTGGAAGGAACCGTAGTAGCAGTCCATTTTTAATGCTTTGAAGGCGGCGTTATGCATGGCTGGCGACAGGCTATGGGCGATGGGGTCGCCGATGACGCCGTATATCGTGATCATACACATGAAAATTACATTTAAAACTTGATAAAAGTATGTTAAGTTCAAGAATAGGATGATTATATAGATAATTGCTCGACCAGGCTTTGGAAAACTTCACCGGGTGTCCTATTTCCATCGATAACCTTCCAGTTACCCGTTATTAAAAGCGCCCTATCCCTGTTCTTCACCAGGTGGGGCAGACTCTCGAACATCTCCTCGCCATCGCCTCGGAGCTTGATCCGGCGCAGCGCCTCTTCGGGGGTCACGTCCAGGAAAAACATGTTGGGCGATCCAGGCAGGATGAAGCTCACTACAGCATACACCGGCTTGATCATGAAACCGGGCAGATAGGCGCAGGCCAGAGTGTAACGGACAAAGATGATGTCGCTGTCCCCATGATAATAAATCAAAACAGAGCGGATGACGTCCAGGCCGTAGAACAGGGTGGCCGCCAGTCGCCAGAGCAGGCCATGCTTCAGTAGAGACCGCTTGGACATCCGGCCAAACCAGTTATCAGCAGAGGGGTGAATGCGCAGAACGACTTCCCGGCCATCCCCGGAGAGATACTCCTTAAGCTTATAGGCCTGGGTATCCTTTCCCGAGCCGTCCAGGCCGTCGATGACGAAGAACCTCATGGGAGCACCTTAAAATGAAAATGAGCCGATGTCACTTCCGTAATATGCCCAGCGCACCGTTGGGGCATATCTCAACGCAGATGAAGCACTTAATGCATTTGGAGCCGAACGCCGCCCTGTGATCCGACAGCATGATATTCTTCGTGGGGCATGCGCCTACGCAAAGGCCGCATTCGGCACAGTTCCCGACCATTCCAATCATCGATGGGTCGATGGAGTCCATCTCTTTTCTTACCTCCTTGAGGGAAAGGACCTCTTTGCCGTAGAGGCGCTTTGCGAACGGGTGTGCCACCGGGTTCCATATGGTACTCGTCCATGCGTCCTCCATGTAGGGGAGCAGCTTGCCGTATAATGAGCTTTTTACCTTGAGGCTCGCTCCTCGGGCGTTACCCACCGTGCGGGGCTTTAGGTCTCCCAGGCCTCTCTCGTGGGCGATGCGGACCATCTCCACGTCCATGGGATCGATCCTGATGACGTCGGCGGCCACGGCGTCCAGCGCTACCGCATCGTTGCTCGCAAGCACCATGTTGGCGCTGAAGGCGGACTTGGCATCAGTAGGGCCATAATAGGGCCCCGCGGGGCGGACGGAGTTGGCTATGAGAGTGGCGTCCATGACATTAAGCACAATCTTCGGCTTCAGGAACTCATACAGGTCGACCAGGGGCTCGTCCAGCCCCAGGACGTGTATCCGTGGCCTGAAATTCGGCTCGACCAGGCCGAAAAGATTCTTCATGGCGCCCGACAGGTACGTTAAAAAGTGGTGCTTCAGGACGGGGACATTGATTATCGCATCCACCTCGATGGCGGGCCTCGCTATCGTGACCTTTTTTAGCGTGGTGGCCTTTTGCAGCTCGATCTCGATGTGATTATTGCTCCAGTCCACCAGCTCGCCGCCGGCTTCCTCGATGGCCCGGATGCCCGTCGCATCGAATACCTTCCGGGCTTCCCAGCCCAGGATGGGCAGGTCTCCCACGATCGGCCGGGCCCCCTGGTCGGCGACCATCTTGACAAGGGCCTTGACCACTTCCACGTTGGTGACCAGACCGCTGCCGGACGGCTTTGCGCAGCTCAAGTTCGGCTTGATCAGCACAGTGCCTTTGACATTCAGCCCTCCTATGAGCTGTACGGCGTCGTTCACCGCCTTTGTCGGGTCATTATTCTTTACGAGGGATACGAATGTCATGGGCTTTCCATCCTTCATTTAACTATTTAGGAATATCTGGAATGTATAAAAAGTTTGTTTAGCCATAGTTAAACCAGGCTTGCAATGAGGCTGGAATACGTCCCGGAGTCGATGAGGTTGGTAGGAATGATGCCCCAGCAGTAGATGTAGCCGAAAATAACGATCAAAGGGAACACGAGCATAAACTCCTTGCTGCTGATGATGTCGTCGAAAGCTACGATTAACGCGAAGGGCGCCGCCGGCAGCAGATAGCGGCTGATGTCGGGATGCTGGACAAATGCCATGAACAGCACGAACACGATGGTGAAAGAGAACAGCTCCGGGCGCTTCCACAGGCGCAGGGCCCCGAGGATGTATATGACGTACATGGCGATGAAGAGCTCGGCATTGTTGGTCTGGCCCTTTAGCGCCGGGTCGAAGATATTCATGAACGGCACGAGCTTCAGGAAGCCGCCGTTATACTGGAAATACGCAAAAAAGTTCCCGTAGGTGAACTGGTAAATTAAAAAGTTCGCTCCCAAAAAGGCCGGGATGATGAGCGTATATGGCAGGTACTTGTATTTTTTCTCGTACAATAATAAAATAATGTAGGAGGCGAACATGAGGACGCCGAAAATCTTGGTGATCGAGGCCAGGGCGGCCAGCAGGAAGGCGAACAGGTACCGGTCCTTCTTATAACAATAGATGGACGAGATGACCAAAAGTATGAACAGCGGCTCGGACGCCCCGACGCTGTGGTACAGCAGCCAGCGGCTCGGGAAGAAGATAAAGACGATCGAGGCCCAGAATGGGTTTATGGAGTAATTGAAGTCCTTCAGGAGCCGGTAAAATACCAGCGTGGCCAGCGTCGTACTGGCGATCACGACGAACAGCATCGAATGATCGTAGCCTATAAAGGAGAACGCCCGGATCAATAGCGGGAATAATACCAGGTTGCACGCAAAATAATAGTTGGGCAGGTTGAACGGATTTGCCGGCGCGAAGTAGAACATTTTGGCCACGTACATGTAGAGCGGCCCGTCCCAGTACATGGTGATGACGCTGAAGTCGTTGAGGAACGGCACGTAGACCAGCAACGTGGCGATGACGTTTATTAAGGCCAGGGCTATCATTTTACCGTCGACGAAACCGAGGTCGAACGAAAAGCCAGTTTTTCTCTGGCTGACCGGCACCTGCTCTTGCATGCGCTAAGCTCC
>Ga0209039_10004170_pt1 | contig 10708 bp, 11 predicted proteins | sample BogFormECP12_OM1_FD_188238 | JGI IMG/M metagenome (GOLD analysis project Ga0209039, IMG submission 188238) | Bog forest soil microbial communities from Calvert Island, British Columbia, Canada - ECP12_OM1 (SPAdes) (version 2) | ecosystem: Environmental > Aquatic > Freshwater > Wetlands > Bog ... | reverse complement strand
AAATTTTTCTTTGAACAAAAGCCTTTTGCGAATATGGCTTGAGGGACAATGAACCTAGAGCGCGTCGGAGAACTCATCCGTATTTTTCCGAGTAAGCGCGTTCTGGTGATCGGCGATTTGATGCTCGATGAATTCGTCTGGGGCCGGGTGTCTCGCATTTCACCCGAGGCGCCGGTACCTGTCGTGGAAGTGATCAGGGAATCCTATTACCCGGGCGGCGCTGCCAACGTGGCGAGAAATGTCCGGGAGTTTACACCTTCGGTATTCGTCATGGGTGTAATCGGAGAGGATACGCATGCGCAGAAATTAAGAAATCTTCTCGCTGAGAACGGCATTGGCCTGGATGCGATACAACAAGACGGTTCTTTTCAGACCATCGTCAAAACCCGGATTATCGCGCGCCAGCAACAGGTGGTGCGAGTCGACCGCGAGAAACCGCAACCGCTCACCGGGGAAGCCCAGGCTCGCTATGTCGACAAATTCCGTGAGCTGCTGCCCCAACTCGACGCTGTGATCTTCGAGGATTACGGAAAGGGTCTCCTGCAGCAAGGGTTTGTGGACGAGGTCGCCTCTTTGGCGCGGCGGGAAGGGAAATTGGTGACCGCTGACCCGAACCCTCACAATAGATTGATATGGCGCGGAATCACAGCCGTGAAACCAAATCGCAGTGAGGCTTTCGCCGCCGCGAACCAACCCTGGCATGAACCTGATCCGGACCCTTTAGGCGATCGTCAACTGCTGCTTGTAGGCGCCGAGTTGCTTCGAATGTGGAATCCCAACCACCTGCTAGTGACCCTTGGAGAACAAGGGATGATTCTTTTTGATCAAGGTAAGCCGCCGTTTCATATCCCGTCTCGGGCTCGCGAAGTGTACGATCTCTCAGGTGCCGGCGACACGGCGATCGCGCTCTTGACGCTCGCATTGGTTTCGGGTGCTTCGGCGATTGAAGCAGCCGAGATTTCGAATCATGCCAGCAGTGTGGTTGTGGGCAAGTTAGGAACAGCAACGCTCACTCCAGAGGAGCTTCTGGAGAGCTTTCGTGATACAAATGCATAGTGAACCAGCAAGACAGAAGGCGATCTTTCTTGACCGGGATGGAACGCTGATGAAGGACGTTGGGTATTGCTCTCGACCTGCCGAGGTAGAACTTCTGGAGGGCGTTAGCGAGTTGCTTCCAAGACTGAAAAACGCGGGCTTTAAGCTCATTATCGTGACAAACCAGAGCGGTATCGGACGGGGATACTTCACTGAAGAAGATTTCTGGGCCGTTCAACAGGAGCTCCAGAAACAGCTCGGCGCAGGCATCATTGATGCCACCTACTTTTGTGCAGATACGCCTCAACAGGAATCGGAGCGAAGGAAGCCAAATCCAGGTATGCTTCTGGAAGCGGCAGCAGATTTAGGCATCGATCTCGACCAGAGCTACATGGTCGGCGACAAGGCTTCCGACGCGGAGGCCGGGATTCGGGCCGGCGTCAGAGCCACGATTCTGTTTGGCATTAACGCCGCCAGCGGCGCGATGGAATCGGGGGCCAGCCTGATTGCAAAAGACTTCGGTGAAGTAGTTGAGTTTATTCTGGGGGGATTGATTCATTAACGATTCCCGGGTTAAGACTCGTCTTGCTAATGAGCAAAGTTGTAGGCATTATCCCGGCTCGCTGGGGATCAACCCGATTTCCCGGGAAGCCCCTCCACGGCATCGCCGGCAAGCCGTTGGTCCGACACGTTTGGGAGCGGTGCACCGAAGCGGGCTGCTTTGATCAAATTATTATTGCGACCGATGACATGCGAATCGCGGAAGCCGGATTTGACTTCGGCGCAGAAATTGCCGTCACGGCTGCAGATCATCCCAGCGGGACCGACCGCATTGCTGAGGTTGCGAGAAAGCTGAAAAAGGCCTCGATCGTTTTCAATATCCAGGGCGATGAACCCTTGATTGACCCGGGTCTGTTGCAGCGGCTTACGCGAAAGTTGAGAGACAGTCCGCAAATCCAGATCATCACCGCAGCGGCGCCGCTTCCGCCTGAGGAATCGTCTAACGAGCAGAACGTCAAAGTGGTCTTCGATTGCAAGGGTGACGCGCTCTACTTCTCTCGCAGCTGCATCCCTTTCCTTCGCGGAAGCAGCGAGATCAGAACATACAGGCACCTCGGCATTTACGGTTACCGCCGAAAAGCGTTGTTGGACTTTGTCAAGCTGCCTCCGAGTTCTCTCGAACAAGCTGAACAGCTCGAACAGTTGCGCGCTTTGGAAAATGGCATGAAGATTCGCGTCGTCGTTTCCGAGACCAGTTCACCCGGGGTAGACACTCTCGAGGACGCGACCCAGGTCGAACGGTTAATTTTGAGCAGGAGAAGCGGATGAAATATATTTTCGTAACTGGCGGCGTGGTTAGCTCTCTGGGCAAAGGCCTCGCCGCCGCGGCGCTTGGGACTTTGCTCGAGCACCGAGGATTGCGGGTGATCATGCAAAAGTTCGACCCGTACCTCAATGTCGACCCTGGAACCATGAGCCCGTTTCAGCACGGAGAGGTTTACGTGTTGAGTGACGGTGCAGAGACCGATCTGGATCTAGGTCACTATGAACGATTTACGAATTGCGTGCTTTCCCGTGCGAACAATGTCACAAGCGGTCAGGTGTACGAAACGGTGCTGGCGAAAGAGCGACGAGGCGATTACCTGGGCAAAACGGTGCAGGTCATTCCTCACGTCACCGACGAAATCAAGAGCCGCATCCAGCGGCTTGCCAAGGAACAGACCGGCGATGTGATTATTACAGAGATCGGCGGGACGACCGGCGACATCGAAGGCCTACCGTTCCTGGAGGCGATCCGTCAGTTTCAACTCGAGGTGGGGCCAGAGAATGTCGTGATCATGCACGTGACGCTGGTTCCATACATCAAGGCCGCTGGAGAACTCAAAACAAAGCCTTCGCAACAGAGCATCGCGAAACTGCGTGAGATCGGCCTCCAACCGCACGTTCTGCTGTGCAGAACCGAAAAGCCGCTTGTTATGGAAGTTCGCCAAAAGCTTGCGCTATTCTGTAATGTTCCACTACACGCGGTCGTCGAAGTGCGAGACGTCGAACATACGATTTACGAACTTCCTCTTACGCTCCAGGAGGAAAAGCTGGATGAGACCATTTGCCGCTTGCTGCACCTCGATACCCCATCCGCACATATGACCGAGTGGCGCAAGTTCGTTCAACGGGTCATCTCTCCGAAGAAGAATCTCAAAGTTGCAGTCGTCGGGAAGTATATAGACTTACAAGACGCCTACAAAAGTATCTATGAATCCTTGACACACGCCGGCGCCGCGAACGACTGCGGCATCGAAATCCTGCGGATCGATGCTGAGGACCTGGAAGAAGCCGACCCTGCCAAATCCCTCGGGACGGTCGCTGGCATCCTGGTTCCGGGCGGATTCGGCGACCGGGGTGTCGAAGGCAAAATCGTTGCATGCAAATACGCCAGGGAAAAGCGCTTGCCGTACCTCGGACTCTGTCTTGGAATGCAGGTTGCCACGATTGAATTCGCGCGAAATGTCTGCGGATTAAAGGGAGCAAACAGCACCGAGTTTGAAGAACACACTCCGCACCCTGTCATCTGTTTGCTGGAGGATCAAAAAGAGGTCAGGAAGAAGGGTGCTTCGATGCGGTTGGGCAGCTGGCCTACCGATCTTGTTCCCGGGACTCTTGCCGAAAAGATTTACGGCAAAAGCCAGATCACCGAACGGCATCGCCATCGGTACGAATTCAATCTGAAATATAAAGAGGCGATGGAAGAGAAGGGCTTTGTGGTTTCTGGCACGTCACCCGACGCCAAGCTGGTCGAATTGATCGAGCTGCGCGATCATCCCTGGTTCTTAGCCTGCCAATATCATCCGGAGTTTTTATCGAAGCCGAATTCGCCACATCCACTATTCCGCGGATTCATTGCGGCCTGCCTGGCCAATTCAGAGTAAGCTTGGCACGGGCGTCCCGCCAGTGCCAAGAACTCAAGCACTCGAGAACTCAAGCATTCAAGAATGTGCGATGCAAAATTCGGCGCGAGACCATTTGTTCTTCTGTAAGCGTCACGCGGAGCACCACTGCCGTATTCGAGGTTGATTGAAGTCGTCCACAGATGATCGCGCTACGCTCGCCGGCGGCTGCTTCGCCGATAAACAACCAGTTCTTCTTTTTATGGAAAGCTTTCCATAAAAAAAAGAACTAGATCCACCTCGGAAGTAAAGAGGCTGGACCATGAGTAGCCGCAATTATTTCGATTGTGGAAACTTGTCGTCGCCTCAGCCTTACCAGTTCGCGACTATCTGGGGTCTGTGCTTCCGGGCTTGGCCGACTTTTCGTTCTTCTTGAGTGCTTGAGTTCTCGAGTGCTTGAGTTCAGGCTTTCCTAAACCACACCCTCTTCCCTTCAAGCCAGGCACCGCGTCGGCGGAAGTATTCACCCAGCTCCGGGGTGTAACATCCCCATGATTCCGGGTTTAGTTCGAAATATATCTCACCGGTCTTGGAGACGATGTTCTCAAATACATCATCCAGGAAGAACTCCCATTCTTTCATTCCCCAGACATCTTTTGAGCCGTGCGAATTAAAGCAGACGGCAAAACCCGTCAATAAGTCGAATCGGCTGCCAAGATTTGGCAGCGGTTCAAAGGGTTCTATGCGCCAGACGCGGCGCGGCATCTCGAGAATCTCAAACATCTCGGCGTACATTGGCGGCCAGTCAAGGTCCAAACCCATGACGCTGTGACCAAATTGCTTGCATACAAACAGGAAATAACCGGCGCCACTCCCAATATCGAGAACGCGAAGCGGCTTTCGACGGTCCAATTGCAAGAATCGCGCCTGTTTGATCGCAAGCTCGATCCATTGCCATGCATCGACATATTTCGGCCAGCCTATCGGATCATTCGGATTCGCGTACGCAGAACGGACCCGCTCGAACCCCTTCGACTCAAGGTCGCGAACCATCTCTCCAACGTTCAAAGGCCGGCGCCACCGGTAATATGCGTTGAGCAGGCTGTCCCACGCCTCCCCGGTGCGAAGCTTGTCTATCTTGCGCGATAGTTCCACAGCTTAAAGGGAACAGGGAACAGCGGCCTCAGCGGATTTAGGTTTCTGCTCCAGGGCCGGCAATCTGACCTGAACCCGCTGAATCCGCTGTTACCTGTCAGCTTACCTCATACTTATTCAACAATCTGCAGCAACACCTGCTGGCCTGACCTTGAGGCGGCAGCATTCATGACGTTCCTCATCGCCGTGATCGTATGCCCGCTGCGGCCAATCACCTTACCGACATCAGATTTTCGCATTTCAACTTTGAAAATCAATTTGCGACCCTGCTCCACCTTGGTCACCAGTACTTCCTCGGGCGCGTCAACTAGCTGCTTGATGACAAACTCGAGAAAGGTCTCCACTGGGTTTTATTGAGCGGGAGCGGCCGCAACTCTCTTGCGCGCTTTCAGAATCATACTTGCGACAGTTGCGCTCGGCTGAGCGCCATGCCTCACCCAATAGTCAACGCGGCCAAGGTCCAAGCGAAAGTTTTCCCCGGTGTCGCGAGGATCATAGTTGCCGATAGCCTCTATGAATTTTCCGTCGCGCGGGCTACGCTTATCTGCCACCACAACACGGTAAAAGGAGCGGTTTTTGGTTCCTTCTCGCCTTAATCTAATCGAAACAGCCATATTCTTATATTGAGAACAACGTCCCTGATCCGTCCCTATCTTCCGTTCATTCCAGTCCGCGGGACCCGGGCTAGCATCTTCTTCATTTGACCTGCGTTCTTCATCAGTTTTCTCATCTGATTGAACCGTTGAAGTAGCGTGTTTACTTCGGTGACTGAAGTCCCGCTGCCGCGAGCGATTCTCTGTCTCCTCCTGGCGTTCAGGATATCCGGGCTCTTACGTTCACCCGGCGTCATAGAGAGCACGATCGCCTCGATTCGCTTCAGCTGTTTTTCGTCAACCGAAAAGCCTTTCATATTACTCATCCCGGGCAGCATGCCAAGAATATTTTCAAGCGGGCCCATTCGCCGCAGCATCTTAAATTGGGCCAGGAAATCGTTAAAATCGAAGCTCGACGTGCGAATTTTCTTCTCGAGGCGGGCCGCCTCTTCTTCGTCAATCGCTTCGGCCGCTCGCTCAACCAGGCTGACGACATCGCCCATGCCCAGAATGCGACTGGCGAGACGTTCAGGATAAAACGGCTCGAATTGATCGATCTTCTCGCCTACGCCCGAAAATTTGATTGGGCGCTGGGTCACTTCGCGCATCGAAAGCGCCGCCCCGCCACGGGCATCACCATCAAGCTTGGTCAGAACAAGTCCCGTGAGTCCAAGCGCCTCGTGGAAATGAGTCGCAACGTTCACCGCCTGTTGCCCGGTCGCAGCGTCACATACAAGTAGAATTTCCTGCGGCTCCAAAACATCTCTGAGACTCTTCAATTCGTTGATCAAAAGCTCATCGATTTCCAGCCGGCCGGCCGTGTCGTAAATCTGGACATTGCCACTCTGTGTTTCGGCCCATTTTAACGCCTCTTTCCCCACGTTAATCAAGTCGGTCCGGCCGGGCTCCGGCCGAAATACCGGTACGCCGACCTGGTTTGCAAGTGTCGCTAATTGATCGATGGCGGCAGGCCGTTGCAGATCGCATGCAACAAGCAAAGGCGATTTGCCCTGCTTCTTCAGATAAAGAGCAAGTTTTGCCGCAGAGGTGGTTTTACCGGCGCCATGCAGACCTACGAGCATAATCCGAGCCGGCTTGGTCAGATTCAGAGGCTCGTTACCGCCGCCCAGCAGGTGGGTTAGCTCGTCGTAAAAAATTTTTACAATCTGCTGCCCAGGTGTCACCGAACGCAAGACCTCCTGACCCAGGGCCTTGTCCTTCACTTTGGCGATGAAGTCTTTCGCGACCTGGTAATGGACGTCGGCCTCAAGTAGCGCCAAGCGAACCTGCCGCAAGGCGTCATTGATGTTTGTCTCCGAGATGGTCCCATGACCGCGGAGATCCTTGAAGATGTCCTGGAGTTTTTCGGAAAGCTGTGAAAACACGACTATGTCCCTTGAGCGGCAGCTTGCTTACCAGCCGCCGGCGCTGAAGGATCTACCGTGAAGTTCCAGCGGGTCTCCATTTTTCTTCCCTTCACCTTCGCCGAGAGAATAACAGTGTATGTTTTCGGAACCAGGTTCTGGGTAAATTCGTAGGAAACTAATTTCGTTTGCGGATCGTACTTTACGGGCACAGGACCAAACCCGCTGATCCGCATCTCCACAGAGTTGGGTTCGACTTCGCCCATCGATGCGAGGTTCGCCTTGATGACCGGTCGGGTGTTCGGAATCTTTTCTTCGTTCATCGGCTGAGTCACCATTGCGGCCGAGGCTAGCTGAGCCGCCTCCACTCCAGGACCGACACCATCATTGTTACCAAAATTGAGCGCCATCTTGAAAACGTCCGGATGCATCGACTCGACAGCGTATCGCCCAAGCTGGTCAGCAGGAGCATCGATCCCCATATGTTGGCCATAGACTGTGAATAACGCGTGATACCCCGCCTCAGTCGCCATTTTACGAACCACTTCGTTGTGCGTTCCGTAGGGGAACGCAAACGCGACAATCTTGATCCCGAGCTTTTCCTCAAGAATATCTTTTGAGGTGTAGATTTCGTTGTGCAGCCAGGCGTTATATTCCTGTCCCTTGGGCGCGTGGCGAAGGTCGTGATGCGATACTGTATGGCTTTCAATGTCTACACCCGCGTCACGCATCTGTTCGAGCTGTGCCCAGCTCATCGATTTGCCGCCAGCGCCGACATAATTCGTGTAAATAAACATCGTGAACGGATAACCCAACTCCTTCAAGATCGGCCAAGCGACTGCATATCCGGAAATATAACCGTCGTCGATCGTGATCACAGCGCTCTTTGGCGGAATCGATTTTTCGCCTCGGCGCCACGCCAGAAAATCCTTCATCGAAACGACCTCTATGCCGTTATCCTTCAGCTCCTTCATCTGGGTCCGGAATTCCGCCGGCGCAATAGCCAAGCTGTCGCGCGGATTATCTTCGAACCGGTGATAACAGAGTACTATCACCTTCGCTGAACGGTCGACCGCCGGCGGCGGCGGCGGCGTGGCTACCGCGGGCGGTGACGCCGAAACAGCGGAAGCCGTTTTGTCATCCAGTTTTGCGAGGGTCGAACTTTTCTTACAACCTGCCACGATAAGCGGCAGGACAACCATCAATGCGAGAATACGACGAGACATACCGATCACTTAGCGCGCAGATTATCACGTTCTGAAAAATTATAAAGCTCTGGAATTTAAAATAGAGCGCAAACCTTCGCTTGCGCTCTATTTTAAATTCCCAGATCTTCAAATGTCTGATCGATATGGCGAAAATGTTGTTCTAACGAACAAAGCTTCTCGAGCTCAGCCGGCGGGATCAGCGATGTGATCTCAGAAACCTTCTTTACTTCGGTCAAGAAATCGGTCGAGCCTTGCCAAGTGGCCATCGCGGCTCGCTGAACGGCTTCGTAGGCAGGCTTGCGTTCGAGTCCGCGTCGCGTCAGTTCCAACAAGATATTCTGGCTGAAATAAAGGCCTTTCGTGATTTCCAGGTTCTCCAGCATGTTCTCCGGGTATATCTGAAGACCCGCGACAAGGTCGGTTAGCGTCGCCAGCATGTAATCCATCAAGATGCACGAATCCGGCAGAATGATTCGTTCCACGCTGCTATGACTGATGTCCCGCTCGTGCCACAAAGCTACGTTTTCAAATGCGGCCACCGCATTTCCACGGATTACCCTCGCTAGTCCACTCAGCCGTTCGCCCGTAATCGGATTCCTTTTGTGCGGCATCGCAGAACTCCCTTTCTGTCCCGGGCTGAAATACTCCTCCAATTCAAGTACTTCGGTTCGCTGCAGATGCCGGAACTCGGTCGCCCACCGATCGATGCTAGACGCTACCACCGCCAGATTCGCGCTAAACTGCCCATGCCGGTCGCGTTGAATGACCTGAGTCGATAAGGGATCCGGCTTCAGCCCGAGTTTTTCGCAAACAGTCGCCTCCACCCTTGGATCGAGATGCGCATGGGTACCGACAGCGCCGCTCAGTTTGCCGACAGCGACCTCTTGCCGAGCAGCACGGAGTCGATATTCGCCCCTGCCGAACTCGTCGTACATCAGCGCCATCTTTAAACCGAAAGTGATCGGTTCGGCATGAACGCCGTGGCTCCGCCCAATCATCGGAGTGTACTTGTGCTGACGCGCCTTTTGGCGAATCACATCTCGCAGTTTGGCAACATCTTCCAGCAGGATATCACACGACCGAACAAGTTGTACCGCAAGCGCAGTATCCAGTATATCCGACGAGGTAAGACCCTGATGCATCCATCTCGCCTCAGGTCCAACGTAGGAGGCGACATTTTCAAGGAATGCAATCAAGTCGTGATTGGTCCGCTTTTCGATCTCGAAAATTTCCGAAACAGAAAACTTCCCTCGATCACGAATAGCCTTCGCATCGACCTCCGGAATCAGCCCAAGTTGAGCCATGGCTTCACAAGCCAGAGACTCAATTTCCAGCCAAATCGAAAACTTGCGCTCATCGCCCCAAATCTCCAGCATCCTGGGTCGGGAATACCGTGGAATCACGGAGTGACCTTAAGGCGATGGCAAGAGTTGGAAAGGACTTAATTAACGTACTTGTGGACCAAGTTGAAATCACCGAACCCGGGCTCGAACCTTGCGGCCGTTATTCATGAGGCTTACCTGCCCCGAAGCGAGAAGATTGGCCACTGTCGCAACGGTTTCCTCTTGTGAATCCGAATAGGAACTGACTGCTAAAATTAAATCCCCCAGGCACAGAGGCCGATTAATTAGTTTACGTCGCTTCATAGTTAACTCCTTCTAAATTTTACCTTTCACCTCTTTGGCAGGGATTAAGTCGCCACCCTTCGCCAGACCGGTATCCAAATATCTAATACGTTCGAAGCTATAGACCTGGTTACCATTCCGAACGTTTAAATTAATTCTGCGAACGGTCTTCCTGATTTCGGTTGCGCAAAAGCTTACGATGGCCGATTCATTGCCCGATTTCGCCCTATGGACTGGATTTTCAAATTTCTGCACATCGTTCTGCATCTTAACCTTTATCTCGATCAATTCGCCGGTAGCTACGGACCCTGGATCTACGCATTGCTCTTCTTGATCATCTTTTCCGAAACCGGACTGGTGGTAACTCCATTTCTCCCAGGAGATGCACTTTTGTTCACGGTCGGCACATTAACCGCAGAAAGCGGTCCATTGAACTTGCCACTCATTCTTGTTCTGCTCACGGTGGCGGGAATTCTCGGCCATACCGCGAACTACTGGATCGGGCAAAAACTCGGCCAGAGACTTTTCAGTAATCCGCAAAGTTGCATATTCAACCGAAGACATCTCGACCAGACGCACGCCTTCTACGAACGGCACGGTGCGAAAACGATTATGCTTTCACGGTTCCTTCCGTTGATTCGCACGTTCGCCCCTTTTGTGGCTGGAATGGGGTCGATGAGTTATAAGAAGTTTTTCATATATAACGTCGTCGGGGCGTTCGTTTGGGTATTCAGCGTCGTTCTGCTCGGACATTTTTTCGGAAACCTCCCGTACGTGCAGAAGAATTACTCCTTGGTGATTCTGGCCATCATCGTCATCTCCATGATTCCGCCCGGCTTGGAA
>Ga0209039_10004169_pt1 | contig 10710 bp, 6 predicted proteins | sample BogFormECP12_OM1_FD_188238 | JGI IMG/M metagenome (GOLD analysis project Ga0209039, IMG submission 188238) | Bog forest soil microbial communities from Calvert Island, British Columbia, Canada - ECP12_OM1 (SPAdes) (version 2) | ecosystem: Environmental > Aquatic > Freshwater > Wetlands > Bog ... | reverse complement strand
CATTCAAGACATGGGCTACTATCCTTTCGGCAGCCAATTCTTTAGTGATCTCACGCACTATGTTCGGAGCGGCGATTTCGTTCTCGCGCTTATCGCCGAGTCTCACGATCTGAACGAATATGCGTTTGCGCTAGGTGCGCTTGCCCACTATGCGGCCGATACTACGGGACATCCCTTGGCCACGAACCTCTCGGTTGCAATGATGTACCCCAAGCTTGCGAAGAAGTACGGGCCGGTCGTTACTTATGACGAAAAACCATCTGCACACTTGCAGGTCGAATTTGGTTTCGATGTCGATCAGGTCGCTGAAGGAAACTACGCGCCGCACGCTTATCATGACTTCATCGGCTTCGAAGTATCGGAGCCGGTTTTAGAGAGAGCGTTCGCCGATACGTACTGTATCGACCTATCGAGCATCTTTTTCAGTGTTGACTTAGCAATCGGCAGCTATCGCCACGCGGTTTCGTCCGTTGTACCGAGAATGACCAAGGTGGCATGGCATATGAAGAGACATGAGATCCAGAACAGCCACCCCAATGAGGTCCGGAGCCAATTCATCTACAACGTTTCGCATTCTGAATACCGCAAAGATTGGGGAAACACCTACGAAAAACCAGGGATCTCAGCCCGCATCAAAGCGTTTTTTTTGTGCCTGGTGCCGAAGATAGGACCCTTCAGCGCCCTTGCATTTCATCCGCCCACGCCAGCAGTAGAACAGTTGTACATGCACAGTTTCAACGAAACCCTGAAAAATTATCGAGGGATGCTAGTTGCCCAACAGGAAGGCCGCCTCCAATTGCCCAACGACAATTTTGACACCGGAGAACTTACTGAACCTACGGCGTACGCGTTTACTGATAGAGCCTACGCGGAGCTGCTAGCCAAGGTCAGCGGGCACCCAATTTCGGACGCGTTGCGGAGGGACATCCTCGCATATTATGCCAATCTCGAGGCACCATTCGCGACCAAGAAGGACCCGGAGGCTTGGCAAAATGTACTCGATGAACTGGGCAAACTGAAAAGCTCGCCAGCAAATGGCCCCGAGCCGGAGCATCCTGATTTCATCAACAGACAAGTGCTCCGGTCAGTGAAGACTCTCCGCGAACCTGGTTGTCGCGGGACATGTGAGCATTGCCCGGATTAGGGAACTCGGGACTGGCCGATTGCGGATAGGCCTGCGTCGCCAGCAACAACACAATCAACCACCACAACCGTTTTTGCAAGCACGCGATTCAACTGCAATTCCCTGGGTCCGAAAACGCGATGCCTCACGCTGTCAAGCCTTCTTAATCAGCCGGACGATCCAGGTCAGGATGACCGCGCCGATGCTTGGCCTTGGGATCCGTCCTCTAGTGCTTCTTTCCGAACAATCCGCCTACCGCTTTCGCAGGAGCTGTTGCAGCACCGGTGGCGCCTCCGGCTACGCCCTTCACGGCTCCGGTGGCGAGGCTTCCAGCCACTCCTCCCATCTCCGGAACGACTTTCGGGTCCGAAGTCGTGCCCTCAACGGCGAACGGGATGCCGTTCTGACCGCTGCCCGCGGCTGCCACCTTGCTCAGGCCGCCTACCATCCCCCCGTGCAGATTCGCCAACATCTTAAAGTTGAGCGCTCCTCCCGGGCTTATGGTACCGGCTCCTGTAATCACGCCGATTGCAGGAACGTCGAGGTTGATATTGTTAGCCTGTGTACCGGCGGGAGAGACATTCGCATCGAGGCTGAGGCTGCGAATTTCGGTATCAGGGTTGGACACGGCCTTCCCGGCAAATGCGGAAAGAGCGCCCATCTTGGCCCCCAGGTTAAAGCCAGTCAGGCTGGTGTCAGAAACCTTTACTGGGCCGGTGATAACCATTTTGTCGATCGGACCAGTGATCGCCAGATTCGCTGACACGGTTCCCCCCTTCAGCTTCGAGCCCGAAGGCATTGCGATGCCGAAGGCCGGCAACATCGCCTCCAATGCGTCAACGGGCATGGAGGGTCCGTTAAGCCTAAGGTTCACGACTTCCGTCTCTCCCTCAGACTTGAAGGTTCCGGTCAGATGAGCCTGCGCCTTCCCGATGGAAATATCACCCTGTGTCACTGTTCCCGATTCGTTGTCGAGATCGACATCGACGGCATGCTTGATCACAACAGTTTCAGGAGCAGGCGTTGCCTTCGGCGCCAGCGTCAGCTTCGCGCCCGTGAAGGTTCCGACGGCCTTTGCCTTACTGCCATCGGAAGTCAGGGTTCCGTCGAGGCTCGCCAGTCCGCCGATGCCGGATGCAGGGTCAAGAAACCCGGTGGCGGCGAGGTTCGCATTGTTGATCTTCACCTTGGTGTCAAACGGAGTCTTGGCAGCGTCGGTGGGGTTGATTGGGCCTGCCTTGCCTGAGATGTCCACCGTTCCTCCGCTGGGGGTATTCGCGGTCAGCGTGAAGGGAAACTGCGAGGTGGCAGAAAAATCCGTCACTGTGATGTTGAGCTTGTTGTAGACCCTGGGGTTGGCTTTGGAATTCGCTCGTCCCATCGAGAGGACGCCGTCATTGACCCTCAGCTTGCCGACCGAGAGATTGGTGGGCGCCGCCTGGCCCGACTTCGGCTCTGTTTTCTTGGCGGAAGGTCCGCCCAAAGTTGAGTAGTTCCAGGTCCCATTGGCCGTCCTCAGCAGGGTGATTTGGGGTTGCTCGAGCACGATCTCCGTGATCTTAAGCTCCTTAGAAAAGATCAACGGCATCAATTCCACTCCGATCTTTAGAGACTTTGCCGTCAAGAACGGAGACTTGCTGAAGGCGGGATCATCTGCGACTGCGACATTGTCGGCCTCGACCGTGCCCGAAAGGAGCGACAGACCCAAGTTGCCGACTGTAACCTGCCGCCCTAGTGCGCTGCTCGCGTCCGATTCGATCTTCGGACGATAGCTGTTCACGTCGATTAGGAATGGAAGGACGATAATGATCACGACAAGGACCGCGACCACGATCACGACGATGCGCAACCAATGCTTTTTCATGGGGTACTCCTGATTCTTGCTGCCTCCGCGTCCGAAAGTATGGGGCACTACTCCGTATCTGCTGGACTAACGCCGCCGGCCTCCTCCCATTCTGGCACCACCCATTCTTGCTCCGCCATAACTGCGCGTGGAGTTGAAGTTTTGGGTGCGTTGCGCGCCCTGATTGCGCATCTGCTGCTGGCGTTGCAGGTTAGGATCGGGCTTGTTCGCGGACTGCCATCCGCTGCCGCTGTTGCTTGACCAACTGCCGCTATCGCGATTGTACCGGTACACAGTTCCGTCTTTGCCGGCATACACGTTGTTCTTACCAGCGGCAATGCCGGCCCCGGTATTGGTGTTGTAAGCAAACCCGCCGCGTCCCGCCGTGCCCTGCCCGCTGTAGATGTTGCCGACGTATCCAGCGCCGCCGCCGGCAACGATGCCGGTGTTCGGGTTGTAGGTTGCTCCGCCACGAAAGCCGGCGGTGTTTCCGGTGTAGATGTTGGTGTTGGTGCCACGTCCGGCGACGGTGGTTCTACCGGTTTGCGTGTTGTAGTAAGAACCACGGCTGGCAGCCCCATAGTTGCCAGTGTAGGGATTGGCCCATGCCGCCGCCGTTCGCGAGTAAGCGGTGTTGCCCCACATGCCGTAAACGTTGGCTACCGCAGCTCCACCCCACGCGCCCCAGCCGTAGTACGGATACCAGCCCCATCCGTAGTAGCCCATCGGCCCCCACCACGGGTAATACCACGGGTAGTAGCCATATCCGTAGCCGAAGCCGAAGCTCCATCCGGTGTCGGTGGTGTAGGTAAATCCAGCTCCCACACCGTAGGTGTATGGCCAGCCATACCACACTGTGGGACCGATGTACGGCGGGTAGTACCATCCCGTTCCGTAAACTACTGTCGTTGTAGCGGCGGAGACCACGGTACCGTAGTAGCCAGGGGTGTAGCCGACGTACACCACGTCCGGCGTCGAGTTGTACACCCTCACATAGGTGACGTAGTAGAGCGGCGAGCTAGGAGGAATGTCGTAGATCTCCGCCGGCACGGTGTCCGTCACTTTCCACGGCCCTTGCGGCGTGGGCGCCTTGAACCATACTCCGGCCTCGACGCAATAGTAGTTGTTGTCGGAGACCTTGATCACCGGCGCCGTCGTGTTCTTCGCGTAGGTCATCGAGGTGCCCTCGATGGGCACGAACGTCGCTTCGCCGTCATACTGCACCGTGAGCTTGGCCTCCGAACGCGTAATGGTCGCCGTCTGGGGAATGGAGTTGGCAATCAACGCGTCTTTGGATTGCGGCGTGCCCGGGACGGAAGCCAGTACCGTGGCTTTAGGGCTATCCTGCGGAATCTTCGCGAAATCCGGAGGAAAGTTTGTGCCCCCTATGAAGGCCCACGGGCCGTCAAGTGAAGGCGCTTTGAACCAGCGGCCGGAGATCAGAACGTAGTATTCGCCGCTCAGGCGGAATAGGTTGCCGTTGGTATTCTCCGCGTATTCCAGAGCGGTGCCGGGGATTGGAACGTATTGTGGGTCACCCTTGGTTTCGATCATCTCCGTCGGCCCAAAGACGACGTACACCACCGGAATCTCCGCCTTCTTGCCGGCTTCCTTAAGCGAAGGCTGCTGTTTCTGCTGGTCGCCTCCCGGATCCTGTGCCGAAGCATTGGCGACGACGAACTCTTCGGCCTTCTTCATGTCGCCGGGCAGCTTCTTCGCGTAGGTCCACGGTCCTTCCAACCCTTTGGCTTCCAGCCACCAATCCTGCACGCGCAGGTAAAACTTCTTCTTGTCGGTCTCAAACAGCAGGATGGCCCGCGTGTTGATGACCCGCTGCAGCTCGGTGCCCTGGATCTCGCGCAATTGGGGCATGCCGTCAATCAGCACCAGCAGAGCCGGTTTGGTAGAAAAGACGATTTTCGGCGGGTCGTTCTTGACATCGATGGCGTGGATCGCCTCGTCGTTCGCCTCCAGCGCCGCTTCCATGCGGTCGAGCGAAATGGTCTTGGTGGCGCCCGGCAGTTTCTTTTCCAGCAGCGCCGTCAGTTCGGCTTCCTTCTCCGGCGCCACGGGAAACCTCACTTTGGTCACCTCGGCCTGGTCGAGCGTCACCAACCGGTTGAGCTTGTCCACTTCGGTGCGGGCATGGAACCAAACCACTCCGTACTTCGTGGGACTGTCCTTCCCGGCCTTGAACTCGACGGCGGAGTAAAGGTCAACGCGGTTGCCGTCCCACTTGTCCACCTGCGGCTGATAGATGGTGAATGTGTCAGTGCCGCTGGTGAAAGTGCGCGGCCAGCCACTCTCCGACGGCGGCTTGGTTTGCGGGTTGGGCTTTTGCGCGTTGGGCGTGTTGGGCAGCGGCTGCTGCGCAACAGCTGGACCCACAAGAAGCGTGACGAACGTAAGGAAGATGACGGCGCAGGAAAACTTCGTGATACCGACGAACTTGTAGTTGCGCAAGATTAAACCTCCAATAGCACATCGACGGAGTGCGTCCGAACGGCAAATCTGGGCTGCTCTTGTCGTCGGGTGGGACGCTTTACTCTTTTCCTACTGTGTAACCCCAATTGTATCGGCTCGCCACTGGGGAAATCCCTAGGTGCCTGCGGCAAGGCCGGTCTGCTAACATTCGCCGTAATCAGCCATAAGCAGCCGGCTGGATTGTCCAGACGCAATCTGCCCTTTGGCAGATTGTTCCGAAAGCACCCGATTGATTTGCTGCATCGAAGAGCACGGTGAGGAATCACTTGCCAACCAAGGGTCAAAATCGCGGCAACATCGCAATAGCGGATTGGCTGTTCGGCTACCAGAAGGACTGCCTTCGGCCGGACATAGTCGCCGGGCTGACCACCGCCGCGGTGGTCATTCCGAAAGCGATGGCCTACGCCACGATCGCGGGACTCCCAGTGGAAGTGGGGCTCTACACCGCATTCATTCCCATGATGATCTATGCGGTCCTAGGCTCCTCTCGGCCGCTCAGCGTCAGCACCACGACCACTCTTGCCATTCTGACAGCCGCCGAACTTGGTGAAGTCGTGCCCGGGGGTGATGCAGCCTCCCTGTTGAGGGCCACCGGTACGCTCACGTTGTTAGTAGGGGCGATGCTCGTCGTAGCTTCAATGCTGCGGTTGGGATTCGTGGCCAACTTTATCTCCGAGCCGGTTTTGGTCGGCTTCAAGGCGGGCATCGGTCTGGTCATCGTACTCGATCAGCTCCCGAAGATTTTGGGGGTACACATTGCCAGGGGCACGTTCCTCCATAATTTGCTGGCCACAGTCCAGGCTATTTCCCACGCCTCTCTGCCGACCGTCGCCGTCGGAATCGTCATGATCGTCCTGCTTGTGGGAATGGAGCATTTTGTGCCGCGCGCACCGGCCCCGCTGATTGCGGTCGCCGCCGGGATTGCAGGCGCCGCACTGCTTGGGCTGCAGTCGCATGGGGTGGAGTTGGTCGGCCGGATTCCACAGGGATTGCCCTCCCTCACCTTGCCGAATCTTTCGCTTGCCGAGCGTCTCTGGCCCGGAGCCTTGGGTATTGCTCTCATGAGCTTTACTGAAACCATCGCTGCTGGCCGCGCATTTGCCAAGGGCGATGAGCCAACTCCCCGCGCGAATCGGGAGTTGCTGGCTACAGGACTTGCCAACGTGGGTGGCGCTTTCTTCGGAGCCATGCCCGCAGGTGGAGGGACCAGCCAGACCGCGGTGAACCGGTTAGCCGGCGCGCGCACGCAGATGGCGGAACTGGTGACTGCCGCAGCCGCTCTGGCAACCATGCTTCTGCTCGCGCCTGTTATGGCGCTCATGCCGCAAGCTACGCTCGCGGCGGTGGTCATCGTCTACTCGATTGGATTGATCAAGCCAGCGGAGTTTACGGCGATCCTCGGAATCCGGAGAACAGAGTTCGTATGGTCTCTGACCGCATTCGCCGGCGTGGTTGCGCTGGGGACATTGAAGGGAATCATTGTTGCGATCGTTGTGTCCCTGGTGGGGCTTGCCTACCAGGTAGCCGAGCCGCCCGTATACGTGCTGGGACGAAAGCCTGGGACCAATGTGTTTCGGCCACGCTCAGAGGAGCACCCTGAGGACGAGACATTTCCGGGCTTGCTGCTGCTGCGGCTGGAGGGCCGCGTCTTTTTCGCTAATGCTGAACGCATCGCCGAGAAAATAAGACTCTTGGTTGACGAAGCACAGCCTAAGGTTGTTGCCCTTCATCTCCGAGGTGTTCCCGACCTGGAATACACAGCGCTGAAGACCCTAACCGAAGCCGAAAAGAGACAGCGTGAGCGTGGAGTATCGTTGTGGCTAGTGGGCCTCAACCCGGGAGTGCTGCAGATGGTCCAGAGATCGCCTCTGGGGAAGGCTCTTGGACGCAAGGCGTTGCATTTCAATGTGGAGATGGCCGTGGCGGAATATCTGTCAATGTCGGACGCGGTAAGCGTTCGCGACGAGGGCCTGCGGGACACTCTCTGAAACTACGGCCTCAATTCGCCTGCGTTAATTTCCAGTGCTGAGACCTCGTTCTCTGACAGTGAAAAAACAGCTGAGTCCGATGCCGGAAGCAGATGAGAGACCACCTGTTGCTCGACCTGTTCACAACGATTGTACGGGCCGGACGACTGGGTCGAGTGGATGTAATTATCAAAAGCACTGTTCCTCGCTGACGAGCTCTTGTCCAAAATCACAAGCGCGCTTCAAAGGCCGACCATGAAAGTCCGTACCTTTACCTGCTCCTTCGGTTCTGGACAAGTCGATCGCGGCGAAGTTCATGCCATTTTAATCGGAATGACCGGTTGCAGCGTGGCTTGGGGATCGGAAGGCCGCCCAATCAAGGAAATCGCTTGGCATCTGAATTTGAGCGAGAGAACCGTCGAGTTCCATAAGGGCCACATGATGGAAACATTCAACCTGAAGAGCAACGCAAATATGGTGCTTTTCGCATTGAAGCAGGGTTTGATTTCGCTGGATTCTGGGCCTGTGCAGACACAAAATTCTTCCTGAAGTCGTTTCTTTCTTCGAACTTCCCGCTCCGTCATACTAGGGATTTCCCCAGTTGTGAGATCTAACGGCTGCTCCTATGATCGGGCGTTGACGGGACCGCATCATGAAATGCTGGCGCAGTTGGCCAAGCGGACTGCCTTGATTGAGGTGCCGGGGTAGGGGTGGTTGCCCAGCCAACATACGAGGCGATGCCGAAGAGCGTGCAGTTCTAGTACCTATTTCGTTTGCACCGTCATCCGAGCAGACAGGCGCGTTGATGGGCCGAGGTTTCTTGTGAGTCAGTAAGGAATTGCGAATACAGATCAGGAGAGGAGATATGAGTCAATCCAACCTGGACAAAATCGCATTGTATGTGAACCTTGCCGTCATCGTGCTCGCGTTCACGACGTCGGTCGCTGCCGAGACGGTAAAGATTGAGGGTCTGATCAAAGCGCGGGCCGGCGACGAGATGATCGTGCAGGTCAACGAGCTTGCGGAGCAGGCCTTTCTGTTGACCGATCAGACCAAGGTGGAGCAGGTCGGCGGGCTCTTCAAAGCCCGCAGGACCCAGATGTCGATGGCGGCGCTCATTCCAGGCCTTAAGGTTAAAGCAGAGGGGACTTATAACGCTCAACGGCAGCTCGTTGCCACATCAGTCAAGTTCAGCGGCGATGATCTGGAACAGGCGCAGGCCATCCAGGCAGGGACGCACGAAACCCGCATGCAGGCTGAGGAGAACAAGGCGGAACTGGAACGGCAGAAGGCGGCGCTCGAAGCTCAGAACAAAGCCTTGCAACAGCAGCAGGCGCAGTTGGCGGAGCAGCAGAAGAAGATCGCCACGAACAAGGCAGCCATCGACGCTGCGGTCGCACGCTTCGGCCAGCTCGACGATTACTACATTCTCGACGAGGTTACCGTTTACTTCGGCAACGGCCAAGTCAAGGTGGATCCTAAGTACAATGCGCCATTGCTGGCGCTGGCTGAGAAAGCCAAGACCATCGACGGCTATGTAATCGAGGTGAAAGGCTACGCTTCACCAGTTGGCAGTGTGGCCCTAAACCAGCAACTCAGCGAAGACCGTGCCGACAACGTGACCAACATCCTGATCCAGCAGGGGCATGTTCCTCTGACCAGAATGCTGGCGCCTGGCGCCATGGGCGAGAGTCATCAAGTCGGTAACGATAAGACGGAGAAAGGGCAGGCAGAAAATCGGCGAGTAGTGGTAAGCGTATTGCAGAACAAAGCGATTGCCGGATTCTAGGACTCCGACTTTTCCCTGATACGCCAAGCCAGCTGGGGGGCGACGACGGGCCGAAACCGGTCATAACCGTGGTTGCTGTGACGAATGACCCTCAGCGTAGCATTATCGCAGTAATCAGGAACGGGTAGACAAAAACTGTCCCGGAGAGGTGGCCGCAAAACAACGCTTCGGCGATGACTGTTCTTCATCACTTGCGAGGAAGTCAGCTACGACTGTTGGTCGCGCTACTTGGGTTAGTCGCATTCACTGCCCTCGCCACGTGGCTGGCAATCAAGGTGTTGCACTCGATGCCACCACGAACCGTGGTCATGGCTGTATATCCTGAGGGTAGTCTCAACGCCGAACTGGCAAAACGCTACCGGGAGATTCTTGCTCGTGACGGAATTGACCTGAAACTGACGCCATCGGCGGGTGCCGTCGAAAGTCTAGCTCGCCTGCGGGACTCAAAGTCCGGAACCAGCATCGCCCTTGTTCCAGGCGGCCTCACCACTGAGCAGGAGTCGCCAGAGTTAGTCTCTTTGGGCACGTTATTTTACCAACCCCTTTGGGTTTTCTCGCGTGGTCGTTCCCTGCAAAAGCAATCGAAGCTTCAGGGCCTCCGCATATCAATCGGCCCAGAGGGCAGCAGCTCGCGTGCGCTTTGCCTGAAGCTTCTCAGACGCGCGGGAATGATCGACCAGAAGTCAGCCATTCTGCTCTCGCTTAGGCCCTCAGAGTCGGCCCAGAAGCTGGCCGGTGGTGAGATCGATGCTGCGGTCTTTCTGGATGCCTGGGAAAGCCCGGCTGTACAGCGGCTCCTCGAAACCAAGGAAGTTAACCTGGAAAGCATTCGCAGAGCGGATGCCTTTGTCGCCTTATATCCATACCTGAACAAGTTGGTTTTGCCAGCTGGCTTGGTTGACATGGCTGAGCCACGGCCGGCGACAGATGTGCTACTCATCGCACCCAAGTCCAACTTGGTGGTGCGCAATGACCTTCATCCGGCCATCCAATACCTGTTGCTTGAAGCTGCGGTAGAGATCCACTCCCCGCCCGGGATGTTCCACACCGCCGGCCAGTTCCCAGCCCCTGAATCAATTGACCTCCCTCTGAGCCGGTATGCGCGGGAGTTCTACAAGACGGGACGGCCATTCCTCCAGCGCCATCTCCCTTTCTGGCTGGCAGCTTTCCTCGAGCAACCGCTGGTATTACTCATTCCTCTGATCGCTATTCTGTTTCCCCTGTTCCGAGTCGCCCCGGCGATCTATGACTGGGCCGAAAGGAGAAGGGTCTACAGGCTCTACACCGAATTAAAGCGCCTCGAAGACGAGATGCTGTTCGCGGTGCCTGGCAGAACCCGCAACGACGTCATCGAGCAACTTGACCGGTTGAAGCACCGGGCAAGCCGCCTTTCGGTGCCTACGCCCTTCAAGCCGCTGGTTTATGGATTGAGATTGCACATTGATATGGTGCGCCAAGAGGCGCAGAAGTCAATTACTCCCTAGTTCGACTTGTTATGCCAAAC
>Ga0209039_10004168_pt1 | contig 10711 bp, 11 predicted proteins | sample BogFormECP12_OM1_FD_188238 | JGI IMG/M metagenome (GOLD analysis project Ga0209039, IMG submission 188238) | Bog forest soil microbial communities from Calvert Island, British Columbia, Canada - ECP12_OM1 (SPAdes) (version 2) | ecosystem: Environmental > Aquatic > Freshwater > Wetlands > Bog ... | reverse complement strand
ACACCAATAATTGTGGCTTTTATCATCGTGGCTATATTGTCGGTCCAAGGCTTTGGTCTGATACTACCCAACGAGGTTCGCGTCTTTCTCGAGCTCAGGAAGGAAAACCCTGATACGGAGAAGATTGTGAAACTTGGCATGCGAAACTTCTACTTCGCTGGCAGCCAGACGATTTTCCAGATCGCAATCATATTTGTGATGGCTTATATGGGCACCATATGAGCGGGTGCTGAAACTTCAATTCCTTTTTGGAACAAATGAACTGAATATTACTTTACTTCGAAGATGTTTCCGCATCTTGTGCATTTGATTGCGCGCTTTTCGGTTCCTTTGGCGTAGAACATAACACAACCACAAGATGGACACTTGATAGCCTGTCTCTTGTCGCTTGCTGGTTCAGTTTTTTCTGCTGGTTGAGTCCTTGCTGCTGGCTCCGTCCTCGCTGCTGGCTCCGTTCTAGCTTCTGGTTCAGTTCTTGCTGCTGGCTCCGTCCTCGCTGCTGGATCCGTTCTGGCCTCTGGCTCCCATTTACTCGCTCGAACCTTTCCTGCCAATTAACTCATCCCAACTATGCGACTTCAAAACATCTGCCGCTTTTATGTTTTCCTAACCTTCAACATGCACACACGAACAATTCGATTTAACAATGCCCTAGCGCGCTCGTGATAGAAAAGGAAAAAAAGAGGTTTTGCGGAGTGATTTCAGTTTGCCTCTGTTTTGCTGCTTTTTTTCTCCTGATTCTGTCTGCGGATCCTTGCCGTGACCAATAGGCTCATAGCTGCAACTGCGAGGGCTGCGAAGGTAACGATGGTTAAGGGCAACGTGGTTCCGTTGAAGATGCCTGAATCATTGTTTGATGTTGATTGTGGGGTCTGCGTTGTTGAGCTCGGACTCGTTGGAGGCTGATAGCTGTTCAGGAGAGGGTTTCCTTGTTGTTGCTGGTAAACTGTGGCCGGGATCGAGTCGGCGGTAGAGGACGATGTCGCTTGGCCTTCGCTCGTGGATGTTGCTTGGACTCCGTATGGCATTATCCAGTAATCAGGTTGCTGAACATGCAGAGTTATTGTGGCGTTGGTCTGTGGAGGAACTATTGTCGCTGAACCTGCTAGTCCGACGTAGGTTGGCTGCCAGTAGACGGTAACATTTACGTTTTCACCTGCAATGATGACTGGAATCACTGTTTGGTTTGTGGGCAGGTCGACGGGTATCCAGCTCCACGCGTCGATTCGAACGGGTGCCTGAGGTATCACAAGCGTAGCTATGCCGTCTGTTTGGGTCGTATTCCACATTACTGTAGTGCTTTCGTAGCCCCAGTAGTACGAGGATCCTATGACCGACGCGGAAACCGATGCATCTTCAGCGGATGTTCCGTTAGCGTACGCAACTTTGATGGCGAGGGCAGTTGTCGGGTATGAGGAAACGTTCTGCGTTGAAATTGTGAAGGTTGTCGAACTTGAGACTTGCTGTACAGAGTAGCCGTACTCAACGACTGGTGCTTCGTAGTAGGGAATCGCAGAGCCGTTTACTACAACGTTTTGATCTGTTATAGGAGCGGATGGATAGTATATTTGATTGCTGGATTGATCTGCAGTGGCAGTGAAAATGTATTGTCCGTTTGGGAGTTCAAAGGAAGCCGCTGGGTACTGAGTTTGGCAAGAAGTTTCCATGTAACCGCTCATGTTGAAAGCGGAAACCGTAAAGTAGTCAGGAAGGCTACTCGCGGGCTGGATGAATATTTGAACGTTGTTGTAGGAGGCTGAGTTAGCGAACGATGAGGATAGGAACCCCAACGGGATGCTAATGCTCAGTAGGGCAGTTAATGCTAGAATCAGGAGCTTAGTCCTTGCTTTGATCATTCAATTCTACTCCGTCAACCATGTAGCAGAATCCGCTAGTTAAGCCCATTTGTTAGTACAGCACCGTTCCAAACACTGGTACAGCACCGTTGGACAAGCAGTACTCTGGATTTCCAGCTTCCGCTGTTTCAAACGTGCCTCAACTGGCGCACGCGTGCTTGTCAAGGAACATTATTTGATTTGCTACCTGCTGAGTTGCGATGGGGGTCGTAGTGTCCCGTTTTTTGCAGCATTACAATCCTTGCATCTATGAAACCCTCCACTGAGAACAGCGGAATTGGCAACAATGGACCTCTCTTGAATCGGGAGGCGGAAAAATGTCTGCTGATGGCTTCTTCGGTTATGGGATTGAATCGGTCTTGGGCTGATTCTCTACTGGCCCCTCTTATCAGAGCGCGGCCTCTGTTTTTCAAAACGCGAAAAAGTTCCGAGGCATATCTGGGGCGATCACGATCTTCGATAAGGTGGAATAGTCCGCGGTCGGTTACGAAATCGACAGATTCGTCGTCTATGGGTAGCTCCAAAACGTTCCCTCTGCGCCAATCCGCTTCAACAAGAGCTTCTTCTGCCCTCTTTTGCGCGATTCTAAGAGCGGAAGCACTGATATCCACGCCTGTGACTCTAAATCCGCATTGAGCCATGAAGATCGCGTCAGTTCCGCCGCCGCATCCAACGTCAAGAACGCTCGCATTTCTCCGCGGTACTCGTGCGGCTGCAAGGGCAACAAGCTCGGGGGAGGGGTAGCTAAACTCCCAGTGCTCGTATTCCCTGCTTTCATAGGCGTTTTCCCAATAATCATTATCTGACATGCTGATGCCCCATTACTACATAGTACAAAGTCAACTATGGCAGTTCTCCAAGATTTAGATTGTTGGTAATGGTTCTGAACAATGAAAAGCTGGCGCTTTCTTCTTTCCTCATATTTTTGACGCAGTTAACTCGCTCGCGTACGTGTGTCTGCTCTAGTGCACGCGACCTCATCTCTTTTTGACCAATCGAGCTATAGCTTTACGCTCACTTCGACTCCGTCTTCTCCGATCGGCGTGTATTCGCTCTTGTACTTGCCTGAAGACCTCACGTAATCTAGATATTCTTTCGTTTGATCCGCAAAAATGCCAACGTTGTCGGCGACGATCACGCTTCCCTTGTGGAGCTTCTTTTCGACCAGCTTCAGATACGCAAAATATTCTTCTTTGGCAGCGTCGATGAAGACCATGTCGAATTTTCCAGTCAAGTTTGGAATAACTTTGACAGCATCGCCGATGATCACGTCTATTGTTGGGCGAACGTCTGCCTTCTCTATGTTCTCGCGCGCCAGCTTGGCCCTACCAGCATGGGTTTCAATCGTTGCCAGATACGCATTGGCGTCAAGTTCTTTTGCCATCATAATCGCTGAGTAGCCTACGAAAGTTCCGATTTCAAGAATCCTTTTGGGCCTTGTTCTATGTATGACCTTGATGAGAATTTGTCCCCTGTCTCGTCCGATTATTGGCAGAAATTCTTTCTCGGCTATTGCTTCAATTTCCTTCAGAACAATGTCCGCCTTGCTCAAAGTCAATCAGCCCATAGAACAAGACTGTGCAAGAGTTAAAGAATAGCCTTAGCGGGCGCTGTCCTTGAGCTTGTTGCCTACGCTCCAAGCCTTGGCGAATCTTCCACCCAACTTCCAGTAACTTCGATCATTCATCGCGAAAAGAATAGGATCCACCTTTGCCAAATCAACGATTCCATCCGTGAGAACTCCTTCATCACAATACGTCGCAATGACTTCGCCAATGAAAATGTCATGACTCGGAAAATCAACCGTCCTCGTGAGTTTGCACTCCATATTTATCGGGCACTCTTCAATCATCGGCGCCGTCCTCAGCTTGCCAAAAAACGTTTTGAAAAGCCGCGATTTATCCAGGTTCTTGCCCGAAACTAACCCACAATAATCAGTTTCCTCAACCATCTTCACCGAAGGAATGTTTACACTAAACGTCCCATTCACTCTTATCCCCGAATTGGTAAAATGATTCTTGTTCATCCCCAATGAAACCGACGCAGGATCCATAATTCCAACGTGGGCTATCGTGATGTAATTTGGTTTCCCCTCCACCAAAGCTCCAACCAGAGTTGTTGGCATTGGGTACAGACAGTTTCTCGCTCCAATTTCAGCCTTCACAAACTCACCAACCTGAAGTTTGGTGTCCTCATGTTTCCGCTCCTTATATTGATACCTAAGTAAAACTGTTGAAAAAATCAACGAAAATAAATGCCAAAAGTGCGTGTTATAGTGTCGTTTCTTATTCTGCATCCTATTTCCAGATGCAAACGAGTTAATAACTTACATCGTGAATCTCTATTATGGTGTTCCAAGTGGAAGGCAGTGAGTGGGAGAAACTCATTCAAGACCTTATCAAAGACGGTATCCTGCATTCTCCGAACGTGATTAAAGCCATGCGCTCCGTTCCGAGGGAACAGTTTCTCCCCGAAAACATGCGGGCTTACAGTGCCCAAGACACGCCTCTTCCAATAGGTTTAGGGCAGACGGCTTCGGCGCCACATAGCCTCGACACGAATCGAGACTAGGCGAAACATGGTTTCTATCATGAATGAAGCCCTGCAGTTGGAAGTCGGCAACAAAGTATGTGAGGTCGGAGCAGGTTCAGGCTGGCATGCCGCCACCATAGCGGAGCTCGTAGCCCCCAGTGGAGCCCCCAGAAGCGAATACGGCCACGTTTACACCATAGAAATCGTGCAAGGCCTCGCTGATTTCGCCCGAAAAAACATAATGAAAGCAGGATACGGTGACCGCGTCACAATAATCAACGGAGACGGTTCATTGGGCTTTCCAGAAAAAGCGCCTTACGACAGAACCCTCGTTACTGCAGCTGCACCAGACATCCCCAAACCGCTGATAGACCAGCTTAAATCAGGCGGCATCATGCTAATCCCCGTAGGAAATGCATCTCTCTTCCAGAACCTGCTAAAAATAACAAAGACAGATGGAAAAATCAAACAAGAAAACCTAGGCGGCGTAGCCTTCGTACCGCTCACCGGAAAATACGGCCACAAACCCTGAACCTGAAAGCGCAAGTCCCGCTTCCATCAACAGCAGAAACTGCTGTCGCCAATTTGCAAAGGAAATGGGAGGTTGTTGGTTACTGAATCCCCAGTTTTTCTCTGTAAGCCTCCAAGTCGAGCCATCCGTGTCCGCTGATGTTCATGCAGATCGTTTTTTCCTCGCCCGCTTTCTCAGCCTTGTGTGCTTCATCTACTCCTGCACGGATAGCATAGCTTGATTCTGGTGCAGGCAACCATCCCTCTGTCTGAACGAACATTCGTGCGGCTTCGAAAATCGATTTTTCGTCTATTGGGTAACTTATAGCTTTGATGAGGCCATGGTTTTTCAGTAGACTTATGATGGGACCTGCTGCGTGATACCTTAAGCCATCAGCCTTGATCGGCACCATGTCAGATTTGTGACCCAACGTGAACATCTTTAGCAGTGGAGTGTGCTCTGCGACGTCGCCGAAATCATACTTGTATTCTCCCTTCACCAAGTTTGGTGCAGCTGCTGATTGTGCAGCCAGAAACTCGCATTTTCTTTTGCCCTTCAAAACCTCACCCATGAATGGAAGAGCTATTCCACCGAAGTTGGAACCCCCACCCAAGCAGCCGACGATGAGATCAGGTTTTTCCTCAATCATATCAAACTGCTTAATCGTCTCTAGCCCTATGACCGATTGCTGAATCATAACGTGGTTTAAGACTGAACCCAAACAATACACCGTGTTCTCATGACTCTCCGTGTATTCTAGTCCTTCCGAAATCGCTATGCCCAAAGAACCAGGGCTCTTCGGGTTCTTGGACAGAATCTCCCTGCCCGTCTTGGTTTCGCGGCTAGGCGAAGGATAAACCTTGGCGCCAAAAAGCTCCATCAATGTTTTCCTATCAATCTTCCAATCATAAACGGATCTCACCCAGAAAACCACGCATTCAAGATTAAGAAGCTTGGCAGCATAAGCAAGCGCGGACCCCCACTGCCCTGCTCCTGTTTCGGTGCTTAACGTCGTTTTTCCTTCTTTCATCGCATAATAAGCCTGAGCAATCGCAGTGTTGGTCTTATGCGAACCCGTCGGAGAAAGGTCCTCACGTTTGTAGAACAGCTTGACCTTCTTCAACCCTAAATGTTTCTCCAACCGTTTAGCACGGTAAAGCGGTCTGGGCCGACCCATGTGAATGTACAACTCCTTAATCTCTTCAGGTATAGAAATCCAGCTCTGAGTTGACATCTCCTGCCCCAAGCATTCCTTAATCATGGTTCTCCCCAAGTACTCCATCCGTGAAGGACCAGTCTCAGGTTCCTTTGGAGGAGGCAAAGGCTCAGGCAAATCTGGCATGATATTGTACCATTTAGTCGGAAACTCTTCTATCGGCAAGGCGATTTGATCAGGTTTCATCAATATTCACCAGTTTGAGGAAGCCTATAGTATGACCAGTTGCGAATTAAAGATTTCCGTCGGTAGCGCGCGCTCGGTAGATACTGGTGCATTATGGGACAGCGCACCCGCTAGGACGATGGCAGTGATGCTGACTGTGAATGCTACAGCGTTATCTGGAACAGCACAAAGGCAGCAGACACACTTGGAAGACAGCTTATATCCTGAAGCAAGTGAATAGGAAATCATGAATGCGGCAAAAAACGAAGTTTCGCCGGCGCCATTGGCAGAAATCGCACTCGAACGTCGGTTTCAATTTCTCTGCGGATTAACATTCGGATTGGGATTAGCTTTAATTGGTGTTGGATTAACTGGGTGGTTATTCGCCAGCCATGCATACGCAGCATTGGATCACTATTTCTCATACGGAGGGCTTTCAGAAAACTTTTACTTGTTCGGCGATCTAACCGACGAGATAGCCATGTTCCTGTCACTTATCTTGATTGGAGCAACAGCAATACTTTTCGAAACGATAGCCACCAAAAACCGCGTAGCCAGAGAACTCCTTTCTCCTAAGAACCCACACGCCAGTTCAGGAGGCGCCTTAATGGGCGTAGGGTTCGCGTTAGCCTTCGCATCAACGCCCACTCTTTTCCTCTACATTCTCGCTCCGTACTACATCGAGTTTTCCCCTCCGCCATTCGAACTATTTGCTATTCCATTCATAGCTGGAGCCTTAATCTTTGCACTCGGAATTCTGACTCTCAAGCGCAAATGACCATATCTGCACCCCGACATTCTCCGATCGTGATTTCCATCGCTAACACTGACGGAATAACATGCAAGACATCGCAATTGTTATCTTACTGACAATTTCCAACGGATTCCATGCCTTTCCTTATGGAAGAATGCGATGCCCTCACTTAGAATTGTTAGAATATGCACTAGCGCGCGTGCATACTAAACGCACTGGCTTGTCCAGAAATTAGCTTAAAGCACGCGCCCCTTTTAGCATCAGTATCCCGTCAGTACGTGGGTCCCTCAGGTTAGAAACGCATGGAGGCGGTGCAGTTGCTAGGTAATTGGATGGATAAGCAGGGCAGATTGCACTGACAAAACTTTAACCTCAGCAACAAAACATTACAGTACACACTACGTTTAACGTCACAATTTGACAGCATGAGTCATATCTGAAGAGCAGTCCCTTTTTCCCCACGACTTGTTACTATACACATTACTTTTGACGTTACAAAAAACGAGCCGAGTCAACTCTGAACAGCAGTCCAGACTGTTTTTCAACATCGTTTGTTACTACACACATTACTTTTGACGTTACAAGTAAAAATGATCGGGACAACAAAGCAACATGCAATTTTACAAATAAGCATTACAAAAAATGTAAACATGAAAAGGCGGCCCAAACAAGACAGCATTGCACAGTAATAGCGGGTTGTTGACTAGCTGAACCATTTCTCTAGAGTCGTTTTGCCCTTCTCCTTCGTGATGCCACCTTGCATTCTTTCCACCGCTTTCCGCACGCGATCTTCAGAAAAGTCTCTTCCCCTGCACATGAAATCTACAACTGCCTCAACCTCGGGTTCCCGCCATTCCAACTTATAATTATCCGTCACGTTAGGACGGAGAAAAATCTCCCTGATTCTTTGAGGTTCAACGGGAAACTCTGCGTTTTCAACATGAACGACAGCTTTCTCCAAGCTACCATATTCCTTAATCAATTTTAAGGCAGTTTTCGGCCCCAAACCTTTAATCCCGTCAGGATTGAAGTCTGTTCCTATCAGAATACCCACATCAACAAGCTGCTCATAAGTTACGCCGCACTGCTCCAAAACCTTCTGCAACTCCACGACCTCAGGAACAACATCGACGTAAACGTTTTTGCTAGGAAGCTTCCTCCGGCCCGAAACAGTGATGTTCCTCACAAACTTAGGAGCCCCAAAAAGCAGACTATCATAATCTTGGCTTGCACAGTAGTCAGCGTCTCCCCGCCTCGTAAGATGGGCAGCCTGAGCTTCTCCCTCACTGGGTGCCTGAATCCATGGAACCCCCATCAAATCCAGAAGCCTCTTGCTGTCCTCCGCCATGTAATCCTTCAAATGTGATGTAGCCTGAGCATAGACCCTTGCCTCCTCAGGCTTACCCTCCCTCAAGGCCGTCTCATATTTGACTGCAGCCTCTTCCTTCACCTTCATTCGCCGCTTAATCTCCACCGCTTTAAGAGCAGGAGGGGCACCATCGAAAACATAAATAGGCTTTATCGCCAACTCCACCAAATTACTCGTCCGATAGAGCAAGCCGCTCAAGTGACTCGTAACTCTTCCACTGCTATCCTTCAACGGTGTACCGTCAGGCTGACGAATGATAGCCAAAAACTGGTACAACGCATTATAAGCGTCTATGGCAATCGATTTGCCACCAAAATCCTCAAGCTTCACTGCGGTTTTGGGAACGAGATCACGGAGGTTTACGCCCAAAAACACACCTTTCAAATATTGGAAAGGAACATGGATAATAAAGTTGCGAAACATGAAACACAGAGGATATAAGCTAGTCTTACATTTACAAAACCGTCACTGGGGACGTCCATCATGAGTGAAAAAGCATCAACGATAATATTGGCCACATGCACCAGCTGCAACAAACCCATCCCTCCGGGAGCGGAAGCAACTAAGTTCATGTGCCCAAATTGCGGAGAAATCCAAATAAAACGTGACGAAAAATGCCGCAAATTCGGACGCCCCTACAAATGTCCAAAATGCGGTTTCACAGGCCCATAAAAAGAAAGGAGAACAGGGCAAAAATGGGTTCCGTAATAGTCACATACAAAGTATTTCCAACAGACATAATAAGCGATTTCAACCCCATGAAAAAAAACCTAGAGGCAAGCCTCCCCTCAGGGACATCTATCCACGGATACGGCGAGGAACTCGTCGCCTACGGCCTTAAGGCCCTACTGGTCCAAGTAAAATTCCCAGAAGACCAGACAGGCTTAGTCGACGAATTCGAGAAAAAACTCGAGACTATGGAAGGCGTAAGCCAAGTCCAAACACTCATGGTACGAAGAACAAGCAGGTAATCACTACCGCTTGTCAAGACATTTATATGGGGGACGCCCATGATTCGAAACGTAAAAACAATCTGGAAGGATTCTGTTTGAGTGAAGTGCAACTACGTGTCGGAGACGCTCGACAAAGAGACGTTGGAAGAGGCATAGCCCGCATCGACCAGAAAACCATGCAGAAACTGGGAATCTCAGCCGGCGACGTAATAGAAATCTGCGGCAAAAGAACAACCTCGGCCATCGCCTGGCCAGCATACAGCGAAGACCAAAACCGCGACCTACTCCGCATAGACGGCTTCTCACGCAAAAACGCCGGAGTAGCAATAAACGAATACGTCGTCGTAAAATCAGCAAAAGTCAAGCCGGGTCTGAGCCTCACCTTGGCCCCTGTTGACATGAGACTTAACGTTGACGACGACTTCACAAACTTCGTCAGAAACCGCCTCATGGAAAGAACACTCGTCGAAGGCGACACCACCCTCGTCATGATGCTCGGACATGCTATACCATTCACCGTAACCAAAACCCGACCACACGGCATAGTCAAAATCACCACAGAAACAAAACTCACAATCCTAAACGAACCCGCACCCGAAGGAAAAGGCCTCCCCAGAACCACATATGAAGACGTCGGCGGACTACACGAAGAAATACAAAGAGTCAGAGAAATGGTGGAGCTCCCACTCAGACACCCCGAACTCTTTCAGCGACTCGGAATAGAACCGCCCAAAGGAGTTCTTCTACACGGCCCCCCTGGATGCGGAAAAACACTATTGGCCAGAGCCGTAGCAAACGAATCCGAAGCCAACTTCTTCTCAATAAACGGCCCCGAAATAATGAGCAAATTCTACGGTGAATCAGAAGCAAGACTCAGAGAAATCTTCCAGCAAGCCCAACAGAACGCTCCCAGCATAATCTTCATAGACGAACTCGACGCCATCGCACCCAAAAGAGAAGAAGTCACCGGCGAAGTGGAAAGACGAGTCGTCGCGCAGCTCCTCGCATTGATGGACGGATTGTCAGGCAGAGGAAACGTCATCGTCATAGGCGCAACAAACAGACCCAGCGCACTTGACCCAGCTCTTCGCAGACCCGGCAGATTTGACCGCGAAATAGAGATAGGCGTTCCCGACAAGCAGGGAAGATATGAAATCATGCAGATACACACCCGAGGCATGCCACTGTCAGAGGACGTTGACCTCAAAAAACTCTCAGACATGACCCATGGCTACACAGGCGCAGATGTATCCGCCCTCGGAAGAGAAACAGCAATGAAAAGCCTCCGCCGATATCTCCCACAAATAAACCTGGAAGAAGAACGCATACCCCCAAGCGTACTTGAAAAAATGGAG
>Ga0209039_10004167_pt1 | contig 10713 bp, 9 predicted proteins | sample BogFormECP12_OM1_FD_188238 | JGI IMG/M metagenome (GOLD analysis project Ga0209039, IMG submission 188238) | Bog forest soil microbial communities from Calvert Island, British Columbia, Canada - ECP12_OM1 (SPAdes) (version 2) | ecosystem: Environmental > Aquatic > Freshwater > Wetlands > Bog ... | reverse complement strand
GCTGGCCGGTACGAAGATGATTGCGGAGGCCTGGGATGCGGTAGGACTGTATCAGGTCGGCAAATTCCCGGGAGACGCTTGGAAGGAATGGAACGACCGGTTTCGCGATGATATCCGCGACTTCTTCCGGGGCGCGAATGATTCGGTGGGGCGCATGGCCGACCGCCTGCTCGGCAGCCCAAGCATTTATGGTCAGAGGGAGCGCGAAGCTGAGCAGAGCATCAATTTCGTTGCCTGTCACGACGGGTTTACGCTTAACGACCTTGTGTCCTATAACCAGAAGCATAACGAAGACAATGGCGAAGATAACCGCGACGGCCGCGAGGAGAACCGAAGCTGGAACTGCGGCGTCGAGGGTCCGACGGACGATCCCACAATAGAGAGGCTGCGCAACCGGCAGGTAAAAAACCTCTTGACCGCGACAATGCTTTCGCTCGGTGTGCCGATGTTTGTTATGGGCGACGAGGTGCGACGTAGTCAGCGCGGCGACAATAACGCCTACTGCCAGGACAATGATACGAGCGCGTTCGATTGGAAGCTCCTATCCAAACACGCCGACGTCCTCCGGTTCGTGAAGTTGCTGATCGAGCGCCGTGTGATGCGGGATGTGGAACATGAGCGCCGGCGCATGAGTCTAAGCCAGGTCCCCCGCGAGGTGAAACGCGCCTGGCATGGCGTGAAACTCAACCAGCCGGACTGGTCACCCGGCTCGCACAGCCTCGCCGTAAGTGTGGATCTGAAGCATGAAGGGCTGTCCATGTACGTCATTCTGAATGCGTATTGGGAAGCTCTCGACTTCGAACTCCCGGTAGTGAGGAACGGTCGAGAGAACTGGCGGCGGTGGATCGATACTGCGCTGGACCCGCCGCATGACATTTGCGAATGGAACAAAGCGGTACCGGTTCCGGGCGGAACGTATCGCACTGACGCGCGGTCGGTGGTGGTGCTCATCGCAGGTGAGTCGGTGAATGGCGGGCATTTCCGCTGAAGTCCAAGCGGCGCGCTCTGTTGTTTCTTGCCGCTTCAGTTGAGTGCACTTCGGAAGTCTGCATCAGGCACACGCCTTCGCTGCAGAGCATGCTGCAACTACTCGCCTTTCGGTTGTCACGGCGTCTAGCGGGATCTGGTCGACAGGCACGAGTGCCCGCGCCATGGCAGTGCCCAACGTAGGGCATTCGGTAGCATGGTTTCGACGCTTCCACACGACTGACACTTCTTCAAGCGGCACGTGGTGGTGACCTCCGAGTTACGCCACGCTCGATGACACCGTGCAACTCCTTCATCTGGCGTGGACAGTACCTCGGGTTCAGTGCCTCTATCTTCAACCTTCCAATGTCATTGATCGATTCTTCATGTGGTATGCCCATCGGCCCCAGCCCAGCGAATGGCCAATGACGTGCTTGTGATGGGGAGAGTGGCGTCGTTACAGACGGCTCTGCTCACCTGGCATGGGGGGTTTCGATGACGGATAGTGTTTCCATCGAAGGCCGGATCACGATCGAGAGCTCCGACGAGATGCGTCGTAAGCTCCGCACGGTTCTGCGTTCAAAGCCAGCGCAAGTAACCGTCGATTTATCAGGAGCCACTTTCGTGGATACTTCCGCTGTGGCAACGCTGCTGGAAGCGGTCCAAATCGCGCGGGGGCAAGGCACACGATTGGTTCTGGCAGGCCTTCAGGGGCAGCCGGCTCATCTTTTCGAAGTTGGCCTCTTGCACCCATTGTTCGAGATTGCCGAGTAGGAGATAAACGTGTGAAGGTTCTGGAGGACATCGGCGGGGACGTTGTTCAGTGGCTTTGCTACCTGGGCAGGCTAACGATGCAGCTCTGGTCAGGTCTCTGCGCCCTGCCGCACTTTCTGCCGGTGCTGGGTAAGCGCGGGCGCTGGCGAGCGGCACTTGTGCAAATGGTAGCGATTGGCGTCGATGCCTTGCCGATGCTCGCGATCCTATCGATGACCACCGGATTCATCTTTGCCATGCAGAGTGGAGCCGAACTCAGGCGATTCGGCGCGCTCCAATTGGTTGTCTATATCATCGGAATCGGGTTCACGCGCGAACTCGGTCCCTTGCTGGCAGCCGTGGTCGCGAGTAGCCGGTCGGGATCGGCATTTTCAGCAGAAATAGGAACGATGATGGTGACCAACGAGATCAATGTATTGCGGACGATGGGCTTGGATCCCATCGAGTTCGTGCTGGCGCCCAAGTTCATTGCGGCCGTGATAACAATCCCATGTCTAGCCCTGATGAGCGACCTCTTCGGCATAATGGCCGGCGGCGTGTTCATGATGGTCTCTACCAAGATAACCTTGGTGATGTACTTACGAGCTGTTGCCGATTCGATTGTGTTGCGTGACGTCTTCATGGGGTTACTCAAGAGCCTTGCGTTCGCCACTATCGTCGTGCACGTCGGATGCCTGGAGGGTTTCAGGACCCACGGGGGACCGGATGCGGTAGGGCGGTCCGCAACCTCCGGGGTAGTTAAGTCAACCCTATTGGTGCTTCTTGCCGATATGCTTTTCACGGCCATCTTTTACATCGCGAGGCTGGAGTAGGCCATGGTGGATCCGGTTATTTCCCTGCGGGACCTCCGCGTCAATTACGGCGGGCAGCCGGTGCTGGAGGGAATAAATCTGGACGTCAAGCGGGGCGAAGTCCTGGTGCTGCTGGGAGGCAGCGGCGCCGGAAAAAGCACGTTACTTCGCCAAATCGTCGGCCTCGAGCGACCAAGTTCGGGTGCGGTCTATGTCCAAGGGATCGACATCAACCGCTGTTCAGAAAAGGAGCTGAAGGCCATTCGCCGCAACATGGGAGTGGCTTTTCAGGAAGCGGCGCTTTTTAACTCGCTATCGACCCGAGAGAATGTTGCATTGCCGTTGCGGGAATTAACCACGCTGGCGGAGCCCGTGATTGCGACCATGAGTTATCTGAAGCTCGCGTCTGTGGGCCTGGGCGAAGCAGGTGACTTAATGCCGGAAGAGTTGTCGGGAGGGATGAAGAAGCGTGCGGCACTCGCACGGGCGACTGCGCTCGACCCGCACATCTTGATTCTCGATGAACCCTCTGCGGGGCTTGACCCGATCGTTGCGGCTGAAATTGACGAACTGATTCTGTTTCTCCAGCGCCTCTTCGAGATGACGCTGCTGGTTATCACGCACGAGATGGCGAGTGCGTTCCGCATCGCGGACCGCATAGCGTTTCTATATAGGGGTTCACTCCTCGCGGTGGAGAAGAAAGAGTCGTTTCGGGCCAGTACGCATCCCCGGATCCGGCAGTTTCTTGACAGGGTGATTGACCGCATCGAAGATAGCGCCCCTGTTCAGAGACATTTACGCGAGTTTGCGGGTCTCAGTGGAGAAGAAGGAGTCGTTTCGGGCCAGTACGGATCCCCGGATCCGGCAGTTTCTTGACAGGGTGATTGACCGCATCGAAGAAAGCGCCCCTGTTCGGAGACATTTACGCGAGTTTGCGGGTCTCAAAGGAGCATCATCGTGAGGAATGTCGAAGCTAAGGTAGGTCTCTTCGTGGTAGCCAGCGCCCTGGTGTTGGGCGTAGCGGTCTATTACGTAAGCAATGCGCAGTTCGGAGGAAACCAAGTTTCCTACAAGGTGTACCTTCGGTATGCAGGCGGGTTGGAACCGGGGACGCAAGTCTTGTTTGGCGGGATGTCCGTGGGCAAGGTAACTGCGCTACGACCTGACCCAGCGGACCCGACCCGGATCGAGATTTCCCTCATCGTGAGACTGGGAACACCTGTCAATGCAAGGTCAGTGGCCAAGCTTGAATCGACTAGCTTGATGAGCAGCCCGGTTATATCGATCAGTACCGGTACCAATGAGGCGCCCCGCCTGCTCGGGGGAGCGGTGATCCCATCGCAAGAACCCATCAGCATGGACGAGATGGAGCGCAAAGTCGCTGCGCTCGCAGATTCCGCACAGGTCACGCTGGGGTCCGTGCGCACCGATGTCGACAGGCTCACCGGCGATGCACAGCGCTTGCTGGCAAATCTCAATAGCGTAACCGACAAAACGAATCAGCAGCACGTGGCGGCGATTCTGTCGAACGCGGATACGATGGTCGCGCAACTGTCATCGAAGATCGGACCAACGGTAGACAACGTGAATACCACGGTGACAAACGTGAACGCCACCGTTTCCAATGCGAATGGGACGATCACCGCGCTTCGTGAGCCGATGCAGGCAGACCTGATTGAACTTCATCGGACTCTGGAAGAGACTCACCACCTCATCGGCAATCTGCAATCATTGGTCTCGGCGAATAATCAAAATATTAGCGATTCGCTCGAGAACATCCGGATGGCTACCGATAATTTGAACGACCTCACCGAATCTGTGAAGGAACGGCCGTGGAGTCTCGTACGAATCAGGCAACCCAAAGGCCGAGAAGTTCCACAAGGACAAATCAAATGACGAAAACCATTATGACCGCGTCCGCCTTGTCTCTGGCCCTGCTCATGCTCGGCTGCGGCGGCAAGATCAGATATCCCAAATATTACACGCTCGAGCTTGCGCCGACACTGAGACCCGAAGCCGGCGACCCACCTAAGCTGGGGACGCTGGCAGTGCGCCCGTTTGGAACGTCTGCATACTTGCGCCAGGGAAGGATCGTGTACCGCGAAGCTCCCAACGAAGTCGCTTTTTATGAGTACCACCGCTGGGCTGCCGATCCCGGCGCCGCCGTCACCACAGCCGTGATGGAAACTCTCCGTTCCTCAGGGCCGTTCTCATTGGTGGAGCGCTACGACATTAACGACAAACCGGAGTATCTCATGACCGGCCGGCTGGAACGACTCGACGAACTCGATTACGGAGGTGCGGTGCGAGTGGAAGCGAAGCTATCTGCATACTTGGTGAACTTGCGCACGGGAACCACGGTGTGGGCCGGCGATGCAACAGAAACTTCAATCGTTGACACGCGAACGGTAAACTCCGTGGTCGCTGAAATCAGTACCGCGGTTCAGGCCTGCATCAATCAACTGATAACGAGCATGCAACAGAAACTCGCCAGTGCGGCGCCAGCATCTCCCGGTCTACGGGCTTCGGCGCCGTGAACAGTAGAGATCGATTGAGGAACTTGGGTAAGGCAGGAGGGTGCGCACGCCCGTCTTTCTAACTCCTGATCGATCCATTGCCGTTCCGTTCGCTTGCACTCCGTCAGCCGCCGACGAACTTGCGTCCGCGCCAATATTTCGAGCTGATTGCGACCTGCTGCAGGTGAGATCACCGAACGTGCCAGGCTCCTGACCTTACGAAACTGGATTCCCCTCAAGCAGTGAATATCCTCTGTCAATTTGCGTTTCCTCTAAGAGACGGGCTCACTTCCGCTGCCGAATTTTAGCGACGTTCGGCCGTGCCCTTTGGAGGGCACTGCCGTAGTGTGGGCAGAGTTCGGCGAGAGGGCAGTCGTGCTGCCTTTGGAAGGACAGAGCTTAGGACCGATCAGCTTTTGGCCCCCCGCGTGCACATCTGCAAGTTGATACGGTAAGCAGAGCCTGCAATTGGATGGCGGATGTTCACGGGCTGGCTTTGCGGTATCGGCCGGAGGTTCACCATGACGAATAACAGCGCTACGCTAGCGGTCGATGATGGGTTTTCAACCTCGACAGCCGTGGAGACGGATCGGGAAATATACCAAGCCGCGCCGACGCCGCGGCGGCGTTCCCAACATAACGGAAGCGCAACGGTCCTTGATCCCACGAAGCAATGCCGTGAAGCAGAAGATTTCGAGAGAGAGCTGCGCCGCCGAATCGTAGGACAGGACCGTGCGATTCGGCAGTTGACACGCGTCTATCAGGCTTACTTGGCGGGTCTCTCTGCGCCCGGCCGCCCCTTGGCCAACCTCCTTCTGCTGGGACCCACAGGGTCCGGGAAGACGCGACTGGTGGAGGCGGCCGCCGAGGCTTTGTTCGGGGAGTCTCGCGTCCTCAAGATCGATTGCGCGGAGTTCCAGCACAGTCATGAGATCTCCAAACTGATTGGCTCGCCACCGGGGTACGTGGGTCATCGCGAGACGCACCCCATGATAACGCAGGAGGGGCTCGAGCAGCATTACACGGAACGGGTGAAGGTCTCCCTCGTGCTGTTTGACGAGATCGAGAAAGCCTCTGATTCATTGTGGCAGCTCCTCTTGGGGATTCTCGACAAAGCCACGCTGACGCTGGGAGACAACCGGCGAGTGGATTTCTCGCGTAGCTTGATCTTCCTGACGTCGAACCTGGGATCCCACGAAATGACCAGGTTACTGAGCGGAGGCCTCGGCTTCATCGGCGGACGGCCGGAAGAAGACGCGGAGCTCGATCAGAAGATCTACCGCGTCGCAGTCGATGCAGCGCGACGCAAGTTCTCGCCCGAGTTCATGAACCGCATCGACAAGGTAATCGTTTTCCGCACGCTTCAGCACGAGCACTTGGAGAGAATTCTGGACATCGAGCTTGAGCACGTGCAGCAAAGGATTATGTCCTCGGCGGCGAGCCGGCAGTTTCTATTCCACTGCGCGCCGAGCGCTCGCGATTTCCTGCTGCAAGAAGGCACGGATTCAAGCTTCGGAGCGCGACATTTGAAGCGCTCCATCGAACGTCACTTGGTATTTCCGCTCTCGAATTTGCTGGCCACGGGGCAGGTAGATCTGGGTGACCTAGTCTCGGTCGACTATGACCCGGAGACCTCGAACCTGACTTTCGTGAAGGAGAGCCGGGAGTATCGAGCAGCGTTGGCAGCGCCCGAATCCGCCCGGGAATTGGTTCTGGCATGAATTCTATTGTCGCGTTTCTTGTGAAGTATGACTACTCTGTCCTTTTCGCCGCGGTGTTCGCAAACCAAGCGGTTTTGCCGGTACCAGCAATTTTGTTTCTCCTCGCGGCTGGGGCACTCGCAGGATCCGAAAGGTTGAGCTTGACCGCAGCGCTCGGCCTCGCGCTCAGTGCCAGTGTGCTGGCGGGCTGGGTGTGGTACATGGCCGGTCGACGGTGGGGCGACACGATTTTGCACTTCATTCATGGCCTAGCGAGAGACCCGGATGCCGCCGATCGCCAGTCGAAAAAGAACTTTGCCCGGTATGGGCCTCAGATTCTCCTCGTGGCCAAGTTCGTTCCGGGCCTGGACGCGGTTGCACCTCCCTTAGCCGGCGTATCCGGCACAAGCCCGCTCCGTTTCTTGGCCTTTGACGCGGTTGGAATCAGCCTCTGGGCAGGCGCCTATACCGGACTCGGCTATGCCTTCAGCCGAGACCTGAACCGTGCGGCCGCCTACGCCGCCAGAATGGGACAGCTTTTGATAGTGGTTGCGTTAGCCGGAATGTGTATCTACCTCGGTCGCAGGCTGGTTCGGTGGTGTCGTTTTATACGTGAGTTTCGAGTGGCACGGATCACACCAGAAGAACTCAAGCAGAAGCTGGACGCTGGCGAACAGGTCTTCATTATCGATTTGCAGGGCGGCAGGCGTCATGCGCGGCAGCGTCAGGGCATCCCCGGCGCCGTTCGCATCGATCCTCGTAGGCTTGAACAGTATAGCGCATACGACAGAAAAACGCCGGTCCCTCTCCCTCGCGACCGCGAGGTGGTCCTTTACTGCGATACTCCGCGCGAGTTCACAAGCGCCCGCGTGGCTCTGGCAATGCGACGGCGGGGGTTCCGCCGCGTTCGACCGCTCGCGGGGGGGCTTCTGGCTTGGCAGGAACGGGGCTTCCCTGTGGCCCAGGATTTATCGCTTTGGGTGCCCGAATTGGTCCAAAAGCGGGGAGAAACGCAGAATCTATGCTTTCCCTCGGCAAATCAGCAACTGTGAGTTGCTGGAGGCAATATGATGACCCGATGTTTGGTCCGCCCACTAACGGTAGCAGTTTGCGCCGCAATTTTGCTATCGAACGGTCTTTGCCAACAGCCTAGTGCTAAGCCGGGGGCGGAGGTCCGTGGCGGTCACCAGGTGGTCTCACACGTGCCACCCGATCTGCTTGCGGAGCTCAGCGGCTCGCTGCAAGAACTCGCCAGCAAGGTTTCTCCGGCCGTCGTTCAGATCGAGGTTGCGGGGTTCGGACCGGCCGCGGCAGGCGACTACAAGGATATGGCGCTCATCGTGCGCCACCACGCCATCGGCGCCGGCGTGATTGTGGACCCTGACGGTTACATCATGACCAATGCCCACGTGGTGGCAGGGGCGCAGCGGATCCGTGTAGCTCTGCCGGTGCAACCGGCCAGCTTGTTCGACGTGTCCGGTGGCGGGAAGGCGCAGGTGTTGGAAGCGAAAGTAATCGGAACGCAACCGGAAGCTGACTTGGCATTGCTGAAGGTTCAGGCCAGCCATTTACCCACGCTGCGTTTCAATCTGGAACGCTCTCCGCAACCAGGAGAACTCGTCTTCGCCATCGGCAGCCCCGAAGGTCTACAGAATTCTATATCCATGGGCGTGATCAGTTCGCCCTTGCGCCAACCCGATCCCGATAACCCGATGGTATACCTGCAAACCGACGCGCCCATTAACCCCGGCAATAGTGGAGGACCGTTGGTGGACGTTACCGGCGCTGTCGTCGGGCTGAACACCTTCATCCTCAGCAACGGTGGAGGCAGTGAAGGGCTGGGTTTTGCCATCCCCGCTCGCATCGTGGATTTCGCTTACCACAGCCTGCGGGAGTACGGCCACGTACACCACATTGAAATTGGGGTAGCCGCTCAAACAATTACACCCACCATGGCTGAGGGCCTCGGGCTGGCGCAGAACTGGGGCGTGATGATCGCCGACGTCGCTCCCCAGGGACCGGCGGATGCGGCCGGTATAAAGCCCGAGGACGTTATTGTGGCGGTAGACGGCCAACCCATGTTGGGCCTGCCCGGGTTCGCCGCTGCGCTCTATCTGCACCCGCCCGATCAGGTCCTGAAAATCGATGTGCTGCGGGGCACGCAGAAGCTGTCGTTCGACGTCGCCGCCGTCCTGGCGCGCGACCGCATGGACCAGCTCGCCGATGTCGCCGATCCAGCGAAGAGCCACATCGGACGGCTGGGCATCATCGGGCTGAGTTTCGATGATCAACTGCGTTCCCTGCTGCCGCAGGTTCGCATCGGCATGGGCGTTATCGTGCTTGGACAGACGCCGAGTTTCAATTCCGTCAACACCGGCCTGCGGACGGGTGACGTGATCCACTCGTTGAATCGCACGCCTGTCGAATCCGTCGAACAATTGAGGTTAGCCGTAGCTCAGCTCAAACCGGGTGACTCGGCGGTGTTGCGGATCGAGCGCCAGGGACAGTTCCAATACCTCGCGTTCGAGATGCAATAGCGCGGAGTCGCAGAGGATCTGCTGTAGAGTGCGCGTGAAGAGAATTAACACCGGTGAGCGCGAAAAGGAGGACGACATGAGGTCAGACAGATTGTACAGAGCGGTTCTGACATTGATCACACTGTTGTCGTTGACTGAAACCGCTGCTGCGCAAGCTGGGCAGACCAGAAGCGATCGCGTCGACAGCAAGGAAGAGAAGATCGCGGTTACCGTGAGCGCAGCGGCAGACACGCCCGCTGATGAATTGCACAGAGCGACCCTGACATTGATCTCGCTGTTGGCGGAAACCGCCGCCGCGCAAGCGGGACAGATCAGAAGCGATCCCGCCGGCAGCAGTGAAGAGAAGATCGTGGTCACCCTGCGGGCCGCAGACAGCCCCGATCGTGAAGTGTACAGAGTAACTCTGACATTGGACTCACTGTTGTCGTTGGCTGAAACCGCCCCGGCGCAAGCGGGGCAGACCAGAAGCAATCCCGTCGATAACAGTGAAGGGAAGATCGCGGTCACCGTGTGGGCAGCAGCAGACACGCCCGCTGCGGAGCGGCTATCGCAAGATTTTGCGGCTGCTGGTTTGAGGGCCACTACGTTGCTCAGGGAATGGCATGGGCACATTGCCTGCACTATCCGAATTCACCTCCCGCTCTGTGAGTCATGCATTGCTGCTGATCGCGACCAAGCGGCGGAGGCCCTACAATTGGCGGCACTTCTAGCCTCAAACGATGCTGACCGGGCCGCGTTGCAGCAACTGCTCGATTTATTCGAGAAATTCCAGCGGTGGAGCGATGCGCTGCTTGAAGACAACAGAACTGGGGAGTTAGGACGGTACTACATGTCTCCTACGGGACTAAACGATGATCCTATCTTTCAGAAAACCGCAGAATGTGCAAGATTCCTGGTTCCTATGTTGGCGGCTGGGCGAGTAGCGGAGGATCGCTCCTGCCAATAAGCAAATCGAGCGGTCGCTGGCGTGCACCGAGCGCACGCCTGGATTCCTGGAAGGAAGTCGCCGCCTACCTGAAACGGTCCGCACGAACGGTCCGCCGGTGGGAGCGTCACGAGGGATTGCTCATCCATCGTCACCGCCACGGCAAAAAAGCGTCGATTTATGCCTTTGCCCACGACATTGACACATGGCTTGTAGGTCGCAGAGTGACCGAAGGCGCCGGCCAACTGCCTCTGGGCTTTGCACCGCAGCCCTCCGCAGGGCTCCCCTTGGAAACCCCTCAAAAGGATCGCTCCGTCCGCCCTCTCATCATTGCCGTACTTCCTCTTCGTGTTCTCACTGGCGATCTCAAGCCGGAACGCTTGGCTGATGGCCTCACTGAAGAGCGTGTCCTTTTGGCAAGGGTGCGTGACTTGAGTTGACGGAAGTTGCTAACGTCTGTCCATTGCCCGACAGGGCGAGGAGGGCAGACGATGGCCAACGAGA
>Ga0209039_10004165_pt1 | contig 10718 bp, 11 predicted proteins | sample BogFormECP12_OM1_FD_188238 | JGI IMG/M metagenome (GOLD analysis project Ga0209039, IMG submission 188238) | Bog forest soil microbial communities from Calvert Island, British Columbia, Canada - ECP12_OM1 (SPAdes) (version 2) | ecosystem: Environmental > Aquatic > Freshwater > Wetlands > Bog ... | reverse complement strand
GCCTTGGGCGTGGTCTGCATTCTGTATAACGCGATTGCCACCGAGGCCAGCGTCATAGTGTTGGCAGTTTTACTGATAATCAGCGGAATTGTCTCCCTGGTTCTGGCATTCGGGGTCCGTAACTGGAATGGTTTTTTTCTGTTCTTCCTGAGCGCGCTGTTGCAGGGTTTCACTGGTTATCTGCTCATCCGCTATCCCCATGCAGGCACGGTTGGCCTGACCATGGTTCTCGCCTCCTTGTTCATCGTGGGAGGATTATTTCGCACCGTTGGCGCCGGCCTATTGAGGTTCCCCAGCTGGCTTTGGGCGATGCTATCCGGTCTGATCTCGCTGGCTCTGGGAATCTTCGTACTCTACAGGATGCAGGACGCTAGTGTCTTTTTCCTCGGGTTGGTAGTCGGCGTGGACTTCGTCGTGGACGGCATTTCGTTTATCGCATTTTCGACGGCATTGCACAAAATTCCCAAGATTGCTGTTTACAACACGCCGAAAGCTGCGTAAGTCCTCGGCGACCCGGAGAACAAGGAGAACTTTATGGAAAACATATTAGTTGTCGTCTTTGATAGTGAAAAAGGAGCCTCCGAAGGACTGAGTGTCCTCAACCAACTTGATTGTGACGGAATCATCACGATTTGTGCCGGATCGGTGATTCAGAAGGATGCCAACGGAACCGTGAGGGTAGCAGAAACGCAAGGTAATTTCGCATCTCACACGATCGCGGGAACTGCTCTCGGCAGCCTTATCGGATTGTTGGGGGGACCTGCGGGCCTTGGTATTGGCGCCACAGTTGGAGGGGTGACGGGCATCATCCGTGACCTTCACGCGGCTCACGTCAACAACCATTTTGTCGATGATGTCTCAGCGCTACTGAAACCGGGAAAATTCGCAGTGGTTGCGGATGTGAGTGAGGAGTTGATGACTCCTGTAGACACCCAAATGGAAGTGCTGGGCGGCATCGTGTTCCGAACCGAGAAGGAAAAGTTCGAATACGAGCTGGGGGCACGCGAGATCGCAGAAATCAGTGCTCAGATCGATCAATTGAAGGCGGACCTGGTAACGACGGCAGCAGATCGCAAGGCCGGGATCCAGGCACAGATTGATGGTCTCACCCAAAAGCTGCAGGGAGCGGAGACCGAAGCCGAGCAGTATGCTCAGCAAATCAAGCGCGAGACGGAAGCCAAGGTGCAGGTACTGCAAAAGAAAGCTGCCAAGGTTCAGGGTGAAGCGAAGGCGAGCATCGACGCACGAATCGGCCAACTGCGTAAGCAATACGAGGACTCAGTCGCAAAGCTGAGGAAAGTAACAGCTGAAAAGTTGAAGGAAGCAGCGGACAAAATACAAAAGGCGGGGTAGACCGCGTAATCGGCTCTTCCTCGGCAGCCTTGCTTGGCTGTCCGGTCTCAAGTCTTTCGGGTCCGGCAAGAGCATGCAGGCAACGGCGGCTATCGCAGGGGCTGGAAACGCGGGTTAGATTGCCATCCGCAATTCCTGTCCCATGCCCTCCCGCGCATGCTGTGTGCGCTAACCGATCCCCAGACTCATCGGCCACGGATGGGGTAACAGCAACAACATCAAGAGTGCTCCCACAAGCGCTATGTTCTTCATGAAGTTGATCATTTCGCCCTGCTTCGCTTGCGCGTCGTCCACCTTCCAGTAGGCGTGCATCTGGAACGAAACGCCCAGCAGGAAGACAATCAGCAGGATGATCCCGACCACTGGATAGACGCCTAGCAACACGCTGAGACCACCCAGCAGCAGGACGACTCCGGTTCCCGCCACCGCTAGCTTCGGAGAAGGAGTTCCCTTCACCTTCGCATATTCACTCACGTAGTTGAGGTTCTTGAAGTGGTTGAAACTAGCCATCAACCAATACCCGCCAAAAATAATCCTTCCGATCAGAAAAGCGATGTTCATCTCGGCTCCTTTCTCTCCGCAACGTTGGCTGCATCACACGCTATTAATGGGCGTCTCCAGTAAGCTTCGCAGGAAGCAGCGGGATCGCGGCAATCGAAATTGTACCCCTGCCGCCTTAGAGTGCACGGTACCATCCAAGTTAAGATAGTTTTCAAACCAGAATTTCCGATTTGGCCCTGTAACTCGCGCATCGTACGCTTCTGAAAGATGTGCGACATCGTCGCCAGAGCGGCCGTCGAGCCCCACCTCGGTCAAAAGAGCTTCGATCGTTTCCGCCGACAGGTCAATCCCTTGCTGCAGAGGCCCGAAGCGCAGGTTGTCGGCAAGTGTCCCAGGGAAAAGATATGCGGTTTGAGTGACCACACCCATACGCCGGCGCAGTTCTCGTGGTGGAATCTCCCGGTAGTCGCGCCCTTCAAGCCGTACCGCACCGCTCGTGGGCTCGTCCAAACGATTGTGAGCAGCCGCAGGAAGGAGGATTTGCCCGCACCGCTTGGCCCGACGACCACTACCACACTTCCCGTTGGTATTGTCACCGTTACGTCATCGACGATGTGAACACCTGCGACTTCCCGGCTAAGGTGGTCAGTTTCGAGTATGGCGGTCGTTGGCGTAAGCACTATTCCTCAAAGCGGTTAAAACTCCTGGTGATTCACGCATTACGGCCGAGGTTCTTCGTCAGGCCGGTTCACCAGTACGACCACGCTCCTTGCCTCGACCCGATGCGTGCTTCCGGGCACCTCGGGCTCAGAGCCGGAGTCGGGAATGTCGTGGGGCGAAGCCCGTGCAGTGTCCACAGCCAGGTACCAACGTCGGCCGGGTACGACTGGCAGGTCAAATTCCAGGCTGTCCCAGAACATGTTGAACATTACGTGTAAATCCTCATCGCCACCGAATCCGGCCAGGGTCATCGAAAGCGCACGCGCCTCCGGATCGTCCCAGCCAGGACGCGCAAGTTTCGTGCCGTGCCATGCTACGTCCTTTAAGCCGCGCTCATTGACCGAACCGTCGAAGAACTGGTCCTTGCGGACTGCTGCATGTCCGTTTCGGAAGCGAATCATGTTCCGGCAGAAGCGGAGCAGATCGGAATGCTTTTCTGTAAGAGTCCAATCGAACCAGCTGATCTCGTTATCCTGGCAATAGGGATTGTTGTTACCTCTTTGCGAACGCCGCACTTCATCACCAGCCACAAACATGGGAACACCCCGCGAAAGCAGCAAGATCGCAATAAAGTTGCGCACCTGGCGATCGCGTAGCGATTCGATGCCGGGGTCATCGGAGCCACCCTCTACACCACAATTCCAGCTCAAGTTGTCGTCAATACCGTCGCGGTTATTTTCGCCGTTGGCCTCATTGCACTTCTGGTTGAACGAAACCAGGTCGTTGAGGGTAAAGCCGTCGTGACAGGTGACAAAGTTGACGCCATTCAACGGCGAGCCGCCGCGTTCCTGATAAATGTCCGCGCTGCCTCCCAGACGCGAGGCGATCGCTCCTACCATTCCTGGGTCGCCTCTCACGAAACGGCGAACATCATCGCGATAGCGGCCGTTCCATTCGGCCCATCGATCGCCGGGGAAATGTCCGATTTGGTAGAGCCCGGCTGCATCCCACGCTTCCGCGATCAGTTTCGTATCTGCCAGATCCTCATCCAACTCGATCTGCCATACGAGCGGGGGGTGAGTGGCGGGCATTCCGTCTTCACCACGCGAAAGAATGGACCCCTCGTCGAAGCGGAAGCCGTCCACATGCATCTCTCGTACCCAATACCGCAGGCAATCGATGATCAATTTCTGCCCAAGGGGATGGTTGCAATTGAATGTGTTACCGCACCCGGTAAAATCCATGTAGTATTGCAACGCTTGAGGAACCAGCAAATAGTATGAGCGGTTGTCGATGCCTTTGAAACAATAGACCGGTCCCTGATGGTTGCCCTCATCCGTGTGGTTGAAGACCACATCCAGAATGACTTCAATGCCGGCCTTGTGCAGCGCCTTGACCAGATCACGGAATTCGCGCAAGTGCCCCCCCAATTCGGGCTCAAGGCAATACCAGGACTGCGGCGCGAAATAGCCGATCGTGCTGTATCCCCAATAATTGCGAAGGAGCTTCCCATCGACCTCTCTGACCACGGCAGTTTGGTCGAAATCAAAAATGGGAAGCAATTCCACCGCGGTGATGCCGAGATCCTTCAGATAGGGAATTTTTTCGGCAAGGCCGGCGAACGCTCCGGGATGAAGGACGTTCGAGCTCGGAGACTGCGTGAAGCCGCGAACATGCACCTCGTAGATGACGCTCTCGGCGATCGGACGGTTCAGCGGCTTATCGCCTTCCCAATCGTAGTCCAAGGCGTCTATGACAACCGAGCGCATGGACGTTGCCACATTGTCCTCCGGCGTGCAGCTGCGGCCACGATCCCAAAGACAATCAGAATTGCCGCGGGCATAAGGATCGATTAGGACCTTGTTCTTGTTGAATCGCTGCCCGGCGGAGTCATTCCGTCCATCGACACGGTACGCATAATGGACTCCCGGTTTCAGCCCGCACACGAAGGCATGCCAGCAATGGAAAGTCTTGTTGATATAAGGATCGAAGCGAATCGTCTGGAATGGCTCCAACGAATCGTGGGCTGAAAACAAGAGCAGTTCGACACCTGTGGCGCTGGAGGAGGCTAGTGAGAAATTCACGCCCGAGGGTGAAGGTGTCGCCCCTAATGGGTGGGGACAACCAGCCTCTACTGAGAACGTAGCGGGCACAATTGGCGTCATAGACCAATCCGCCTAGTCACAGGGATCAAATGAGCCTGCAGCAGTCATTCTATCGAGCTGGCGCCGGCTGTGGACTCGCCTGCGGCGCTGGCGCCGGAGTCGAGAAATCCACCTTGGGTACCTGCCGCGCTCCCTCTGCGGCTGCGAAATAAGCTTCGTTCCGTTGGAATCCCGCCCAGCGCGCAAAGACATTGTTCGGAAACTGCTGAATGTATGTGTTGTAATCCTGCAGAGTATCGTTGTAGCGCTTACGCTCTACGGCGATGCGGTTCTCGGTTCCGGCGAGTTCGTCTTGCAGCCGTAGAAAGTTCTCGTTCGACTTCAGTTGCGGATAGTTTTCCACGATCGCCAACAATCGCCCCAGAGCGCCATCCAGTTGCTGGTTCGCCGCAATCTTCTCCTGCGGAGTTCCCGCCGAAAGCAGGGCCGATCGCGCCTTAGCGACGTCTCCGAAAACGATCTGTTCCTGTTTCGCGTACCCTTTTACTGTTTCCACCAGGTTCGGGATCAGGTCCGCTCTGCGCTGCAGCACGACATCAACCTGAGACCAAGCGGATTTCACCGCCTCATTCTTCTGCACGAGAGTGTTGCGCACGCTGATATATTGCCCACCAATGATCAGCGCGATCAGCGCGAGTACGACCAAGACTACGATGAAAGACTTCATAACGCCTCCCAGATAAGCAGCTTCTGAATCTTACGAATGACCAGGTATGTCTGGCTCGGCGATCATATCGACCGCCGAGATCACCTTCTCTACTGTCGCAAGGTATGCGCTCAAGATGTCTGCGTTGAGGTTCTTGAGCTTCGCCTTGTTTTCACGTGCATCCAAAACCTGCTCGATCGCCGAACGATCGAATCCGACTCGTGATGCAAGCTGCGCCACCGCATCACGCCTCGCCAGTGGTGCACTCTCCCCCAGAGCAATCAACGCATGCCGGAACAACGTCGCAAAGGATGCCACTGAGCGCACCATCAGTTCCCGGATCCTGCGCTCGTTATCGCCCGCCAGCAGCACATGCTGGCGCAGCAAAATCAGCTTTTCCCGCAGTTCGTACTCAACCTGTAATCGATGAAGCCGCATGGGAATCTGGAGTGCGCCGATCACGTCATCGCCCCACAGCACGCGATGGTGCTGAGCCATATCGACGAACTCGATCGTGAAGACATCCGTAGAGCGCTCCAACTCCTCCCGTGTCATAAACAGGGGCGGCGGCTGCTTCTGCCGATTCCACCACTGCACCACGGAAGCAAGACTTCGCAACTTCGGATATGAACTGTCGCGCAGCACGCAAAACAGATTCACGTTCGAAAATGCCGGATGGTAATCACCCGAAGCGGCCGAACCGTAGAGGATAACGCTTTCCAGATTGGCGCCCGCGGCGGCTCGCAGCTTCTCTACAAATTGCTCGATTTTGTCTTGTGGAATCATTGCCTTCTCGCTTTTGCTACCAACTGCTGCTGGCCCCGCCACCGCCCGAACTCCCACCGCCGAAACCCCCAAAGCCACCACCACCTCCAAACCCACCCCCACCACCTCCGCCCCGGCCACCTCCGATCATCTGTGAAAAGAGAATCCAAAATAACAGTCGCCGCAAGGGCGGTGTCAGAAGAACAATAACTCCAATAATCACAATTGCCCAAATCGCGCCCTTGGATAACCCGTGCTCTGGCTCGGATGGCTCTTCGGCCGGCCCTTGCGTTTGCGTGCCAGTAATCTGGACGCCCGCGTCCTCGGCGATTACTGACGCGACGCGGCTCGTCACCAGCAACAGAGCTTTGTTGTAGTCGCCGCTTTGCATCAGCGGAGCAGCTTCGCGTTGGAAGCTTCCCACCTTGCCATCCGGCAGGATAGGTTCTAGTCCGTAGCCAACCTCAATGCGCGCCCGCCGGTCCTGAATTGCATATAGAATCAGGACGCCGCGATTGCTCGTCTTGTCTCCAATTCCCCATTTCTTGAACAGATCGACTGCAAAGCTTTCGATGTCCGCCCCATCGAGACTATGGATGGTCACCAATGCGATTTGCGCATGCGCCTTCTCGTCCACCTGACGCGCAATGTCTTCGATCTGTGCGTGTGTCGCCGGATCGAGAACTTGCGCGAAGTCGTTGACGTATCCCGTCGGTTGCAACTGGGACACAGACTCTGCACCGGCGCCCGCCACCCAGGCCAGGACCACGATCGCCAGCCCAGCCAGTCTCCAACGCGTTTTCATTGTCGTCAATACTCTCACATGCGCGGCACAGTCACGTCAGGCATCGGATCGAAACCAGGTATCTCGCATGCGAAATATAGCATTTCAGCAGCCAACGAAGACGGATTCGATCATTCAGATAAACGAAGGCAAAGGAAGAAGTTAATTGCTTGCGCCTGAGAGTTGCCAGGTGGGTTACGACGACATCGCGTCAGAATGACGAGCCGGTTCGCGAAACGAACTTTGCAGGGCGCAGCTTTTCTTGAAGCCGAGATGGAACACGAATTGCTCTAAGGTCTCTCGGGCTAAGCAAATCTACAAACTCCATGTAACCAAGCAATCGCACTCAAAATCCGCAAAACAGGAGAAACCGATGGATGACAAGGAAAAGCGCTTGCGCAAGGCCATAGATGACCTGCATCGCTATGCCGAGAATCCCGAGAACTCGCTGGATGGTCCCGCTTTTTCGGAACTCTTGAATGAGCTTTATTCCGCCAGGGATGCCATGATCGCAGCGGAAGAGTTCTCTGATCCGGAGCTGGCATCGTGATGCGAGTTCGCGATTTTCACCTTGAATTTCTTGCCGCATAATTGACGCGGCTGCTTCGCTGCACTGGATCTTTCGAGCGCCAAAATCCAGCTACGCCAGCGGCAGACACGCGGGGCCGGGCAACTCGACCTCGCCGTGGATGAGGCCGGTCGTTGCGTCGGGTTCGGTCCTGAAACCAAGTCGCTCGGCCAAGGCCTTCATTCTCGTGTTGTCGGGAAGAAAATTGATGAAGATTCGTTGCAGTTCTTCACTTTGGGCAACTGTAAGACTGCGCTTCATCAATTCGGTCCCCAATCCCAGGCCTTGATAGCCGTCCGCAATCACAACCGACAGTTCTACACTGTGGCCGTCCGGCGTCTTGATCATCCTCGTTGCCCCGACGATCTGCCGTTGGTTCAGAGGGTCCGACATCTCCGCCACCAGCGTCAGTTCCCGGTCATAATCAATCGAGCAGATCCGTTCGAGACGCTGATGGGTCGTGCGAGATTCCAGATCGAAAGGCTGGAAATATCGCTCCCGCACCGTGCTTTCGGAAAGCCGCTTGTGAAACTGGACGATCAACGGCTCGTCTTCGGGCCGGATCGGCCGGATCAGTACCTCTTTGCCGTCCTTCATCGTGGAACTCTGCACATACTGAATCGGATAGGGCCGTACGGCAGGTTTAGGCAGTCTGGTTTCAGCCATGCTTGCATCCTGCAAGACTACGCGAGCATCAAGCGCCAGAAACCCATCTGGCGAAGCCAGGAGAGGATTGATGTCAATCTCCTTGATCCAAGGTTGTTCGACGACCAAGTCGCTGAAGCACACCAGAATTGCTGCGAGTCTTTCCAGGTCTACCGGAGCGCGTCCACGGACTCCTTTCAGCGCGGTGAAGATTTTCGTATCTTCCACCAGGTGGCGCGCTAGTGCCGTATTCAGCGGTGGTAGCGCCAAAGCACGATCTTTCCAGACCTCGACTAATTGCCCACCGGTCCCGACCAGCAATACGGGGCCGAGCTGGCTGTCGATACTGCTGCCGACAATCAATTCGTAGCCTTCGAGCATCGACATTGGCTGCACTGCAACTCCCTGAAAGTGTTCGGCTCCTGTCCTCTCGGTCACTGAACGCTGAATTTCTCCGAACGCGGTCTGCACCTCGCTGTCGTTATGAAGGTTGAGCTTTATGCCGCCGACATCGGTTTTGTGCGTGATCGTTTCAGAATTCAGCTTCAATACAACCGGGTAGCCAATCTCCCTCGCTCTCTTCACGGCTTCCGCCACGGTCCCTGCGATCTCGGTCCGGATGGTCGGGATTCCATAAGCGGCAAGAAGTCGTTTCGATTCGTATTCGGTGAGGATGGTCCGGCCACTCTCGCGAACCTTCTTTAAGATGCTGTTCGCCGAAGCCCGGTCGTGGTCCCGGGCAATGCCCTGCAACGGGGTTGGAGTTTCGTAGAGAGCTGTGAGGTTGCGCGCATATTTCCAGGCGTAATTGAATGCCACGGCAGCATCATCGGGATAGGGAAATTCAGGAATGCCAGCCCGTTTGAGAATGTCCACTCCGCGCGCTACTTCGTCACCTCCCATCCAGCTTGCCAATACCGGTTTCCCCGTCGAACTGGCATACGGAATCAGGTCCTCGGCAGTCTGCGTTGGATTCGTCATTCCTTGCGGGGTGAGAACTACCAGCATTCCGTCGGTGTTGGGATCTTTAGAGGCGATCTCCAGCGCTTTGGCATAGCGTTCGGGCTGGGCATCGCCAAGAATGTCTACCGGATTGTTGTGGCTCCATTGTGGTGGCAGAACAGCGTCGAAAGCTTGCATCGTTTCTTTGCTCAGGTCAGAGAGTTCGCCCCCATTCCTGATCAGCGCTGCCAGGCCGGTCTGAGGCGCCGATTACCGCGACAACCTTGGGCCGGAACACAGGGTCCAGTGGACTTTGCCGAATCCGGAACACATCGTGGGCGGGATCGACGATGATTCCTCCGGTTGGAGTTTGGGAGATCGCTGGAATCGTTGCCATTAAGATAGCCTCCGAAATTGCGCCCGCGGGACTGGCTCACGGATTTGCCAACGGGCCATTACCCAATGGCCTTGCAGTCTTAGCGCCAGAGGCCGACCAACGAACTCTTCCAAGTGCTTGATTTTGCTGGATTGTCGATTGGTGGCCGCTCTATCCCTTTGAGCTACAGGCCCTCGGAACCAGCTGCATTTATTCTACCCCGCACTCACCCGCGTCATTGATTTTCACAATTGATTTTTTGCGTTGGACTATTTGCCGGCTCTGCTCCACGCTGGTAGTGAGTCTGCTGCGCCGTAGCAGTGGACCATCCGGCCCGTAGAGCGAATCTTCGCTCTATGAATGAGGAACCCAGCAGGGTCGCCCGACCTCGCCGTCCTGCAAAAGCATGCGGCCGCTGCTGTGATATCCGGCGGTCAACAAGAGTTTAAGGGGGAAGTGTGTCCGAGAAGAAGATCGTTGTTACGTTGCGTACCGTGGCGGAGCGAGTGGGGCTCGCGCCCTGCTCGGTCTCGGCCGTTTTGAACAAGACGCCTGCCTCTCTGGCGATTCCGCAGCGCACCAAAGATCGCATTTTCCGCGCGGTTGCAGAACTGAATTACCAGCCGAATTTCTCGGCGCGATCGCTGCGCACCAAGCGCACCCACATGGTTGCCGTTATCAGCAATGATTTTGGCCGAGTGCCTGTGGGCCAGGTGGTAGCTGGAATGGAACGCATGCTGCGCCGAAGGGGCTATCTGCTTGCTCTCGGCGTCCTCGATCGCCCGTCAGAGTGGACGCGCCTTTCCCTCCAGCTTTATCAGCGAGGAGTCGAAGGCATGATGGCCATCGGCGTAAGTCTGCCCCGGGAACTGACCTTGCCGGCGGTATCGGTCCACCTCGGATGCCTCAACCTTGAAGAGACGTTCGCGCAAGGGGCGCTGGCGGAGAACGCAGGAGCGTGGCTCCGAGAACTGGGCGAATCCGCCGCCCAGACGGTGCTGTCCAAGATTGAGAACAAGTCCGCCCCGCGCAGAACGCGGATCGTCTTCAGACCTCCGGATACCGCGTTCACGTTCCCCGGCGCGGGCTTGGGCGTTTCCGTGGAAAACTCCGTACGGCTCGAATGAGAGCGCTATAGGATTCGAACTCGAGGCGGTTAGCAGGCGTGAGGCTGAGCCAAACGAGGGCCGGGCGCCTGCTGCCGAAATCCTGACCCTGAGCTTAGTCGAAGGGGAAGGACCCGCTTTACGTTGCTGCCCAAATGTGAATGGTGGGCGCTATAGGATTCGAACCTATGACTTCCACCGTGTGAA
>Ga0209039_10004164_pt1 | contig 10721 bp, 12 predicted proteins | sample BogFormECP12_OM1_FD_188238 | JGI IMG/M metagenome (GOLD analysis project Ga0209039, IMG submission 188238) | Bog forest soil microbial communities from Calvert Island, British Columbia, Canada - ECP12_OM1 (SPAdes) (version 2) | ecosystem: Environmental > Aquatic > Freshwater > Wetlands > Bog ... | reverse complement strand
CCCTGCCAGTAGCCGGGCGGCTCGCCCTCGACGCCGAGGTAGTAGTCGGCACCCGTTCCCACGGCATCCGTCAGGTACGCCGTGTCATACCCGGTGTGCAGGCTCAGCACGGTAGCACCTCCCTCAGTTGCCCAGGGCGCCTGGTTTTGCCGCGGCGCGCAGCGCTCGCGGCCAAGATCATCTACTTTGATGCAAGGGTGTGAGAGCTTTTGACCTTGCCCTTGGATGGTAACCCGGACCGGCCCGGTTTGCCGGCTACCGGGCACCCTCGATCGCACTGGCCGCCGGTGCCGCTAGGGCGCGGCGATGGACCGATGTCGTAGGGCTGGCGCATCCTGGAGGCATGGACAGGCGCGTGATGATCTTGTGCGACACTCGCGCGTCTGGCATTACCGCCGACCTGGCCGACTCGTACCTAGTCAGCGTCGAGCCGCGGCCTAACGGTGGCGCTCTCGTGCTCTGGACTGACGAGCCGGACCAGGCCATGGTTTTCGATGACGCTGCCGCGGCGGCGGAGTTCTGCCGGGATAGCCCGCTCGAAATGTTTGTGGTCTCGTTCGTGCCCGTGACGGACGACCCGGCCGGGGCTACCGCTCCCCCCGCAGCGCCGCGGCCCATGGCTGAGCCGGTGAACCTCGCCGACGAGCTGCGGGCGATGGGCCTTATGTAGGCGTTCCCTTGCGGATCCGTGCCCGCTCCCGTCACCTCAGATATTGACACGTACGTGTCACAAATGAGGCAATGATTTCATGTCAATAACCAGGCAGGACGTGACGATCAGCCCGCGTCTCGTCACCGCTCTTGACCGCGCCTGGGCGGCGATCATGGCCCGTCACCCGGACGTGCCCGCCGTGGTGATCGCCCTGGGCTCGGGCTCGGGGAACGGGCTGCGCCTCAAGCTCGGCCACTTCGCCGTCGACCGCTGGCAGCGGGCAGGCGGACGGCTGCCCGAGCTGTTCGTCGGCGGCGAGGGCCTGGCCAAGGGCGCCCGTGACGTCCTCGGCACTCTCCTGCACGAGGCCGCTCACGGCGTGGCCAGCGTGCGGGAGATCCAGGACACCAGCCGTCAGGGCCGGTTCCACAACACCCGGTACCGGGCGCTGGCCGGGGAACTCGGCCTGGCCGTGGCCAAGGCCGGCTCGGTCGGCTGGAGCAGCACCACGGTGCCCGACGCGACGGCGGCGCTGTACCGCGCCGAGCTCCGCCGCCTGGCCGACGCCCTCGTTGCCTACCGCCGCCTCGAGCCGGGCGGCCGCGGCGGCCGGAAGAACAACAACAACGGCGTGGCCGCACGCTGCGGGTGCGAACGCCGGATCCGGGTCGCCGAGTCCGTGCTCGAGGCCGGCCCGATCACGTGCGGGCTGTGCGGCACCGGCTTCGAGGTCGCCGCCGCTGACGGCTGACCTTCGCCCCGGCGGCCTTTCCAGCGCGAACTGCCAGGCCGGCGGCACTCCCATCAGGCAAAGACGAGAGGACACCATCATGACCGATCCGGATGAGACCGCGAACCTCGTTGCTGCGATCACTCAGGCCTATCGCGACCACGCGGACGACGCGGCCGAGCCTGAGATCACTGCCGTACCTGGCCCGGTCATCGGCAGTGACATCGAGGGCCAGGCCGACGCGCTGGCAGATGGCGCCTCCCGTCTGGCCGCCTTGCTGGCCGCGTTCGCGAGGGAACCCGGGCCGCGGTCGATCGATGCGATCGCGGTGTTCAGCGACCTGAGCCGGGCGGCGGAGTCGATGGCTGCCGCCGCTGCGGAAATGCGACGTCAGGAATGGTTCGGCCTCGAGGCCGGGGCGGAGCCGGAGGCTGTTACCGCATGGGAGGGCGCCCTGGAAGGCCTGAAGTCCGCTGCGAGCACCTTTGAATGGATCGCCGCTGGCTGGATCTGACCGCGAGCTCCGGATCTCGCCAAAGCACCCGCCCCGGCTCACCTGGCCGGGGCGGGTGTTCTCGTCGCGCTGATCCCTACTCGGAGGGCTGGCCACCTCGCCGGCGTCGGCTGGCCACCGGGGGTTCCGCCGTTCCGGTCTCCTGGCGCATCCTGGCGAGCTCGGCCCGCGCGGCGTCGAGGTCGCGCTCGGCGCGCTCGGCGCGGCCGCGCGACTCCCCGCGCGACTCCTCGAGCACCTGGGCGCGGGACTCCATGGCGGTCCGCAGCTCGTCGCGTTCGCGTGCGGCGTCGGCTCTGACCCGCCCGAGTTCGGCGGCGTGTGCCGTGGTCACCTCGGCGAGGCGGCTGGCGGTGTCGGTGAGCCGGGCGAGGATCTCCTCGCGTTCCCGCTCGTTGTCGGCGCGGACCTGGTCGAGTTCCCGCGTGGCGTCTTCCCGGGCTCGCGTGGTCTCGGCGCGTGCGGCCTCGGCCCGGGCTTCGGCGGCCGCGGCGCGCTGTCCGGCGGCCTGGGAGGCCTGCCGGTGCTGTTCTGCCTGCTCGCGTGCCTGGTCGCGTTCGGCCTCGGCGGCGCGGGCGAGTGCCTCCGCGTCGGCGCGGACCTGGCTGGCTAGTTCCTGCGCCTGGCGCTCGGTCTCGGCGATCCGGGTCTCGGCGGCGCTCACCGCGGCGTCGGCGTCGGCCGCGGCGCGCCGGACTGCCTCGGCCGCCTCGCCGCGCGCCTGCTCGATCGCGCTGTCCCGGTCTTCCCCGGCGAGGGTGATGCGGGCCTGGGTTTCCTCGCGGATCTGCTCGATCTCGGCGGCGTGCGCGGCGGTGGCCTCGGTGAGCCGGTCGTGAGCTTCGCGCGCCCGGGCCTGCTCGGCGGCCAGGTGCTCGCTCATCTGCTCGGCTGCCTCGTCGGCTGCGGCGCGCATCTGGCCGGCAGTGGCGGCGCGGCGCTCGGCCTCGGCCCGCTCGGCCTCGGCGGTAGCTGCCCGCTGCTCGGCGGCGGCCCGTGCTGACTCGACTTCGGCCTCGGCCGCGGTGGGGTCGCCGATGGTGGCCACGGCGGCGGTGAGCCGCTCGGCGGTGGCGGTCATCGTGCCGGCCAGCTCGCGCATCTGCCGGAGGAGCTCGGCGCCGGTGACCCGGGCCATGGTCACGGGCTGCTCGGCGTCGGCGTCGCTCGTGGTCACGCCGCGCTCGGCGTCGGCCAGGCGCTTGCGCTCCCGCCATGCGGCCACGGCGTTGTGCGCGGGGTCGGTGCAGTACTGGGGCGGGCGGCCCGGCTCGGTGCCCGCTGGCCTGGGCGGGTTCTGGCAGCCGGGGAACTTGCATGTCGCGGTGGCGGCTGGCGGGCTGGTCTGCTCGGTCACGACGCCCTCCCGGGGCTCTCGGCGGCTCTGCCTGCGATTCTATTTCATTTCATTTCATTACGCAAGCTTAAGAGGTAATGAAATGAAAGTAATGAAATGAAATTAGCTTAGTGCAGACACGCGTCGGCGCCCGGGCTGTCAGTTCTCAGCTGACCTGTCGGGCTTCTCAGGCGAGCTGCCGGTGAAGGTGTCGGTTTCTCAATGGATCTGTCGGTAGCGGCAGGAGGGGAGCGCACCGGTTCAGGGAGTCCTGCCACGGGTTCCGGGTAGCGTGCCATAGGTGGCTGACAATCTTGTACAAGGTTGATGCATGTCATGCTAAGCTGCATAGCCATGAGCAGACCATACGACGACTACCTCACCATCGCGCAGGCCGCTGCCTACGTCGGCGTCTCGGCGGCCACGCTGCGGCGGTGGGATAAGGACGGCAAGCTGACCGCCGTGCGCCGTCCCGGCAGTCAGTACCGGTACTACCGCATTGCCGACCTCGAGCCGTTCCGGCTGGAGTACGTCACCGCCGAGAAGGCCAAGGACGTGGTCGCGGGTTTCTTCGACGCTGCCGAGGTCAAAATCGGCGGCAATCCACAGCTTCGTGAGCCGCAGAAGGAGGCACATGAGGCGGCAGCGGAGCACTTCGCCCAGCACGACACCCCAGCGATCATCCAGTTGCCGGTCGGCTGCGGCAAGACCGGCGTCGCCGCAATCCTCCCGTTCGGGCTGTCACACAAGCGAACGCTCATCATCGCCCCGAACACCACGATCCGCGAGGGCCTTTACGCCGACCTGAACATCTCGAACGCCTCGTGCTTCTGGAAGAAGGCGGGGGTCCTCGACTCCTTCACGGCGGGGCCGTTCACCGCGCTCGTCGACGGGCCGAAGGCCAACATGGATGACTGCGTCAATAGCCATATCGTCGTTGCGAACATCCAGCAACTCGCCAGCAGCGCAGACCGCTGGCTCTCGCAGTTCCCGAGCGACTTCTTCGACCTCATCATTATCGACGAGGGCCACCATGTCGCGGCCGAGAGCTGGCAGAAGGTCGTCCGGTCCTTCCCGCAGGCGCGCTTCGTCAGCCTCACCGCCACGCCGTTCCGGGCTGACAACAAGGACCTGCTCGGCGAGCTCATCTACCGCTACCCGTTCGCCCGGGCGATGCTCAACGGCTACATCAAGCACATCATCTCGGCATCGGCGCACCCCGCCGAGATCACCTTCACCGCCCGTGGTGAGAGTGACACCTACTCGCTGGAGCAGATCCTTGAACTGAAGGAGGAGGCCTGGTTCCGGCGCGGCGTCGCCCTGTCGGACGAGTGCAACCGCCACATCGCAGAGAAGGCGGTCGAGAAGGTCCAAGTGCTTCGCGCAGCTACGGGGTTTCCGCACCAGATCGCCGCCTCGGCCATGTCGATCGACCACGCGGACCAGATACGGGCGATCTTCGAGGAGATGGGCCTACAGGCCGAGACCATCCACAGCAACCTGCCCGGCGACCGCAAGACAGCGGTCTTCGCCAAGCTCCGCAACAATCAGATCGACGTCATCGTGCAGGTTGCGATGCTCGGCGAGGGCTTCGACCACCCGCCACTAAGCATCGCGGCGATCTTCCGCCCCTACCGGTCTCTGTCGCCCTACATCCAGTTCGTCGGCCGCGTGATGCGGACCGTCGACCTGAATGACCCGAACAGTCCCAACAACCAGGGCTTCGTCGTGTCGCACATCGGCCTCAACAACGAGGAGCAGTGGGACGAGTTCCGAGACCTCGACACGCAGGACCAGCAGATCGTCAGGGGCTGGGCTCGCAGCGAGGATGGTGGCTCGGACGGCAGCGCTGGCGACGGAGACGCCCAGCAGGTCGCCCAGCGCTTCGACACCCCGGTGGCACAAGACGAGCGGATCAGCCACTTTCTCAACCGCTCCTTCCTCGACCCGAGCGACGACCGCGTCATCGAGGAGATGCTGGACGCGAAGGGGCCGGGCGGCTTCTCATTCCGTGACCTCGGCATCACTGCTGACCAGCTACGGGCTCAGCTGGCGCACCGCCGGGAGCATAGGGAGGAGGCGGCTGAGGAGGTTCCGGTCCAGCCACAGGTCCGGCGTCAGACACTGCGCCATCGGCTCGACACCCGGTCGAAGTCGGTGCATCAGCGCATCCTGACCGACCTCGGACTTGCCCGTGCCGGCTTTGACATCAGCCGGGCAGTCAGGGGCACGCGCGGCAACAACGCCGATGCCCTGTTCGTGCTGCTCAACCAGGAGATCAACAACTTCGTTGGGCAGGGCAAGAAATCCCGCGACAGGTGGACACTCGACCAGTTGCAGGGCGCCTATGACTCGCTCGATGACATCGGCGACCAGGTGACCGCGTCGATCAAGACAGCGATGGAGAAGTGAAGCAGTGGCAGCGGTGAAGGATGTCCTGAAGCACCTCCGTATCGAGGTCGCCGGACGCAGGCGCAAGTGCAATCGCAAGAAAACGCACACCATCTTCAAGGGGGAGGCGTGCCTCGTCGTCCGTGACGGCCCTCAGAGCCAGACCACTTATTGCGCTGTGTGCGCGGCAGAAATCCTCGCCAAGGCCGACGAGTCGCTGGCCGCTCTCCTCGCGCAATTCAGCGGGGCTCCTGCAAATGGAACATCAGGGACCGGCGGTTGAGAGGTCTGGGACCAAGTCACACCGATCTGTCGGTGACGTGGTCAGAGGCCGTGCCACCGGCCAACTGCGGCCCGGAAACCGACACTTCACGTGAGAAGTCCTGCCGACGAACGGTCAAGCCGCATAAGTGTCGGATCGCAGGTCAGAAGTACCTGGCGCCGACAGATGTAATGAGAACTGACACGGGCCGTGAGAGCAATGGCCTTGCTTTTAGGCATCGACGAACGTCCGACGACGTGGTGACCAGGCGCAACGCGGTGCGCATAGTGATCTATGTCACACCTGATGCGTATATGCGCGCTTAAGGCAACGCCATTGGGCCGTGAGAGGGGGGTGTCAGGTCGCGGCGGAACTGGCCATTTCTCATCGATCTGGCCAGCCAGGTGGCCAGTCTCGTCCGACGTGGCCCGGGAACAATCTGCAGGAGTCGGGCCCCTGTCACCTTGATCCCGCGACCTGGCGAGGCTCTCGCCGTATTACCTCGAGCTCGGGCCGGGTGGCGGCGACCTGGGCCAAGTTGATGGGACGTTGGCGGTATCTGGCCCGTGTGACGCATCGCGTTTCCGTTGTGCCAGCTGCGGGTCTACGGTTTGCGGGTGGCAGTTGCGGCTTTGATCGTGGCGATTGTGTCGGCGCTGGCTGCGGTGGTCGCTCTCTTGTACGCGCGGCGGCTGGACGAAAAGGCGAGTCAGGCTGTCGCGGCGGCGCAGCAATCAGCCGCCGCGGCAGTGCGGTCGGCCGATGCGGCGGAGCTGTCGGTACCGGCTGCGCAACGGGCGGCGGCCGCGGCGGAGGAGCGGGCGGCTCTGGAGTCGGCTCGCCGGCATGATCAGCTGACTCCGCGGTTTCGGATATGGGTATCGTCCGGACCGCGCGGGGAGCCGCGCATGGATGTGGGGCGGTTGTTCGTGGTCTGGCTGGGGCCGCCTGAGCTGGCGCGGCTGGATGGGCTGACGGTGACGATCCGCGATGATCGTCCGGACCGCGCGGAGGGCCTGACGCCTGAGCAGATTGCCGAGCAGATCTGGGGGCCTCTCCGGTTCGATCTTCTCCCGGACGGGGTGCCGATGGGGGAGTATCGGGCCGCGGATCTGGGGGGCCGCGTGGCGGTGACCGGGGGGATGCTAATCGGTGAGGAAGTGCCGTTCGCGCTGACGCCGACGTGGCCGCCGCGGCAGTGGTCTAGGGAGCTCTCGGAGTGGCAGGACGAGGTGGGGACGGTACTGCGGCTGCAGTTGGAGGCCCGCCGGGAAGGGTACGAGCCGTGGACGCTGACCGGTGCGATCGACGTGGCGGGCGAATCGCGCACTGTTGAGGTGCCGTAGGTGGCCCGCTGCGCTCGGCCGCGCCAGCGGTCCAGGAATTGGCCACGTGGGTTGAGACGAACAGTGGATGGCCTGTCTCAGGACACCGGGCCAACGGGCAGGTCAGCGACATGAACAGTGGCCAGACCTAACAAGACTTGACAGGGGGGCCCCGGGGGCCCTGAGAGTCCGGCCAGACCTCCCCCATCCCTGATAGCCGCCAGATCCGTGAGCCGGAGAGGGCGGGTCAAGGGCGACTTCGCGTGTACGTGCGCCCGGCAGTTCCATCGGTACCGGTTGCCCTGCGGTCACGGTCGGCCTTGACGCGGACCGGAGGCGAACCACGATGGCCAGGCGGCGGGATGGGGGAGTTCCCTGCACCTTCCGGGCGGCTGGCCGCGCCCGGGGTCGCCGGGAGAGGCCACTGTCTGGGCCACTCCCCCGCCGCCCGCTCCGCGCGCCAGTATCGGTCACATCACCTGAAGCCGGGGCTGCAGCGAGGAGGCCACAATGGCGCGTCGTCTCTACTACCAGGACAGCTACGGCCGGACCCATCGCGCCCGTTCCGCCGAGCGCTCCCGGGGCCTGCCCGGCGGCCTGGCCGCCAAGTTCCTGATCGCCCTGGCCGTCTTCGTCGTGCTCGCGCAGCTCGTCCACTGACACGCCGAAGCGCCCGCCCCGGCCGGTGCCGGAACGGGCGCTTCGTGCTGCGATCGGCTAGAACGGCGGTTCGTCGCTGTAGCCGCCGGCGCCATCGCTGGCCCACGGGTCCGCGTTGCCGACGCTGGCCGGCTTGCCCGCGGCCGCGGCGCTGTGGGCGACTTTCGCGACCTTCGCCGAGGCGTTCCGCAGCGACGGCCCGACCTCATCGACCTCGAGCTCGTAGACGGTGCGGTTCTCGCCTTCCCTGGTCTCATACGACCGCTGCTTGAGGCGGCCGGTGACGATGACGCGCATCCCGCGGGTCAGGCTCTCCGCGACGTTCTCAGCGGCCTGGCGCCACACGGTGCAGGTGAGGAACAGGCTGTCGCCGTCCTTCCACTCCCCCGTCGAGTTGTCGCGGAACCGGGGCGTGCTGGCGACGCGGAACTTGGCCACGGGCGTGAACCGCAGTTCCGGGTCCTCGACCAGGTTGCCGACTAGCGTCATCTGGGCTTCGTTCATGATCTTGGCTCCTGCTCTTCTGGGTTTTCGGGTTCGGCCACCTGGTTTTGGCGGGCCCGTGCGATCGCCGTTGGCGACCGGTGGCGGCCTGCCCGCCACCGCTATTGCCTCCGGTGCGGGCCGCGGAGGCTCAGCGTCAAGGGCAGCCCGCAGGGCTGTTTGCGTCAGCAAATGCGAGCACTCTTGACGCTGAGTGCGGCTCGCGTAAGCAGGCGATCGTGGATTGAGCCCGGGACCGCAGGCCGGTCCGCCTGGTCCTGGCCCCCGCGGCCTTGAGCGGTGACCCCGGCGCGTTGCTACAGACTCCGGAGGTACGGACTCTGTAGCATCGCGGGCATGACTGAGATACCAGGCTCCCGGCCGTGGTGCATCCCGGTGGCCAACCAGAAGGGCGGCGTTGGCAAGACGACGGTCGCCCTCGGCCTCGCGGCCGCGATCGAGGACAGTTCCGGCAGTGTCATCGTGTTCGACGCCGACCCGCAGCAGAGCGCGATGGAGATAGCCGCCGCGGGCACGCTGCCATTCGAGGTGCGCCCCGCCCTGTCGGCGGCTGAGCTCGCGGCGATCAGGCAGGTCCGCGGTATGGACACGGTGATCATCGATCTGCCTGGCAACCTGACGGACACGCCGGTCCTCGGCGAGGTCCTGGCCGCTAGCGACTTCGCCGTAATCCCGGTGGTGCCGGAGCGGGCGGCGATCCTGCCGACCCAGCGCACGGCGCAGATCATCGCGGACCAGAACCTGCCATTCAAGATCCTCTGTAACCTCGTGGACCCGCTGCGAGGCCCGGCTCCGGTCGAGCAGCTGCGCGAGCTGCTCGACGCCCAGGGCCTCCCCTACTTCCGGAGCTTCATCCGGCGGTATGTCGCGCACCCGCAGTCTCAGCTCGACGGGCTGCCCGTGACCGCCTATCGGGGTGACCGCTCGTGGCGCGCCGCGGTGGACGACGTCCGCCGCGTCCAGGTTGAGCTCCTGATCGAGCTCGGCCGCCTCGCTGAGCGGACACCGGCATGAGTCCCGGTAAGCGCGGGTCGCTGGCCGGGCTGCAGCCCGCGCCTGCCGTGGCGCCCCCGCTGCCTGCGCGTCCGTCTGCGCCACCTGCGGAGGCACAGACTCCGGTACAACAGACTCCGGAGGTACAGAGTACGGAAGTACAGACTCCGGAGGCGGACAGGCCGAAGGGTGGCCGGCGGGCACAGCCCGCGGTCCTGGCCGCCAAGACCCGGCCGGAGGTTCCGGGGCTGCCGAAGTACCTGCGCCTCGAGCGGAAGGAACTGCTGATCTGGCCCGACCAGATCACTAACCTGTCCATCCTCGCCCGTGTGCTGAACAGGAACCGCGGCGGAGCCGGGGAGCGGATAACGACGAACACGCTTATCCGCGTAGCCGCGGCGCTCCTACTGAGCCGGTCCCAGGACTTGGCGGGCACGACAGAGGAAGAGCTTCGCCGTTCGCTAGGACTACTGGACTTACAGACTCCGTACCTCCGGAGTCTGAGGTGACCGCCCGGCGTGCGATGCTAGAACGCATGATCGATAAGCGCCCGCAGGCTGACCGGCTGCTCGTCGCCGAGATCTGGGGCGAGGCGCGGCGCCGGGCGCGGTGGCGCGAGCTCGGCGACACCGAGGAGGCCGCCGCGGTGGCCGCGCTGCGGGATCTGGCGGGCGGCCGGGCCGACCTGCTCGCGGAGGTGGCAGGGGTCCTCGAGGGCGCGCGTGAGGGCGAGCCGGATGAGCCGCTGGCCCGCCAGGCGGCGATGCTCGCACGCAAGGCCGGGGCCGACCCGGGGGCGATACCGGCGTGGGCCGCCGAAGGGCGGCGCCGGAGGGCATCGGCACGGCGGCCGCCGTTCCCGGGCGGACTGCGATAGGCGCAAAGGCCGGAGAGCCCCGGATGGGGCACCGGGCGCCCGCTTCCGAGTGCATCACCATGCAGGATCCGGGTGCATAACCGGGGCGAACCGGGCCGCTGGCTGACCGTCCGGCATCGGCCGGGGATCACCGCAGGCCAGGGCGTCCCGGAGCTTGACATAAATGCCCGTTAGCGGCGTTATCGGCCTCACCCGGCTAGCAAAACGCTGGCTCTGAACTGGCACAACACGCTCGGGGACCGTCTCTGCGGCATTAAATTTGGCCATCTATTAGCCACGATCGGCGGCAACGACGCTATAGGGTCTGGCGGAATCACTCACAGATACGGTCCTGTCGGTGCTTGGCCGGGCTCGTGATCTGGCCTCGGAAGGTCCGGGAGGCCGAGGTCTTGGAGGGTGAGGGTGGTCAGGTCGGAGCCGCCGCTGGCGACGACCCGGGAGGCCTGGCGCGCGAGGGCGGCCTCGAAGAGGTTGCGG
>Ga0209039_10004163_pt1 | contig 10722 bp, 7 predicted proteins | sample BogFormECP12_OM1_FD_188238 | JGI IMG/M metagenome (GOLD analysis project Ga0209039, IMG submission 188238) | Bog forest soil microbial communities from Calvert Island, British Columbia, Canada - ECP12_OM1 (SPAdes) (version 2) | ecosystem: Environmental > Aquatic > Freshwater > Wetlands > Bog ... | reverse complement strand
GTCGCGCGACATGCCCATCGCCGCGTAGGCCAAGTTCGTACGGTCTACGTAATTAACGATGTACAGAATGAACAGGAAGGGCAGCAGGCGCAAGCCGACCATGCGGCGAGTGTATTCGCCGATTTGCGTCGCGTTGGGAGTCATCATAGTGGAGGCAGCTATTGCCTCTCAGCACCCCTCGAGCAGTCCTGAACGGGCGGGGAAGTATATATCGGAATCAGATTTTAGACGCCTGGCAATTTGCACCGAGCCAACCAGTTGCGGGTAACTTCTGTTACCAGGCCATAGCGCTCGCGACCCGGACTGGCTGGTTTCGGATTCTGGGTGGATGACGGGCTAGTCGGAAACTAGCCCAGTACTAGTTTATTCGTTGAAGAGGCGTGGTTGCGCTGCGACTGCCGCGGCGGCGGCGGGTTTGCGGCGGGCGATGCCGACCACGCCGAGGACGGTCAACTCCGAGAGGGCCGAGCGCGGGACGAAAATGCGGTCGGTGTTGGAATTGAAATCGGGCGTGGTGAGGTGCAGGCCGTTATCGAGGAAAGTCAGCAGGTCGTTGGGAATCACGCCTTCGAGGATTTGGCCGTCCTGGAAGCGTAGCTTGACCCACAGGCCATCGAGTTTCGGGCGGCTCAGGAAGGACTTGCGTTCGGGCTCGAAGTCTTGCTTGAGATCGCGGACAAAGTAAATGGCGCGCACCTTGGAAAGTTCGATCTCCTCGCGCTCGCCGTCCGGGGTGAGAAGCTCCAGCACTTCGGCATGGGCCAGGTGAGAGGGGTTCAGGAAACCGCGGATGGTCTTGCGATCGAGAAGTTCAATGACCACTTTTTTGTGGGTCGTGGCTGGGGTGCGCGGTTTCAAGCTGAAATTTTCCGTTTCTGGCGACGAAACCATTGCAGAAATATTGAGGTTATGTTAAGTTAAACACGTTTTTCCTGTCAACCTATTGTTTTTATTGGGGTTAGGTCCTGAGAGCCAGGCCTTGTCCGAGAAAAAAGATATTCTGAAGTCGGCGTCGATCATTTCGTTGGTTACGATTGCGAGCCGAGTTCTAGGCTACGTCCGAGACCAACGCATCACGCTTCTCCTTGGCACTACGCTGAGCGCCGACTCGTTTGTTTTGGCTTACCGCATCCCCAATCTATTCAGGCGGTTAGTCGGAGAGGGAACGGTCGCGGCGGCCTTCGTTCCTGTTTTCACGACGTACATGCGGGAACGCACGAAGGAGGAGCTTTGGGAGTTCGCCAACAAGCTTTTCTGGACCCTGGCGCTGGTTTTGGCCGTCATCACCATGCTCGGAGTGATCTTTTCGCGCCAGGTGATCGTGCCGTTTCCCACAGCGGCCGATATCAGCGTTGGCTGGAGCGAAGCCATAGCCCTGAACCGCATCATGTTCCCCTATATCTTTTTCGTGGGACTCGCGGCCTTGGGCATGGGCGTTCTCAACTGCTTTCAGCATTTCGCCCTGCCTGCTTCCACTACGGTGCTGCTGAACTTATCCATCATCGCGTTTTCCACGGCGGTGGTTTGGCGCCACTTCCATAGCCCGGCGGTATCGCTGGCCGTGGGCGTGCTGGTTGGCGGAGCGCTGCAATTCCTCATCCTGATCCCGCAAATGGTCAGACGGGGGATGCGCTTTGACTTCGGCATTTCATTCATGCACCCGGGGATACGCAGCGTGGCGGGCGTGATGTTCCCGCGCTTCTTCGGCCTGGGAATCTCGCAGATCAATTTTTTCGTGGATACCTACTTTGCCAAGGCCGCGCGCATGCCACGCGGCAGCCTTACCGCTCTGTATGTCGCCGACCGCGTCACAGAACTTGTCCTCGGCGGCTACGCCATTGCCGTGGCCACGGCCATTTTGCCAATGATGGCGCACCAGGCGGCCGCCAATAATTACGATGGATTGAAGAAAACACTCACCTTCGCGGTGCGCATCGTCGCGTACATCACGGTGCCCGCGGCGATGGGCCTGATGATCTTGCGCGAGCCGGTCATCCGCGTGCTCTTCCAGCACGGGCAATTCGTCGCGGAATCCACGCGGCTGACGGCGCGCCCGCTGCTGTACTATGCCATCGGCTTGCCGGCGCTGGCGTGCGTGAAGCTGATCGTGCCGGCGTTTTATTCCGCGCGCGATACCAAGACGCCGGTGATCGTGGCGTCCATTTCTTTCGTTCTGAACATCGTCCTGAACATCATCTTCCTGGAATTCCTGTTCAGACGGTTTCAGAACGGCGGGCCGGCTTTGGCCACGGCGCTGGCCACCTTCTTCGACTTCTTCACGCTCTTCATTATTTTCCGCTTGCGCTACGGCCCGCTGGGCATGATTGAGATTCTCCGCTCGATCAGCAAGATTTCGCTGTGCTCCATGATCATGGGCGCGGGCTGTATGATTGCCAATCATTACGCGAAGAACGCGCTCCAGGGCGCCTTTTCCCTCCAATTGATCGTTTTCACGGGGATGGTCCTGGGCGCGACGCTGCTGTATTTAGGGCTGACGTGGATTTTTCACTGCCCTGAAGTCGAAGAGGTCTACGGGATTGCCATGCGGCGGCCAGGAGCCGCGGAAGGGATAGCGGGATCCTGATGGAAATTGCCACGGCCATCGCGGCGTTTTTGACCCACGTAAGAGTGGAGAAAGGGCTGTCGCCGAACACGGTTTCGGCGTACCGGCGCGACCTGCTGAAATTCGAGGAATTCGTGAAAAAGAAGAAGCTCACCGTGGAAAGCGTTTCGCGCGACGACCTGGTGGATTTTCTGGCCAGCCTGTACCGGCAGAAACTGGAGAGCCGCACGGTGGCGCGGAACCTTGTGACGATGCGCAATTTCTTCCGGTTTACGCTAGTGCAGGAGCTGCGCACGGAAGATCCGACGCTGAACCTCGAGTCGCCGAAGATTCGCCGCTCGCTGCCCGGTTATCTGCGGCTGGAGGAAGTGGAAAAGCTCCTGGCGCAGCCCGACGAAAAGCAGCCGCTGGGGCTGCGCGACCGCGCCATGCTCGAAGTGCTGTACTCGACGGGCTTGCGCGTTTCCGAACTGGTGGGGCTGCGGGTGATGGATATGGACCGCGCCGCGGGCTGCGTGCGCTGCATCGGCAAGGGGGATAAGGAACGCATCGTGCCCATTGGCAGGAAAGCGATTGCCCTCGTGGAGCGTTATCTGCGCGACGCGCGTCCCAAGCTCTTGGGGAATGCGGGCAAGGCGAACGTTAACATGCTGTTCATCAACCGGCGCGGCGGGCCGCTGAGCCGCGTGGGCGTCTGGAAGATTCTCTCTGCGTATGGCAGGCAAGCGGGCATGCGCAAGGGTTTGACGCCGCACATGCTGCGGCACAGTTTTGCAACGCATTTGCTGGAACGCGGCGCGGATTTGCGCTCCGTCCAGTTGATGCTGGGCCATTCGGACATCTCCACGACGCAAATCTATACCCACGTCGTGGAGGAAAGACTGAAACAGATTTACAAGGCACATCACCCGCGCGCCTAACGCGCGGGCGGCAATACATCGCGGGTGCGGCAGCCCTATGGGGCATGACCACCCTGAAGCGGAAGGAGCGCAATGCCAGACTACATTTTTTTGCTGGAAAGCCGGCTCTCGCCCGAACAGCGCGCGGCCATGCTGCGCGTGCAGGAGTTGGCCGCGGCCATGGGCTTCAATATCTATCTTACCGGGGGCACGGTGCGCGACTTAATCACCGGCGCCACCTTGCGCGATCTGGATTTCAGCGTGGAGGGCAATCCCTCGAAAATGGCGCGGGAACTGGAAAAGGGCGGGGCCAAGGTCATATCCGAGGACGAAAAGCTGCGCACCGTGGAAATTCTCTTCAGCGGTGATTATGAAGGCAGCATTTCCGCGGCGCGCGACGACTACTATGTGCGCCCGGGCACGCGTCCCGAAATCCGCTGGTCCACCATCATGGAGGATCTACGGCGGCGCGATTTTTCCCTGAATGCCATCGCCATCTCGCTGAATCCGGCTTCGCGCGGTTTGCTGCTTGATCCCACGAACGGCCTTTCGGACATCGAGCACGGCGAAGTGCGCGCACTGACGATTCACAGCTTCACCAATCAGCCAGTGCGCCTGCTGCGCGCACTGCGGTTGGCCGCGCGCATGGGCTACAAGCTCGAATCGCGCACCCAGGAATGGTTCAATCTGGCCATCGAAAGGGAACTGCACCATACCATCACGCCCGAGGATGCCGGCGAGGAATTGCGCGCCCTGGCAAAGGAAGAGCGGCCGCATCTCACCCTGAAGGAATGGGAAGCGCACCATCTGCTGGACCGCGTGCACCCGCTGCTGGCCAAGAAGCATCCGGATTACGAGGCCATCAATCGCATGATCAAGGTGCGCGATGACCTGTTCATGGCGGGATTCCGCCCGCGCCTGGCCACGCCGATGATGCTGGCGATTCTGGGCCGGCTGAAGGATCGCGAGGCCAGCCACGTGCTCTCGAAGCTCGGCTTCCGTGCCGCGGAAATCGAGGTGATTGAGAGTTTTCCCGACAAGGCGCATGAAATCCAGAAGGACCTCGCCGGGAGAAAGACCAAAACGCCCATCGAGGCCTACCGCTACATCGAGAAGCTTCCGATGGAATACGTGGCCTATCTCCTTGCCGAATCGAACAACTCCGCGTCACTGTCCAAGTTGAAGGCGTTTCTTCATAAGTGGCGCCCGATCCGCATGGGGCTGAACGCCGTGAGCAACGAACTGGAAGCGCTGGGCATGCCGCGGGGGCCGAAGTTCGACCATGTGGTGCAGGAAGTGTTTGCCGCGCAATTGAGCGGGCGCGGCAAGACTTCCGAAGAGCGCATAAAAATGCTGCGCAGGCTTTCCGGCATCAAGGAAGCGCCAAAGAAAAAAGAGAAGAAAACGGCCAAGGGCGCTGAAAAACACGCCGCCGGCGCAGCGGTGGTGAAACACGGCGGCGCGGACAAAGGGGCAACCAAGGCGAGGCTCATGGCTGCGCAAAAAGCCAGCAGCGCGAAGAAGAAAGCCAAAGGCAAGAAATAGTCTGTAAAATCAGCGTTTGTGTTGTTCCGAGAGATGAGAACGATTTGGGTTGGCCTGGTGGGGAAAAGCAGATTCCTCAGGCCTAAAGGCCTGAGCTACAGCTCGGGATGACAAGTATGCTTATGCCTTGCTGAAATGGGGTCGAGCCCTTCGCTCCTGAGGGTAAACAGTGCTCGACCCCTACAAGAGAGTGCTGTGGGAAACGCGAGAAAGGCGTTCGCATTTCCGCGAGCGGCGATTTACAATCAGGTTCCATGGGCAATCCGCAGTTTGTTCACTTGCACCTCCACACGGACTACAGCCTGCTGGACGGCGCTTGCGAAATTTCCGAGCTTCTCGACGAAGCCTCGCGTCTGAAAATGCCGGCCGTGGCCGTCACGGATCACGGCAACCTGTTTGCCGCCGCCAATTTATTCCATGAAGCCAGCAAACGCGACGTTAAGGCCATCATTGGTTGCGAAGTCTATGTCGCCAAGGGCAGCCGCCACGACCGCGGGGAAAAAGCCGGGGCTCCCAATGGCGGCGCCAGTGGCGAGCGCGGCGAAATGGAACCCGGGACGCGCGGCAGCAATCACCTGGTGCTGCTTTGCGAAAATCTGGAGGGCTATCACAACCTGATCAAGCTCGTTTCCGCGGGATTCCTCGAGGGTTTCTATTACAAGCCGCGCATTGATTACGATCTTCTCTCGAAGCACAGCAAGGGACTTATCGCGCTGTCCGCCTGCCTGCGTGGTCCGGTGACGGAATGCGTCGTGGAAGAAAAGTTTGATCAGGCCCGCGAAAATGCGTATAAGCTGCGGGACATTTTCGGGAAAGGGAACTTCTTCCTGGAAATTCAGGACCAGGGCATCGAGATTGAAAAAGGGGTCAACCGCGAGCTGATCCGCCTTTCCAAGGAAACCGGCATTCCGCTGGTGGTCACCAACGATTGCCACTATTTGCACCACGAGGATGCGCACGCGCAGGAAGTGCTGCTGTGCATACAGACCGGCAAGACCATGAGCGACGCGCATCGCATGAAATTCGCCACCGACCAGTTCTATTTCAAGACCGCCGAGGAAATGGCCAAGCTCTTCCGCGAAGTTCCCGATGCGGTCAGCCGCACGGTGGATATCGCCGCGCGCTGCAACGTCAAGATTGACTACATTCCGAACGCCTTGCCGGAGTTCAAAGTCCCCGAAGGCCACACGCCCGGCAGCTATTTCGAGAAGATGGCCCGCGAAGGCTTTGCCCAGCGCATGCCGTATCTGGAACGCCTCGCCCAGCAAGGCGCGTTGCGCAATCCTCTTGCCGAGTACGAGCGCCGCCTCTCCGCCGAAATCGAGATGATCAAGAAGATGCACTACGAGGGCTACTTCCTGATCGTGTGGGACTTCATTCACTACGCCAAAGCCCAGGAAGTGCCCGTAGGCCCGGGGCGGGGTTCGGCTGCGGGCAGCCTGGTGAGTTATGCGCTGCGCATCACGGACGTGGATCCGCTGCAGTACAACCTGCTGTTTGAGCGCTTTTTGAACCCCGAGCGCGTCTCCATGCCCGATATAGATATCGATTTCTGCATGCGGCGGCGCGGCGAATTGATTGACTACGTCACGCACAAGTATGGCCGGGAGAATGTTGCGCAGATCATCACGTTCGGCACCATGGCCGCCAAAGCCGCGATTAAGGACGTGGGCCGCGCCATGGACATTCCCTACGGCGAGGTGGATCGCCTGGCGAAGTTCGTGCCCGCCACGCTGGGGATTGAGCTGAAAACCGCGCTGGAAGAATCACCGCAATTGAAGGCCGCGATTGAAAGCGACGAAAGGCTGGGCGACCTGATGAGAGTGGCCTTGCGCCTGGAAGGCCTGGCGCGGCATGCCTCGACGCACGCGGCCGGCGTGGTTATTTCGCCGCAGCCGCTCACCGAGCTCATTCCCGTCTACAAGACCAACCGCGACGAAGTCACCACGCAGTACGACATGAACGCGCTGGAGCGCATCGGCCTGCTGAAGATGGATTTCCTCGGGCTGACGACGCTGACCGTGCTGCACGACGCCGTGAAGATGGTGCAGCAGAACCGCGGCGTAAAAATCGAGATTGATAATCTGGCCCTGGACGACGAAGCCACCTACAAGCTCTTCTCCCGCGGCGATACCACGGCCATCTTCCAGTTTGAATCCCACGGCATGCGCGACATCCTGCGCCGCTATCACCCCACGCGCATCGAGGACCTGACCGCGCTCAACGCCCTGTACCGCCCCGGCCCCATCCAGGGCGGCATGATCGATGACTTCATCAATCGCAAGCAGGGCAAAACAAAGGCCAGCTACGAATTGCCGCAGTTGAAAGACATTCTCGACGAAACCTACGGCGTCATTCTCTATCAGGAACAGGTGATGCAGATTGCCAACTCCCTGGCGAGTTTCTCTCTCGGCGAAGCGGACATTCTGCGCCGCGCCATGGGCAAGAAGAAAAAAGAAGAAATGGCCGCGCAGCGCGCGAAATTCCTGGCGGGCTGCGAGAAAAACAAGATTCCCGAAAGGAAGGCCGTACGCATCTTCGATCTGATGGAAGAATTCGCGGGCTACGGCTTCAACAAATCGCACTCCTGCGCCTACGCTCTGCTGGCCTACCAGACCGCTTTCCTGAAAACGCACTATCCCGTGGAATTCATGGCCGCGCTGCTTACCTCCGAAACCGGCAACACGGAAAAGGTGGTGAGGTACATCAACGAAGCGCGCGGCATGGGCATTTCGATTCTGCCGCCGGACGTGAACGAGAGCGATCTGTATTTCACGCCGGTGGGCGATTCCATCCGCTTCGGCCTGGCGGCCATCAAGAACGTCGGCGAGAACACCGCCAAGGCGATCCGCGAAGCGCGGCTCGGGGAGGGCGAATTCAAGTCTCTGTATGAGTTTTGCGAACGCATCGAGCCGCGATTCCTGAACAAGCGCGTCTTTGAGAGCCTGATCAAATCCGGCGCCATGGATTCGCTGGGGCCGCGCGAGCCGATGGTCGCTTCCGTGGACGAAGCCGTGGCCGCGATACAGCGTGCCGCGCGCAGCAAGGAATCGGGCCAGCACGGTTTGTTCTTTGGGGGAGGCGCAGCAGAGCCAAAGGTGCATTTCGAGTTGCGCGAAGCCGCCCCGTGGAGCGAAGAAGAGCGCCTGGCGAGCGAATACGCCATGCTGGGCTTTTACGTATCGGGCCACCCGCTGGAGAAATACGTGGCGCGCTTGAAGGAGCTGGGCACACTATCGCTGGAAGAAGTGGAAGGGCAGCGCGGTGGAAAAGAGATCAGCGTGGCGGGGCTCATCGTGGGCACGCGTCCCATGCGCTCGAAAAAAGGAGCGCGCTGGGCCATTTACACGTTGCAGGACATGACCGGCGTGCAGGAACTCCTGGCGTTTCCGGAAAGCTTCGCCCGGCTGGAAAATATTTTGAAGCCTGGCGAACCGCTGCTGCTAAAGGTTCGCGTGCAGGTGGAAGAAGCGGGGACACGGCTCTCGCTGCTGGAAGCCCGGCGTGTTGCGGACATTGCCGAGCGCGCCGCCTCCGAATTCCGGGTGCGCCTGGACCTCGCGCGGCTGGATGAGGGCACCCTCGAGCAGCTCGACAATTTATTTGCAAGCGCGCCGGGGCCAAGTACGGTAGTGTTTGAGCTGCTCTCGCCCGACGGAAAGGTGGCGCTTTTGCAGTCGCAGAAGAGGATTCGCATCCAGCAGGAACTCATTGACGCCGTGCGGCAGATTTGCGGCCAGCAGGCGATCCAGATGGTGGCGTAATGTGCGCAGCACACAAAGAGAAGAAGGGCGCAACCACGATTGACCGCCAGCGCGAAATTGAGCGCCTGGAAAAAGACGTCGAGGAGTTGCGGCACCTGGCGGCCACCGATGAAGGGGAAGCCGAAGTCGAGCGCTTGAAGCAGGAGGTGCTGGAACTCCGCCGCGAATTCTACGCCCACATGGGCCCGTGGCAGCGGGCGCAAATCGCGCGGCACCCGCAGCGGCCCTACACGCTGGACTGGATCAACCTGCTGATCACCGATTTCATCGAGCTTCACGGCGATCGCGAGTTTGGCGATGACAAAGCGATCATCGCCGGCATGGGCAAATTCCGCGGGCGCCCCGTGGCCGTCATCGGCCACCAGAAGGGCCGCGACACCAAACAGCGCGTCATGCGCAATTTTGGCCAACCCAAGCCCGAAGGCTACCGCAAGGCGCTGCGCGTCATGCAACTCGCCGCAAAATTTTGCCGGCCTGTGCTTACTTTCATTGACACGCCAGGGGCGTATCCCGGCATTGACGCCGAGGAGCGCGGCCAGGGGGAAGCCATCGCGCACAATTTGCGGGAGATGGCGCGTTTGCCCGTGCCCATCATCGTTACCGTCACCGGCGAAGGCGGCTCGGGCGGAGCGCTGGCCGTGGCCGTCGGCGATCGCGTGAACATCTTGGAGAACGGTTTTTATTCCGTGATTTCGCCCGAAGGGTGCGCCTCCATCGTCTGGCGCGATTCCAGCAAGGCGGAAACCGCGGCCATCGCCATGAAGATCATGGCCAACGACCTGCGCGAATTGGGCATCACTGACGAGATCATTCGCGAACCCGACGACGGCGCGCACAGCGATCACGAAGCGGCGGCGAAACTTGTTGGCGAAGTACTGGATAAACAGCTCCTTGTGCTGACCAACCAAAGCGCGAAAGAACTGGTGCAGGCGCGCTATGAGAAGTACCGGCGCATGTGCCAGTTTTTCGATATTGTGCGGTAATGCCGCGTCGTTTTCCGCACGTAGCCCCAGAAACGACGTGAAGGCTGGCTGCTCCATCCTCCAAAGAAAGGCACTCTCGCGGGGCTGCTTAGGGTGTAAAAGCGGCGGCCCTTCGAAGCTCAGGGTAAACAAGCCGCCGGACTCCAAAAAGAGTGGCTGCGCAAGGCGCGTAGGCAGAAGGCGGCCAAACCCAGGAGCACAGTCAGGAGTGACCGTGCCACAGAGACAAGAGAGACCCGAGAGAAAGCCTCAGGCCTGAAGGCCTGAGCTACACGAGCCGATCTGAAGATCGGCCACTACACCCCCGTAGCACATTAGCCACGCGCCGAACATGCCGCCGTTGTCCGCATCCATCCTCCGCACTAACCTGATAAAGCATTGCGCGAGTGAGAGACATTGGGGAGTCCGTACCGTGGCGCCAAACGCTGTGCATGGAGAGCAGGGCACAATCATGTCGGAACCATTTCGTCCGTATGAAAAACTGGTTGAGATCACCATCATGGGGAAAAAGTTTCAGGTGCCCGAGCGCAATTCATTGCTACGCTGCTTTCAGTTCATCAGCCCGGAGACGATTCCGTACGGGCGGTTCTGCTGGAATCAGGATTGCCAGTATTGCCGTGTGACGTGCCAATTGCCGGATGACGACGAGCCCCGCGAAATGCAGGCCTGCAAGTTCATCGTGATGGCCGGCATGGAAATCAGCGATATGAGCCAGGAGCTGAAGTGGTGCCTACGCTCCAAGCTGCCTTCGGCCTCAGCCGCCGCTGTCTCCAAGTAATCTATCCACCAGCACATTCGGCCATTCCCGCAACACAATTGAAGGAAACAGACATGTCAGCAGCCACCATTGTCCTAGGATAGGGGCCAGTTGTCGCGGTAGGGACGACCATCGCTGATCGCCCCCCGCGCAGATCCGTACGGGCGCGTTTACGCATACGGCTCTTACTGTGGATGAATGGCGGCGAAAC
>Ga0209039_10004162_pt1 | contig 10726 bp, 9 predicted proteins | sample BogFormECP12_OM1_FD_188238 | JGI IMG/M metagenome (GOLD analysis project Ga0209039, IMG submission 188238) | Bog forest soil microbial communities from Calvert Island, British Columbia, Canada - ECP12_OM1 (SPAdes) (version 2) | ecosystem: Environmental > Aquatic > Freshwater > Wetlands > Bog ... | reverse complement strand
CATCTCGGACTTCGAGATCAGATCGATCGAGCAGGTGAAGACGGCGCCGTGGACTTACCTGGCCTTCGGGGTGAAGGAGGTCCATCAGGTCCGCAAAGGCACGGAAGTGACCGACCGCATCGTCGGCCGTTACACGGTGCGGTTGGTGGAAGACCGCAGGACAGACGACAACCCGAGCGGGTTGCTGGTGGGTGAATACAGGGAACAGCAGATGGTTGGCGACCGGGAGTCGGACCTCCTGCAGCACAGCGATCTCGAAGCACCGGGGGCCGATCCGCAGCAGTGAGAACGGAGGAAACAAAGGAGGCAAAAATGGCAGGAACCGCAGCAGAACTGGCAGGGAGCAGAGGGCCGCAGACGGGGAACCCCGCTCCTCGCGCGCCGAAAGAAAACGGAGGACCGCAGCAAGCCGCGCCGCTGGCGAGGTTCTTCCTCGCGAAGCCGGGCGCGAGCGGGGCCACACCGGCCCTCGAACGCGAGTGTACGACCGAGGCCGAGGCCATCGCGGAAGCGTTCAAAACCGGTGTCAGCTACTACGCGGTCAGCGAGTACCGCGCTCTCGTCGACTGTAGCGGCAAACAACCCGTTTTCAAAAAGGAGGCAGTTAAGAGAAATTCCTGATTTATTCCGGCTTCATTTAAACCGAGGCTAACCGCGAGCTCCATCGCGGATGAGTTTTGATTCTGCGTTTCGCGCGCAGGGTCAGAAAACCTCTCTCCTCGTTAGCAGGAGAAGGTAATGACGTGAAGCCGGTTCTTCGCTGGAAGAGCCGAGAGAATTTCCACCTTTCGGCACTGGACAGCGAAGAGACCGCCCGCGGCCTCCCGGCTGTTCTGTGCCCGACTAACCCAGAACAGGAGGAGAGCCATGACTTACTCGACAAACGGGGCAGCCGCAGTGCTCGCCCTGGAAATCAACCGGAACGGTGAGGTTACAAAGAAGTTGAATCCCTTGGACCGAGAACACGAACTCACGAATACCCTTCTTGAAGGTCTCTACCCTGGCATCGCTGTCGCCACGGTGGATGTCCCCCAGGAAGAGCTTTCACCCTTCGAACGCGCGACCGTTGAGCAAGCCCTCGCCCGGCTCGATTGGGAAGGACAGAAGTTCGCGCTGATCGGGGCAAGCGGATCAGCCAAGAACGGGAAATTCTATGCTGTCGACCCGAAGCGTGAGCGGGAGATTGCTTCGCGCTTTGGCAATTGGCCCGAAGCTGCCATGACCTACTTCGGCATTCTGGTTTCGGACTGCATAGTGCGTATCCAGAAGGCGGAGTGCCGCGTGCTGGTCGTCATGGACCACGAACTCGGAACCAACGACTGCCGGGGTTGGATCTCGCAAGCGCTCTTCCGCGAACTGCAGGCCACTCACAAAAGTGATCTGCTCAAGCGGGAAATCGAGCGTCTCGCGAAAATCCATCCCAACCTCGCCACGGCAGAAATCCACTCTACAGCGGAGAGGAACGTTCGCCACTCCGTGATTCCGACCGGCGCCTTCTACCAATTCCGCCTGGCTTTCGAGCGAACGCAAGCCAAGGGTTCGTTCAAAGTTATGTCGGACCTGGTGGCCGAAACTTTGGATGCGGACATCATCCTGCCCGCATCCTCGGTGAAGCCGGAATACAAGGGCAAGCCGACACTTCTCAAGTGGCTCACCGGCTCTGCCCGTACCTTCCGTGGTCCAGTGGTGCTCGGTATCCGAGATGTTTCGCGGACCCTGGAATTCCGGGCAAGTTACACCCTCGTCGAGCATGCCCCTGCCGACTCGATGGAACTCGAGATCAAACCCTACGCTCTCTCAGAAATCGAGAAAGTTCGGGCGGCGTTTGAGGGGCGGCAGTTCGAATCGCTGCTGGAACTGCTGGGAACTTCCGAAGCCCAGGCCGTTATCGGCGTCGATGACGACCAAAGCTACGATCCCGAGTACACCGGCATTGAGCACACCATTGTCGAAGCAGTGCTCAAAGCCGATCCCACGGGTTACATGCTCAAGCACCCGTGGATTCACGCGCAGGTTGACCGCCTGCTCGCCAGATGGGCTTACAAGGTCTCGACTGCCGGCGGCCTGCGCCTTCCGGCGTTCGCACTTGCCGACGATGGCTTTCTCGTCCAACGAGACGGAGAAGTATTTTCCGGATCGGATTGGATACCCCTGGATTCGGCGTCTGTCAACCTGGCTTCGGATCGCCTGCTCTCGGTGCGGTACCCGATTCGGACCAAGGAAGACCTTCTGCCCGTCACGCGTTTAACGACCTCGGAGATGCTTCCCCTCCTCATGGAACATCTGGCAAAAGCCGGCTGCGCCATGACCGGGACGGAGGCTCTCGACAGAATCATCGAACCTCAGTTGCGCTTGCGCGGAACCTTGACGATGCACTCCGAAACCGCCCGGCGCAACGGCGGGGATTACGACTTCGACTACATCTGTCTGGTGGAGTCGGAGAGATTTCCCCGCTGGGTCGAGGACCGGTTCAACTACCAGGAGCGTCTTTCCAACCACAAGCAGAAACTCACGAAGAAGCACTCGCCGTGGTGGAACCTCCCCCAGGTGGCGATGGCTGCCAAGGGCAACTCGATTGGCGCGATTACGGACCTCAAAACCAGCGCCCTGGCTGCCGGACGTACGGACCTGGCCGAGCAGTTGGCCGTCGAACTCCAGGCGGCGCTCGACCAGCTCAAGCACGGCACGGAACCCGATCGCGAGCGCATCACCCAAATCCGCAAGGAGGTCGGCGCGGCGGCGCCTTGGCTGAAATGCAAGACGGCCAAGCGCACCGAAGACCTGCCGCTGCACTTTGACGGAATCGTTTCGAGCGACGTGGTCGGCGAGCTTTACAACTCGGTGAGGAAAGAAATTCACTCCTTCCTCTCCAAAGACGAAACCCTTCCGATCTCCTCCTTCGGCGGCCTGATCGTCGGGGCGAGGTTCGAGGAGAAGATGTTTCGGGAAGCTACGAAAATCAACCGCATCTACGCCCGCATGCTGGGCCGCATGCGGAAAAAACAGGCAGCCTGCGAGCAAGCCGCGAAGGAGGCCGAAGCCGAGTTCGAGCGGGTGAAGGACAACGCTCGGGCCCGGAAGGAGGCTCTCTTCCGGTTAAAGCAAGCGAGAGGCGCGTCGCGTTTCTATGAGCGGGAGAAATCCCGCCAGGAGATGAAAACCGCCATTTGTCTTGTCCGCAAGTGGGCTGAACGCAAAACCGAGAACCGGCAGGGCTGGCTTCAGGCTTTGCACAGCAAGGTCTGCCAGGGTCAGGGGGTTGGCTCCATCGTGTTCTACGCATTCCCGCAGGAACTGGTGAACGGAATCGTGGAGCGCACGGGTGGGCGGCCCATCCTGGTCCGGGTTCCCGACTTGGCCGAGGGTGAAGTTGAAATCGGCCAGGACGGGGAGGTCTTCCTGGTCAGCCGGTTTACGGGGCCTGACGGCGAGGTCCATGAGAGGCGCATCCTCTACTGCCATATCACCGAGGAGGGCGACCTTTACATGGACTCGAAGCACGGGAGGCCGATCTTGATCGAAAAGATACGGCCGTTCAAGGTCACTCCCGGCCGTAGCGAGGTCCGAGCCGGCATGCTGGTCATGCCGGAAACTGCCCAGCGTCCCGCCGTACCGGTGCGCAGGGTCAATTGAACGTAACAACCCCCGGGAGGCTCACCCTGAGCCTCCTGGGGGACTTAAACCTTGAGAGAAGGAGAACAAAACCATGCAGCGTTTCTTCAGTGGATTGATCGTTCTGATCTTGGCAGTTCCCCTATGGGGACAAAAGATTGAGACGGCGACGCCCATCCGCGACCGGGTGGTTCCTATCCACACGGCGCTCGACCATCTGACGGTAATTGAAGTTGGCGAGCCTGTCGTCACCGTGGCAGCGGGGAGCGCAGCTTTCAAAGTTGAGTGGCGCGACAACAAGGTTTTCATTGAGCCGACCGAGCCGGGCGTCTCGACGAACCTTTTTATTTGGACAGCTTCGAGCCGGCTCAATTACGAGCTCGAATCCGCCGGAGAAGTCGGGGAGATGGATTTTGCCATCGACTACCCGAAGCCCACGCCGCCTCCGCCTGCCCCCAAGATGCCGAATTCTTCCGGCTCCCACGTTGGCGGTGGCGACCCGCCGACGAAATCCTCCGAGATCGGGCCCATGCTGGGTGGCCGTCCGGTGCATTCCGAGTCAGTCAGGCCTTCCGAGCGTCGGGTGGACGTCTTCCTTAAAGACCTGTTCGAGCAGAACGACACGCTCTTTATCCGGTATGAGATTCGTAACAATTCGAACGGCGTCTACGTGCCCGGCATTCCCAGAGTTTTCGCCCTAAATGGAGTTCATTCTCCCCAGTCTCTCGTCGGCCGGGAAAACTCACAACTGAGCGAACCAGAAGCACAAAAGCTGAAGGCGAATGGCCAGTCACTCCTCCGCGTCGTTGACGGAAAGTCGCGCTCCGCCCAACTTGCCCCCGGCGAAGAGACCGTGGGCGTGGTGGAAATCAAGTTACCGCCCGCTTCGCAAAAAGCCAACGTACTCCGCATCGACTTCTCCCAGGACGCGCGCGGCCCGGTGGCCGCGACGCTGGTGCTTTAGGGAGGCGCCTGCCCTCATGGAAACCCAAGCAGAATCCGCAATCAAAGCTCAACCCCAAGGTTCCCGCGAGCTCATCGTCGAATACTTCAAGTCACGGCCGGACATCGGATTCGGGAAGCTGCTGCTCGATGTGGCGCTCGAAGCCCGCGACCCCTTCAAGTCCTGGGAGCCCCGGAAATTGAAGAAGGGGTTTGTGGCGGCGGTGCTGGTCGTGTTGCTCGCCGCCGTCTGGTTCGGTTTTTGGAACATTCTAAATTGACACCATCATGGAGGAACTATGAGACCCGCATGGGAAGCACCCCCCTCTCGCTCGCCGCTTGAATTCACCCCCGAAATTCTTGTCGTCTTTGCCTTCTGCGCCGTGGTAGGACTCTTCTCGTATCTCGGCGTCCATGCCTGGCATTTCACCAACCGCCAGGTGGTCGAGATCGACGGCTACATCATTATCTTAGGGCTCGCCGTGTTCCTTGCCTGCTGGTTCCCCTTGACGGGGAGATCGCGCCGGGAAAAACAGTGGCCGCATCCCCCGGTGGTGGTGAAACCCCTCCCTGATGAAAAGCATTGCCGGAAAGCTTGGGCCAAAAACTCCGTCGTCTTGGGCTACGACATTCACGGTAAGCCTTTCCTGTGGCCCGACCGGATCCGCGTCATGCAGGGCATCGTCCTGGGCATGACCGGTACGGGAAAGACCACCCTGCTCAAGAACATCATCAGCCAGGATCTGGCCCGGACCGTTGAGACCCCGAACGGCCCCCGCCACATCCCCATGGTCATCTTCGATGGCAAGGGCGATATGGAATTCTTCAATGACCTGTTGCCCCACATCCACCATGCCGGAAGGCTCCACCAACTCCGTGTGCTCAATCCCGCCCGCCCCGACATCTCCGTCCTCTACAACCCCTTCCACTGCTCCGAAGAGGACTACATGGCCGTGGTTAACATGGTCTTCGGCTCCTTCAACCTGCACGACGAGTTTTTTGCCAAGCACCAGTTGAACTACCTGGCCGACATCGTGCGGGTGCTGGTGTACACCGGGGCGCGGTTCAACTTCTACGACGTGCTGGTCATGGCCCTGGACGCCGAAGTGCTGAAGGAGCAGGTCGAAAAGGCTCGACGCGTGATCTCGAGCGACTCTTCCATCACCACCCAGCGTCGGCTCAATTTCGAGATGTCGGTCAAGAACCTCTACAAGTCCATGGACGACCGGGAGCGGGTGCCGAAGATTCAAGGTCTGCTGAATGAGTGCATGACCTTCCTTGACGACGAGCTCTCGATCATCACCGGTCCCTACGAGGACTCGCTTTCGATTGACGACGTCATCGACCAGGACCTGATCCTCTTCGTCAGCCTGAACGTGAACAAGAACACCGAGCCGGTCCGGGCCCTGGGCAAGATGCTGCTGCAAAACCTCCAGCTCGTCGTGGGCAAGCGGTACGAACGGGTGGCGCCTTCCGATGTAATTCCCGGTAAGCAAGACTGGGAAACGCGAGGCCCGATCTTCAGCGTCATCCTCGACGAGTTCGCTCCCTTCGGCTACCAGAACTTCGCTCACATCCTCAATACGGCGCGCGGCACGAACACGGCCTTCCTCTTCTCGATGCAGAGCATCCCGCAATTGCTCAGGGTGGGCCGGGGATTCAAGGAGGACGTGACCTCAGCCCCCAACACCACCATCCTCTTCAAGACCCAGAATGAAGAGACGGCCAACTACTTCCTTCAGGCCTCGGCCTTGCACCGGGTTCCCCGGCGGAGCGTGACTCTGGAAGGCTGGCAGATGTTTGGGTACGAGAAATACCAGCCCACCGGGCGGGTGGTCGAGACGGAACAATTGGAGACGCGGGCGGCGGACTTTCACATCAAGAACCTTCCCAAGGGGCAAGTCGAGTTGCTCATGACGGACGAGACCGAGGGGACCTTGCACACCTTGCTGCACGTCCGTCCCCCCGCCGACGTGCGTATCCCGGGGTGGACGCCGAAGCTTTTGCCCCGGCTGCGCCAGTCTCGCCTCAATTCGGTGGGAGCGAATCTGCGATTCAAGAATAACGAGCTTGCGAGCCGTCACGGCCGACGGTACACAGGAGGGAGAGCATGAATCGAGTTTCGAGGGCTATCGTTCTGGGTGTATTGCTTGCCGAAGTCGCTTTTGGACAGGTCGAACCCCGGTCACGGACCGGCCATGACACTGCGGCGCCTGCGGCCCCCCTGTCGGCCAGAGATTCAGCCTCGCCAGCCCCCCGGCGCCTCTACGAGCACAACCTGAATTTTTACGAGTTCGTGCTCCATCAGCTCAACCCGAACGACAAGGACTGGGGTGGCTGGTACGAAGAACGGCGCCAGGCCCTCGTTGATGCCGCACTGCACGACCCCTGCTTCTGGTACTGCCTTGGGCTGACGCTCGCTTGCCTCTGCTGCGTCGCAGCAGTGCTGAAATCCCAGTCCGACCAGGATCGCCAGTACGACATCATGGGCGAGCAGATGGATGAGGTGCGTAGTTCCGCAGCCTGCTCCTTCGAGTTGGCCCTTGAAGCCATCGAGATGTACAACACCCACATCGAGCTCTGCAACCGGGCTATCGAGGCTTCGGAATCGGGACTCTCTAAGGTGTCAAGTGGGAACTCTGCGGCCGCAAGCCCTCAGGCCGAGGTCGCCGGGGCGAAGGATCAGGTCGGCTCGTTCGATGGCGACAAGCGGCGCCTCGAGGCGGAGGTCGCACAGAAATGCGCCGTGATCGCGGACCTCTCCCTCCGGGTCGATGCCCTGAGCAGCCAGTTGGGGGGTAACGGGCATGGCGCCGCCCCCCGCGATATCTCGACAGCTTCCCCGTCCGACTTGGTTCGCCACATCAACACCCTGCAACAGCAACTCCACGTTGAACGGGAGAAGAACAAACGCCTGAAGGGAGGGGCCTGAACCATGCGCGTGAGTGTCATCGGTTTCGGCAGCGTCTGGCGGCGGCGCTCGGGCAAAGACCCGGGGGATCCGAAGCGCTTCGCTCGGGCGGCTTACTACAACACGACCGGCGTTGCGGTCGGCGGAAAGTTGAGGACCCGGCCGCGGATCGTGGGCCACGTGCGGTTCAACGGCGTGGGCGGGTTCAATCCCAACTACCCGGCGCGGATGATTGGCCGTGTGTTCGAGTGCGAGGAGCCCTGTGTATGGCAGGGCCAGAACAAGATTCTCTTCAAGACCCTTCTTCCCTTCGAGGTTGAGCCCGACCGGTACCTCGTCGTCGTGAGGGTGCCCGATGTCGGCCGCCTGATGGTGGGCGAGCCTGACTGGGGCTCCCGTGACGTCTGGGTCGTCGCCTTGAGCGAGTGGCGGGAGGAACAGGAGGCCATGCTCCTCATGGCGGCGCACGGCTGGGTGCGGACTTCCGTGGGGAGAAACACCCTCACGCCCGTGGCCAGCGAACCCCGGCGGGCAAGCCTCAGTCTCATACCCAGCGAGGAGGTATAGGCGGAATGCGCTACTTAAAAGGATCCATTGCTCTCGGCCAGGAACATGACTACCCAATTCTCCGGCAGGTTATCCGCTCACACTTCGTCACCCACGCACAACTCTTCGAGATCATGAAGCATGGTGGGTACGAGCGCGACCGCAGGGTGTTCGACTGGAGGCTCCGCCGCCTGGTGACTCACGGCGTCGTGCTCAAACTCCAGACCCCCTCCCTGCGCGCGGAGCCCATCTACTCGATCTCCCCGACCGGAAGTCTTCTCCTTCAAAGTTCAGGGGAGTGTTTCGTACCGCTGCCCTCTCCGCGCGGTCCCCGTGACCGGGAACTCAAAGTGCTGCACGCGGTCGAGCTTAATGACCTTCGCCTCACACTGTTGCGAGCCGGCCAGGAGATTCTTTGGGTGGCCGAGAGCGAGATCCGGTCTCGCAATGAGCTTACCCCCTCAGGATACGCCAAGGACTACGACGCCTTGGTGACGGTCTCGCTCGCTGGCCGGTCCGCCCGCTTTGCCCTCGAGTATGAGCGCACCCTCAAGAGCAACCACGAGTACCGGGCCATCGCCAAGTTGCTGGAGGATGAAAGAGCGGTCGAGCGAGTTCTGTATTTGCTCCCTAATCACGACCTGCTGAGCTTTGTGGCCGCTTTCTTCGAGCGTGCCCGGCGCCCGGTTTTCTTTGGGATGGCCCCAGCCTGGCATGAAGACCTTCTGGAGATGGCTGTCCTGGATCCCCGTTCGGGACACTGCTCGCGGTTGCGTGAAGTTCTTCCCTAGCGGCTTTGCCTTCCTGTTGCCTTTGGCTTGCCTTCACCTTGCCCTTACGGACCCCCTTGTAAGTCGCGCCATGTCAGCCACTTAGGTTCTGACTAGTACACAGCTTCGACTGTTTTTGAGTCCGAAAACGACACATTTATCTAAGTCGCATTCTTGGCCCTCACAGCGAGTCGATGCTCGCGTGTCGTTTATCTGGCGATAAACGACACGCTCGCTTGGGTGGTGTTCCTGACAGTCCCGCTCAGCGTGATGATGTGGCTTCGCCCGACGTGATGCTTGGCGAGTATAGAGAGAGTTGTGTAACCGATTGCCGGTAGCTCAGTGTTGAGCCCGTCGCGCCCCTTGCGATGCAGACAGGAGAGTGAAGTGTTTGCCGATGAGTAAGAGTTGACACCCGAGTGGAGCAGACGCTGTGTCCGCGAGAGTACGTGGCGACTCGTTGGCTTCTGAGTTGTCGAGGTATCTTGCCCTGCGAGCCTGACGGAGCGGCATGTCGCATCCTTGATCCCCCCGCGTGTGGTGATGACCGCATAGCCCGTTGGCGTCGACAGCGACCTGATGGAACTGCTGGTCTGGCTCTCGACCTCTGGTCTGCCCTGCCGATGAGTGAGCCTGATACCCGAATGTAGGAGACCCTGTGTTCGCGTGAGCATGTGGCAACTCGTTGGCCTCCGAGTCGCCGCGGTGTCGTACCCCGCAAACCTGACTGAGCGTCAAGTCGCGTCCATGATTCCCCCACGTGTGGTGAACAGCGGATAGCCAGTTGGAGTTACGAGCCATTCAGTGGCGTGACTGGCTCGCCCCAGAACCTTTGGCCAGACAGTCCGTGATGTGAAAGCCCACCCCTTGAGCAGTAAGCGAATTGAATCCCAAACCCTACAGGAGGTGCACATGAAACTCTTTGAACTGTTACCTTGTGTGGATCTGCCCGGACAGCGCAGCCTGACCGTCGCTCCGCCGATCGACCTGCTGGTGAAGCAGGCCCTGGCACGCCTCGAACGACGTCCCAGTCGTCAGTGGCTCGATGCAATCCGAGATATGGAGACTGCCCGCCCGGTTCGTCTGGAAGTGAGCCTCGAAGAACTGGCTCTGCTCCTCGAACGAGTTGACTTCTCAAGTGGCAGGATCGAGGACATCGAGGCGATGAACTTCTGGAATCACCTGGAAGCTTCGTGCGAGCTATTTGAGGCGCTTGGCCACGAGTGGAACAACCAGCTCGGCTTCGACTGCCACGTGTCGTTTGTGCTCGCCTGGCGCGTCCCCGAAGGCATGGTCGGGTACCTCGCATGGCTGTCCCGGTCTGCGCGGCCGATGCCTACGCTCCCTGAAGAACTGCGCTACGTGAACCCCCGGCACAAGCTGGTGGAGGTCGCCGCCCGGCTGCTGAACACGTTGGCTGCGCACGTGAACGCGACGATCTGAGGTTTAGTTCCGTTGACTCGTCATTCCCCACCTGCCCCGCCTTCGCTCTCCGAAACTGACACCCATCCCCTGGTCAGCCTGCCGGTCGAGATCCCAGATGACCGGCCCCATGCCGATCAGGTAGGAAGTTCAACATGCCTTCTGGGAGCAGTCTGATTGGAAAAGCATCAGCCCGGCAAGACCCTGCCATCGGCTTCAGCCCGCCGACGTGGTGTGTCGGCTAAAACCTATTTGAAAAGGAGAATCCCTATGATTATTGGCGTCACGCACGACCAAGACGGCCGCGTCATCCAGCGGCTGTCCGTATCCACGAAGGTCTCCATCGGGCTACCACCCAATGGAGATTGTAACCATCCCACCAAGCTCGACCACTTCGTCTTCCTGCGGAAGAAGAAGTCGGCCAACCGGGTTGGGTGGGAAGTCGATCCGGAACTCACCGAGCACTACGGAGGCGAATGCCGCGAACTCCACATTATGTTGATCGACGATGACATCGAGAACG
>Ga0209039_10004161_pt1 | contig 10728 bp, 8 predicted proteins | sample BogFormECP12_OM1_FD_188238 | JGI IMG/M metagenome (GOLD analysis project Ga0209039, IMG submission 188238) | Bog forest soil microbial communities from Calvert Island, British Columbia, Canada - ECP12_OM1 (SPAdes) (version 2) | ecosystem: Environmental > Aquatic > Freshwater > Wetlands > Bog ... | reverse complement strand
CTTGGTCGTACCCTGATTGGAGCACTGTACCAAACCAACCGCAATCCCACCTGCAAAGATCAGCCATGCTGTAGTAGGTGGCGCTGCCCTCCCACGTCGCGAATTTTGAGAATTCCGTGACGAAAGCGTTGCTGGCAACCCACAACACGAGCGCGATCCAAATCTCCGGGTGCCTCCTGAGTACGCGGCCGGTCGACGCCATTAGCGTGGTACGCCTCGCCACGGAGTCAGTGCTCAAGGTCGCATTCATTGCTTCCCTCGCGTTGCTGGAGTGTCGACGTACGGCCCCTCAGGGATCGAATGGGCGAACCGAGTTGGCGACTTCGACGGTGTTCACCGACTTCGTTACCACGAGATCTATTGACTAAGAACGAGATGCGGGCTTCCACAATCGACCCCATTTGAACTTCCCCCAACCAGTAGGCACAGAAGCAGCAAGGCCAACTCGCCGGCCGGACCATTTTGTGTTTGCCGGACTACTTTTGCTGGCGTCTGGAGCAGTGGACTCTGGCGCATGCCCGAGTCGAGAGACGTCTCCTGTGGCTATAGGCGGTGGCACGTGGCCAAATGGAGCCTTGTCCATCGGCAAAGGAACGCGAAGACGTTTCGACGCTGTGTGCGCCAAGTGCAGCTCCCATTGGAAACCACGAATCCATGGCGGAACGACGTGGACGACATTCAGGTCGAGGGCGGACAGCATTAGTTCAAGCCATTCGCGATCAAAAATCGAAGCATTCGTCAAGTCGTATTCATTTATGTAAAGAGTATTTTGAAAATCTTGCATCATCGGGAAATAGCGCTTCTCGAACAGGAACCACGTCGAAACCAGAATCCCATCCAAGCTTAGTATTCTCGAAGCCTCCCTAAGATAATGCTCGGCTTGCGATTGCGTCATGTGAGTAAATACTGACCAAGCCAATATCAGCTTGAAGGAGTGATCCTCAGCGGGAAGACTGAGAAACGCCGGCTTTCCGGGAACAGGGTTAAAGCAAGCACTGAATATGTCATGGTGAACGAATTCGAAGGACCTGCCGTGTGGAGACAAGTTTTGTTGGCACCACTGGACCATTCCACTGTGCAGATCTAAGCCAAGATATCGTTTTGGCCTCGGGGTCTGTTGCAGTAGCTGGCGAGCGAGCCGCCCGCATCCGCACCCAAAATCGAAGACAGATTCGTAACACTCTATAGGAACGTTCGACACAATAGGAGTGCCTTGGGGGTTGTCGAACATTGCTTCATCAGCCAGGCCTATAAGCTTTCGCATCTCTATGGGCGGGATCGGAAGGACGTTGGCCCCCACAGTATCGGTCATTCTTTTAATACCCCCAAGTTACTGTGTTGTCAAAAGCTTGCTGATCATAAAACAGAGCGACTGCCTCTTGTGATGCCTCTTGGTTCGGCCATCACATCTTGCCAGAGTGTACTACCGCCGGCATGACTTGCTGCAACAATCCCAGCTCCTCAAGCCGGTTACGGACTGACGCGGCGATGGTCGCAGGGTGCAGGATTTCACGAATCTTAGCCTGCGCCTTCAAGCCTTTTTCAGCGGCCAGCTCGCGGTGCAATTCGATATGCCGCATCACGTCGGACGCATACTCCAAATCGGGTTGCGCCCAGTGATAGCCTGCCTTGTACGGCCCGCACGTCTGATCGATGGTGATAAGTTTATAAGGAACCAGGAAACTGTCCTCTTCCGACATAAAATCAACATTTCCAGAATATGCAGTCGCAATGACTGGCTTTCCCAACATCATCTCTTCCGCGAGAGTCAGGCCAAAGCCTTCTGACCGATGAAGCGAAACGTAGCAGTCGGCCGCCATCATCAGCTCCTGCTTATCCTCTCTGGTAAGAACACAGTCCATCAACCGCGCATTTGAGCCCAAACAAGCCCGTTGTAATGCAGATAAAGCTTCCTTGTGTATTTCGCCGTTAGACGATTTAATCAATAACTGAACATCCCGTCTCTGTCCAAACGCGTTCTTATAGGCTTCAATGAGATCCAGCGGGTTCTTTCTTTCCATGTAGCTGTGAAAATCAAAAAAGAATAAAAATACAAATACATCGGCGCCGAGGCCAAACTTAGCGCGATCCACCACGCCTTCGATCCTCATGTCCGGATCTAAGGAATGCGGCACAACCCTCACCGGTACCGGAGAGCAAGAAGCCACAGAGTCACGCGTGAACTGGCTGGGCGTCCATATCTCGTCCGCATAACCAAACGAAGTCGCCCATTCGTCCGGAAACTCCGGCAGTTCCCATGCCCAGTAACCGATGTTGAAGCGCCCCCTCAAGTATGACGGATACTCTTTGGCAAACCGGACAAACTGGTCGGCATTAACGGTCAGCAGACTAGCCTGAAACGGGTTCTTGTTGGTCGGTTTTTCAGAGAGGGTCTCCACGTTTTGGGAGCGTGGGTCCACCCAGTTATTGACTACGTAGGGAATGCCTGTCGCCTGAATAATTCGTAGGTTGCTCCTTGCGCCCTCCCCAACACCTTTTTCCGATTCGAAGTTTCCGAGAAGATTGATGCCAGAAGTCAATTCTTTCTCCCTAGGAGACTCGAATCTTCCTCCCGGTAGCTCTTGAGAACCGCCACCTAGCCAGGAAAACGGGTCCCCCAAGTGCATTACATCCGTTCCCAGGCTCCAATAGTAGCGCCGTGCAGACTGAGGAATCTTGACTCCATTGCGAAAGAAGTCGTGACCATACTTCCAGCCACTCATTTGATCCCAGCCCTTTTCGATTAGTAGCTTGCGATATTTCTCGTACATCTTTCGAGTATCACCAATATCTGACATCTGAAAACGGTCCTGGTGTTTGGACACGATCCAGGGCTTATCCGCATCAAAGCCGCTAAAATGAAAGAAGTAGAGGGGCTTGCCATTGACGGTTAAGCTGTCGCCTATGGAAAGCGAGCGTTCATGAAGATTCCAATACGCCACATTGTAGCCGGGCTCTCGAACTATCCGGACGCCATTGAAGATGGCAGGCGCAAGATCCATCCACCGCTGATCGACAAACAAGTTGTTCTCAAGTGCGACAATGCAATGGTGGTATAGCTTGTCGCACCACCAACCGAGTAGTTGTTGAGATACAGGACCATTGTGTAAACCCAAGAAGCCCAAATTATAGGCGCCTGACTTAAGAATATCGTGGTCAGTCTGCCGGCGGCCGTCGTCCGGCAACGGCGACAAGAGATGCGGCGTAAGAAGAATATTTGCGTCCTCCAGATAATTTCTAAGCCCATCCAATGAGCTTAAAACGAGAATGTCCGGATCGAGATATAGAAGTTTGTCCATTGAATAGCGACGGAAGAGATAATTGAGAAAATAGGGCTTAACTGCTGTACTGGACTCTAAGATCGCATACTTAAAGAGAAAACCGCTAAGATTCGGTATATCCAGTTCGGAGACGAGTACGGAATGGAATGGTTCCTCTTCGGGATCAAAAAACCCTCGCGGCGAATCCAGCAACAGAACATATAGTGCGCAATCGGGATGGAAAGTGTTCCACGACTCGTACAAGACACGAGCCATGGGCAGATAGTTCTTCGCAATAATCGTGCATGCCGCAAATTCCGGGTTCGAAGGTTGCAATCGTTTACTCATAGCTCAGTTCTAATATTCAGCTCCGCCGGGTTACGGCAACGTAAAGTTGAGTCCCCGTCGGAGCAGTGCCGACGCCGGGCAGTAGTCGGCGGCAAGATTCCGAGTTGCCGGAGAAAACTTCATTTTCGGGCGTCTCGCTGAACGGTTCTAGCGTGGCGGGGGATGTCACTTTGCATCGTTCGTAGTTCATTTTCCAATTTCGCCAGGGAGCGCTCAATGGAGTTGATCGCAGTCCCCTGCTCCTCGATCGCCTGCGCTACCTTGTAATGAAACGCCTGCAGGGACCGGGTGTACCAGCTCAATGAACGTTGTAAAGCCTTCTTAAAGGCCTGGGCCAGTTGATTGAGCAGGCCACGGTTGCGAGGGTTAAGCTGTCCGACAGCCTCGCGTGCCGTCCACACTTCCGCCGACAGCCTGGAAAGGTGAGAAAGGTTGATGCTGGAGACATCGGTACGGGTCAGTGCGGGCCGCTGCTCATCAGGGCTAGAGCCTTGATGACGAGCGACATACGCCTTTAGAGCCGCCAATATTTCCCGCTCGTCCATACACGTCTCCTGCCGCCAGTCGGTCGGTAATCCTTTTGCCGATGATATCAAATCCGCTCGTTCATCCGAGGCATCGCTCTATGTTTCCAACGAGTGATCTGCGCTTCTGCGACCGCAGGGAGCGCCTGGTTCTGCTGGGCCTTTGAATGGAATGAGATGCTCTCACGTGCTCTTTCGAGGGCCCGATCTCAGGGCGGTCATGACTTTGCGAATCGGCTCCGTGACTTTCCAGGAGAGTGAGTCTTGCATTTGCCGCAGCCGGTCCTCTGCTGCCACCAGGAGATCTTGTGTCCGGTTCAGCGCCTGTTGGGTTTCGTTCTGCGCGGCGGCTACTTGTACTAGGTCGGCTTTCACACGACCCAGTTCACTTGTCACTTGACCAATATCCGTCGTCGTCTTGGCCAACTGATTCGATACGGTATCTCGTTCGAATTGCGCCACACTGACTTGCTGCTCGGCGTTGGCTCGCACCTCTTTGACCAGGGAATGGATAATCTCGGGCGCTGGGTTGGGAGCAAGGCTCACTCGGAGAGAGATCGTCAATTTCAATGGCTGTTGTAGGTTCGGAGTCGGAAGTAGGAGTTGGGGATCGTTACCGAGGCTGGTTATTACCGAGCCATTCCCGACGGGAAACACGGCAACATTGCCGGCGGCTGCAAATTTTCGCGCTCCATTCGAAGCATTGTCGCTCCACAACAACTCTCCGGAGGAAGAGCGTATCAGGATGTCACCCACCTCCACCAAGCACGGCTGATGCTCTGGGTCAACCCGAATAGGTCCGCTACCATTCCCCTCAAGCAACTCAAACGTCAAGGTATTCCACTCGCCGGCTATGGCCTCATGAATCAGAACGGTGTCCTCAGAATAGCCCATCGGACCAAAAGGAAACACCTTCACCCGGATTTCCGATGCAGCCTGCAGCGGCGGTTTGTGGGCGGCGGTGGGAGCAAGATGGCCCAGAAGATGCTCCAGGTGCGAAGCGTAGACGACGTAATGACGGCGGACCTCTTCGCAAGCCGAGGCAGAGCCGTTGAACAACAATTCCGTCAGAAGTGAGGTTCTCGCTTCCCCTTCCGTGCGTAAGACTCCCAGACCCCAACTATGGTGAAACTCAAACGTGTTCGAAAATTCGGCTTTGATTTCATCCCAGAGGCGCCAGACTCCAAAGCCCGGATGCTTCGGACAAATACCTTGCAGCAAGACAATTCCGCCCGGCTTCACCTTAGGCAGCCACGTCCGGAAATCGTGACTGACAGCCTCGTAAGTGTGTAGTCCATCAATGTGCAGGAGGCCGATCGAGCCGTCGCCAAACTGTGAAACCGCATCGTCGAAGCTGGTTCGCAGCAGGTAGGAAAACTGCTTGTAGTAGCGATCGTTGTACTGCTTCACATCTTCAAAAACTTCCTCTCCGTACCGGCCGGTATGCTCGTCGCCTAGCCAGTGGTCAACGGCGTAGCACAGAGAGCCCAAACCATGTTCTTGCACAGTCTGGCAGAACGTGAAGTAAGCTTCGCCCCAATGGGTGCCTAATTCCACGATTAGTTCAGGTTGTGTGGCTACGATGAGGTCGCTCGCGAACCCTAGGTGTCCGGTCCACTCGCCCACGTTTCGCGGCTTATAGCGCCGTGGAATGAGTCGGGGCATCGGCAGTCCGAAAGCCGAAATACCTTCTCTGGTCTCGACAACGCCGGAAATATGTGGTACACTGCGGGCGGTCATCAGATTAATCGCTATTACAAGGAGGAGAGCATGCTTAGTAAGCCTATCTGGTTGTCAATCGTTTCGGTTGTTGCAATTTGTGGCCTACTCGCCGTTTCGGTCGGCCAAAGCAAACCGCAGGTGCCAGTACCGTCAGTGCAAGTACCGGACGTGATGTCCAAAATTACTCGTCCTGGCAATGGCGCAGGCCTTAGCCCGGCGAAAAATGGTCCAAGCCCCCAGTATAGTACCGGCTGGAACACCGTCCACGCAACTGACTGCTACGGGTTGTACATCAGCGGATACTATTTTCTCATCCTTTATCCGCAGGAAGGGGGCTACTGGTACACGACCGACCCGAACTTCCAGCACGTGATGTCGCAAGCCTGCCAAACCAATAACTACATTGCTTTCTATGCTTACGACAACAATCTGGATTGGAATCAGATATTCACGTTTTATTACCACTAAATATGCACTGAGCCTGCGTAACAAGTTGCGCCGTAAAGAGGTCGCCGCACTCCGGCTTGCCGTCTAACCTTGAAAGCGGAAGTGTGCCATCACCTTTCTAAGCGGCGCGGTAAGGCGCCAGGATCGGCTGGCTAGTACCTTCTCTAGATCGCCAGCCGATCTTTCTGCGGCGCTGCGCCACTGCCCGACTTCTTCATCACTCCTCGTCAGCGCCGATTGCAGTGCCGTAACTCGTTGGCTAGCTTCGTCCAGCGCCAATTCTAGCGCGGCGATCCGTTGACGGCTTTCGTTAAGTGCCACTTCTAGGGAGGCAACTCGCTCTTGGGCCAGCGTTAATTGCGAAGCGGGGTTCGGTAACGGGGCCACTCTCCCGACACGCTGGTTGCGCCGTCTCAGCAGCAGTTGGTCCTGGAAGTCAAGATCTCCACGGACAACATAGGCCTTGATGTCAAAAATGCTGCCCCAGCGCTCGAAGATGTACCAGGGCGCGTGGAATGCCGTATGGTAGAAATCCGGGAACGGGCCATTCGCCCAACTGTCGTCCTTGATGTACAAAAAGCCCTCAGTCCGCAATGTTTCGCGTAACGGCGTTGGGTCCGCGTTTACGTCGTGCCAGGTCTTCTCCAGTTCTGCAAAAGGGTGTTCGCCTAACACTGACAACACCAGCACACCCCCGGGCTTGGTGATTCGCTCGAGCTCGACCAGCCACGCATCTTGGTAACGCTCGTCAAGATGACTAAACACGCTATGATTGAAGATGAGGTCGAAGTATTCGTCAGGAAAATCGAGCGGCGGCAGGCCCTGGTTCACCGCGAAGCTGGCCCAGGGCACGTGTTGCCGCGCCCAGCCGATCGCGTCGGCGTCTATATCCACCCCATGCAGTTCGATCATCTCCGCGACGCTTTGCAGATGGAGCAGTATTCGGCCACAGCCACAGCCAAAATCCAGCGCCCGTGGAAAGTCTGTGAAGGACTTTCCGACGAGTGAAAGAAGTCCGTTGATGTCCTCAATCGACGTACGGCCTGAGTTCCAGAACCAACCGGGATCCGGCGTCCCGGCAACACGAAACATGAGGTCTGGGCCCGGCAGTTGTGGAACTGTCTCTTCGTTGAGTCTGATTTTTTGCTCCATACAGTCGTCCATGCCTGGCGGTATCGGGCAGATTGGTGATGACCTAACCTTCAAAGACAGGGAATTCGCTCTGATTTTTCGTTTCTAGATTACCAAAAAACTTAATTGTACACCGTGCAACTTCCTTCGGACTACCGGGCAAGACTTGCGGGCCATCACTAAAGACTATTCGGTTCCGGAGGCCGTCTGCGCCAGCTACCGAACCTTGTATGAGGCGCTCCAGGGCTTCGAGGCCGACCTCCATCAGCACATTCATCTCGAGAACAACATCCTCTTCCCACGCGCGGTCGCGATGGAAGCAAAATGACTGGCTACTTCGCCGCCGATTGTCTGATAGGCTGCGGTGTGCGAGACCAGTGGCGCAGAGCGTAAACGAGAGCCAGCAGCAACGCGACCGCGAGGAGAAAAAGGTAGCCCCAGGGAAATTGGAACTGGGGCTCGGCCTTGACCACGTGAAGCGGCAGCGAAAAATCTGCGGCATCGGAATTCCGCCGGAGAGCAATATTCAGCTTACACTCAGCCGCGGCGGGAAGGTCCAGCTCCGCGCTTTGCAGCAGCTTGTTCTCCGAATCCTCGAAACTGGCGCGCGCCGCGGAAGCCGTCCCCTGCGCGTCTCCAGCCGGACGTGCGGTGAGCTCGACGGTAGTATCGAGCAAAACCTCGTTGTTATTTCGGTCCTGCACCAGTACGCTGAACGGTGACGGGCCCGCATCAAGGTCCCCAGCGGGAGCGAACACTGCCATCTCAAATGGCCCCGATGTCCCCTTGAAGCGCAGGGTCTGGTTGTCGTCGTCGTTCGAACCCGCGGCCAGCAGCCCGGCAAAGCACAGGCCGGCGATCGTGAAGAGCAAACTGAACGTAATCGCCTCTACCGCCTTCACGGTCAATCGCGCTTGCAGGAAGCGAGGGACAAAAGGAATTTTGCGTGTGCCAGGCAGAAACTCGTCTTCGAATGATGAATCGCGTCTGCGCGACGGTGCAGGCAGGGGTTGCGTCGTCTTCCTTGACAGGCACTGGACCGCAATGACGATGGCGGGAACGACATAGGCGAGTGATCCCATCACCCACATGATGGCGCCAGCCGCGACCTGGTCTTCCAGCGCGGAAAAGCCGAACAGACGGGGCGTGGTCGAATACGACGGATAGAGCACGCGATCGGAAAAACATAGGATGGCCGACAGAGCTGTGTTCTGAAGGTCGGCGACCAACAGATAGGGCACCATCGCCCAACGAGACCACTGCATTCTGCTCGGCCACGGCTGCACCACCGGCCACCAGAAGATTAGCGACGTAAGAAAGAAACACGCGTGCTCCACCTGATGCCACGTCGAAGAACGCAAGGCCAGTTCGTACAGCGACGGCGTATGCCAGGCGAACATCGCCAAGCTCATCAGCAGCAGAGCGCAAATCGGGTTCGTCAGGGTGTTACCAACTTTTTGGGCGACAGACCAATTCACGAGGGGACCCGCAAACTCGCGCGCAGCAAAAATCGGTAGGCCACGCACCATCGGGATGAGAGGTGCGCCCAGAAGAATCAGCGGGGGCGCGATCATCATCAGCACCATATGCTGCAGCATGTGCGCGGTGAGCACGAAGCTGTTGAAGACATCCATGGGAGAGGCCAGAGCTACCCAGAGCGAAAAAAGCCCAACCAGAAACGTGACGGCGCGCCACGGCGGGAGGAACGGCGCGCCGGCACGCCTGAGCAGCCACCATCCACGCAAATACACGAGCGCCGATAGGACAATGGCGAAAGTTGCGGCTGGAGGAATTGACCAGGAACGCAGGACAGCTTGATAAATGGGCTGCATGGCAGATTAGCGACCGTTCGCTGGAGGATGACCCTGCTCTTCCTGTGTCAGCACCGCTTGTGAGGCATCGCGCGCCGGCGGCTGGTTTGCCGGACGCAGCGTTTCCAGGAAGGAGACCAACGCGGTCACTTCCGCCGGGTTCAGGTTCTTTCCGTAGGCAGGCATGTTGCCGCCTCCTTGGATGACCTGTCGCACAAGCTGATCATGGGTGAGCCGGGTTGCGACCCGGTCGAGATCGGGTCCCCGCTTCCCGCCGGAGCCGCCGATCTCATGGCAGTTCCTACATTGCTTGACCTGGAAGACCAGCGCCCCCTGACGCTCCAGCGGAGACCGGCCGTTGAGAAATTCAACCGGAACCGGATCGCCGCTCCAGCCGTTCATGACCGGGCTCCAGGGTGAATAGGTGGCCAGCTTGGTAAAGGTTCCGAGCGCGACCGCAATCAGAAGCAATGTCACGACGGCGACCGGCCGCTTCCTCCAGCTCTTTTCGCCTTCCCCCGACACAAAGGGAAGTAAAATCAGCAGCCCAATGACGACCACGGGACCGATGAGCAGGGCTGCCGTTTCCATTTCCGGCGGCAGCAAAGCGAGCATGGCGTACAGCCACAAGAAGAAGAAATCAGGCTTGGGAATCGTCTGAACGATGGTGGGGTCGGGATAGCCGGTGGGGCCGAACGGCCCGAAGTACCAGGCGCACACCATCACGCTGACGACGATGGCGGCGGAGAAGAACATGTCCTTCCATATTGCCGCCGGCACGAAGGGGACGCCGTCCTTGTGGGTCAATTCTTCGTATTCTTTGACATAAGTCGCGCGACGGACGACGCGTCCGGGCATGGGCCATTCGTTAATGCCGAGCTTCAACACCAGCAGGAGGTGTAATGAGACCAGCGCAATCAGCAGCCCGGGAATCAAGAAGACGTGCAGCGCGAAGAAACGCGAGAGTGTCGCGCCCGCAATGATGGGGCCGCCCAGCAACATGTGGACTGCATACGCGCCGATGAATGGCACACGGCTGGTGATGGAGGCCCCGATCCCCAGGCCCCAATAGGCATCCTGATCGAAACGCAGCACCTGGCCGGTGAAGGCCATGCCCAGGGTCATCAACAAGAGAAAGACGCCAACGACCCAGGTAAGCTCGCGGGGAAACTTGTAGGCGCCGAACAGAAATACCTGGCACAAATGGATCAGAACCACGGCCACCATGAAGTTGGAGCCCCAGCCATGCACAGCGCGCAGAAACCATCCCAGAGTGACATCATGATTGAGATACTGGAGGCTGTTCCAGGCCTCGGCCGCCGAAGGAATATAAATCAGCGCCAGCATGATGCCTGTGAATACCTGCAGGATAAAAAGTGTCAGCGCGGCGCTGCCGAAGACGTACCACCAGCTTGCAGACTTGCGAGGAATCGGATGGGTCATCGCTTCGCGGACGACTCCGCCGATTTGCAACCTCCGCTCGAA
>Ga0209039_10004160_pt1 | contig 10731 bp, 7 predicted proteins | sample BogFormECP12_OM1_FD_188238 | JGI IMG/M metagenome (GOLD analysis project Ga0209039, IMG submission 188238) | Bog forest soil microbial communities from Calvert Island, British Columbia, Canada - ECP12_OM1 (SPAdes) (version 2) | ecosystem: Environmental > Aquatic > Freshwater > Wetlands > Bog ... | reverse complement strand
CAGCGTAGCCAATGCGGCAGCGATCGCGACCGGGTTGCCGCCGAAAGTCGAAGCATGCGAACCGGGAACCCAGTCCATCACTTCAGCGCGAGTCATGGTCACGCCGAGCGGCATGCCGGAAGCGATGCCCTTCGCCATGCAGACCACGTCCGGCTCGACGCCAGTGTGTTCCACGGCCCACCATTTCCCCGTGCGTCCCATGCCGCTCTGCACTTCGTCCACCACCAGCAGGATGCCGTGACGATCGCAGATACGCCGCAATTCCTGCATGAAGATGGCCGGAGCCACGACGTAGCCGCCTTCCCCCTGAATGGGTTCAACGAAGATGGCCGCCACTTCCTCGGGAGGCAACGTGGTCTTGAATAGTTTTTCTTCGATGAAACGGGCGCAGCCGAGAGCGAAGTTGTCGGCTTCTTGCGCGCCGCCCACGCAGCCACGGTACACATCGGGATAACGCACGTGGGTCACGCCCGGGACGAGCGGCGCGAAACGCCTGCGCTGCTGCGGCTTTGACGCAGTCAGCGACAGCGCGCCCATGGTGCGTCCGTGAAACGCGCCGTAGAACGCAATCACGTTCTGGCGCTTGGTGTGATAGCGCGCCAGCTTCAGTGCGCATTCAATCGCCTCCGCTCCCGAATTGCCGTAGTAAATGCGATGCGGGCCTTTCATGGGTGCGATCTTCGACAGCCGCGCCGCCAGTTCCACCATGCTCTCGTAGTAGAAGTCCGTACCCGACATGTGAATCAGTTCGCCCGCCTGGTTCCGAATGGCGGCGACCACATCAGGATGGCAGTGGCCCGTCGAAACCACGGCGATGCCGGCGGAAAAATCAAAGAACTCGTTGCCGTCAACGTCAGTGACAACGATGCCGCGTCCGCTCTTGGCCACCATCGGGTAAGAGCGGGTATAGGACGGCGAAATGTATCTCTGATCGCCCTCAAGAACGCGCTTGGCGTTGGGGCCGGGCAGGGCGGTCTTGATTTTGGGACCAATCATGGTTTTGGTAGTCATGGGATCCTCCATCGGCAGCTGTCAGTAGTCAGTTGCCAGTTGTCAGTAAATGCAGCCTCGAAACACGTGATCCTGGTTTGGATGATCATGTTCGTACGCACGCGAACCGAGGCGAATCAAGCGGAGGATGGAATTAGTCGCTGCCGAACAGGTTAGGACGCAGGCGCGAGGGCAGATTTGCCCGATAGCGCCGCGGGCACACCAGGCAGTGCAGCCAGCATTCGGCCCGGGGTGAATAAGGAAGATGCGAATTGGGATTCTTCTGCAGCATCGCGAACCGTCAACATTACTGATTGATTATAGCTGGAAGATGTGACGCGGCGTAACCCCCTTTGGTAACGAATGGACGATAGGCTAGCTGGCTGAGGATGCGCTTCACCCGTCGCTGTCCGCTTGACCACTGGCCATCAGACTTTGACTTCCGGCCCCCCACGCCTTAGCATGGCCACCGCTGGGGTGGAGACTCCTCCTTTGCTCGATCAGACCATTTCACATTACCGCATCATTGAAAAGCTCGGCGGCGGGGGCATGGGCGTCGTCTACAAGGCTGAGGACACTCGTCTTGGCCGCTTTGTCGCGCTCAAGTTTCTACCGGACGATCTGGCGCAGGACCGCCAGGCGTTGGAGCGTTTTCGCCGCGAGGCCAAGGCGGCATCGGCGCTCAATCATCCCAATATCTGCACGATTTACGACATCGGCGAGGAAGAGGGCCGCACCTTCCTCGTCATGGAGTTCCTCGACGGCGCCACGCTCAAGCACCTGATCGCCGGCCGCCCGATGGAGTTGGAGACCATCCTCTCGCTGGGAATCGAAACTGCCGATGCGCTCGACGCGGCGCATGCCAGCGGCATTGTTCACCGCGACGTCAAGCCGGCGAACATTTTCGTCACCAAGCGCGGACATGCCAAGATCCTGGACTTCGGCCTAGCCAAAGTGAAGGCAGGCCCTCCGGGTGAGGTGCCCGATGTCACCGCTCCGTCGTCGGTGGTGGTGGAAGAACATCTGACCAGTCCGGGCTCAACCCTGGGCACGGTCGCCTACATGTCTCCCGAGCAGGCAAAAGGGAAAGAACTCGACGCGCGCACAGACTTGTTTTCCTTCGGAGTGGTGCTCTACGAGATGGCCACCGGAACGCTGCCGTTCCGCGGAGAGACGTCGGCGCTCATCTTCCAGGCAATTCTCGACCGCGCCCCGGTTTCTCCCATTCGGCTCAATCCGGACCTGCCGCCGAAGTTTGAAGACATCATCAACAAAGCTCTGGAGAAGGACCGCAACCTGCGCTACCAGAGCGCGGCCGACATTCGTGCCGACTTGCAGCGCTTGAAGCGTGATACAGAGAGTGGGCGCGCGGTGGCGGCGAGTTCCGGCTCAGCACGGGCCGTCCCGGAGCCGGCTCCGGCCGCGGTTTCCGCCGCCCCGGCGACTTCCGCTGCAACTTCATCGCATCGGATCACGGCAGACCTCGCGCCCAGTACTATAGCCACGCCGCCCCCGGCAAAGAAATCCAGGATGGCTCTTGTTCTGGCGGCAGTGGTCGTGCTCGCGGGCCTCGTCGCCGGCGGCTTGTACTTCCGCTCTCGGCAGTCCGCCAGGCTCACCGAGAAAGATTCTGTTCTGCTGGCGGACTTCGTCAACACCACCGGCGATGCCGTTTTCGATGGCACGCTGAAACAAGCGTTGGCCGTGCAACTGGAGCAGTCGCCTTACTTAAACATCGTTCCAGAATCGAAGATTCGGGAGGCCCTGAGGCTCATGGGCAAATCGGCCGATGAGCGGATCACCAACGACGTCGCCCGCGAAATTTGCCAGCGCCAAGGCATCAAGGCCCTGCTGACTGGAACCATCGGCAGCCTCGGCAATCACTACGTGGTCACGCTGTCTGCGTTGAACGGTGAGACCGGAGACTCACTTGCCCGTGAGCAGGCGGAGGCCGACAGCAAAGAACAGGTTCTCAAGTCGCTCGACAAGGCTGCGTCCAACCTGCGCCAGAAAATGGGTGAGTCCCTGGCTTCGGTACAGCAATTCGCCAAGCCGTTGGAGCAGGCGACAACCTCATCGCTGGAAGCGCTGCAAGCCTTCAGCCTGGGCCAGGCCGAACATTCGAAGACCAACGACGATGCGGCCATTCCTCATCTGAAGCGGGCCATCGAACTAGACCCGAACTTTGCCATGGCCTACGCGACGCTGGGCATTTGCTACAGCAACCTGACGCGACTCACGGAGGCCGGGGACGCGCTGAGGAAAGCCTATGAACTGCGCGACCGGGCCGGCGAACGCGAGAAGTTCTATATTCAGGCGCACTACTATGACACGGTGATCCTCGACGGTGAGAAGGCTTCCGCGGTCTACGCGGAGTGGAGGCAAACTTATCCCCGAGACACAGTTCCTTATGACAACGCGGCATTGACTTTCGGCGAATTGGGGCAACACGACAAAGCTCTCGACATGGCCAGCCAGGCGATGCGCCTGGACTCGAAGGACGCTTATAGTTACGCCAACCTTGCAGAAGCATATGAGGCGCTGAACCGGTTCGATGAGGCCAGAAGCATCGGCGAACAGGCCGTGGCTCTGAAGTTGGATGGAACTGCGGTGCGTGGGGTGTTGACCGACCTCGCCTACATGCGCGGCGACTGGACGGCCTACGATCATTACGTGGATCTGTCGCGGGGCACGGCGAACGAATCTTTCGTGTTATTGTTCAAGGCCTTTGGGCAGGACAATTTGGGAAAAGTACGCGCCGGCCGGCAAACCTGGCAGCAAGCTCGGTCCGAATTGCTGGCGGCAGGAATCAAGGATTTTGCCGGAGGAGTTTTCGCGGCTGAGGCTGGCGATGACAGCCTGCTTGGATATCAGGCGGACGCGCGCCACAATGTTGCACAAGGCCTTGCGTTGACGAACAACCCTGACGTCCGCTCGTTCGCCGCGGCGGTTTTGGCATCCACAGGAGATGTGGCCAAGTCCGCATCCATGCTCGCAGGTTTGAGACGCGAGTTTCCCGACAACCACTACATCCAGTCGGGATTGACTTCCATGGTGCAGGCAGAGCAGTATCTGCAGCAGAATCAGCCCGCCCAGACCATCACCGCGCTCGAACCCGTCCGTGCTTACGAATTGAGTGTAGGACCTCATGGAATCGGCTTCGCAGCCAACTATTTGCGCGGGGAAGCCTACCTAAAACTAGGGGACGGCGTTAAGGCCGCGGCAGAATTTCAGCACATTCTCGACCACCGTGGCATACAGCCGACTGACCTGCACTATTGTCTGGCGCACCTGAATCTGGGCCGAGCGTATGCGCTGCAAGGCGACCGGGCGAAAGCCAGGACCGCTTATCAGGATTTCTTCGCCGCGTGGAAAGACGCGGATCCCGACGTGCCAGTTTTGAAGACAGCTAAAGCGGAATACGAAAAGCTCAGGTAGTTGCTGTTCATTGTGTCCGCACAAGCGAATCAACTTTAGAATCCGCCCGCAGCCTCGACTCGTCTGATATCTTTTAGCTTCCCTGCTTCTCCCACCATGAACCAGAGACAGCGCCCAAGCCGGTGGATGGTGATTTTTGCCTTCGGGCTCGTGTACCTGTTCTGGGGCTCGACCTATCTCGGCATTGACATTGCTGTCCAGACCATCCCTCCCGCTCTGATGTGCGCGCTGCGGTTTTCGATTGCCGGCGTAGTGATGCTGGCTGTTTGCGCGGTCACCGGACGGAAGATTCTGTACTCGCCGCGCCAGATCGCGCTGGCCGCGGTCGCGGGCCTGCTTCTGCTCATGGGCGGCAACCTCACGCTTTCCTATGCGGAATTGTCCGTCTCGTCCGGCCTGGCCGCGCTGATCCTCGCCATCACGCCTTTGTGGTTTCTGGTGCTCGATGCCCTGCTGCTGGGCGACCATCACATTTCCGGACGCGGCAAAGTGGGTCTGGCTCTGGGGATTGTGGGATTGTTTATCCTCGTCTGGCCGCAGTTGCGCTCGAGCACGGCGCTCGGCCGCCGCGAATTCTGGGCCTCCATCAGCCTGATCGGCGGGTCGTTCAGTTGGGCGCTGGGGTCCGTGCTTTCGAAGCGCTGGCAGTCCGGCATGGACGTGTTCAGCGCCACCGGTTGGCAGGTCACGGCTGCGGGAGCGGGGAACTTCGTTTTTGCGCTGTTTGCCGGCGATCTCTCGCGCGCGGTCTGGACCGCCCGCGGCATCGCCGCGGTCTTGTATCTGGTCGTGTGCGGTTCCTGGATCGGCTACACGGCCTACATCTGGCTGCTCGAGCATGTCCCTACGTCGAAAGTCTCGACCTACGCGTACGTGAATCCGGTCGTGGCCGTGTTCCTGGGCTGGCTGATTCTGCACGAGCGCGTGGACCGCTTCATCCTGGCGGGAAGCGCGATTGTGGTGCTGTCCGTCATTCTGGTCACGAGCGCCAAGGTCAGGGAAAAGACGGTCGCAGAGGAACTGCCGGCAGTCGAGGCAGCGGGAGACTGAAGCGGACCGGACGTCAGACCTCAGACCCCAGACTTCAGCCCTAGGACTTCAGCCCTCGGACTTCGGCCCACCCCAGACTTACCTGCGCGCTGGCGTGCACGCATGGCCTGAGGTCCGAGGTCCGACGTCTGGGGTCCGCTACTTCGATCCTTCGTCTTCCTCCTCCTCATTCACCACATCTACCACGTGCCCGCGGATGGCAAACGTCTGCTTCGCGCCACCCGCCGGTTCAAAGTTCACCCGCACCGGGCTTCGTTGCCACGCCGGCGCGGGGCAGGCCGAGTCCGGAGCGGCATCGTCCGGCACACCGTCATTTGGTAACGGTTTATTGAGTACCGGTCTGCGCCGTCCAAGCTGCACCACGATGGCGGCGATTTTCTTCCCGTCGTCAGAAACTCCGCAGTAGGCCACATAATCCCGGTACCAGCTTGCGGCGGAGTAGAGGACATCGAACTCCGGCAGGTTGATCGGAGAGACGCGGCCGGTCGCGCGGTCCACCACCAGCCAGCCGCCCCGTTGCCACAGCCAGCGTGGACCGGATTCCTCGGGAAGACTGTCGTTCACGCGGAAGGCGCGCCGCACCACGAACAGATGATCCGTCACGTCGTGCGGTGTGCCGAGCACGTACTCCTTGACACGCCCATCCACCGTGAGTGCGCGGATCTTAAGCGTCAGCGGTTTGGGCTCCCCGCTGCCCGCTGGAAGCCACGGCACAGACATCCAGTTTCCGAATGTGATGACATGAACTTTGGTGGCGGCGAGCGCTGCAGCCGGAAACAAAACTGCACAAAGCAATAAGCCCGCGAGCCAAGGACGCAGAATCGATCGCATGAGGCGAGGGTAGGCAGGAAAAGGGTCCGGAAGCAAGGTTATCGGTCACACCGGGGGCCGCAGGAGTGCCAAAATGGGAATAGCTCAGTGCGCAAAAGGGTGGTAATGTTTGAAAATACTGGCCGGGATCGTCGAAAAGGGGAAAATGGGGGTAGAATCAAAATCAAGAATAACGATTTTGTGGTGAACGTTGCTCGCTCCTGCCATCCTGCGCCGCTGGCAATGCGTGGGCAACGCCGGAGGGGGAGGCGCCCTCCAACTTAGATATGGGTGATCTTCTACCAAGGCGACGCGCGCAGCGCATTCTGGTCGTTGACGATCAGCCCGCCATTGCGGGCTTGATGAGCCAGTTGCTCAGCATCCGCGGATACGACGTGATCACCGCGGCCAACGTTGAGCAGGCTGAAGCCGAGGTCCGCCGCCAAACCCCGGACCTGATCCTCTCGGATGTGATGATGCCGGGCAAGTCCGGTTACGACCTTTGCCGCAGCCTGAAGGAAAATCCGGCCACACGGCTGATTCCTTTCGTCCTCATCACCGGGCTCAGTGACAGCAGCGACAAGGTGCGGGGCATCGAAGCCGGCGCCGACGACTTCCTGAACAAACCTGTGCTGGCCGAAGAGTTGATTGCCCGGGTGAAGTCCCTGTTGCGCCTCAAGGAATTCACTGACGAACTGGAGACGGCAGACTCCGTTCTGTGCACGCTGGGGCTGATCGTCGAGGGCCGCGATCCCTACACTGAGGGACATTGTGAGCGGCTTGCGGTCCACGCAGCGGACTTAGGCCGCCACCTCGGTATGGACGAAGACTCCATCCTCGCGCTGAAGCGCGGCGGCTATCTGCACGATCTGGGCAAGATCGCGGTGCCGGACGAGATCCTGAGAAAGGGCAGCGACCTCACGCCCGCGGAATGGGAGGTCATGAAACTCCATCCCATCACCGGCGAAAATATCTGCAAACCGCTGCGCTCGCTCCGGCTTGTCCTTCCCATCATCCGCCACCATCACGAACACTCTGACGGCTCGGGCTATCCTGACGGCTTGACCGCGTCGGAGATTCCGGTTCTGCCCCGCGTTCTGCAGGTGGTGGATGTGTATGACGCGCTGCGCACCGCCCGCTCCTACAAGCCGGCCCTCACCCATGAACAGGCTGCGCAGACGATGACTGAAGAAGCCAGCCGGGGCTTATGGGACGCGGAGCTGGTGGCGGAATATTTCGTCATGCTCGCACAGAAACGCCAGGTAGCGTAAGGCAGTTGCCAGTCTGCATTATTCATGAAGCTGCTTTGAAAGGGCGCGGCTTCCAGCCGCGCCGCTGTGGTGCGAATGAAAACTGGGCTTCAGCCCCTGGGGACAAACGCATTGCAATGTTAACTTTCCAACACCACACGATGTCTCCAAACGGCTCACCCCAGCGGCTAAAGCCGGACTAGTGTTTGCCCGTGTCGGCGCGGCTGGAAGCCGCGCCCTTTCAAAACCGTAATAATCCTCATGAATAGTCCGGGCTAGTCCTTCGACCTTCGTGCGGCGAATCCTGATTTCCCAAAGACACGCGAACCAAAATACAATGGCACGATTGCTTTGCATGTGCGCCGGCTTACGGCAATCAGCCCGTGCGACTGGCGACTGGCGACTGGCGACTGACAACTGACAACTGCCCTTGGAGCCCACTTACAGCATCGTGATTCCGGCCTATAACGAGAGCGCCCGTCTGGGCGCGACGCTGGAGAAGGTGCTCGCCTACATTCGCGTCCAGGGCTGGAATGCAGAGGTCATCGTCGTAAACGACGGTTCGCGCGACAACACCGCAGACATTGTTCGCACCTTCGCCGCGAAGGATGCAGCATTGCGCCTCGTGGAAAACCCCGGCAACCGCGGCAAGGGATACAGCGTGCGCAACGGGATGCTGCACGCGCGCGGCCGGATCGTGCTGTTCAGCGACGCCGATCTCTCGTCTCCAATCGAAGAGGCCGTGAAGCTTCTCGACGCCCTGGAGGCAGGCGCCGACATCGCCATCGGCTCGCGCTGGCTGCGCGCCGAAACCCAGACTCAGCGCCAACCCCTTCACCGACAACTCTTCGGGCGGATCTTCAACCTGTTGCTGCGCTTCACCCTGGGATTGCAATTCAAAGACACGCAGTGCGGCTTCAAAGCCTTCAAGCAGCCCGCAGTGCAGGCGATCTTCCCTTTACAGAAGATTGAACGCTGGGGATTCGATCCGGAGATTCTGTTTCTGGCGCGGAAGTTCGGCTTTTCGGTCGAGGAAATTGCGGTCGCCTGGGGACATAGCGGCGGGGCGCGCATCAACCCGCTGGTGGATGGCTCGCGCATGTTTCTGGAGATGCTGCACATCCGCTGGAACGACTTGACCGGAAAATATGATGGCGATCCCACGATCACCGCTCAGCCCGCGAAGCCGTCACCCGGCGGCCGCGGCCCGAGAGCATGACTCTCAACTCGCCCCTTCCTGCTTTTTTGGTATAAATATGCTTCATTGACTATGGGGAAAAATGGACACTGAAAAGGCCGCGACAGGACAGCCGACGGTTAATTTTGTTTGTCGGTGGTTGGAGGCTTCGATTGGAGATTGCGAATCATATCCTCAAGGCCAAATTCAGCTAGCGCCCTACGCGAAGAAGTAAAGGTCCGAGCCGCAAGTTGCCGATTGTGAGGATCGTTCTTAGCCGTGTCCGCTAATAGCTCTAGCTCGGCTTCGGACAAAGCGCCTGAGTCAAGGAGCGCTCGTCTGAAGGCTTCACGTTCCAGCCATAAATCCTCAATCACTTTTTGATACTTGCGCAAGAATTCACGAGCGGCTTCGGCATCCATAACGCCGCGAATTATACGCCAAAGAGGCGCATCTACCGTGTTAGCATTGTGCCGCCATGAAGCGCTGCCTTGTGCTGCTCTGTGTGTTCGTGCTATCCGCCCTTCTTGCCTCTCAGCAAACTGCTCCGCAATCGCTCGCAGTCGATATTGTGAGCAGCGGAAACAACTTTATATCCCGATGTGATCCGGCACCAGACGCATGGATTGACGGATTCTGCCGCGGCTATATCGCAGGACTTGCTGAACCCGGACCGTTATTGACCTTTGCGCCCAACTGCCCGCCAAAGGGCGCGACTTATGGGCAGGACTATCTTATCGTTGTGAAATACATACGGAACCATCCCGAGGAATTGCACAAGGAAACTAACATCCTCGCCCTTGAGGCATTACGGGAAGCCTTTCCTTGTCCCCCCGCCAAAAAGTGAGCGGACGCCTCTAGCCATGCGCCTAAGAAACTCACGCCTCAAGATTGATAGGGCCAATAAGCATATCGCAGACATCAGGGCGCGCCTTGTCAACTTGCAAGACTCGGAGACCAGTATTGTCGAGATCGATCCGGCAACTGGAGGCGAGAGACTTAGGCATGACTTTAGCGACAGCAAGGCACTCACTGACATCGCCTTGATGGTTGGTGACGCCGTTCACAATCTCAAGTGCGCCCTCGACTATACGTGGTTTCAGACTATCGAGCGATTGGCTCCCGCGGCTGTCGGGAAATTCTCCAAGTTCCCCGTCTACCAATATGCGAACCAACTTAAAGAAGCGATGGAAGGGAGAAAAATACACATCTCCGCTCCCGCTCTGCTTGATCTTGTGCTGGGCAAGATAAACCCCTGCGAGGGAGGAAATCCGGCCATTTGGCCCATTCACAAACTCGATATTCGAGATAAGCATCGGCTCTTGATTCCCGTTTTCACTAATCTGTCCATTATGGGCATTGAAGTAGAAGACAAGAACGGAAGGAGGGTTGTCGGGAATACATGGGCCACAACCCAGAGCGCTCCCTTTTGCGTTGATTATGAGCCGGGCATCCACGTCAAGAACAAAGGACAACTTGCCTATGAGGTAATCTTCGAAGACGTTGAGTCGGGTTATTTTATGCATGTACCGGAGACGATCATGCATTATTCGGGCCTCGCCCTGAAGATTGTCGAGGTCTTCGAGAGATTCCTTGAATCTGAGACTGGCGAATGACCGACTCTTGACGCACACTGGGACTACCCTGGCGGGTGGCCCCAGGCTTCTGATTTCGCTGATACCAGCAACACAGTGGGTGCCCCATCCTAGCCGCGCCTTTTGCGGCTAGGGTGGGAACCACGGGCGCATGCACAACGGGGTCAACGCCCTAAACTCACCCCCGCTCCGCCCCCGCCTTCACCGCCTCAACCACCCGGCGTCCCATCTCAGCAGTTGAGATCGCGGAGTGCGACTTACCGGCAAGATCCGCGGTGCGGGCGCCCTGGGAGAGGACCGTCGAAACTGCATTCTCGATACAAGCTGCCTCCGCCTCCAGCTTGAACGAGTGCCGCAGGAGCATCGCAGCCGACAGAATCGCGCCCAGCGGATTGGCAATTCCTTTTCCCGCGATGTCGGG
>Ga0209039_10004159_pt1 | contig 10733 bp, 10 predicted proteins | sample BogFormECP12_OM1_FD_188238 | JGI IMG/M metagenome (GOLD analysis project Ga0209039, IMG submission 188238) | Bog forest soil microbial communities from Calvert Island, British Columbia, Canada - ECP12_OM1 (SPAdes) (version 2) | ecosystem: Environmental > Aquatic > Freshwater > Wetlands > Bog ... | reverse complement strand
CGCTGCATGGTTGCAATGTATCAATCTTGGGTGCATGATGGGGATTGTGGTTCCCGATCTTACAAAATGCGGCCCGGCTCGAAAGTGAGCAGCGCCACCCCGAACCTCCCTGGCTCAACTGCACAGGCACGGCGATACCTGGTCTGCGCCGCGCGATTCGCCCGGCCTCGTAGACCCTGATCTCCGGCCCGCTGAGGGACTCGCCCGGCCGGAAGGCCGAAAGGAGTACGCATCCCTCCTCCACTTCGTGGTAAAAGCGGGTGCGTTCTTGCAAAACGCCGTTTTCCGGGTCTTTTTCCAAATGGCTCTTGTATTGATTGTTCATCTCAATATTCAGGACGATATACCGGATGGAATTGACCCGAATAGCCCTCGGGGCCCCCTGGGCATAGAAATCCAGCTCGGGCGGGGGCGGGGACGTGAACACTTCGTACCGGTCGAGGAGCAGGTACAGGTCGTAAGGGACACCGAAGTCGGTCATCGCCTTGTCCCGCAGTTCGATGAGCCGGCCCTGTTGCGAGCCCAGGGACACGGACCTCCGCCGCGACGGGTGGAAACTTTCTTGCTTTGAGTGCGTCGCCATCTGCAGGTCGATCAGCCGACGCCAACTCTCGGGGGTGAAAGCCAATTGGGGGGCCGTGCGGTCGACCAAAATCGTCGATCCCCGGGGGATGTTCTTGTCGATCCACTGCTTCGCCGCCTCAAGGGTCGTGGATCGTGCCGCGGCCCTGTCGAGCCCGACCGTCCCGGTGAGGGCGACGACCGCTGCGGCCCCGGCCCACAGGACCCAGGCGGTGCGCAGGCGGGGGGCGATCGAAACGTGGTCATCGAGCAGGCGCGCGGCCAAGAGAATGAGTAGCGGGACGATCGGGAGCAGGAAGCTGTCGGGGGAGTAGGTCTGCGTGGGCAGCGCCAGGGGGACGTAAAGACAGCCGATCACGATCAAGAGCACGGCATCGGCGCGAGTGCTGCGGTAGAAGGCGTAGAGCAGCCCGGCGACGCAGGCCGCGGCCAATGGCCAGCCCATCTTGTCCGGCGACGCGAAGCGTTGTAGGTGCACGGAGGGCCAGAACGTGAGCCCGCCGAAATGGAAGGGGTCGCCGAACATCGAAACGTACACAGAGTGTTCCCTCAACTCGTGCAGGAATTTCCCGAAGTGCACCAGGGCGAAGGGAGTGCCCACAAAGAAGCCGGCCGCGGCGACGAGGCCGGTCAGGGCCACGCCCGCGAGGGTTTGCCGAATAGACTCCCCCTTCCCCGCTCCCGAGACGCTCGGCTCCTTCTCGCGGAGCAATAGGGCTGCCACGAGGCCCAGCCAAGCGACGCCCGCAGTGTACTTCGCCGAGGCAGCCAGGCCTGCGAAGAGCGACGCGACGATGGCGGGGCGCCGCGAGGCGCCTTTCAGGACCTCCATGGTGAAAAGGAGGGACGCCAGGAGGAGTGCGGCTGCAGTCGCGTCGACCTTGGCCGTCCTCGAAAAAAGCACGTGTATGCCGGCGAATGCGAGAAAGAGGGACGCCAGGAGTCCCGCCCTCGGGCCATACGCCTTCCGGCCGATCAAGTAGGTCAGCCCCACGGACGCCACCCCGAAGAGGACCGATATGCTACGGGCAATGAGGTAGAAGACGCTTAAATGGTGGAAATAATAATTCGCGAAATCGGCCGAGTTCGCGAAAGAGCCCATGGCCTTCCCCTCCGCGAAAAACGCCCCGAAAGCGGTCAGTAATACATACGGGTACAAGGAGGGGTTGAAGAAGGTGTGGGGGTCGGGATCGCCTCCCAGCGACATGGCGATCCTGATGATCTCCCCCTCGTCCCCCTTTTCGTAGTAGACGGGGAGATCGGACGGGATCCCCCAGAGCCGGAGACCCAGCGCCGTGATGATGAGGATCAGAGACAGGGCCGCGTTTGTTCTGCTACAGAACAATTGCCCCAACGAGACGAGACGGATCGGCATCCACCACAACCCTTTCACCCCGAGCTTGACCAACAACGGTTGCTGTGTTCAGCGCGACGTCCTATGGTCCTGGGGGTGGCACAATGCGTGTGCAATCAAACTCCCCCAGTTTGGCCAAGACCACGGGGAGGGAGACCTTGAACCAAAGACATTGAACCACGGAAAGCACGGAGAGCACGGAGAGCACGGAACATGAGCGAGGCCCGCCCGCGGTCAGGCTAGCAGTTCGTCATAGAGGCTGGCGTAACGCTCTACGCTCCTACGTATGCTGAAATGAGTCCTAACTCGGAGGTACAGAGCGTCGGCGAGCCTCGCTGCGCGGGCTGGGTCTCGCAATAGTGAGAGCAGTCCCTCGGCCAGGGCCACCGGCTGGCCAGCCGGGACAAGCAGACCGGCTGGGTCGTCACCTAGTATCTCCGCGATCCCGCCCACGCAGGTGGCCACCACCGGCTTCCTCATGGCGCCCGCCTCAAGGATGGAGATACCGAATGCTTCGCGGTTCGATGGCGCTACGCAGATTGTGAACCCATCTATCAGCGTCCGGACGTCGCGCTGATATCCGTAAAAAATCACGTTATTTTCACATCCGAGCTCCGACGCCAACGACTTCAGCCTCGGGCGTTCATCCCCATCGCCTACCAGTGCCAAGGTGGCTGTGGGATGCTCGTGCAAGACCCGCGCAAAGGCGCGCATCAGGACGTCCTGGCCCTTATCTCGGTGAAGGCGGCCCACGCAGCCAATGACCGGATGGACGTTTTCAGTTGTCGCAACAGTTCCGCGATCGAAGCGATCTGTGTCGATACCATTGTATATATGGGGAATCGGGCGGCCGCCGATCAGACGCTGAATACTGGTTGCTGCCGCCGCGGAGACGGAGACAAGCGAAAGGCCGGTGCGGCGTCCGAGAGATAGAAAGCGGATGAATCGTCCGCTATAGCCACTTCCCTCCCCGTGCAAGGTCCCCACGTGAGCAGTTCTCGTGGCAATCGCTGCGAGGTGCCCGTGGAAGGTCGACATAGGTAGGTGACTGTGCACGACGGCCACCCGCCGCCGGCGCATGGCCGCGGCCAGCCGCCACACGGTCTGCAGTGAGAACCGCGAGTCGAAGGCGACGATGTCGACCGGGATGCCCGCAGCGCGGGCATGCTCGGGCAGCTCGCCCTCGGGGCTCGCCAACGCGGGCTCCCAGCCCACATCCCGGAGATTCAGGATCAGGTTGAGCACCAACCGCTGGGCGCCGCCGATGAGTGACCCGTCATCGACGACGTGGAGAACTCGATTCATCCCCATACGCATCCGTCGGCGGAGTTGCAAAAGCGGAAGAGGATAAGCCTACGTCTGCCCACTCGCCCCTGGACGATCGCGACGTGATGCTCGCCGGGAGGACCCCCATGCAGCGCGGTCAGTCCGACGAGTGAGGCGGATGAACGAGCCGGCGCCCGACCAGCACGGCCACCGGGCGCAAGGCTCGCCCCGCGGGCGCGGAGCCGCTTGAGGAACAGGGCTTGGCCGATGCAGCACTGGAATTGACGCGAGGCAAACCGCCTATGTCAGTCGACTTAACTCGGACGAGACCCTGAAATCGGTGAGAAAGATCACGTCTGCAATAGCGCCCATAGCGCTTACAGCCCCGGCCTCTAGGAAATGATCCACGTCCTCGATCGGAAGGAACGGTCGCCGTGCGGTTGGTTGGATGACCAGGCAACGGTAACCCAATTTAGAAAAGAATCCCCAAATATCTCTAACGTTCTCCGGAACTTGTGTAACTTCGATGAATGCATCCGGTCGCAACCTCCGGAAGAGGTCACCACCTCCCTGGAGCACCCGAGCCTCGCAGCCTTCGACATCGATTTTGATGAGGGAGGGTTCAACCCCGCGGCGCCGGCAGTAAGAGTCCAGGGAGATCATCTCGACCCGGGCCGGGGTGGACGCTTCCCACCGATCGACGCGCTCCCGGTCCAGGCTGCTGTACCAACTGCTGGAGGAGACGTGGAACTTCACCCCGGGACAATCCTTATCGCCAACCGCGCACTGCTGGATGGTCACGTTCGAAAGCCCGTTGAGCTGGCAGACTCGCTCGATGTAAGCGATACACTGTGCCTGGGGCTCGAAGCAGGTGCAGTCGTACCCGTGCGATGCGAAGGGATAGGTGTGCGTGCCGTCGTTCGCGCCGACGTCGAAAAGTGTGCCCGACCCGAAGGCACCGAGATAGAACTCATAAAACCTACGGATCAGGCGATTGCCACACCACCTCCAGATGCGGGCATTGCCCCACGACCTGGGGAAATCGGGCGTGACGGGGATCTCGAACTTTCGGCCGGCGAAGCCGCACTTCCAGTTGAACGCGCACGAAGGTTTCGCGCCACCGAAGAGCCGATCGAACAGATCGCCGTAGCGAGGTCCGAGCCGTTCGAGTGACAAATTAAAGACGCGCCGGAGCCTGCTGCTCCGAAGCAAGATGGAGCCCAAGTGGCTGGTTTGGATAAGGAAGGGGTCGCAGATCCTGTGAAGCAGTCTTCGCGGCACTGTTGGCATGACCGTCCTCCTGACATAGGACAATTGTAACTCTGCACATTGAATAACTAACGTGATCTCAGGATATTATATATACCTAATCACTCAATTGGGCGGGATAAGGAGGCGAGGCAGCGGCCGCGCACGAACCCGGCGGCCATCTGAGAGCTGATGGAGGCGCGGAAGAGAAGCCACTGGGCCGCGTCCGGCAGCGGCGCGCGCTCGCACAGCACGGCCCCCCAGAGCAAAGCGAACCGCGCTGGCGCCGTCGCCATCAGCCGGTGTAGGCCCCGGCCAAGCCCCGAGCGCACGCCATCGCCCCCGGCGGGGGGGGTGATCTTCGCGTGCAGCGCGCTGCGGGCGTGGAGCCGAGGGAACCGCGCGAGGAACTGCGCATGACCAATGCACCCGTGGTACTGGCGTATGGCAAACCGCCTGAAGTCCAAGAGATTGGGGTCGTAATGCTCGACCGTCAGTTCTGGTGCATACCAGATGCTCATCCCAGCCATCATTGCCCGCTCTCCCAAGTCCATGTCCTCGCAGCAAGACCGATGATAGTCCGTCCGAAATCCCCCGAGCTCCAAAAACTGTTTCTTTTCGACCAGCAGATTGGCCGCCGTGAAAGTCCCCTCCATCACGCTCTCTAACCGTTTCGGCCGGACCATGGTCTCTCTTTCAGAGTGCCTGATGTAAGAAATAAAGGGAGAACTCGGCATGGCAGCCGAGGTTATGACTCTGCCAGCAACCCAATCGCACCCTACCAGACGATAGGTATCGACAAGACGTTGATAGTAATCCTCTGGCACAGTAATGTCATCGTCGAGAAAAAGTACGTGCGTGCTGTTGGCCAGACGCACTCCCTGATTTCTTGCACCCGCTTGCCCAACTCGATCAGTGCGTAGGTAGCGAATCCCCTGACCAATTTGCTTGACGACTGAGCGAGTTTCGTCGGTCGAACCGTCATCAACAACCACGACTTCGCCCAAAGAGGAGTGGCCGGCCACGCTGTTTAGAAGAGCAATCAAGGTCGATCGCAATTGCGACGCCCTGTTAAAGGTCGGTATTACCGCGCTAATAGGTATGGAAGTCATAAAGATAGATCAACTCCATAGAGATAAATGTGACTTTCTAACGGCTGTTCCCGTCGCCGCGCATGACACTCTCGTAGTAAGTGATGGCTCTTGCTCGGATCATGGCGTACTGGAGGCGCTCTCGGGCCACATCGCCATTCTGAACGGCTGCCCGGTCGACCAGGTCATCGTCGGACAACGCGGTCCGGATTACCTCAGCCACATCCTGTGGGTCTTCGGGGTGAACAAGCTTCGCCATGGCACTGTCTTGGATTCACTCCGCGGCGCAACTCGTGTGTGACTGTATAGGAAAAGATCCCATAATCATTGCTTCGAGAAACGACAGAGGTATTTCATCCCCAATTCTCAGCCCGATGGACGACCGCGCGAGGCCGTGCAGCCACAAGATTTCTTCGTAACAGCAGGGTGGCATGATATCGTCTGATACCCCGGCCGAACTCTTCAATAATTGAGCAGCAATCTTGACATCCGGGCTAGTGTTGAACACCGTCGCAGAAACTGGTGTCAGTGGCATTTTGCCAACAAAAAAAAAACGCGCCGACACCGGTTATTGCTCTAGAATTTGCCGACTTCGATTAAACAGAATCGACCTGATTGTCTGGCTTCGCCGTTCGGTCGCGTTGGTCCAGAGCGATACCGATGCGACTATTTCTGCAGAGGCCATCTGCCGGTCATGCTGCCCGGGCGCGATTGAAGCGACCACTTCCATCGCAACCTCAACCGTCCGTAGGCGCCGGCAGCCGGGGTGGTGTGACGCCATCGTTAAAATACCGCCGCGCCGCGGCGTTGATCACGGAAAAATAGCGGTCGCCCCTGATCATCAGCGCCAGCGAGGCCACCAACCGTGCTCGGTAATCCGCCAGCATCAATCCCCGCCCTGGATCGTGTGCGCTCACGGCCTGCTTGAGCTTCAGTGCCAGCCACATGAGCAGAGCATCCGCGCAGCATAGTAGTTGACTCGCCATCGCGATCCCCCAGCCATACTGCTGCTTCCGCATTCTCCATAGAACAGCAGTGACCAGCTTGCGCGCCATTGCCAGCGCGCCCGCGTCTCGCTTGAAGGAAACGCTGACATGGTGTCGAATCCGGGCGTCGGGGAGGATGTAAAGTTTGAAACCGTTCTTTTTCATGTTCCGACACAATCCATACTCCTCGCCGAAGAGGAACGTATCCTCGTCGAAGAACCGTTCGGACGGGATGGCTTCCTTGCGACAGATGTATCCCGTACCGAAGATCCAAGGAGTCTCGATTGTCGCCTGTGGTCCTGATGGTTCGACCGATGCACACAGCATGGCCAAAAGAACGGGTCGGCAGAACCTCGGGAAGGAGTGGTCCGGAGCTTGGACGCTTCCGTCCTCCGAGAAAATGGCCGGCGATACCAGCCCCACGTCGGGCCTCGTGTCCAGGAACTGGACTAGCCGGTCGATTGTCCCGGGCGGTATCTCCGTGTCTGGGTTCAGCGTCATGACGTACCGGCCCCTCGATTCTCGATACGCCTGGTTGTTGGCCACGGAAAAGCCGTAGTTGTAACGATTGACGATCAACCTGACGTCGGGATACTTCACCCTGACCAACTCGGCGCTGCCGTCTCCGGAGGCGTTGTCGACCACAAGAATCTCGAAGCTGCAAGATGGCGGATGAGTGAACAGCGTCCTGAGGCACATTGTCAGATTTATATATGTATTATAATTAACAATTATGATTGATAAGTCGACTTTCTCGCCGGTCGTCTTGTCTTCTGAGCAATGCATGAATCGCGCCTCCTCCGAAGCCCGCTCGACAGTGGTGATCTGCTACCGCGGGGGTGGGATCAGCCTGCAACGATCGGTAGTTCTTGCGTACGGAGCCTCGCTCCAGCCCTTGGGTCAATTTGCGACATCCTCTCCTCCTAATTACTTACGGGCGGTGACGAAGATCTCCTCCCCCACGGCCATCCCCAGTACGACCAGAACCCTCTCGATAGCCGCGAAGGCCCGATCGCTCGCATCAACCTTGACATTGAAACCGTGCGATTCTCCCCGCCCATCGCGGTAGCCACGGGCCACGGCACGATTACGAGCCGCACCCCGGGCCCGGGTCTTGGCTTGTATCTGCTTGAAGCTAGTCTTCTCGAGGACCTCGCGAATCGCTGAAATTGGGGGCAGCACGAAGTGACGGGGAGGGTCCCAGATAGGCGAATACTCGCCGAGCCACCGACCCCCCAGCGAGTCGGAGTTCGGGTAGACGAGAGCAAGCCGGCCTCCCGGCTTCAACAGCTCGTAGATCAGACGTAGCGAAGGCAGGAGATCGGGGAGATGTTCCAGAACATGGCTCATGTAGATGAGATCAAAATAGCGGTGTGGTAAGTCGGCAGAGATCAGCCTGCCAACGCGAACCTCACAGCCGCTGAGCTTCTGCGCTGCTTCGGCCGCGATCGGGTCGATATCAAGGCCTATAGCGTCCCAGCCCAGGCGTCTGAGATTGGCGAGAGTATCACCCCTTCCCGGACCAACCTCAAGGCAGCGTCCGGGCTGACAGCCGCAGTTAGCTAGTACGTCCGGAATCCCGAATCGTGCTCGAGTCCGGATCGTGGACCATATTGAGATGACGCGGCCGATGAATAACAACCGAAAGGGTAAATTCCCGGCAGGGGCACCGTCAGAAGAATGGAGAACAGCGCGGCGGATCTGGCCACGCAAGCCATCCTCGTCCGCGATTTTTGCCCCGGAGTTCATTAGTGAGGCGTCATGTGTGTAGTAGTTCGAGGGGTAGCAGAGCGGCAGATCATCACTGATCACAGCAGGATCCTGGAATACGGTACGGCATTCGTCGCAACGGCGGTAGACATAGGTCCCCGGAATCCCATGGAGGCGATCGGGCATTTCGAGAACAGGCCGAGCATCGGAAGAGCTGCAAACAGGACACCCGGCGAGGGGCAGTGTCCGTGGTGAACCTGAACTAATACTCGATGTCATTTCTGCATCTCCTCAAAATTCTGCATGCGATATCAATGCATGCCGGCCATTTCCAACGCCTAATTTCCATCCCAGAAGACCGGCAACCGTCAGAAAGAACATGCCGAAACCGATCAAGGATTCCAGGGGCGAGTGCCGTTCTCTAAATACAGCCCTGCAAATGGAAAGTACAATCCTACAGGTGATCATCGCCAAGGCGCCTTGGCTGAACATGGCGGTCATCGTTTCCAACCATTTCAATCCTGTAAGTTTAATCGTGGCCCACCAGAGCAAACAGGTGTCCATCACCACCCTAATGAGCCACGCTAGGGCTGCCCCCTCAACGCCTACAAACTGACGAGCACAATCGTCAGGGGGATGGGTGTTACGAACTCGATCATGTGAAATTTGGCAGCGAGATCTGGCCTTCCTAGCGCCTGTACCGCGATCAGCGGGCTGTACGCCATGACATTCACGAGCATCGCCAACGACAGGATCTGAGCAGAAATTGGTGTCGGTGCGTTTTTCCAGCGAACAGAGGAACTGGCACCGCTTATTCAGACCGCATGATTATCAGGCTCCCTACCTCGACCGGTGAGAAGGCTTCGACAGACGGCAGCGGGGGTGAACCATGGCCGGAAGTACGCAGCCGTCGCCTGAGGGTTGCGGCGGCCGGCGTCCCACTCGGCCAGCTCGGCCGCCAGAGCGTCGGCCAGAGCGGAGGCCGACCGCCGGGCGAATAAGCTCCCATATCGTCCGTCGCCACAATACCAGGGGATCGTCGGGACCCACGACGGCCCAACCAGGGAGCACCCCGCGCAGAGGGCTTCGGACGCCACAATCGGGCCGCTCTCCCAACGGGACGACAAAACGAGCGCCCGGCTCTCACGGAGGAACTTGGCGATCACGGACGGCGGCTGAACTCCGAGATACTTTACCCGGGCGACCCGTTCGCAGAGACGAGCGAAGGTCTCGCCTCCGTTCCGCCCGATCAGGACGAACTCCGTCTCCGGGCGGAGGGCGGCCGCTTGCTCGATCCCGGCAGCCAGCAGTGGGGCGTCTTTCTGGGGGTCGTCCCAGCGACCGATGGCAACCACTCGGTCGGCCCGGTCGGCTGCGCTCGACACGTCTCCCAACAGGAACTCGTCGTCTACCGGATAGGGGATGACCAGCACCTTGCCGGTCAGGTCCAGTCGCCGATTGTAGGCGAACATGGCGGCGAGGTTCGCCCGGGCACCCGGGCTGGTGACGGTGACCAGGTCGGCCTCATCCGCGCTCTCGATGAGCGGTTGCTTGGCCGCCCGATACTCGCCCAGGACGAGTTTAACCCAGTAATTCGTCGCCCGGGCTTTCATCCCCCACCGTGCCTGCGAGGCGACCATCCGGCGGAGGATAGTGAGCGGGTAAGCCCGGTACCCGACGACCCCATCACTGTCGCTCACAGAGACGACGTGCGGGCAGGCGGACTTGATCGCCGCAACGGTCACGGGCATCCCCAGCCAGGCGATGATCACAGCAGCGTCCAGGCCGAGCCCCCGCCAGATCTCCAAGTCGCGGAGGGTGTCCAGGTCAGGGGTGGTGCGGACCGGGAAACGGTATCCCACCGCAGCCGGTTCCGGGCAGACGGTCACTACCTGGTGGCCGAGCGCTTCGAACCCACGGACGTACCGCTCGTACCGGACGGTGATATCGACGAGCCGGTTTGTCAAAGGCCAGACCAGTCCAATTCGCATCAGCGTTCAGCTCCCCAGGCCACTTGACCCGGCAGAAGATCCTGTCGATTCCAGACGTAATCCCGGAGCCGCCGACTCGGCACGGGCGGCCACGCTTACAACCACCTCTCGTTCAGTGGATCTTTACGCCCTCGGAATCCTACATGCCCTAACGGCTGAAGACGAGGGAGGTAGATGACAGTGACGACGGGCCCAGTCACTGCATACACCATTCGATGAGGCCAGTCCCAGACCAGTGCCCAAACGACGTCAGGTCGATCTTGGGCTTGGTAATCGCGCGCCAAGTTGAAAGCATGTTCCAAACCCGTATATCGTACAGCACCACCAAGGGAGCAGATCGCGAGAGACCTCCGAGGTTTTTCAAGAAGGCCGGTTCGAATCGCCCATCTTTCGGTGCATCGACGAAGAGCAAATCAGCGGCGGTAAGTAAATCGGCGTGCTGCTGAAACACCCCGGGATCAGCCAAGTCACCTATCCGCTGCTTGAGTCGCCCGTCGGCGAAGTC
>Ga0209039_10004157_pt1 | contig 10739 bp, 5 predicted proteins | sample BogFormECP12_OM1_FD_188238 | JGI IMG/M metagenome (GOLD analysis project Ga0209039, IMG submission 188238) | Bog forest soil microbial communities from Calvert Island, British Columbia, Canada - ECP12_OM1 (SPAdes) (version 2) | ecosystem: Environmental > Aquatic > Freshwater > Wetlands > Bog ... | reverse complement strand
TCGGGGGGGTTCCGATGGCACTGTGTCAGCGATGTGGCGCGTCGATGCCTGGTCAGGCATCGTTCTGCCCCCGATGCGGTGTTGCGGTATCCCAGCCTTCTAACGATAGGTTGCAGCCCGGCGGCGAGCCAATGGCCGCTGCGAGCGGCGAAACATCCGGCGAACCCCTGCCGATCCCCGAAAACATCGCCGGAGTTGTGGCATACATCACAATCATTCCCTCAGTGGTCTTCTTGTTCCTAGAGCCATTCAGGCGAAACTTCTTTGTTCGCTTTCATGCTTTCCAACACCTGTATCTGTGGGTCGCCGGGTTCGTGTTCGCGATTGCAGCGGGTATACTCAGTATGCTGTTGCAGTTGATTCCTTTCATGCGAGTGCTGGTGTTCCCGTTGGCGGGCCTGATCACCCTTGCCTGGTTTTTTCTCTGGGTGCTGCTGGTGGTCAAGGCCTATCAGCATGAGTTGTTCAAGCTGCCCATCATCGGCGACTTGGCAGAGCAACAAGCCGCCGCCTGATCCACAGGCGAACCTCTCGCCGCATTCTGCATTTGTGTTGCGCTGCTTGACAGACCTGACCACAAAATGTCATTTCTATTTACTTTTCATCGTTAGAAGTCTGTATCCTGATGGATTCAGTTTCACGTCGCAAAATCCGGCGCCGCTGGGGCCAAATGCATCGGAAAGGGTTTGTGAAGGTAAGGGTCTTTTACCACGACAAGTGTTTTGACGGAGCCTGTTCGGCGGCGCTCTTCTCGCGATTCTACCGGGAACGCATCCGCGAGCATGCCGAATTCGAGTATGTCGGCCTGGTGCATCGCGCCGGCGCGCTGTTCAATGAAGAAGAGTTTACCGGCGACGAGAACGCCATCGTCGATTTCAAGTATTCGCCTTCGCCGCGCATCACGTGGTGGTTCGATCACCATCAGAGCGCATTCCTTACGCCCGAGGACGCCTCTCACTTCGAACAGGGCACCAGCAACACAAAGTTCTATGACCCCGACTACCGATCGTGTACGAAGTTCATTGCCGAGGTGACGAAGCAACGCTTCGGGTTCAATCCCGATCCGGTCGCGGAGTTAGTGGAATGGGCGGACATCATCGACGGTGCGCTTTATCCCGATCCGCAGACGGCGGTCGAGATGATGGAACCGGCCATGAGGCTTACCATGGTGATGGAGTCGAACCAGGACGCAGGGTTTATCCCCAAGCTGATCGAGATGCTCGCCTACAAGCCGCTGTCCGAGATCATCAGTACACCCGCGATTGCAGAGCGCATTCCGGGGCTGATGGAACGCCACCGCCGGTCAATTGAAATTCTGCGGCAGCGGACCGAATGCAAAGATGGCACCGTCTTTTTCGACGTCACCGACCACGAACTCGAGGGCTACAACAAGTTCATCCCGTACTATCTGCATCCAAACTGCATTTACAGCGTTGGGGTTAGCAAGAGCAGTTTTCGGACAAAAGTCTCGGTTGGGTCAAACCCGTGGGCGCCGGTCGAGCCGACGGAGAACCTCGCCAAAATCTGCGAACGCTATGGGGGAGGTGGGCACGCACGCGTAGGCGCCATCTCCTTCCCGCCGGGGAAATTAGAGCTGGCACGCCAGGCTGCGAGTGAGATTGTCGCTGAGTTGCGAGCCAGTTATGTTTCGCAGGTCGCGTAACAAACGCAAGTGTCTGGCATGTGAGCGCTACGATTGGCCGTCGATCAGACGCTCTTCGGAGCTACGCGCACAATCTGGCGCAACGTCACCGGCCAGCCATGATGCAAGCGATTCGCCACCTTGCTGCCGGTCTTGATGGAATGTTCCTCCAGCAAGGAGCGGACCAACTCCTGGTCGCGTTCTTCGCAGGCACCCAGAATTTCCACGGCAACAAACTCAGGATGAAATTTCTGGTCCTTGACGAAGCTGCCACTGGGGTCCCAGACGAACGCGAGTCCACCCGTCATGCCGGCGCCAAAGTTCGTTCCAGTCGGACCGAGAACGAGCACGGCGCCGCCAGTCATGTATTCGCAAGCGTGATCTCCGACGCCCTCAACCACGGCAGTGGCTCCGGAGTTGCGAATCGCAAATCGTTCACCCGCGCTGCCGACGGCGAAGAGCGATCCGCCGGTGGCTCCGTATAAGGCGACGTTTCCGACGATGACCTGCGCCGATTCCGCGCGCGCCAACTTGCCACGTGTGCGAATTACCAGTTCGCCTCCCGAAAGGCCTTTGCCAACGAAATCATTCGCCTGGCCTTCGAGCACCAGCTTCATTCCCCGGCCGGCAAACGCGCCGAAGGACTGGCCGGCGGTGCCACGCATGCGAAAGTGAATGTCGGGGTACAAGTCCGGTTCCTGTGCGCGCAGCAGCGCCAGTTCGCCGGAGAGTCGCGCGCCCAGACTGCGGTCTTCGTTCCGCACCGTCACGCTGAATTCGAAGGGCTTGCCCGCAGCAGCGGCGGAGAGCGCAGGCCGGACCCAGGCATCGTCGATGGGAGGGCGATCTTCCGGACGATTGTTGCGATTGCCTTGCCAGCTTACCGGACCATCTCCAACCTGGGCCAACATCGGCCGCAGATCCAGCTTGCCATCCTGGCGGACCTGCTCGAGCAAATCGGTGCGCCCGATGGCCGCCTGCAAGGTCGGCAGTCCGAGGTCGGCAAGCCTCCGTTGCAGATCTTCCGCGATATTCATGAAGAAGCGAACAACGTGCTCCGGCTTGCCCCGGAACTTCGCCCGCAGCTCGGGCTTCTGCGTCGCTATACCGGTGGGACAGGTGTTCAGATGACACTGCCGCGCCATGTCGCATCCCAGTGCGACCAGCACCGCCGTGCCGAACGAAAACTCGTCGGCGCCGAGGAGCGCGGCAACCAGAACGTCGCGCGCGGTGGAGAGCCCGCCATCGGTGCGCAGGCGTACACGGCCACGAAGCCCGTTGAGGCGCAACATCTGTTGCGCTTCGCTAAGGCCAAGCTCCCAAGGATTTCCGGCGTGCTTGATGCTGCTCAGCGGAGAAGCTCCCGTCCCTCCGTTGTGTCCGGCGATCACGATGTAGTCTGCGTAGGCCTTGGCAACGCCGGCGGCGACCGTTCCCACTCCGAGCTGCGACACCAGTTTGACGCCGACCGGCGCGCGCGGATTGATGCGCTTGAGGTCGTAAATCAGTTGTGCAAGATCTTCGATGCTGTAGATGTCGTGATGCGGCGGAGGACTGATCAGCGACACGCCGGGTTGCGCATGACGCAAGCGGGCGATCAGTTCGCTGACCTTGTGTCCGGGAAGCTGGCCGCCCTCGCCCGGCTTCGAGCCCTGCGCGATCTTGATTTCCAGTTCTTCGGCGTGGGCCAGGTATTCGGCTGTAACGCCGAATCGCCCGGATGCAACTTGCTTGATCTTGTTGTTCAGCAGCGATAAGACGCCTGCGGTATTGCCGTCGGGCCGATAGGCTGCAGGGTCCTCGCCGCCCTCGCCGGTGTTGGAACGCGCGCCCAACAGGTTCATCGCGGTGGTGATGGTCTGGTGCGCCTCGGGACTGAGCGAGCCCAGCGACATGGCGCTGGCGATGAAGTGCTTCACCAGGCTGGACGGCGGTTCAACTTCGTGCAGTTCCAGCTTCGGCCCTGCGGCTTTGATCCGCAGCAGATCGCGCAAGACGGCTGGTTCGCGTTCGTCCACCGCACGCGAGTAGGCCGACCATGCTTCCGCGGGCGCGATCGTAGCCGCGGCTTGCGTCGACGCCCGTGCTGCTCCGACGGCAACTTGCAAATCGCGGGTGCGCTGCGGCTGCCAGGTATGCGGTTCGGAGCGGTCGGCGCGGCGGAAGCGCACCCACCCGTAATCGGGCAACTCGACGCTGTCGGGTTCCGGCGTCCAGGAAGCGCGAATCGCCAATTCGATGTCGGCGAAATCCTGCCCTCCCATTGGCGACACCGTGCCCGGGAAGCAGAGGTCGGTGATATCAGAATCGAGACCCAGAACGTCAAACAGTTGCGCAGCCCGATAACTGTCGAGGACCGAGATACCCATCTTCGACATTACCTTCGCCAGGCCGGAGTTCAGTGCATTCAGGAGACGGGTTTCGCCCTCTTCGCCAGCCAGGGTGCGGGCCGTTTGCAGCGCCAGCCAGGGGCAGACCGAGCCAGCTCCGTAGCCGATCAGCACGGCCGCATGATGCACGTCGCGGCAGTCGCCGGCCTCGAGCGCGAGTCCGACCTTGGTACGCAAACCGGCCTTGACCAGCGCCTGATGCACCGCGCCGGTGGCCATGGCCATTGGGATCGGTAGCAGGTGCTCGCAGGCGGTGCGGTCGGTCATCAGCAAAATGCAAACCCCGCCACGTACCAGTTCGACCGCGCGCTGCTGAAGTGCCACCAGGGCCGCCTTCAGCGAGCCGTCGTCGGCGAAAGTGCAATTTAAGTTGGCGAGTGGCAGTTCCTCGTGCAGGGCGTACGTGCCCTCATGCAGCGCGGCCATCTGCCCTAGCGAAAGAAAGGGCGTGGGCAAAACCAGTCCTGGCAGGGGAGCGTGCTTGTCGAGCAAATGCGGCCATGGACCGAGACGCGTGCGCTGCGAGACCACGCAGGCTTCGCGCAGCGAATCGATGGGCGGATTCGTGACCTGCGCGAAACGCTGGCGGAAAAACCCATACAGCGGGCGCGGAGTTCTCGCCAGCGGCGCGATGGGAGTGTCGTCTCCCATGGACCAGATGGCTTCCTTGCTCTCCATCGCCATGGGAGTGACCACCATTTTTACTTCTTCACGGGTATAGCCGAAGCCGCGCTGCAAACGCGTGAGGTCGTCTTTGTCGAGCGCCGCTACCGGCGTGCCGGAGGGCTCCAGCGGAATGTCGTCGATCAACTGTGAATAGGGGGCCAAGTCGTCAAAGTAGCGGTCAAGCTCGTCTCCTTCGATCAGCCGACATCGTTCCAGGTCGAGCAGGATCATCTGGCCGGGACCGAGCCGTCCGCTGCGAACGATGGAGTCGCTGTCCACATCGGCGAGCCCGACTTCGGACCCTGCGACGATTAGCCCGGTGTCGGTGATCACAAAGCGGCAGGGACGAAGGCCGTTGCGATCGAGCGCAGCGCCCAACAGGCGTCCATCGGTGAAGACCAACGCCGAAGGGCCGTCCCAAGGCTCCATGCAGTCGGCGTGATAACGGTGAAAGAGCGATTCCTTGGGCCCGTCGGCGGGAGGCAGCATCATGCGCACCGCCTCGGCAACGTTGCGCTCATAGTTGGAGAGCAACTCCGCCACCTCGTCGAGGCTCATCGAGTCGGAGGCGTCGCGGGTGTAAATCGGATCGCACTCGCGCGGCAGCAAGGCGCAGCGGGCATCCACGTGCGCGCGATTGCTCCAGATGGTGTTGATCTCGCCATTGTGCGCCACCATGCGCAGAGGCTGGGCGCGGTCCCACGAAGGCAACACATTCGTCGCGTAGCGCTGGTGAAAAACCGAGAAGTGAGTGGCGTACTGTTTGTTCTGCAGGTCGGGATAGAACTCGTGCAGCGTGCGGCCCGTACAAAGCGCTTTGTACACTAGGGTGCGCGTCGAGAGCGAGCAGACGTAGGTTTCCGTACCGCCCCGTTCGAATGCCTTGCGTGCCAGGAATAAGCGCCGCTCGATTTCACGCGCGTCGCCCGGTGCATCGTCAGCCGTGGTGATGAGCGCCTGCCGAATCACGGGCAGGGAAGCCAAGGCGAGTTCGCCGAGCACGTTACGGGCAATCGGCACGTCGCGCCAGCCCAGCCATTCGAAGCCGCGCGCGAACAGACATGCCTTGAATCGCGCCGCGTCACGCTGCGCCGCGTCTTCGTTCTGCGGCAGGAACAACATTCCCACCGCCAGGGGCTGCTCAGGGCGCAACGTGATTCCGGTTTGACTGAGCAGAAAACTGCGAGGCACAGCGGTTTGTACGCCAACGCCATCGCTGCTCTTGCCGTCGGCGGCAATTGCACCGCGGTGGGCGAGGCGGCCGAGGGCCGTCAATGCGAGACGAAGGATTTCGTGGTCGGACTGGCCGTGGAGGGTCGCGACAAACCCGACTCCGCAGGAGTCGTGGTCGAAGCGGGAGCTTACGAGGTTAACGCCACCAGAAGCAGTTCTACAACCCATAGTCCACTATAAATGCAATTAGGCATGCAATTGAAGCGAGAATACCTCAACGAAGAGAAAAATTTTGCAGCGTTCATGGTCTTCGAGCCTTGGTCTTGTGGCACAGTAGTGTGGGATGGCCGATCGCCAAAGCTTGCAACGCCAAGGACGAGTAGCGTTTACCTATCCTGACTTCGCCTACTATCAACTGGCGCGGCTGTTTACCGTGATGGCGACGGAGATGCAGTCGGTCGCCGTGGGCTGGCAGGTTTACGAAATCACCAAGCGGCCCCTGGATCTCGGCTACGTCGGACTGGCGCAGTTTCTGCCCACTATCCTGCTGTTTCTCGTGGCGGGGCATGCTGCCGACCGCTTCAACCGGCGAAATATCGTCACCCTGTGTTACGCCGGGCTCGCTCTCTCCTCCGCCCTCCTGCTGTTGCTGACCCTGCGCGGCTCGCATTCCGTCCACGCGATTTACGCCGTACTTGTGTTGGTGGGCGTAGTGCGCTCGTTTAACGGCGCCGCAGGCCAGTCGATGGTTCCGCAGCTTGTGCCCGAGGAACATTTTCCCAATGCCGTGGCGTGGGCGCAAACAGTGTTCAATGCAGCCACGATTATCGGCCCCGCGCTGGGCGGAGTGATTTACGCCATTTTTCGCGGTCCCGCCGCCGTATATGCGAGCTCTATGGTTGCGGGCGCGGTCTCGGTCGTTGCCGTCAGCCGAATTCGTTTGTATCCGGTGAAACGCGCGCGCGAGCCGGTAAGTCTTGCCACCTTGCTCGCGGGCCTTCGCTTCATTTGGGAAAAGAAACTCGTTCTTGGGACCATCTCGCTGGATTTGTTCGCAGTGCTGCTGGGTGGCGCGGTGGCGCTGCTGCCTGTCTATGCGCGCGAGATCCTCCATACCGGACCGTGGGGACTGGGCATTCTGCGGAGTGCTCCTGCCGTGGGGGCCGCGTCGATGGCGGTCCTGATGGCGCATCGACCGCTGCGGCGACACGCGGGAATCACCATGCTCTGGAGCGTTGCCGGCTTCGGAATCTTCACCATTATTTTCGGCCTGTCGCGCAACTTGTTGGTCTCGCTGCTCGCGTTGTTGTTGCTGGGCGCTTCCGACATGGTGAGCGTCATCATTCGCGGCACGCTGGTGCAGTTGTCCACTCCTGACGCCATGCGTGGGCGCGTCAGCGCGGTGAATTCGCTATTCATCGGGACCTCGAACGAGTTTGGACAATTCGAGTCAGGGCTGACCGCGCAATGGTTCGGCACGGTCCCGGCGGTGGTGCTCGGCGGCGTTGGGACGCTGATGGTGATCGGGTTGTGGGCGTGGCTGTTCCCCGAATTGCGCGGCGCTGATCGGCTGGTCCCGAAGTTGGAAGTGGTCGAGCACGAGGTTCCATGAGTCCATCCGGAGCGTACTTCGCCAGCCACCTGCGGCATGAACTGTGCGTGCGCAATCGCGCCTACGCCAGCACGCACAAGCTGGCGCATGTGGAGAGCTACGGTTCGGTGCCGGTGATCGTGTACCAGCCGGACGACGACGGGCGGCATGGAAACTTTCTGGACGAAACTTATGCGGCGATTCTGGGCAATCCTGATTGGCGTCGGCGGCTGGACAAGATTCACGCCCAGGCGCGAACCTCACTGCCCAAGAACGAACGCCGCTGGAAAGAACTCGACTCCTGCACCAGCTCCGACGCGTTGCTGATGAATCTGTTCTGTTTTCCGGGAGTTCTGACAGACTCGCGCGTGTTGTCGCTGATCAGCGTTGATGCCGGAGCGCAGGCACAGTTCGGCTTTAAGGCGCGCGTTCCGCTGAAGAGCGGCCTGTTTGACCGCACCGAAGTCGATCTCAGACTGGGCGACTTGCTAATTGAAGCGAAACTCACCGAATCAGATTTTCAGACCAAAGATGCTGACGTGGTTCGCGGCTATCGCGATTTTAAGAGAGTCTTCGACGCCCGAGCCCTGCCCATGGCGGCCGGCAAGTTTCTGTCGTACCAACTCATCCGAAACGTGTTGGCGGCCCATGCCAATGCGTGCAGTTTTTGTGTGCTGCTCGATCAGCGGCGTCCCGACTTGATCGAGCAGTGGTACGCGGTGATGCGTTGCGCGCGCATTGCCGACCTGAGATTGCGTTGCAAGGTGCTCACATGGCAGGAGTTGAGCGAGACGTTGCCCCAAAGACTGCAGGCCTTTCTCGACGGTAAGTATGGGATTTTCCCGCCGGGCACTACGACGATACCGATCTGCGACGAAAGTGACGCTCAGTCATGAAGCGTAAGTGTCTATCATACTGCAAAATAAGAAGATGCATGACGTTTTCAGTGTCATTAGAAAGGCTGATGTTTTTCCGTGCACTATTAGTAACTCTGGCTCGGGCGTAAAAAGTTTTAATTTCACTCGACGAACCCCATCTGAATTAGGTATAAATCACAAATCGGCATGACATCGGCAGCCCAATCCCGAATCCACACCAACACTGGTTCGATCCTCGTGATCCGGCGCTTGGCCCTAGTCCGCGTGCTTGCGCTCGTACTCCTTCTACTTGGAGTAGCGGGCTACATGGGAGGCGCGGGGACGTAGGCAAACAGAAAAGAAGATCCTGAAAAGCCACTGACCCGCTAAGCGGAAGTGGCTTTTGTTATATCTGACGCAACCGTACTACCGATTTGAGGACTGGACGAAGATGAGCGAAGACAGTTGTCGGGAGCGTAGTCGACACATCACCGAAGGGCCGAACCGGGCTCCGGCGCGCGCCATGTTCAAGGCGATTGGCTTTAGCGATGAGGACCTCCAGAAACCCATCATCGGCATCGCTAATACTTGGACGGAAGTCGGGCCCTGCAATTATCACTTGCGTGAAATCGCCGCCGCCGTCAAAGAAGGCGTGCGCGAAGCGGGCGGCACTCCGATGGAGTTCAACACCATTGCCATCTCCGACGGCATCACCATGGGATCGGACGGAATGCGGGCCTCGCTGGTGAGCCGCGAAGTGATTGCTGACTCAATCGAGTTGGTGGCGCGCGGCCACATGTTCGACGGCGTAGTCGCTCTGTCGAGTTGCGACAAGACCATTCCCGGCACGGTGATGGCGCTGGCGAGGCTCGATATTCCCTCGCTGATGCTCTACGGCGGATCCATCGCGCCCGGTCACTACCAGGGCCGCGATGTCAGCATCCAGGACGTCTTCGAGGCGGTTGGCAAATACGCGCAGGGTAAGATGAACGATGCCGAGTTGAAGGACATGGAAGACCATGCCTGTCCCGGCCCGGGCGCGTGCGGCGGACAGTTCACCGCCAACACCATGTCCACCGCCTGCGAATTCCTCGGCATCTCTCCTCTGGGCAGTAACGCGGTTCCTGCAACGTCTCCCTTGAAGTACGAAGTCGCGAAGAAAGCCGGTCACCTAGTGATGGAGCTGTTGCGGCGCGATATTCGTCCGTCGCAGATCATGACGGAGGCGGCGCTGAAGAATGCCATGACCTGCGTAGTGGCTTCGGGTGGTTCCACTAACGCCGTCCTGCATCTGCCTGCCATCGCCAACGAGCTGGGACTCAGTTTTTCACTCGACGAAATCAACCACATCTGCTCGCGGACTCCAGTGTTGTGCGACCTGAAGCCGGCCGGTCGCTTCATGGCGACCGACTTCTTCCGTGCCGGAGGCACCAAGTTGCTGGGACACATTCTGGCCGAAGCGGAGTTACTGAACGGCGATTGCATCACGGTGAGCGGCAAGACACTGGGTGAAGAAGTCGCGGAAGCAAAGGAGCAGCCGGGACAAGAAGTGATTCGACCCGTGGAGCGCTCGCTGAGTCCGACTGGTGGATTGGCGATTCTGCGCGGCAACCTTTCGCCTGAAGGCTGCGTAGTCAAGCTGGTCGGTCATGGACGCCGCGAGCATCGCGGTCCGGCTCGAGTATTCGAGAGCGAAGAGCAGGCCTTCGAGGCGGTACAGAGTTCGCAAATCAAAGCGGGCGACGTGATCGTGATCCGCAACGAAGGTCCGTGCGGCGGCCCCGGCATGCGCGAGATGCTAGCCGTCACTGCAGCCTTGGCGGCGACGCCGCTGAGCGAATCGGTCGCGCTGCTGACGGATGGCCGATTCTCCGGCGCAACGCACGGGTTCATGGTGGCGCATATCTCTCCGGAAGCCGCAGTGGGCGGGCCCATCGCGGCGGTACATGAAGGCGACATGATCACGATTGACGTTGACCACGGCAGGTTGCAGCTCGAAGTATCTGAAGCGGAGTTGCGGCGCAGGATGACGAAATGGGTGCCGCCGGTTCCACGCTACAAAACCGGAGTATTCGCCAAGTATGCGAACAGCGTGTCGTCGGCCGCGTTCGGTGCGGTGACGACTCCGGGTCGAGGACGCGAAGATGCCGAGGCGGACGGTATCTGTGTTCCCGATTTCGCCAAGGCGGGAGCACGAGGGAGATGAGCAAGATGCGATTGACCGGTGCGCAGATCGTTTGGAAGTGCCTGGAGCGCGAAGGCGTGGATATTGTCTTCGGCTATCCCGGTGGATGCGTCTTGCCCCTCTACGACGCGTTGCAGCACACCCCCAGCATTCACCACGTGCTGGTGCGGCACGAGCAGGGCGCGGCCCACATGGCGGACGGCTACGCCCGCGCTACCGGCAGAGTCGGCGTGGC